>WNGA01029493.1_pt1 | contig 11516 bp, 13 predicted proteins | sample 5400061 | NCBI WGS metagenome assembly WNGA01 (sample SAMN13153366, study PRJNA577476) | soil metagenome | isolation source: 100 cm soil or saprolite under grassland replicate 2 | place: USA:California | collected 2016-06-15
GGATGGGATCGAGGCCGCACTCGAGCTGGCCCGTGCTGCCGCCGGCGACAAGAACGTCGGCATCTGGGGCGGAGCGAACATCATGAGGCAGTACCTGAAGGCCGGGTTGCTGGACGAGATGCAGATCCACCTGATCCCCATTCTTCTCGGCGGCGGTATCCGGCTCTTCGAGGATCTCGACCCTGAGGGAATCGAACTGCGGAGGACAAGTTCGATCGAGACACCGGGCGCCACCCACTTCCGATTCGAAGTGGTGAAATGACATACGTAATCCCCGATTCTTGACTTTGCCTGGTACCCCGACCCTTGCGGTCGGCGGACAACGCACCTTGTGTGAAGATGAAAAGGAGAGAGGGCACGCTCGCGTGAGCGAGCGTTCGGGAATGTCGCCGGGGGCCACCGTGCGATGATGCGTCGCGATGAAGCGTGCTGCCGTGCTCCTGGTCATGATGGTGATGGCATCGTGCGCCGCCCCCGCACATCCTCGAAGGGATCTCCCTTGCCCCATCGCGGCGTGCGGCGACAACGGGTGAGGGGGCATGATGACCCGCCACCGAGGAGCGGGCTGAGAAGTGATGGGCGAGGCATCGGCCGTGCCTGCGACCAGTCGTGCCGCGGCGGTGCTGCTGTGGGTCGTTGCGGGCGGATGGGGACTTCCAGCACCGTGGCTGATGTGGTGGGTGCTGGTGCGCGGTCGATTGCCGGTGTTGCCGATCATCGGCGAGCCCAATGGTGGCCCGTTCTACTTCAACTTCTCTCGCGGCACGTTCGTCGCGTTGCTGGGCGCATCGTTAATGCTGGCATTCGTCCAGGGGTGGGCGGCCTGGCTGCTGTGGGATGGCAAACGCTCTGGAGCCCTGCTGCAGTTTGCGTTGTTCCCAGTCGAGGCGACCTTCTGGTACGGCTTCGCTCTGCCAATCCCTCCGTTGCTCGCCATCGCTCGGCTGGTTCTCACTGCCATGGCCTGGCGGGGTCTCGGGTAGGCGACCTCGAAGGGAGGATCGACCAGGCCATCGCCCCGCCCGCTGCAATCATCGCTAAGGAAGCCGGGTCCCTGGGCGGGAGGACTTTGGAGACCACGTGCCGGTTGAGCGAATCAGGCATGAGTTCATCAGGTCTGTACCCTGCTGCCACCCGGAAGTCGCGCGCCATCCAAGGTGACGCCTGGTCGACCCGGAGGCCCAGGGGACCCACGATGCGCTCGATCAGATGAAGGACGGGTTAGACATCCCACGGGCCGTAAGTGTCAAGCCGCGGCTTCCGTGAGGGTTGGCCACGCCCGCTCCTCCGAGTAGCGCTCGCGACGCCATAGGCACCCGTGCAGGATGCCCACCCACCGGTTGGCGAGGGACCGAATGCGGCGTGCACCCGGTGAGCACGAGAGCGAGCAGAACGCCCACATCTGCAGCGCGTCGGCGAGGCGACGGTTGCGAGCGAACCGAGCCAGGGCGACCTTCGATCGGCCAGAGGCCTTCGTGATCGGGGAGGTCCCCGCGTAGTTCTTGCGGGCCTTAGTATCGGCGTAGCGGTCAGGGTCATCCCCGAACTCCGCGAGGACCCGGACGCCGAGGACCACACCGAGTCCAGGCAGACTGCGAAGGATCTCGGCGTCCGGGTGTTCCTCAAAACTCGCTTCGAGCTCTGCCGCGAGCGCATCGATCTGGGCGGTCATCTCCGCCACGATCCGAACCGTGGAGCGCACGACGTCGCCGTAGGCTCGAGCGAGCACCGCCGGCGCTTCGAGCTGTGAGGTTGCAAGCGCCTGCTTGATCTCCTCGGCTCGTTCGGTGATGCGCCGGCGACGTCCTGCTCGTTTCAAGGCAGCGGCGATCTTGGTGGTGGACAGTGAGCGCCCCTCTGCCGGTGTGGGTGTCACCTCGAGCACGGCCAGGGCCTCTGGCGAGGCCAGATCGGTCCCGAAGGCCTCCAGCGCCGCCGGGTAGAACTCCCGAAGCGCGTTGCGAAGCTGGTTCAGCTGACGCTGGCGGGACCAGATCAGGCCCTGGTGGGCCCGAGCGAGCACCTTCACGGCTTCGGCGAGCTCGGAGTCCCCGGCGACCTCCCGGTGCAGGTGCCGGTCGGTGCGCACGAGATCGGCAAGCACCTTCGCGTCGCCCGGATCGGACTTCGCTCCCGAGGTGCGGTGGCGGTCCCGGTAGCGGTCAACCGAGAGCGGGTTGATCGCGTGCACCGCGTAGCCCGCCGCAAGGAGAGCACCCACCAACAGTCCTCGGTCCAGCTCGATGCCGACCACCACGTCTGAGGGTTCCTCAGCGTGCACGGCCACCATCTCGTGCAGCTGGGCCACCCCTTGGACCCCTTCGGGGATCCGATCTTTGGCGAGCACCTTCCCATCGGCGTCCATCACGCACACGTCGTGATGCGATTCCGACCAGTCGATCCCGACGAAGATCACGCACCCTCCTCTCGTCTCGGCCTCGAGCCTGGAGGAGTACGCGGCGCCCTAATGGACCAGTGCTCGGATGGCACGACATCCCATCAGCCGTCGGCTCCTCACCGCCCGGCGGGGGCACGATCTAACCCTAGGGCTCGCAGGCCCTGGAGACTTCGGTGCTCACCCGCCGGTGGCTCGGAGAGCAGTCTCGTCTGTGGGCTGCTCGGAAGCCATTAGGAGATAGGGCCCCTCGAAACGGCACCCTGCGCCGAAGCGCAACTATCCACCAGGCTGGCAAGGCTGGCGCCGAGCGTTGATGTCATCACAGGTGAGCCCTTCGCTGACGAGGAAACAGTTCCGTCGTGGGGAGGCGTTATCGGGTGACCAGTTCGATGAGGCCGACTAGTGACTCGCCTGATCGATCGAGCGGGGCGGCTCAGACGCAGGTGCAGTGCACGTCGGCTTGCTGGCACGCGGCGCACCGCAGCGTGCAGTACCGGTCAGAGCCGGCGTGCAGGTGGTGCTCGTCGTGTTCGCGGGCCACCGATCCGCAGATCGCGCACTTCCAGCCGTCCGCGAGGCCGCCGCACTTCGCGCAGAGCAGCATCGCCTCAACCGCCATCATCCGCTCCGCGCCGCTAGCAGCCCGCGCAACGCCCAGAGAGCGCCCGCGGCGAAGATCGCAGTCGCCAGGTAGATCAGCCCGAGGTGGCCGAGCGTGTCGAAGTTGTTCGGGTAGTGGTCGGGCAGCGCCACGAGCAGTCCCAGGACCGGGGCCACCGTCGCGCCCACCCACGCCCACAGCTCGCCGCGCCGGACGCCGTAGGCCACGAGGAACAGGACTGCCACGCCCGTCGCCGCGATGAACCCCGAGACCGCGATATGCAGGTGCCCGATGTAGTGATAGAGCGACGGGCTGAAGTCCCGGATCGCGTCCCTCCCCACGTCCACCTGCGCCGGGCCGATGCCCAGCTCCAGGAAGGCGTCAGTGAAGTTGCGGATGAAGAAGATCACCGCGTAGCCGATGAACCCGACCGCCGCGATCCCCATCAGCCACGAGCCCCACCTGAGGTCCCGCTCCACCGTCGCCGATCGCGAACCCTCTGCCGTGATGGTCGCCATGACCGATCACCTCCTCCACTGGGCTAAGACGCCGGCTCCCCCTCGACCATTGCCTGTCCGAGGTGATGCAATGAGTTCGCCCCTTCTGACGTCTATCCCTTGGGAGGGCCAACGCGTGTCGCGTCGAGCGGAGATGGACCGGATCGCCACCCGGGATCGGACGAAGGAGGCCTACCAGGAGCTCGTCCACCAGGAGCTCCCGGGCCTCTACTCCCTGGCGCGCCGGCTGGAGCGAGATGGTGCGGAGGACCTTGTGCAAGAGGCCTTGCTGCAGGGGTACCGAGCGTTCTGGAGCCTGAAGCAGCAGGCGGCCGGGGGCCGCTGGCTGAAGACGATCCTCGTGAACGTCTTCCGCGACGAGCTCCGGAAGCGCGGCCGCCGCGTCGAGGAGGTCGCCGTCGGGGATCTGGAGGACTTCTCCCTGTACCGCACGCTGATCGACGAGGATCCGCTCCCGTACTCTGACTCGCTCCACACCGACTTCCTAGGCGCGTTCGATCGCGACGACCTGAGGGAGGTGCTGCTCCGCATGCCGGAGATCTACCGGGCGCCGCTCGTGCTGCGGTACATGGACGGCTTCTCGACGAAGGAGATCGCCCAGCTCCTCGACGCTCCGCTCGGGACGATCCTCGCCCGACTCCACCGAGGCCGGAACCTCTTCGAGCGGACGATGTGGGCCTACGCCGAGGAGAACAAGCTGATCACGATGGGAGACGTAGATGGGTGAGACGACGGCCGCGATCCCTTGCTCGGAGGCGGTGCGGCAGCTCTGGGACTACCTCGACCACGCGATCGCGCCGGAGGATCAGGAGAGGGTCGAGCACCACCTCTCGTTCTGCCGTCGGTGCTGCGGTGAGCTCGAGTTCGCCAAGGAGATCCGGGGGTTCCTGGCGTCGGGCCCGTCCGACGAGGTCCCCCCGCAGGTGAAGGAACGGCTGGAACGGTTCGTGGAGGAGCTGTAGCCATGGCGAAGGACCTGATGTACCAGGACGAGATCCGGGACGCGGTTCGCGACGCGTACGGCTCGATCGCGAGCGGTGCCGGCGAGGTCGTCGCGTCGATGCTCTACAGCGAGGAAGAGCTCGCGGAGCTGCCCGCGGGCGCGCGCGACTGGGCTCTCGGGGTCGGCAACCCTGTCCGATACGCGTTCCTCCAGCCTGGCGAGGTGGTCCTCGACGTCGGGTCCGGCGGCGGGATCGATACGATCCTCGCCGCGCGTCGCGTCGGACCCACCGGAAGGGCGATCGGCCTCGACATCGTAGAGGCGATGATCGACCGAGCTCGCGCGAACGCCGCGGAGGCCGGGGTCGACGGGTGGACCGAGTTCCTGCTGGGAGAGATGGAGCTGGTCCCGCTGCCGGATGCCTCCGCCGACGTCGTGATCTCGAACGGGGTGCTGAACCTGTCGGCGCGCAAGAGCCGTGCGCTCGCCGAGATCTTCCGCGTCCTGAAGCCCGGCGGACGGATCGCGCTCGCCGACCTCACCGTTGAGGGCGACCTCCCGCCGGAGATCGCGAACGACCAGAGCGCCTGGGCCGGCTGAGTGGCCGGCGCGCTGGCGGAGCGTGTCTTCGCCGAGAAGCTCGGGAGAGCCGGGTTCGCGGACGTGTGGGTCGGCGGCCACCGGGCGACCAGCATCGACGAGGCGTCGCAGTACCCGCTGTTCACCGACGAGGTGATCGAGCAGATGCGCCGGGCGCTCCCGTCGGAGCAGCATGACCACGTAGCCACGTCCGTGATCGTGAAGGCCCGGAAGCCGGAAGCACGATGAGCCGGACGAGATCCTGGAACCTGGACGAGCCCGACGAATCGTTGGCGTTCGATCACGGCAAGGTCGACTTGGTGGTGATTGCGGACCAGACGGTCGGCCGGACGATCCACGAGCCGGGGTGGAGATGGTCGACGCACATCCGACCGATCGTCCGTGGGAGTGGTGTCAGAGCCGACACGTCGGGGCGGTCATCTCGGGACGGATGCATGTCGTCACGGACGACGGGGAGGAGTTCGACGTCGGTCCCTACGACGTGATCGATGTCGCGCCGGGGCACGACGCGACGCATGCGGGCCGCACGGATAGCGCCCGATACGCCAAGGTTCGACGTGATGCCCATTCGGAAGGACGACGACTCTGAAGGGCCCAGCGGCGGCCATACCCGAGCTCCGTCAGGCCGGTCCTCAAAGGTGGGCCTCGATGAAGCCAAGCACCCGGTCCCAGGCATCTCGACACGCGTGCTCGTATGCGGCGAACTTGCGATCGAAGAATGAGTGCGGCGCGCTCTCGTAGGTGACGAGCTCGTTCTGAACGCCGGCCACATCGAGAGCCCCGCGAAAAGCCTCGATGTCGGCGGGTTCGATATTCGGGTCCGCGCCCCCGAACAAGCCCAGGACTGGGCATGCGTAGCTTGCGGCCTGCACCACGGGCGCGGAGGGGTCGCCGGGCTCATCCTCTGCGACCCGGCCGTAGAAGCCAACGACTCCTGCGAGACCCTGTGCGCTCGCTGCCTGGTTGAAGGAGATCCTGCCGCCGAAACAGAAGCCAACCGTGAACACGGCGGGGGCTTCGCCACCCTCAGGCGATCGGATGTGGGCGACGCCGGCGGCGACGTCGCGGCCGACGTTCTCGTCGGTCGCTTGCTCGAAATGCGCCTCGTGATCGAAATCATCTCCGCGGCTTTCGACTCCTGCCGTCCGGCCGTAGTAGTCGATGACCACGGCATGCACGCCCGTCTCGCTGAACCTGAGCGCCAGCTCCTCATAGAAGCTGTGCAGGCCCCGAACGTCGGGGAGGATCACGACCCCAGGCGCGTTGACAGCGTCGGTCGTTGCGGCGAAGGCGGCGAAACGATTCCCGTCCATCGCTTCGAGGAAGATCCGTCGTCCGCTCCCGCTGCCTGACCCGGGAGGCAATGGGGGCCGAGACTCGGATCCGTGGCACATTCCAGATGGTCCTCGCTGTGACCGAGCGAGCTCGTTTGCATGCTACAGCCGCCCGCGGCGGAGTAGCGACCCGCAGCCTGGTCGGTAGCGGGGACCGATCGGCGAGGCACGCTCCACGATTTCTCCCCTACAAACGAGCCACACCTTTGGAGTGATGAGATACTCCAACGCCCGCGCTGTAACTGGACTCCCCCACCATGAGGAGGATGTGGGTGCGCAGCTCGTAAGGCCGAATCCGACGTAAGCAGAAGTGGGCCTAGTGGCTGGGAGAGGACCCCGAGCCGGGCACGATCTTCAAGGACGCGGTCGACATGCGCGCGGCGCGACGCGTATGGGAGGCGTATCATTTAGCCCATCCCAAGGCGGGTATGACGTGGCACGTGCATGGGTCCAACTGTTGGCGGCCGCTATGGCAGCAACCAATGCGGCCGCGTGGGTGTTGTCGTCTCGATGGGAACGTCCCGGGTACGGTGGTGAGCTACGGACGCGGCTGCAGCCCCATCCCGTTATCGACTGGGGAGGCGACCTGGCACAGGTCGCTCCGCTCGTCTATCCGGTCATGGTTGTGGTCGCACCCGGCTGGGCCTACGAGGGATGGTTGAACTGGTCAACCGAGATCGATCTGGTTCTACAGGCGGTCGGCCTCGGTCTCTGGGCTCTGGGCATCGCCGTGGGGGTATGGGCCGCGCAAGCGATAGGCGGCTACGGGGCGGTCAGCGGGGTGACGGTGGAACATCAGCTGGTGAGCGGCGGGCCCTACCGATATGTTCCGTTGTCCATCGTCACCCATCTCTGGTGGGCGACCGCCGAGGAGAGGCTGCTCAGCTCCCCCAAGGGGCTGGGCGACGACTACCGCACCTACGCATCCCACACCGGCCGGTTCCTACCCCGGGTGAGGCGGGCTCGACGCCCAACCGGATCGTTGTAAAGACACCAACGTCGGCAAACGGCCGTACCTTCCTGTGACCGCGAGGTTCCAAACGGTTGATTTGCTTCCTTAGGAACTCACTCTGGCGGCGTGCCAGGACCTCGTGGTGTCTGGCTCTTGCAGCCTGTAGACGACCCGCTCGACCTGCTCCTTTTGTCGCCACTCGGCAGCTTGGTAGAGGCACGCGATCAAGTCACTTGGTGAAGACGGCGAAAGTCGCCCTCGACGAATGCGAAGGACACATCAAAGACCCCGTCGTCACATTCAGCTTCAAGCCTCCGGGTCGTGGTCCGACGAGAACGCTCCTCGAGCCGCTTCGACCATTGGTGGATCAGTACGCGGTTAACTTGCTTCGCTCTCGAACGTTCTCGGTGCCAGCGGCCGAACGGCCCTGCTGATTCCAGTTCGGAGAGGGAGACGAGGAAGCGTCGGCGGACATCATCGAGCGTTGCCTCAGGCATCGAGCTGGACCCTACGTGTTTCCTGGGACCCTCACCGTCCCGACCCGCGGACAAAGCTCCTCGTAGACCCACCCACCAAGACCATGAGCCCGACGCTCCGGCGGCAATCGGCCCTAGTTCGTCGGTTCAGCGGCCTGGCTGTCGGCGGAGTCGCCGTCTACGCCGCGACGCCACGATCGTTTCTTCCTCGTCAGCAGATAGTGACGGGGTACCGTCACCGCGGTGAACAGCGACCGAACGGCCTTTGGCTTCGCGACGGATGGCGGGCAGAAGACGGGCTTCGGACTTTTCGAGACGCAAGGCGCGGCCGCGATCCGAGTTGGTACGAGACTTCGCCTCGTTGTCGTGGACGGCGACGGCTACCAGGTTGTCGTGAGCGCATCCCCACTTCGATAGCCAACCGATATCGCCTGCGACCCCTGATCCGCGGACAAAGACCATGTGGGCCGCGATCTCCAGAAGCGCGACTCCAACCCAAGCAACTGGCTGGCGCTGTGACGTCCCCTTTCAGCCCGACGGTCGGCGAGCTACCAGCGGCCCGATGTCACGCGGCGGCGTGAGCCGGCGCGCAGCAACAGGACGAGAACGGCGGCGACCAGGATCGAGGCGATCCAGTCCACCCCCGCGGTCTCGGCGAACACCTCGCCGGCCAGCCATCCGCCGATGATGGCGCCGACCACGCCGACCAGCAGTGTGCCAAGCAGGCCCAGAGGATCGCGCCCAGGCACGATCAGCCGTGCCACCAGCCCTACAACGAGGCCGATCAAGATGTAGCCGAGGATCGAGGCCAGATCCAGGTGTAACCGGATCTCGCCTTTCGCCGCCAGGGCGGCCAGCGTCTCCCATGAGGCAGTCATGACGCTTGTTTACCCGGAATTCGCCAGCTCGAACCATGCCAGCGTCCGCGCGGGTCTGGCTGTGCATTGGCTCTCAGCCAGCGGGAGCTCGCTCGTCGGGCCGGCGTGGCGCAGCTGGTGCTCTCACGGATCGAGCGGGGGCACGCATCCCCTCGTTTCGAGACGCTCGATCGACTCCCTTCGCCATGCGGGAAGGGGCTCGAATTGGTCGAGCGGCCGGGTCTCGGGGTGGACCGGACGCTCATCCGGGATCGCCTGCGCCTGACACCCGGCCAGCGGGCCCGCCTGGCTGTCCGAGAGTGGGAGCGAACCCGGGCCTTCGATCTAGCCGTCCGTGGGTTCGGGGTCCGACTCGACGATGTGGTCGGGCGTGTGGTGAGCCGCTGAAACGGCAGGGATGCGACCTAGCCGGCCCGCCTGGTAATCCTCGAACGCCTGGAGCAGCTCGTCGCGCGTGTTCATCACGAACGGCCCGTACCACGCGACCGGTTCACGGATCGGACGGCCGCCCAGCAGCAGCGCTTCCAGGGCAGGCGATCGTGACTCCTGGACGGAGGCGGCCTCGAGCGTGATGGCATCACCGGGACCGAACACGGCAAGCTCCCCGGTCTCGATCGGTCGCCGTTCGGAACCGACCGTGCCGGCGCCTGCCAGGACGTAGGCCAGGGCGTTGAACTCGGGGCGCCAGGGAAGTTCCAATCGCGCCCCGGGCGAGATCGTCGCATGGAGCATGGTCATCGGCGTGTAGGTCTGGCCCGGCCCCCTCCGGCCGGCCACGTCGCCGGCGATCACGCGCACGAGCGCACCGGCGTCGGGGGATGCGAGGAGGGACACCTCGTTCGCCCGGAGGTCCTGGTACCGGGGCGGCGCCCACTTCTCCGCCTTCGGCAGATTGACCCACAGCTGGATCCCGTGGAATAGGCCGCCGCTGGCCACCAGGCGCTCGGGCGGGCGCTCGATGTGCAGGATCCCAGCGCCGGCGGTCATCCACTGCGTGTCGCCGTTCGTGATCAGGCCTCCGCCGCCGTTCGAGTCCTGGTGCTCGAACACGCCGTCAAGGATGTACGTGACCGTCTCGAACCCACGGTGCGGGTGCCATGGCGTGCCCTTGGCCTCGCCGGGCGCGTATTCCACCTCGCCCATCTGATCCATGTGGACGAAGGGGTCGAGGTCGGTGAGCTCGGCCCCGGCGAACGCCCGGCGGACGGGGAACCCCTCGCCCTCCAGGCCATGCGGAGCGAGTATGACCTCGCGGACCGGGCGCTGCCGCGCCGTCTCCGAGACGACCGGGACCCGTTCGAGCTTGGTGATGTCCTGTGCGGTGATGGCCGGCATGGTGTTCCTTCCGTCACGGTGAGCAACACGCCGGGCCCGCAGCCCTATTCCTTAACGGGCGTACCCCCCACCCGGGTTCGAGAAGCGCGTCTGGCCCTCCTACAGGATCGCCGAACGCACCTTCACCCCCGCGTCCTCGAGCGCCGGGACCAGCTGGATCGCGAAGGGATGCTCCTCCGCGTCCAGGCCCGCCGGGTTCGGGATGGTCAGGAAGGCCGAGTTCCGGGCCCGCTTCACCGTCACGTTCGTCGTGAACCGCTCGATCACGCTCACCGCGGCCTTTGCCTGATTCGTCGGCACCTCGATCTGGATGGCTTGCCCCGGACCGGTTTCCGGGCCGGCGCTCGCGACGGCCGCCGCTACCGCCGATGCCGCCGCGCTGGACAGCACGTCGATCGTGGCCGGTGCGGCCGCCAACGGGTACGTGATGGCGTTGGCCAGCAGGAACGCCGTTCCGGTGGTGTAGACGCGATAGTCGGTCTCACCGGAGAACAGCACCACCCGCCCGGCGCCGAGCTTCTCGTCCACGAGGGCGGCGGTGCCCTTGAGGACATCGGCCCCACTCGCGTAGCCGGAGACGAAGAAGTCCGGCTCGGTCAACGGATACATGCCGGCGTTCGCGCCGGTGGTCGACGGGGCCATCAACTGTTCGCCGAGCCCGTACCAGTATCCGAAATCTGGCGCGCCGAGCGTCACCGGGCTCTTGTCGTTGAGCGCCACGCGGAACATCGTGCCGGGAACCCCCAGACCGGTCGGTGTGGACAGGCTCGAGGTCGTGAACCCACTCGCCACGGCGAACGGCGTTCCCCCCGTTCCGCCCGGGCGAGCCGTGCCCACGTACACTCCGCCCTCGGCGATCCAGTCCCCGATGTTCTTCTTGGCCCTGGTCAGATCGCTGGTGGACACCCCGGGCACCACGAGAACGTCGTATCCGCCGTTCACCAGGGCCCCGGAGTTGATGGCCAAGCCGGAGAGGCGGTCGAACGGCACGCCCCACTGCTGGCCGAGCGTGAACCGAAGGTGCGAGGAGGATTCACCGCCGCCGTAGACCGCGATCTTCGGCTGGGTGAACGCAACGCCGGACGGGGGCGTGCCCGATGCGGCGGTCACGTTCAGGAGGAACCTGGCCGCAGCGTCGCTCACGGTGGACGCCGCAGTCGCCGGTGCGACGAAGGCACCGGCCGGGAGTCCTCCAGCCGCAGCCGTGAGCCGAGTCACCTGCACGCCCGCGCGCGCCAGTTGCAACGCTCCGGCCACGGCCCACCCGCTGTCGCCGGGGAACCACAGATACCCGTCACCGGAGCCGCCGATGCCTCCCGCCGGCGGCGCCGTCAGGCGCGTGGCCGCGGGCGAGAGTGCGTCACCTGTCCACCACGCGTCCACGTCGCCGAGCAGAGGGTTCGACCAGGCGGTGACGTCGTAGAAGTACGGGAACGGGACGTAGGTGTCCTCACCCAGCATGGCCTGGATCCAGTGCTTCT
>WNGA01015070.1_pt1 | contig 11514 bp, 11 predicted proteins | sample 5400061 | NCBI WGS metagenome assembly WNGA01 (sample SAMN13153366, study PRJNA577476) | soil metagenome | isolation source: 100 cm soil or saprolite under grassland replicate 2 | place: USA:California | collected 2016-06-15
CTCCAGGTCTCCTCGTACGGATCCGGGACGAAATCCTCCGGCAACGTGCGACTGGTGCGCGATCTCACGACCGACGTCGCCGGCAAAGAAGTGATCATCGTCGAAGACATCGTGGACACCGGCCGGACTCTCCAGAAGATCATCGAGATCCTGGGCACGCGGCATCCCAAGTCCGTCAAGATCTGCGCGCTCCTCCAGAAGCAGATTCCGGGAAATGACGACGTCCCGATCGACTACCTGGGCTTCTCGATCGAAGACGTCTTCGTCGTGGGCTACGGTCTGGATCACGCCGAAGCGTTTCGCAACCTCCCTTACATCGCCGTGCTGGAGCCGAACAGCGGAGGCTCGCAGGCGCCCAAGTGAGGTTCTTGACGACGGACGGAGCGCCGAAGGCGATCGGCCCCTATTCGCAGGCGGTGATCGAAGGCGGGTTCCTCTTCGCTTCGGGACAAGTGCCGCTCGACCCGGCGAGCGGGAAGCTCGTCGAAGGTGGACTGGAGAAGGCCGCCGAGCGCGTCTTCGACAACCTCGAGGCGATCCTCGAGGAGGCCGAGATCGGCTTCGGTCAGGTCGTGAAGACGACCGTCTTCTTGACGCGCGCCGAGGACTTCGCTCCGCTGAACTCGGTCTATGCACGAAGGTTCGGGAACCATCGGCCCGCGCGCTCGACCGTGATCGTCGCGGCGTTGCCGGCGGGCGCGGCGCTCGAAATCGACCTGATCGCGCGCGTCGCGGGTTAGCTTCCCGCAGTTCGCTCGAGCGCGTCAATCGCCCGATCCACGTCGGCCTCGCCGATGTCCAGATGGGTGACGAGCCGCACCGCCGTCGGCGATACGCCCGCGGCGAGGACGCCGTGCTCTTTCAACCTCGCAAGGAACCGGGCGGCGTCGGTGACTTCGAAGAGGACGATGTTCGTTTCGACGGAGGAAGGATCGAAGCGCAGGCCGGGAAGCTCTCCGATCGCGCGGGCGAGCCTTCTCGCGCGGGCGTGGTCTTCCGCGAGACGGGAACGATTGTCGAGCGCGAGGATCGCCGCCGCCGCCAGGATCCCGACCTGACGCATTCCGCCGCCGAAGAGCTTGCGGATCCGACGCGCCTCTTTCGCGAACGACTTCGATCCCACGATCGCCGATCCGACCGGCGCGCCCAGCCCCTTGGAAAACGTCACGGTCACCGAGTCGAACCCGCGGGCGAGCTCGCGTTCACTCTCTCCCGCCGCGACCGCGGCATTCCAGAGGCGCGCGCCGTCTAAGTGCACGGCGAGCCGTGCCCGTTGCGCCGCGTCGAGCAGCGGTTCGACGTCGCTGCGGCGGTAGACCTTCCCGCCCCAGAGGTTGTGGGTGTTCTCGACGACCAAGAGAGAGCTCCTCGGCTTGTACGAGACATCGGGCTGAACGGCGGCGAGAACCGCCTCGGCCCGAAGGATCCCGTTCGGCGATGCAATCGGCCGCGGCAGAAGCCCGGAGAGAGCCGCCATGCCGGCCATCTCGAAATGGAACGGGTGCGAGCGCTCCTCCATCAGAACTTCCGTCGCCGGCGGCGCGAGGATGCGCATGGCGATCTGATTGGCCATCGTGCCGCTCGGCGTGAAGAGCGCCGCGGGAAATCCGAGCAGATCCGCCACCCTCTCCTCGAGGTCGCGGACGGTCGGGTCTTCCTCGAACACGTCGTCGCCGACCGCCGCTTCCGCCATCGCGCGACGCATCGCCACCGAAGGCCGCGTCACGGTGTCGCTCCGCAGATCGATCATGCGTGCGCGGTGAGAGCGACCGCCGCCGCGATCCAACCCAGAACGAGGACCCGGACCGAGCGCCGGTGCAGGCGATCGAAACGGCCGCGCCACGGGTTCTCCGGCGGCACCTCGTCGAAGGAGCCGACCTTCATCCGGAAGTAGGCGAGGCGCGGGCGAACCACCATGGCGAGATAGACGTTCGTCGCCACCGCCCCGAAGATCGCCGCACCCTCGACGAACCGGCGACCTTCCAGCTGCCGCGTCGATTCGAGCTCGACGAAGACGGCGAGAACGAGCAGGAGCGAAAGCAGCTGCTTGACCGCCTCGAAGCGCCGCAGGAGCTCGCCGAAGATCCGCCCGGCCAGGTCCCTCGAGGGGCGGGGCGATCCCTGGCTCGTGTGAGCGCTTTCGCTCCAGGGCGCTAACATCCCTCCGATGGAGAAAGAGCTCTCCCAAGCCCTCGACGACCTGATCCTCGGGCGCGGCGTCGCCCGGGGCCGACACGAGCTCGAATACCGCGGCCGTCCGGTCCGCCACGAGTTCCTCGAGCGTCTTGCCGCGAACGGCTTCCGCCCGATGACCGTGCGGGAGGCGCCCATCCAAGCGGGCGAGAGGATCCCCGCTTTCCATCTCGACGACGACGCGGTCGACTTCGGCTGGCTCCGCTGGGAGATCTTCACGCCGAAGAGCCGGCGAAAGCTTTTCGCGTCGGAGCGGCGCCGCCCCGACAACAACGAGTGGGCGGTGCAGTTGAACCTCTCCTCGCGGCAGACCGTGTGGGCATCGGCGGAGCGCAAAGAGAAGCACGACGTCGAGACCGTCGTCGCGGTGAATCCTTGAGCCCTCCGTTTCTCTCGACGATCCCGGTCGGTCCGCTCCAGTGCAACTGCACGATCCTGGCGGATCCCGAAGCGGCGGAGGCGGTCGTGATCGATCCGGGAGACGAGCCGGACCGGATCGTCCGCGTGCTCGAGTCGACGAAGTGCCGCGCGATTGCGCTCCTCCACACCCACGGGCACTTCGATCACATCGGCGGCACGGCGGGCGTGAAGCGGGCGACCGGCGCCGCGATCCGAATCCACGCCGCCGATCGGCCGCTCTACGACGCTCTCGAGCAGCAGGCGTCCTTCTTCGGGCTGTCCGTCGAGCCGCCGCTTCCGCCCGACGGCGATCTCGCCGACGGAGAGTCGATCCTGTTCGGCCGTTTCCGGCTCGTTGCGATCCACACCCCGGGCCACAGCCCCGGCTCAACCTGTTTCCGCCTCGGGGGAGAGGCGCCGGTCCTCTTCTCCGGAGACACGCTCTTCCGCCGTTCGATCGGACGAACGGATCTCTGGGGTGGCGACACCGACACGATCCTCGATTCGATCCGGCGCAAGCTCTTCGTCTTCCCGGAGGGGCTTCGCGTCGTATGCGGGCATGGACCGGACACGACGATCGGCGATGAGCGCCGTTCGAATCCGTTTGCAGCGCTCTGAAACCTTTTTGCTACGATCTCCCCGATGAAGCTTTCTCTTCCCGAGAAGTCGCGTCTGGTCTCGAGCTACTGGAAGGACGCGCCGTCACTCTGCCCGAAACACGACGTCCCGATGCGGACCTTCTTCGTCGAACGCGTCTACAAGCCCCAGGTCGTCATGGTCTGCCCGAAGGGGGAAATGTTCCGCTTCGATCAGAAGCCGAAGCAGATCGAGTTCTCGCGGCCGCATCTGAAGACGATGGTCTTGGACGCGCAGGAGCGGGAAGCTCCGGCGTGCTCGCAGGACTTCACCCCTCTGGTCGTCTATCGGACGCCCGCGGTCTTCATTCCGCAGGGATGGGACTACACCTTCGTCTGCCCGGCCTGTCTCTCCTACGGGCGATGGATGGACACGGGCCGACCCGACGAAGCGGCGGTCACGGCCGCCCCGATCAAGAAGGCGGAGGCCCCGCCTTTCCACGACGAAACCCTGCCCCTTCCCAAGCGAATGGAGATGGCGAAGGAGGGGGACCTTTCGACCAAGCTCTACGCGGCGATGGCGCAGACCGACTGCACCGCGTGCGGCTACGACTGCGAGGGGTACGCGAAGGCGCTCGCCGACGGTAGCGAGAAGGACCCGAACCTCTGCGTTCCCGGCAAGGAAGAGACCGCGCGCGTGGTCAAGGACCTCTTGAAGGGAACGGGTCTGCCCGCCTCGTTCGTGGCGTAGAGCGGACCGCCTTCACCCGATCAGAGGCCCGTCCCCTGCCGCGGCGGCCGCCGGCTCCGGGGCCGCCGCGATCTCGATCTCGCCCGAACGGCGATCGCCCGGCCGGATCGGCAGCGTGAACGTGAATCGGCTCCCCTTCCCGACGATGCTGTCGGCCCAGATCGTCCCGCCGTGCAGCTCGACCAGAGACCGCGCGAGCGCCAGGCCGATCCCCATCCCGGCATGCTGGCGGGTCGGAGAGCCGTCGACCTGTCGGAACCGCTCGAAGACGTGGGACAGCTCGCCCGCGGGGATTCCGATGCCGTCGTCTTCGACGCTGACGAGATAGCGCTCCGGCTCACGTTCGACACGGACGACCACGCGGCCGTGGCGGCGGGAGAACTTGATCGCGTTCGCAAGCAGGTTCCAGAGGATCTGTTGGAGCCGGAGCGGATCCGCGCGGATCTGGGTCATCGTCGCCGGAAGAGGCGCCAGGATGATGGAGACCGAACGCCCGTCGGCCATCATGCGGACCGTGTCGATCGAGCGCTGGATGACGTCGGGGAGGGACACCGGCTTGCGATCGAGCGAGAGCGAACCGCGATCCATCCGGGCGAGGTCGAGCAGGTCGTCGATCAAAGCCAGCAGAACGCGGGCGGACTGCCGGACCTGCGAGAGTCCCCGGCGGAGCGTCTTGTCGTCGAGGGTTTCCTCCATGAAGAGATCGGTCCAGCCCACGATCGCCGTCAGCGGCGTGCGCAGCTCGTGGTTCACGTTCTGGAGGAAGTGATCCTTCAGACGGCTGGCGCGTCGCAGCTCCTCGACGGTACCGGTCAGAGTCGAGTACAGACGGATGTTCTTCAAGAGGAGCGAGGCGACGTCGGCGAAAGAGGTGATCGCGTCGACCTCCTCGCGCCCGAAGCCGCCGGGACGGTTGATCGCGACGACGACCCCGATCGTCTCCTGGTCCGTCTTCAAGGGAGCGAAGAGGGCGCTGTGCGCATTGAAGAGCTTTCTCATTTCGACGTGAGCGTAGGCGTCCCGTTCGAGATCGTTGGAGTAGTACGCGTCGCCGCTCTTGTAGACCGCGACCGAGATCGAGCGGGCATCCAAGGGGATCTTCACCTGGGCGGCGAGCTCCTCGGAGATGTTCCATCCGGGCCAGGTGCCCTCGAGCCGGTTGGTGTTCGGATCGTAGAGGAGGAACAGGACGGTTTCGGCACGAGTGAACGCTCCGATCGCTTCGCTCGAGCGGGCGAGGATCTCCTTCACGTCGGTCGTGCGGTAGCCCGCGCGCGAGAGGTGGTGGAGCCGCCGCAAGGTCTCGACCCGGCGCGCGACTCTTCTGCCCATGCGGTCAATGGCAGCCGCGAGACGGCCGAGCTCGTCGGGTGACCTCGGCCCGGCGAGCTGGACCGGGCGGCCCTCGCCGATCGCCTCCGCAGCGGCGACGAGCTCCCGCACGGGCTCGGAGATCCGCCGCGAGATCAGGAGCACGGCTCCGAAGACGGCAACGACCAGATAGAGGAAGAGAAGAACAACGTCGCGCCGCAACTCCGCGTACGACTGCGGCTCGACCTCCCGCTTCGCCTCGCTCGCGACGCGGGCGAGAGCTCCCGGCGAGTAGCCCTCGACGAAGAACCAGCCGTTCGAGGGGACGCCGGCGAAGGCGAGCCGGTAGCCCTGGCCCGGCGAGGAATCCGTGGAAGGACTGTGTCCCTGGAAGCTGCGCCAGAGCTCCCGGCACGCGGGGAGCTGCGATTCGGAGAGCGCGACCACGCCCAGGTCCGGGCATCCGAGGAGAGCCCCGGCACGGGGCGTCGCGGCGATCGCGTGGCCGGCCGCGTCCATCGCGATCCAGAGGTCCCCGGAGACCGCTCTCCGGTCGAACGATTCGTCGATGAATCGCCGCGCGTCGACGTCGAGGTCGACCTGGCCGAGAAGTTTTCCGCTTTCGTCGCGGACCGGTGCGGCCACCGTCACGATGGGGCGTCCTTCGATGCTCTCGCGGTTTCTCCACGCGAGATCGCGCGTGGCGATGAGTCGAGCCGGACCTCCCGCCGCCGGCCCCGACGCCGAAGCGGAATGATCCGGCCGGTCAGCCCGCGCCACGCGCTCCCCCGCTCCCGAGACCGTTTCGACGGCCAGGCTCAGAATCGCCGGGCGGCGCCCGAGAGCCCCCTCGAGAACGGGCAGCACGGATTGCACTCGGATCAAGTCATCCCGCGCGGCCGGGCGCAGAGCCTGTTCCGAAAATCGAAAAGCAGCCGACCCACGCCCGCGCCCCACGATGGCCAGCCGTTCCCGGGAATCGACCCGCACGGGAAGCCGAGCTTCGCTCGGAACCGGACGTGCCAGGGCCGCCTTGACCGCATCGGCGACCGTGAGCGCCGTATCCTCGACGAGACGGGCCCGCCGGTCCATCCATTCGGCCCGGGATCGTGCGTCTTCCTGCAGGCGGCGGACCGCGTCGGAGACGCGGATTCCCGTGAGCTGACGGGTCGAGACGTGCTCGAGGTCCGAGAGGCGCCGCTCGAGCAAAAAGACGAAAGCACCCCCTGGGATGCAGAACGCGAGGAGGAAGCCGAGCAGCAATCGCGACGCGACGCTCACGCGTGGATCGAGCCGGCGCCAGAGAGCGGTCCTCCCGCTCACAGGCGGAACTCGTTCCCCGGACGAATCCGGCAGGCTTTCATGATTCGAAACACGATATTTTACCGCGCCCGGCGGCCGCGGTGCCTCGCCCTGCCGGGCCGGGATGGCCGCTACTCGTATCTCAGCGCTTCGATGGGATCCAGGCGAGACGCTTTCCGGGCAGGATAGAAACCGAAGAAGACGCCGATCGCAGCGGCGAAACCGAACGCGAGAAGGATCGACTCGGGAGGAAGCGCGATCGACCAGTGTGCCTTCCAGGCAAGGAAACGGGAAGCCCCGACCCCCAGAAGGATCCCGATCACCCCCCCGGCAATCGAGAGCGTCAGCGCCTCGACCAAGAACTGCGTGAGGATGTCCTTCCCCTTGGCGCCGATCGCCATCCGGATTCCGATCTCGCGCGTCCGCTCCGTCACCGAGACGAGCATGATGTTCATGATCCCGATCCCGCCGACGAGAAGCGAGATCGAAGCCGCGGAGGCGAGGAGCATGGAGAGGGTATGGGAGGTCTCGTCCGCGGTCTGGGCGATCTCCTGCTGCGATCGGATCATGAAATCGGCATCCTGGCCGGGCAGCAGCCGGTGGCGCTGTCGCAGGAGTGCTTCGATCTCCGCCTGGGCCTCAAGAACGGCGTCCCGGGAGACGGCCGACGCCATGAACATGTCGATCTTGTTCTTCCCTTTGAGGAGACGCATCACGGTCGTGTAGGGCGCCACGACGACGTCGTCCTGGTCCTGTCCCATGGTGCTTCCGCCCTTCGCCTCGAGCACGCCGATCACCCGGAACGGAAAATTCTTGATACGGACGCTCGCGCCGATCGGGTCCTGGTCGCCGAAGAGAGAGTTCGCGACCGTGGAGCCGAGCACGCAGACTTTCGACGCGGACCGTACCTCGCTGTCTCCGAAAAACGTCCCGGCGGAAGTGTTCCAGGAGCGGATGAACGGCCACTCGACACCCACCCCCTGGACCGACGTGCCCCAGTTGAGGTTGCCGTAGACGACCTGACCCGCCGACCGCGACATCGGCGTGACGTAGGCGACCGAAGGACACTCTGCCTTGACCGCGGCCACGTCGTCTTCGGTCAGCGTCGATTCACCAGTGAAGATCCGCGCGCCGGACTGCGTCGCGACCCCCGGGAAGACCATGAGGAAGTTCGTCCCGAGGGCGGAGATCTGCGACTGGATCGCCGCCTGCGAGCCTTTGCCGACTCCGATCATGGCGATCACACAGGCGACCCCGATGATGATTCCGAGCGCGGTCAACGCCGAGCGCATCTTGTTGCGCGCGATCGCCTTCAAGCCGACTCTCAGGATAGTCAGGAATTTCATGACGGGCTCGAGCGCTCGGTCGGAACCGCCCGGCGCTGGGTGGACGGACGGTCCTCGACGACGCGGCCGTCCCGAAACAGCACGACGCGGCGCGCGTACTCGGCGATGTCCGCCTCGTGCGTGATCAGGACGACCGTCTTTCCCTCGCCGTTCAGCTTCTGAAAAACCGACATCACCTCTTCCGAAGTCTTCGTGTCGAGATTCCCGGTGGGCTCGTCGGCGAGCATCAGCTTGGGATCGTTGATCAGCGCCCGCGCGATTGCGACGCGCTGCTGCTGTCCGCCGGAGAGCTGGCTGGGAAGGTGATGCTCGCGCCCCGCGAGGCCGACGTCGGCCAGGCATCGGAGAGCCCTTTCCGCCCGGTCCTTCGCGACGTGGCCGTCCGCGGCGTAGATGAGCGGCAGCTCGACGTTCTCGAGCGCCGAGGTCCGAGCGAGGAGGTTGAACGACTGAAACACGAATCCGATCTTCCCGTTGCGGATCTCGGCCCGCTCGTCGCGGTCGAGACCCGAGACGTCCACGCCGTCCAAGAAGTAGCGGCCCGAAGTCGGACGATCGAGACACCCCACGATGTTCATGAACGTGCTCTTCCCCGAGCCGGAGGGGCCCATGACCGCGACGAACTCGCCCGGCAGGACGACGAGCGACACGCCGTCGAGCGCGCGGACTTCGACCTCCCCCATTCGGTAGACGCGGACCAGGTCTTCGATCCGGATGACCGGAAGGGCGGGGGCCGCCATGCTCGGCCGGGGGCCTGTCCCCGCGGCAACGCTCCGCTGGGGCTGCGGCGGGTGCAGGTCCGAAGGACCTGTCCCCGCGGCATTGACAGGGGCGGCTTCAGAAGCCACGTCGCCCGCCCCCGCCGGCTCCGGGCCCGCGGCCGCCGACGGGGACGGCGCCTCCCGTCGAGTCGGCCTTCGCCGTGACCGTCCCGGTCACGACCGATTCTCCGGCGGCGAGCTGTCCCGAGACGACCTGGGTGAACCGGCCGTCGGAGATCCCGGTTTGGATCGGAACCGGCGCGGGCTCCTCCTTGCCCGGCACAAGCTTGTAGACCGTCTGCGCGGCTCGCGGTCCGCCTCTGCCGCGCCGTCCGCTCCCACCACCTCCAATGCCTCCGCCTCCTCCCGCGCTACCTCCGCCTTCACCGCCGCCGCGGCCGCCTCCGGCGGCGCGAGATTGATCCATCTGCCGGGCGACGGCGGCCGTCCCTCCGCCGGTTCCGAGGCTCGCCGCGCGCTCCTCGGCTGAGGCACTTTCCTTCTCCTCCGGCCGGAACCGCAGCGCGGCGTTGGGAATGCGAACGACATCGTGCGCACGCGCGACCTCGATCGACACGTTGGCGGTCATCGTGGGCCGCAGCATCCGATCGGGATTGGCGACTTCGACGATCACTGGGTACGTGACCACGTTCTGGTTGACGGTGGCGTTCAGCCGGATCTGGGAGACCCTTCCCCGAAAATTCCGATCCGGATAGGCGTCCACCGTGAAGCGCACCGGCTGCCCGACCTTCACGGTGCCGATGTCGGACTCCGAGACGTCCGCGGCGACCTGCATCTTCGTTAAGTCCTGCGCGATCGTGAAGAGGGTCGGCGCCTGGAACGACGCGGCCACCGTCTGTCCGACGTCGTATTGCCGGGCCACCACGACGCCGTCGATCGGCGCGACGATCTTCGTGTACTTCAGGTCCGTCTCCGTCTGCTTCAGCGTCGCCCCCGCCTGCTGGACGCCCGCGCGCGCCGAATCGTAGTTGGCCTGCGCGGCGTCGAAGTCGGCCTGAGGAGCGAGCCCCTCTTTTTTCAGCGCCTTCTGGCGCTCCAGCGCGATTCGCGTGTTGCGCATCTCGACGTTCGCCTTCTCCAGTCCCGCCTGGGCTGCGTTGACCTTCTCCTGAAAGGGCGTCGGATCGAGCTCGGCCAAGAGATCACCCTTCTTGACCTGGCTGTTGAAGTCCACGGAGAGCTTCGCGATGATCCCGGAGACCTGGCTGCCGACCGCCACGGTCGTCACGGCGGAAAGAGCGCCGGTCGCCGTCACCGTCTGTGTCACGTCGCCGCGGTCCACCTTCGCGGTGCGGTACTTCGGCTCGGACTTCCTCCGGCTCCCCAGGAGAAGGACGACGCCCCCGATGATGCCCACGACAACAGCCACCCAGATGATCTTCTTCATGGCTCTCACGAGAACGTCTTTTGTCGCTTCTGATCTTCCCAGAGGACAGTCACGGGAAGGCGAACCTGGAAGAATCCGAGGCCCGGATTACAGAAAAATTACATCTGGTCGGTTTCCCGCGGGGAAGATCGGTCTGAAAGCGAGAGCATGAGGACCTCCGCGGTCGAAGAGCACAGGCTCGCGAACTCGACCGAGCGCCGGACCCCCTCGGGCACGTCGGGGCGGGCGACGTCGTGAAATCCGATTCGACGGAAGAAGGAGGCGGCCGTTTCGGTGAGGAGGTAGACGCGGGTGGCGCCTCGGAACCCGGCGAGGTCGAGCGCGGAAGCGGCGAGCCGCCGTCCCAGTCCTCCGCCCCGGCATTCCGCCGAAACGGCGAGTGAGCGGAGCAACGCGTCGGAGCCGTACATCTCGATCGCGACCGACCCGAGAATACGATTGCCCTCGCGAACGACGAGCGTCGTCGGCAGGTGCTCTTCGAGGCCTGCAGTCGGTAATCCGCTCGAGGCGAGCAAGGAAACGATTTGCTCCCAGTCGCTCTCCCTCGCGGAGTCCAGGAAACTCTGATCGCCGGTCACCGGACCCCGCCGAGGAGCCAGTAGGCGCCAGCGCCTACGAGCGCGGCAACCGGAAGCGTCACGATCCAGGCGAGCAACATTTCGCGCACGGTCTTCCAATTGACCGTTCGGGCGTCGCGATGGAGCCCGATTCCCACGATCGTGGAGGATGAGACGTGGGTCGTTGAGACAGGGAGCGCGGCGAGAGAAGCCGCCCCCACCAGGAGTGTCGTCACGAGGTTCGCGGAAAAGCCTTCGGCGGCGGACATCCGGGTCACGCGGCTGGCGAGAGTCTCCGTGACCCGAAACCCTCCGAGGATGCTTCCGACGCCCATCGCCACCGCGACCAGCGCATAGAGAGAAACTCCGGAGACGCCGAGCGCCGCCGACGCAATAATCCCGAGCGCGACGATCTTCGGCGTGTCGTTCAATCCCCTGGCGAAGCTCGTCGCCGCGGAAGAGAGCCAGTGCAGGCCATCGAGGACGTTCAAGCGGCTGGTGACGGCGGGCGAAACGCCGCAATCCTCCTCGAGCGCGACCACGGGACCTTCCGCCAGAACGACGCCCATCGAAGCCGCGCCGGCGGGAAGCACCGCGAACTGTCTCTCGAGGCAGACGCAGTAGGCGTCCACCCTCGCAAGACCTCTACGCATCAGGGGAAACATTGCATACACGAGCGCGATCGAAACGAGTGGGGACACCCCGAGCGGGAGTACGGTCTTCCTGGCGAAATACAGCCAGTGCAGCGCGGAAGCACCCTGTCCCGCGACCGCGGCCCCGGCGAGAGCTCCCGTGATCGCATGGGTCGTCGAGACGGGGAGCCCCGTCTTCGAGGCGAAGATCACCCACCCCGTCGCCCCTAACGTCACCGAGGCGAGAAATGCCGCGCCCTCCTCGGGGCGAGCGAGAGA
>WNGA01011546.1_pt1 | contig 11513 bp, 7 predicted proteins | sample 5400061 | NCBI WGS metagenome assembly WNGA01 (sample SAMN13153366, study PRJNA577476) | soil metagenome | isolation source: 100 cm soil or saprolite under grassland replicate 2 | place: USA:California | collected 2016-06-15
CCGGCACGCCGAGCTCGCGTGGGAGGTCCTCAGGTGGACGGTCGAACGGGGAGCGCGCGAAACGCGTGACGCCGTGCATGCGATCCATGCAGCCGAACCACAGGCTACCGAGCTCGATGTGGAACCGCTCGAATATTACGGACGGCTTCGCGCATCGGAAATCGATGCGATCGGCGAGCAACACGTTCGCGAATGCACACGCCGCCGCAACGAGACGCTCTAGCGAACGCACCTCTCGGCTCTCCACCCTGCCGCAGCGGCTTGACATGCCGCAGGTGAACGGTCAGAGTCTGGCGGCCCGTAGTTCGGGCCGAAAGGAGGTGTCCCGTGAAGTGTATTGCATTCAACTCGCTGTCAGGCATCTCCGCGATCCGCGCCTGAGCGTCGGCTTGTTCCCGGGTAGGGGACGCCTTCCGCTGCCGGTGCGGCTGCGGGGAAGGTGAAACCCGTATCGGAAGCGAGTCCAATGAAGCGTTCAGGTTCTAGGCGCCGTGAAAAGCGCGGTGTGCTTATCCCAGATTCCATCATCGATGAGAGTGCCGGACATCGGCACGCCAGGTTACAGGAGCTCGTGCAACGAGAGCTCGTAGCTCTTCTTCGCGACGAGGTGGCTGATCCGCGCCTCGAGCAGGTAAGGATCGCAAGCGTCGTTTTGTCCGTCGACTACCGACATGCGCGGATCCACTTCACCGTCGTGCGGCAAAACGAGACCGATCGTGTGGCTATCGGCAGCGTGGGCCGAGCTCTCGAAAAGGCCACGTCTTTTCTGCGCGGTCGGCTGGCCGAAGCCGTCGATCTGAAGCGCGTTCCCGACCTGCGCTTCGTGTTTGACGGGGAGGTGGTCCCATGAAGCGGGTCGTATTCGAACCGGAGCGCGGACAGCGCGTTCCGGTCTGGATATGGGCCCGGGATCCCGCGCCGGAAGCGGTGCGGCAACTTCAAGAGATCGCGTCGCGACCGTATGTGATCTCTCACGTAGCGGCGATGCCGGATGCCCATATGGCGGAAGGCGTCGCCGTGGGCACGGTCTTCGCGACCGAGCGAACGGTCGTCCCCGCGGCTCTCGGAGGAGACCTCGGCTGCGGTGTGGCGGCGGTGCGGTTCGAAATAGCGGCGGACCTGTTCGATCGCCGGAGACTCGAGCGAGTTCTCGAGCGCGTGGCTCTTGCCGTTCCGGTTGGCGACAGAGTGCATCGAGGGCGAGGTGTTTCGGTTCCCGACGAACTGTTGGCGCGGCCCCTCTCGACCCACGCACTCGAGAGGGTTCGAGACCGATTGGCTCGGGCACACTTGGGAACCCTCGGGGGCGGCAATCATTTTCTCGAGGTCGACAGGGATGCCGAAGGGCGCCTTTGGCTTCTCGTGCACTCGGGCTCACGGGGCCTCGGCGCGGCGATTGCGGCTCACCATCGACGGGCGGCAGAAGCCCACGACCCCGATGCACTGGCCGGGCTCGACGTCGAGTCCGACGCCGGCGCCGGATACGTCGCCGATGCACGATGGGCGATCGATTTCGCCCGAGCCAATCGCGAGCGCATGATCGCTAGCGCCACCGAAACGCTCGTCGAAGAACTTGGGGTAACCCCGGACCGAGTCGAGCAGGTGGTCGACGTGCACCATAACTTCGTTGCTCGTGAGGAACACGGCGGTCGATCGCTGTGGGTGCACCGCAAAGGTGCGATCGGTCTGCTTTCCGATGAGCTCGGGATCGTTCCAGGGTCCATGGGAACAGCGACCTACCTCGTACGTGGACTCGGGCGAAGCGAAGCCTGGCGCTCGTGTTCCCATGGTGCGGGGCGACGCATGACTCGATCGCAGGCTCGACGCACGATAAGACCTCACGCGTTCGCCGCGTCGATGCGCCGGGTTGTCTACCGGGCGCCCGACGTCGCTGCGCTCGTCGAGGAGGCGCCTGAGGTCTACCGCGACATCCGCGAGGTGCTCGAAGACGAGGAAGATCTGGCGACGCCGGTGCGGAGACTCGAGCCCATCGCCGTGCTCAAGGGGTAGCTGTTGACCGATGGCATGGGTGCAGGCCCGCGCGCGCAATGATTTGGAGCTCCTCGCGCGTCACGAGAAAAATGTGGCGCTATTGTCAATCCAGCAGTGAGGCTCGGACTCTCTATCTGCGGTGCCTACATGCAACGACATGGCGCGCGCTAAAAAAGGACCGAAACAAGGCTGCTCGCGACACATTACATTCATTAGGATAAGCTCTTCCAAACCTATATCGCGGAGCATGATACGACGTTTCTCTTTGCCTTCGGCTTCGCGAGCGAGGCGCGTCGGATCGATCTTCCTGCTCGGTTGCGTCCTTTGGACGCCGATGGCCCACGCACGGAACATCCTCAGCGCCGACGGACCAGGTGCGACCTACGAGCTCATCGAGCAGTCGTACAACACGGAAGTTCCCGACTGCGGACACATGGTTCCCCACATCACCGAGCAGTTCGACGACGAGCTCGGCAAGAACGTTTTCATCTTCCACGCTCACGTGAATCTGGACGACGATCGCTGCGGAGCCACCGACCGGCAGCGAACCGAAATCCGCGCGCGTGTGCCGGACATCAGCGCCCAGAATGGCGACACGGTTTTTTACCGCTGGAAGTTCAAGCTGCCGGTAGGCTTTCAAGCTTCGGAAAGCTTCACGCACATCTTCCAGATCAAGTCGAACCAGGCCGACCCCGTGATGACGTTGAGCCCGTACACGAGCACCTTCGGCATCCGCGGCCGCATCGGCACGCACGCGACCACCGCTTTGTCGAAGTTCGTCGGCGTTTGGGTCGTGGTCGAGCTCACGGCCGTCTTCCGCAACGCGGGTAACGTCGCCATGACCATCCGGCGAATCTCCGACGGCGAGATGTTGCTTTCGTATTCGGGCAACGCCGATATGTGGGACGACGGCTCCGGCGGGCACGATCCGAAGTTCGGCATTTACCGCAGTCTGGATCACCGCAACGTGCTGCGTGACGAGCAGGTCCGCTTCGCCGACTTCTGCGTATCGAAAGTCAGCGCGAGCGAATGCCCGGATGATGTGGCGCCCCCCACGGACGCGGGCGTTGACAAGGACGGCGGCGGAGCTCCCGACGCGGCTGGCCAGATGGACGCGCGCCAAGACGTCGGCGGTAGTGGCACCGGCGGTGCTGTCGGCGCTGGCGATGCAGCAATGGCTCCGGCAGGTGGGTCAGGCGGATCGATGCCTGTGGACCCCAGGCAAAGGGTACCCACGCCGCCTGGCGACCTGCAGGGCAGATGCTCGTGCAGTCTCGGCTCGGCAGGTGGCGCGCCGGGAAGAGCCGTCGTCTTCGTCGGCATGGCGGCCAGCGTGTTGGCGCTGACCCGCCGCCAGCGCCGAAGACAGACATATCAGACATAGGCGATGAGGGCGACGTTCCGGTCTACTGAATCCCTTAACGCGAAATAGCGTCATTCACCGCGCGCGCGGCGGCCGCTCGGAGGACCACCGTCTCAGCTCCGCGCCGCGCCATTGTGCTTGGCACCACACGATGCCAGCCAGAACTTTTTCGCGTTCGTGACGTCCAACTAGTCGAATGGGGAGAAAGGAGGAAAGCATGAACGCCGCTCACGAGATTCAACACGCCCAAGAGCATGCCCTTTGCGGTCGGGCGCGAAGCATCGGGTTCGCCAGCTTCATGGGTGTAGTCCTGGACCTTGTTCACACGACGCGGCGGTTCGCAGCCTCGAGCTCACAATCGAGCTCTGCAGTTGTGCTCGCCCCGCGATTCACGGTGTGGCGCGCTCAAGGACTCTAACGGGGGATCGACTCGGGTCGCCACGCTGCCGTTCCAATGTTCGCGCCACATTGAAATCAGGAGAATACCCCCATGAGACTCTCGGGCTGTGTGCGCAACATCGAGCTCGGCTTCACTGCGCTGTGCATCACATGGGCGCTCGCCACGATCGCGTGCAGCAGCGAGTTATCGGGGCCAACGGGGGCGATTGCGGGCGGTGGGAACGGTGGGAGCGGCAACGCCGTCGGCGGCGCGACGGGCACCGCCGGCGGTCAGAGCGGCGCGGGAGGAGCTCCCGTGAATCCCTGTCCCGACTGTTCGGAATTCGGACTCGATACGCGACCCGCGAACCCAACCTGCGTCGCCGGCAATCCGCCGCCGGCGAGTTATCGGTTTGGCCGGATTTGGCAAGGGGTCACCTTCAGCACGGCACTCGGCGTCATTCCGTCGCCCGATGGAACCACGTTGATCGTCAACCAGAAGAACGGCGTTGCGCGCGCAGTGCCCATAAACCCGGCGGCCACCCAAGCGCAGACGCGCGATTTTCTCGATCTTCGCAGCGCGATCAATACCGACGTGGAGAGCGGCCTGCTCAGCATGGCCTTCCATCCGAACTACAAGACGAACGGATACGTCTACGCAGTGTATACGCGCAATGACGGCCTGCACAGCACCCGCGTGGCCAGGTTCAAGACCTCGAACAATGGTCAATCGCTCGACCTCGCCACCGAGGCCAAATTGCTCGAGCTCACGCAGGTGCGCGGCACGCATCACGGCGGTGACATGAAATTCGGTGCTGACGGGTATCTCTATATTTCGTTTGGCGACAACAACACCGGTGACGACCACACCGATTTCACCGCGCAGAATCGCAAGAGCCTCTACGGTTCGGTCGTGCGTCTCGACGTGAACGTGACCGGCGAAGGTTACAAGATTCCGCCCGACAACCCCTACGCGAATGGTCTCAATGGTGCACCCGAAGTGTACGCCAAGGGCTTTCGCAATCCCTGGCGTTTCAGCTTCGATCGGCTGACTCGTGAGCTCTGGCTTGCCGACCCCGGCGAGGAGGCCAACGGCATCAAAGGGGACAACGGCATCGCCGACCCCTACGAGGAGATCGACCGCGTGACGCTGGGTGGGTTCTACGGTTGGCCTTTCTTCCAAGGTACCCATTGTTTCCATGACTGCACGGTCGAGAAAGGTTTGCCGCCCGAGTTCGAGTTCAGTCACAACGGCGGCCCTGCAGCCGTCATCGGCGGCTTCGTCTATCGCGGCGCCGCGTTACCGGGCCTCACTGGCAAGTACGTGTTCGGTGAGTATGAGAGCGGGGAGACCTGGGCCTACGATCCGCAGACGAAACGGCGTGACAGTCTCGGCTTCGGGGGCAAAGTCGTCGCTTTTGGCCAGGACAATGACGGCGAGCTCTATGCCTGCCGCGAGAATGGCACGATCGAGAAGCTCCAGGATTCGATCGCCGGCAGCGGCGGATTTCCGGACCTCCTCAGCAAGACCGGCTGTGTGGCTCCGGAAGATCCGAAACGACCCGCGGGCGGTGTGATTCCGTTCTCGGTGGCGCTGCCATTTTGGTCGGATGGGGCGGAGAAGGAGCGCTACTTGGCGCTGCCGGACGGCAAAACGCTCGACGTCGCCGCCGACGGCGATTTCACAGTGCCGATCGGCGGCGTCACGATGAAGAACTTCAAATGGCAGGGCAAGCTCTTCGAGACACGCTTTTTCGTGCGCCACAACGACGGCAGCTACTACGGCTACAGCTATGAGTGGAACGCCACCCAAACCGACGCCACCCTCGTCGCTGCCAACGGCAAAGACGCGAACGTCGGGGTCCTGGCCTGGACGTACCCGAGTCGCACGGCCTGCTTCACTTGTCATTCCGAGGCAGCAGGGCGCAGCCTGGGCCTCGAAACCCGTCAGCTCAACATCGTGGCCAGCTACCCGTCGACGGGGCGCAAGGCCAATCAGTTCAATACGCTGCTCCACATCGGCATGTTGAGCGGCAACACCGCGCTGCACGACCCGTTTCCGGCGAAGGACGACACCACGGCTTCACTCGAAACGCGCGCCAGGGCCTACCTCGCTACCAACTGCTCGAATTGCCACCGTCCGAATGGGCCGGGGCGCGGCCGCTTCAACGCGCTCTTCGACACCGCGTTCAAAGACATGGCGATCTGCAATCAAGCCCCCGAGCAAGGCGATCTTGGCGTTGCTGGTGCCGCCATGCTCAAGCCTGGCTCTCACGCGTCGTCGGTCTTGTGGCTCAGGATGAGTCAACGTATGGCGAACTTCATGCCGCCAATTGCCAGTAAAATACCGGACACCGTGGGGGCAGACCTGCTCGCCAACTGGATCGATGGCATCGCGGCATGCCCTTGAGCCCGAGGTCACATCAATTGCTCGAATTTCGGCATACGCCTTTCGGCCGATTCACTCACCCTTCGGTCTCACCATCGTCGACTTTTCTCGGGATGATCGGGTACCGTGGGACGCCGCTGAGGCGTCGTTCGACCTCGTCTCTTGCGGAGAAAGGTGTGACAGATGAGGAACCACGCATCGATTTTGAGCGTCTTCGTTTGTACCCTCGGATTGGTCGGCATGGGCTGTGGGGGCGTGCCGGTCGAGGAGATCGGCAGCTCCGACCAGGCGATCACGCACGGTCAGCTCGACGGCAACGACCATCCCGGCGTCGTCCTGCTGCTGATGGAAGTGGACGGCGCGCCGGCCTTTCGTTGTAGCGCATCGTTGCTTTCGCCCACCGTCGTCCTCACGGCGGGTCACTGCGCCGGCGAGCCCGGCGACTTCAGCGGAATGCGGGTCTTCACCGAGTCCGACGTCGAGCACGGGGACAACAACTACCCGTTTGCCGGTCCCAACAGCGTGGAGGCCGTCGCCTGGTACGCGCATCCAAAGTTCACCAACGACGCCTTCTTTCTTCACGACGTCGGCATCGTCATCCTGAAGAAGCCGGGCGTCCAGTTGGATCCCAGCGCCTACGTGAAGATTCCTCGTGCCGACCAGCTCGATGCCCTGGTGCCGAGATCCAGCACGAAGTTCACGGCGGTCGGGTACGGGGTGCAACGAATCAACGCTGCGAAGACCGAGGCCGAGCGGATCCGCATGCGGGCCAATCCGTATCTGGTCCAGATCAATACCGGCTTCACCGGGGACTTCTCGCTCCTCTTGTCGAACAACGCTTCGAGCGGCGGAACGTGCTTCGGCGACTCCGGAGGGCCCAACTTCCTGGGATCGAGCCTCGTCGTCGGCGGCGTTACCTCCTTCGGCCTCAACGGCTCCTGCGGCGGCACGGGTGGAGTCTTTCGGCTCGATCGAGCGGACGTTCTGGCTTTCATCCACTCGTTCGCGCCGTAACCCGTCGACTAGAGCAACGACGCGAGCAGGTCCAAGAGGTGGGAAACTGAGAGCCTTGCTGTATCGACATTTGCGGACGTGCACTCCAAGCACGTCGCTCTCATCGGTCCTCCCGTCCCGTGCCCAACCGCGCCGCTCGTAGAAGCGGCGGACACGCGCGTTGTCGGTTACCACCCAGAGCACCAGATCGCGCGCGCGTTGGTCCGCGGCCCACGCCGTGAACGCATCGAGCAGCGCGCTGCCCGCACCGCACGACCAGCGCGATGGATCGACGTTCAACAAGTAGAGTTCGAAAAACCATTCCGTTTTGGGGCGAGCTCGTCAGTTTGAAAGGTGGTTGACCTCATTACGTTCGTTCGCCCCTTCGAAAAATAACGGAAGAGCCAGGGGGAGGACTCTAACCCCCGAACTGGCCTGACCACATGACCACCGGCGGGACGCGGAAACTGGCGACTTGCGCCCTCCTCGTCGCTTGCAGCGTGAGCTGCCGCGATGCTGTGGACGATGGAAACGGTGTGGTCTCGGCAGGGGGAGCGTCGACGACGAGCTCGACGATTGGAAGCTCATCGACGGGCACCGGCGGTGCGCCGACGAGCAGCGGACCGGCAGGTACGGGTGGATCGTCCGGAGGCGAAATCGGTGGGGAAGGGGGCGCCGCCGGAAACCCGACCGACGCAGGTGGGCCCGACATCAGCGATGGCGCCGCCGCCGATTTCATCGTTCCCAAGGTCACCTGGCCCAGCGCCGAGTGCCAGGCCAAAGCGGCGGACTTGGTCGCCAAAATGACGCGCCAAGAGAAGGCCGCGCAGATGGTCATGGCTCCGAACCCGACGGTCGCCGATGTCCGAAGCCTCGCCCCGGGGGCGGTGTTCGCGGGCGGCAGCTCGGTTCCACCGGGCGGATTTTCACCCGGGTCGTGGGTCAGCATGATCGATGGCTACGTGCAAGCAGCGTCGCAAACGCGGCTCGGCGTGCCGATCCTTTACGGCGCCGATGTTCTTCATGGAAACAACAAGGCGACCGGCACGGTGATCTTCCCGCACAACATCGGGCTCGGATGCACACGCGACCCCGCACTCGTCGAAGAAGTGACCCGCGTGACCGCGCTCGAAATGGCCGCCACCGGCATGACCTGGACGTTCGGTCCGATGGTCAGCGTCTCGTTCGATGATCGATGGGGACGCGTCTACGAAAGCTTCAGCGAGGATCCGGCGCTGACGAGGCTCATGGGGGCAGCGGCGACGCTCGGCCTTCAAGGGGCGATGGGTCTCGGCTCCGGTCAACCCGGTGTTGTGGCTTGCGCCAAACACTTCGCGGGTGATGGGCAAGCCACCGCAGGCACGTCGTCGAAAGGGGGCGTCGTCGATCGCGGCGACATCCGGATCGACGAGGCGGCCATGCGCACCTACGGCATCGCGCCCTATCTGCTCGCCCTTCAGGGTGGGCTCGGCTCGATCATGGTCAGCGACGCGCGCTGGAACGGGGCGAGTCTCACGTCGAGCAAGCGAATCATGACCGATATTCTCAAGGGGGAGCTCGGGTTCAAGGGTTTCGTTTCGACCGACTGGAACGCGGCCACCGACAGTGGTGGGGGCATTGTCAATACGGTGAACGCAGGTGTGGATATGTTGATGCAACCTGCCGACTGGAAGGGGGCGATCGACACCATCGCCGCCGGCGTGCCGGACGCCCGCATCGACGATGCCGCCACGCGTATCATCGCCGTCAAATGCCAAGCGGGCCTCTTCACCTGGAAACGCGATCCGGCCTGGCTTGCCACTCTGGGATCGGCCGATCATCGAGCGTTGGGAAGGCGCGCCGTTCGAGAGTCGCTGGTCCTGCTTCAGAACACCGGCAAGGTCCTGCCCCTCGCCAAGACTGCGAGGGTTTGGGTGGGTGGCAGCGGCGCCAATAACCTCACCAACCAGTGCGGCGGCTGGACAATCACCTGGCAGGGAGACGCCACCCAGACGCAGGGCACCACCATGGCCCAGGCCCTCGGCAAGGTAACGGTGGCAACGCCGACGATGGCGCAGGCCGACGTTGCCGTCGTGGTATTGAGCGAAGGACCTTACGCCGAGTTCCGCGGCGATGTGCAGAGCATCGACACCTTGCCTGCTTCGGACTTTGCCCTCCTCGACCAGGCCAGAGCCGCGGGCAAAAAAGTGGTCGCCATCGTCATCAGCGGTCGTCCGGCCTTGATTGCCAACCATCTCGCGGCCGCCGACGCCTGGGTTGCGGCGTGGCTTCCGGGCACCGAGGGGGACGGCGTCGCCGACGTTCTCGTAGGCAACGGCGCGCCGACCGGCAAGCTCAGTCACAGCTGGCCGCGGACGCAGGATCAGACCAACGTGAACATCGGCGACCCCGGATATGACCCCCTCTTTCCGCTGGGCCACGGCCTCACTTACTGACGCCTCGATTTTTGTGAGCCGCGAACGGCCGCGCGAGCGACCAATGCCGGCGCACAACATGCGCCCTTTCAATCTTGTCATCAGCGTGAGCCTCGTTCTGGGGCTCTTCGCTTGCGATCTGTCCCAGCCACCGCTTTACCACCCGCAAGCAGATGCCGCTTCGGGAGCCGGCGGACAGCCGGGGTCCGGAGGTAGTACCGGCGCCGGGGTAGGCGTCGGCAGCGGAGGCAGCGCGTCCGGCGCCGCAGGTTCGAGCGTGGCCGGCGGCGCTGCGGGCACCGACGTCAACGACGCGGCGGTCACGGACGATGCGCCCCCGTCCGATGATGCCCCGGGCGACGCGCCAATCGTGAACTGCGCGGGACACGCGCTCCAGCTCGACGGGACCGGCTATCTTCAAGCCAATCGCATCGTGCAAGACGACTTCACGCTCGAAGCGTGGATCAAAACGACCACGTCGCTGACCGGGTCGAACTTCTACGAGGGCAATGGCCTCATCTACGCGGACGTCGGCGGCGTCGCCAACGACTTCGGCTCGTCGATCTTGAACGATCGCGTCGCGTTCGGGGTTGGCAACCCCGATACGACAGTCATCTCCTTCAGCACCGTGACGACGGGTCAGTGGGTGCACGTGGCGGCCACCCGCACGAAGAGCACGGGTCAGATCGAGATCCTCGTGAACGGCGAGCTCGAGGGCTCGATGACCGTCGCGCAAACGTCCTCTCTCTCGGCCCAATCCATCCTGTCGTTCGGCGCGAACACGATCGACGGCCGATATTTCACCGGTGTGATCGACGAAATTCGGCTCTTTAGCGTCGTGCGAACCGCTGCCGAGATAGCATCGACGATGCACAAGCCTCTCGACGGCACCGAGCCGGGGCTCGTCACCTACTACCGGCTCGACGAATCCGATGGCACATCCGCCGCCGACGGCTCGCCATCCAAGAACGACGCCACCCTCGCCGGCGGAGGAACTTGGATCGTGTCCGACGCGCCGATCTGCCCGTGAATGCGCCCGCCTCCGAAGCTAATTCGACGTCCCAGCCGGTGTACCAAACGCACCCTTCGATGTCGAAGGACGTCCCGTCCGCCGCGTGGAGAGACTGGCGCGACCAAAGCCGGAGGAAGGGTGGGTAAGCGCCTTGAATGATCGGCTCACTCGGGCCCATCTCGGAGGACGGCAAGCAGTAGGGCGCCGCGGCGTCGAACATGCGAGCCGTCTTCCGGTTGATCGAGGTTCATCTCGATCGATGACGTTTTACCCGAGGACATCTCGAGTCCAAACCGAACGGAGACGAACCGCGCAGCGCCGTTCGTCCACTCGGCCGCTGCTTCCTTGCCCGCCAGGACCGTGCAATGAGGTCGCATGCAATAGGCCCTCGTACGGTTCGGCTCGGAGAGGCGGAGCTTCATCAAAGAGAGCGTGCCCGGCTGCGGCTGAAGTGCCGCGGACAAGCATCATCCGGGACGAAGGAGCCATGCAGCATTTGCCGAACATCCGGAGCAGCGGCTCGGGCTGGATGATGGGCCACATGCTGCGGACATGGTTGCATATATAGGCCCCGGCGCGCTGTTCGTGCTGCCTTCATTTCAGCTTGACGTCACGAGGCGGGCCTGCCTCCTTGCTTTTCGGAATCAATGGACTAGCCAACTCCTTGCATGCTTCGCCCATTTCGTGGGACGCATAGGAGCAGGCGTCTACGCAACCAGCGGCGGCGGGCCCGTCGATACACTTCTGCAAGATGCAAGCTTCCCGAACATCGGTCTCCTTAGCGGAACAGTGCAACGAAACGATCGCGGAGTTCAGCTGGTCACTCTGGGATTTTAGGGTCCCCACCGGGGATGGGTGAACCCCCTCGCCTTGAGGCGACGCCTTGAGGAGGCTTGCGGTACTTTGGGATGATGCAGGCGTACCGTCATGGGTCGCATACCGTCTACCAGTGCCACTACCACTTCGTGTTCA
>WNGA01011550.1_pt1 | contig 11512 bp, 8 predicted proteins | sample 5400061 | NCBI WGS metagenome assembly WNGA01 (sample SAMN13153366, study PRJNA577476) | soil metagenome | isolation source: 100 cm soil or saprolite under grassland replicate 2 | place: USA:California | collected 2016-06-15
CGATCGCGTTTTTGAGAGGAGCTTGTCTCACTCGGCGAGTCCTGGACGTCATGAACTCAGGGCAAGCGGTACATCAGCCGCGCATTGGCAAAGCGCCAAACACAGATCGCGTCAGCATGGATGTCGATAGAATGGTAACCCTGGGTAGTTCACCTCTTACTACTCGAGTGACAGTTCAATTTCAGTACGTGCTTCAGCGCTGCTGCCATTGTACTGCACCTGGAAGGATGGGATGTTCCCAATAATGTGTGTTCGCGGGACATCGCTTAATCGCTCTCCTGCTTGCAGGGCTCGTGTGCGGCATGCTATCATTGCGCTATCATCAAGGAGGAGTATCATGTCACCTACTGCTACGAATCCGGACGATGCGTCGATACGCGTGCTTCAGGCATCCAAAATCTGGGATGGTCTGCCGGAGTCGAAGCTGGAATTGATCGATGGGCGGCTGATTGCGGGGAATAGTTCGGCCGGCAGCCGCTACCTGCTGTGGACCATCCTCCAGCTACTCGGCCCGCGCGCAGCGCTCGCGCTCGCGCCGCTCGATCGCTGGTGGCCGGCATTGGCGAGCGCCTTTGAGGCTCCGCCGATACTTGCATCGGCCCAGGCGTGGGAGCGCTGGGCTGCAGGTGTTCAGCATACTGCGCAGGTGGCGCCCGCCGGACCGCACTTCTCGTGGGATCATCACGAGGCGTTCAGCCAGCTGATGGTCGGGCTCTCCCTGGCCACCCGCGAGGGTGATGGCGTTGGGCTCAGCCTCCAGCGCTTCGTGATGCGGCTTGGCGACAATGCGTATATACCCGATCTTCAGTGCTTCCGACGCGACCGGCTGCATCATCTTCAAACCTACTATTTCGATGGACCGGCCGATCTGGTGATCGAGGTGACACTCCCTGGCGCAGAGACGCAGGACACGCTCGTGAAACGGCGTCGCTACGCCGCTGGCGGCGTGCCCGAATACTGGATCGTCGATCCCGCATCGCGCACCTGGACATTTCTGCGATTAGTTGGAGATCAGTACGAGACCCAGCCGCTCGACGCCGACGGGCGCTATCGGCCGCTGAGTATGCCCGGATTAGCCTGCGATCCAGCGCGCCTGTGGTCCAGTCTCGATCGCTCAGCGCGACGTGAGCTTGACACGGGGATCTTCATTGTCGAGCCAGAGCGGATGGTGCTCGGGCCGCGTACCAAAGCGAATGATCAAGAGACCTGGACCTGGGATTGGCGTCCACTGATGCTACCGATCGACGAACAGCCGACACCAATGAGCTTCGAGCAGTATCTCGTCTGGTGCCCAGAAGCCAAATTCGAGCTCCTGGATGGCAAGCCGTACATCGGTGGCTGGGAAGGCACGCGCAACGTGCTGGGAATGCTGCTGATGACCTTCGGCCTCACAGAGGCCGTGACGCTGCTGCATCCGCGTGAGTGGGTGGCCGCGCTGCTTGCCGAGGAACACGCACGGCTGAGTGATGCCGGGCGACGCGATGCCTGGTGGAGTGTCGCGCGGCAAGCTGCCGCGCTCCTGCGTGAGCGCTTTGGCGTATCGCGAGTCGCGGTCATCGGCGACCTGCTCCGATCCGAGCCGCTGGGCTACTGGTCGGAGTTGACCCTGGTTGTGTGGGATTTGCCTAAGCACGAGCATGGAATCTACCAGGCGCTCGACGCGCTTGGGAGTGAGCCGCGCATTGAGGTGCGGCGTGCCGAGGATGCCTCGCCACGCCAGCGTGCGGCGCTTTTGAGCGAGGCCGTAGATATCAGCAACTGATGATCAAGCCGCCGAAACTCATGCCCGGCGACACGGTCGCCACGATCTCACTATCGTGGGGTGGCGCGCACACATTTCCTCACCGCTACGCAGCCGGCAAGCAGCAGCTCCAAGATACCTTTGGCCTTCAGGTGGTCGAGAGCCGCTACGCACTGAGGGATGCCGCCTGGCTGTCTCGCAATCCCCAAGCGCGCGCCGAGGACCTGATGCAGGCCGTTGCCGATCCAACCATCAGGGCGATCATCTCGACAATTGGTGGCGACGACTCAATTCGGATCTTGCCGTATCTCGACCTGAGGGTCATCCAGGCGAACCCCAAGATCTTTATGGGCTACTCGGATACGACGATCACGCATTTCGCGTGTTTCAAAGCGGGATTGGTGTCATTCTACGGCCCGGCGATCCTGGCCGGCTTCGCCGAGAACGGCGGCATCTTCTCCTACACCGAAGCCTCGGTACGCCGCACGCTCTTCAGCAGCGAACCGATTGGAGCGCTGTCACCCAATACGGATGGGTGGACGGTTGAGTTCCTGGATTGGGGGCAGCCCGAGCTGCAATCCCAGCGGCGCGCGCTGCGCCCAAGCAGGCCCTGGCGCTGGCTCCAGGGTCAAGGGGTGGTGTCCGGCCCACTCATTGGTGGCTGTCTGGAGGTGCTGGATTGGCTGCGTGGCACGCCGTTCTGGCCGCATCAAACTTCCTGGCAGAATGCGATTCTGTTTCTCGAAACCTCGGAGGAGGCCCCATCGCCGACCTACGTCGGGCGCGTGTTACGCACATTTGCCGCCATCGGAATGCTCAGCCAGCTGAGTGCCATCCTGGTTGGTCGCCCCGGCGGCACGATTCCCGAGGAGCAGTACAGCGCCTACGACGAGACCATTCAGCAGGTAGTCGCTACGGAGTATGGATTAACCGAACTACCAATCGTCACGAACATGGATTTTGGGCACACTGATCCGATGATGGTGTTACCGTATGGCCTGCAGGCTCAAGTCGACTGTGAGCAGCAGACGATAACGATCCTTGAGGCTGCGGTGGCTGAACGCTGAGGCGGTTTGCCAGCCACATGTACTAAACTGCTCTTGTCTCGTCGATATAGATCAGGTAATCGAGCCAGCCGGTGGAATGGCCGAGAGCCGTGAGCAGTAGTGCGGCCTCGCTGCGGTGCTGCGCCGCATGCAGCGCCTGATGCAGAAGAATCTGCCAACGCGGGTACGCCTGGGGCTCGCCCTTGGAGTTGATGTAGCGCACTATCTCACTCAAGTCGTCTGCGCGCAGATCGGCGACATATGTCTGGCTGGCGGTATCGACACGCTCCCATACCTCTCGCAGTGCGGGAAGTGTTGAACAAGCGGCACGATCGAGCGGAGGCGGTAGCGTGTGCTGGGCGCGTGCCAGCCAGGTGCGCTGCACATCGACGAGATGCACCAGGAGACCAAAGACCGTGTCGGAGCCGATAGTAGCATGCATAAGCTGCTCCTCTGTCAACTTAGCGGCGGTGTCGAACAGCTTCGTATTCGCCCAGCTTGCATGCGCGTAGATGCTCTGGAGCATGTCTGTATCCAAGCGTCTCCTCCTTGGCGAGCTAGAAAACGCGGCAGTATCACGCAACCCTGATTCGCCTATCTTCAAACATAGCACTCCGCTTGGCGGCCCAGATCGATACAGGACGGGTAGGCATTCCGGCAGCAATGTGGCGCCGTTTGGCCATACGGGAACAAGAGGAGTAGGTCGTCTGAGCGCAAGTATTTTAGCATGCCGGATTGGGCGGCGCTGATACGCAGACATATGCGAAGCAGACAAACAGGAGTTTACGATGTTCAAATCGAAACAGCGCTCGATTGCTATCTCGCAGTGGGAGCACCAGAGGCTCGCGGGGACGCTGGCGCTGCTGTGGGGCAACGCCGAATTCGAACTACCCCCCATACCGTTCGAGTCGTTCCTAACGGGGATCGGCCTCCACGACCGCGCCTATGGCCCGCTGGACAACCTGCCGATTGGTGAGATACCCGAGGAGGAGTGGCTCGCGCTCACCCGAAGCGGCTTCGAGATGACATGGGCCGACCTGGTCGCGGATGTAATCACGAAGATGCATCTCAAGCGGCTGACGAGCTATGGCAGCGCGCCTGTGCGGCAGGCGAAAGCCGCCGAGATGGCGCAAGCGATCCAAGCGCTGATCGAGCATCACGGCCTGGATGCGGCGGCATTTGAGCGAATCGACCGCATCACCAACCTATGTGACCGCATCGCATTTGACTTGTGCTTTGAGGCGCCAGCCGAAGGCGAGGTACACATCTTTCCGAGGAACGATCGCGAGGAGGAGGTTACGGTGGGCTATCGGATTGAGGATGGCACGATCCAGGTTGATCCCTGGCCGTTTGGGGTGGCCAGCCACACCGGCTACCTGGTCGGCTATCAGGTCGATGGCTACCCAACGGTGCTGGAGCCAGTTATCGTACCGTACCAGATTGTACGGGGCGTTTAGAGATCAGTGACCTTCTAGAAAAGTGACACAGTGTCGCGGCTGGCTCCTTTTTAGCGGTCCAGTAGGCGATTGGGATGCCGCTCTGCTGCGACCAGCGCAGTAGCGGTTCGGTTTGCAGATCTGGCGCGGACCATAGCAAGATCAGTTGTGCTGACCCTGGGCGTTGGCGACTTGCAATCGGATTGAGAAGGGCCAATTCCTGTTCGCCGTCGACAAAAATAGCACCTCAACACATAGACCACGACCTTTGTATAATACACGACGGGTGGTTAATATCTTAACCAATGATGATGCAGCGTCGCAGGCAGCGAAACTAGTGCGTCAGCGGCACATCTCTGGCAGCGAGGTAGAAACTATCCAAGCTCACGCAAGTGCCACGCTTTGTCCGCGAGGTTCGTCAATTGTCGAATTTCGAATTATATGCTAGACGACGATACGCTCATCCCACAGTTGCCGTAACTCATCGTGGTGCCGGAGGCGGCAACACAGATTGCGCACTAAGGTGTAGATTTCGGTCACGTCAGCAAAGAGTGTTGGATGCCGCGCGTGAATGCGCCGCGGAGGCAAATCAAGGACATACCGTTCGATAAGGACCACTCGTTCCTGTTCGCTGCAGACGAAGCTATTGACCAGGTCCCATAGCGCCATGCGATCCAACTGGTAGAACAACGCTAGATCAGGATCGGTGGTTATGCTCGCCTTGGGTACTTGGAGCGTGCCTGCTTGAACTGCCGACGCTCGCAGTGCATCAATCGCTGCGTGTGTGACGCACATGCGCAGGTAGGAGAGGAACGCTGCTAGATTTGGAAATGGTGGGAAGTCCTTTGCGGAGAGGGCCAGCCATGCTCGTGCCAACGCCTGGTCGGCGATATCCTTGGCGCTTGCTCCCGCTATCGCTGTTGCCGGGCAACGCATTGCCCAGGCAATCAGGAGTCGGCTGTACTGTGCCGCAATCATCTCCCAAATTCCATCATCGCGTCCCCAGCCAGGGCAGGAGAAGATATTACCATTGTCGTCATTCACGTGAATATTCCTTCCGACAGATGTGTCCCTCACCGGATGCATGGTGCTTGGCATGCAGATGCCTGAATGCAGACGTGGCGTGTTCTGTTCTCGATCGCGATATGGTCAGCGCTGGTGATGGCTCATTCCCGATCGATTGGCATAACCGTGGACAACACTTACACAACCTCGTGCGGTAGCTTCCCGCGTGTTCTGACGGGGCCTCGCAAGTACAAAAGGCCAAATGATTGGTTCAGCATCCTCGTCGACGCCTGCTCAGCAAAATCGATCTTGATCGAGCGCTTCGCGGATCGCCTGCTCGGGCGGCAGTGCTCGACCAGCAGCCCAGGCAGCCGCGTGATCGACCGCACCGAGCTGATCGCGAACGGTAGCAACTGCATGCTCGTACTCCGCCTGGTATCGAGGATCGCGCGGCTGGTCCACGCCTTGACGCATGGCCTCGGCCGAGCCAAAGAGGCGCGCCGCGCGCGCGGGCTGACCCGCTTGTACAGCAATCTGCGCGAGGTGCTCCAAGCTTGCGACAATCCCGTGCTCGTCATCCAGGCTCTGCGCCAACATGAGACTTTCAGAAAACGCTGCTGCGGCCCGTGCAGCGTCGCCGTGCGCTTGGAGGGCCGCACCAAGATCGCGCAGCAGTCTTGGGATTGCATGGCGCTCGCCGAGTTCGCGACATACGGCTAGACTTTCTGTCAGCAGCGCAGTCGCGCGCTCGTAGGCGCCCTGATCGTATGCCAGCCGCCCCAAACTGGCGCTCATGATGCTAAGCCCCCGTCGCTCGTCCAACTCGCGGAAGATGGCGAGGCTCTCGGTCATCAGCGCGCTCGCCCGCTCGATATCGTGCTGTTCACGTGCCACCTCGCCCAAGCTGGCGAGCGCCCAGGCGCTATTCGATTGGTAGCCGAGCGCCTGTGAGAGCGTCAGGCTCTCCGTGAGCAAGACCTCGGCTTCTTCGAGGTTGTGGTACCGTGTGGCAATATAGCCTAAGAAGCTCAGCGTCAGCGCCATGCCCTGTCGGTCGTTCAACTCGCGGAATAAGACCAATCCCTCCGACAAGAGTGAGCTCGCGCGGTCAAGATCGTCCTGTCGTGTGGCGACGCTGCCCCAGCCGGCGAGCGCCCAAGCTGTGCCCGTGACGTATCCGAGTGCGCGGAACAGCGCAAGGCTCTCTGCAAACAGGGCTTCCGCTCCTGTGATATCATTCTGATCGGCCACAGCGACCGCGAGTCCACGCAGCGCCCAGGCAATGCCGACCTGATCTTCCAGTTGTTGGCATAGAGCCAGGCTCTGCTCCAAGAGTGTCACAGCTGCGCCAAAATCACCTTGAAACCAGGCTAACATGCCAGCTTCACGCAGGGCGCGCCCGCGCGCCACTGATGCTTGTCCGGTTTGACCGAGCATGCTAGTCAGCCACGCCCGGCCCTCGGTATAATATCCGCGCCAGAGCCAGTAGGACGCTAACGACCCGGCCAGTTGCAGCCCTAGTTCGGGCGCCGTTTTGGATGCCTGTAGCCATGTCAGCGCCGCGCGCAGATTGTCGATCTCAGCATCCAGTTGCTGTAGCCAGACTGCTTGATCGGCGCCGCTGAGTTGGGCATCGGCTACATCTACCAGCGATGCGTAGTACGCCGCGTGCCGCCGCCGCAGCCTCTCGCCTTCTCCCTGTTCTTCCAGCCGCTCGAGTGCATACTCGCGGATTGTCTCCAACATTGTGAAGCGTGGTTCGCCTGCGAGATCGTTGGTCTGCCGCAGCAGGCTCTGGTCAATTAGCGTCGAGAGACCTTCCAGGATCGCAATTGGTGGACTGGTATTGTCAGGCTCGCCAGACAGATCGCAGATCGCCTCTGCCGCCTCGATTGTCCAACCGCCAGCGAACACTGCGAGCCGCGCGAATAGAATCTGCTCAGGTTGGCCGAGCAGGTCATAACTCCAGGTAATTGTTCCGCGTAGCGTTTGTTGTCGGTCGGGGAGATCGCGCGCCCCGCCGATGAGCAGCGTAAGGCGATGGGTAAGCCGGGCGAGGAGCGCCTGTGGTGTAAACAAGTTGACCCGTGCGGCGGCCAGCTCTATCGCCAATGGCACACCATCCAGTCGCGCACAGATTTCGGCGATCGCTGGCGCGTTCGCAGTGGTGACGGCAAAGTCGAGTTTGACAGCTTGGGCGCGCTCAATGAATAGCTGCACCGCGTCATATTGCGTGAGCCGCTCGAGCGCCGGCAGTGGTGTCCGATCTGGCATAGCGAGCGGTGGCACGGTGAAGATACGTTCGCCCGACAGATGTAACACCGAACGGCTCGTGACGAGAATCTTGAGCGCCGCTGCCTCCCGCAGCAGCGCAGCGATCAGTGGTGTGGCGCCAAGTACCTGTTCAAGATTATCCAGGACCAGCAGCAGCGTCTTATCGTGCAGTGAGCGGATGAGCCGCTCGTCGAAGGTCTGCCCGTTGGCTTCCTGCAACTCCAGCGCCTGGGCGATTGATGCCGCAACCAGGTTGGGGTCCATAATTGCAGCAAGTGAGACGAACCACACCCCATCGCGAAAGTCGTCGAGCAATTCAGCAGCCACCTCCAGAGCCAGGCGCGTCTTGCCGATGCCGCCAGGACCGCTGAGCGTAAGGAGCCGCACATCACTCCGGCGTAGCAGATCGCGGACTGCCGCAACTTCGGCGTCGCGACCGATGACCATTGTTGGTTGCGCCGGCAGATTGGTGCGATAGCGATTGAGTGTCTTGAGTGGCGGAAACTCGCCTGGGAGATCGGGCGCCACAACTTGAAAGATTGGCTCTGGGCTGGTAAGGTCCTTGAGCCGGTGTGTGCCCAGATCGAGAAGCAGAACATCCGGTGGTAGTTGGTCGCGCACCAGCGCCTGAGCTACTAGTGACAGCACAATCTGTCCGCCAGCGGCGGCGGCGCAGAGCCGAGCGGCCCGACTGAGCGGTGGACCAAAGTAATCGCCAGCGCGCTCCTCTGCCGACCCGGCGTGGAGCGCCATCCGCACACGGATCGGGCCTGTTTCACCCCACGGCTCGGCCTGAAGCGCGCGCTGGGCAGTCAGGGCAGCATTCAACCCAGCCGCGACTGTGCCGAATGCAGCACAAAACGCATCGCCAACCGTTTTGAACACCACCCCGTTGTGGGTAGTAATGGCTTCGGTCAAGATCGCATCGTGACGTGCCAGCGCCCGCTGCATCGCCTGCGGATGCTGCTCCCACAAGGAGGTACTGCCTGCGACGTCAGTGAAGAGAAAGGTCACCGTTCCAGTTGGCGGCGTGGCTGGTTGGGCTGGTGCTCCAGTGGCTTGGGAGCGTGCTGGGCCAGTGAGCTGGTCGATCAATGTTTCGGGGGTTGGATAGTGGGCCGCTTGGAGAAAGCGCACCAACCAAGCGCGCCCGAGATAGCCGCGCCGCACCGCCGCTTCGGCGAACAGCTGCACCGCCCGTGTGTCCGGCGGAAGAAACCCCGACTTGTAGCGCTGGATGGCCGAGCCAGCTACGCCGATCTTTGCGCCGAGCTCGTCCTCAACGGCAGGCGCCGTCTTGCCCTCGTATGCGGCGATACTGTTGATCGCGCCTTTCAGTAATCGGCCAAACGCCTCACTGCGGCTGCTCATGTCTTGCTCCCCGTGTCGACTTGACCATCGGTCAACTCAGTATAGCGGAGATCGATGCGGAAAGTTTGGTATCGCATGCGGAAACTTTCGTACATTGTCTCATTTCTTCCTGTGGTCCCGCACTACACCAACCGACTGGACGAGGAAGATTGATGCACCAAGTGCATGATTAAGCTCGAGTTTGATCTTTGGGATGTGTTTGGATCACATCCAAAAGGGCTAGAGACACTTGCTGAGTTGATGGCCGTCAAAATTGGCGATCAATATCGCCAAAAGTGGCGATACAGAAGTATCGTATTCCCATAAGGGATGTGCTATAACATTCGGCGTGTATGTGCCGTTCTGTCGTTAGTATGGTGGTAGGATATAGGTGTGTTTCTTCATTGGCAAGATCTGTTTTGTTCAGCAGGCTGGGATGATCGCCTCTTCAAGCAAATCTCCTTCATCGACGCGCCAGCAACTCCATCGCTGCTCACGTTGCTCGGCGTTGCCGCTGCACCCACTCGTTATCTACCCAGTGCCTCTGGAAGACTCGTGAAATGATCTACCCCTGGCCTAATCAGACCACAAGAGATCCGGCATGCTACGAGCCAACGTTGGAGCACACCAACGATCTGATCAGCCTGCTCGACCTAGACAGCCCAGGCCGGTATTGCTACGCCAGTGCGTCGTATAAGCAAGTGCTTGGCTACGACCCCGCCCTGCTCGTCGGCCAGTCCAGCACCCTGCTTATTCATCACGAGGATCTGGAGATCGTGCAGCAGCAACTGGCGTCGCTCGCCTACCAGGCTGAGGCACAGGCGACCATCCGCTACCGCCACGCCGATGGCTCCTGGCGCTGGATCGAGACGCGCTGGCACGGTATTCGGCAGCACGGTGGCGCCTCTGTCCTGGTCGTCGGTCGTGATGTCACGGAGGAGCGGCGCCTCGAAACCCGCCTCTGTCAGATTCAAAAGCTCAACAGTATCGGTCGCCTGGCCGCTGGCGTCGCCCACGACTTTCATAATGTGATGACTGCAATCAACGGCTATGCTGCACTGGCGCTGTCGGCGCTGCCTTTGAACTCTGATGTTCGCGCCGATCTCGAAGAGATTCAGCGTGCCACCGCCCGCGCCAACAGCCTGACCGATCAGTTGCTCGGTTTCGCACGCCGAGCGATAACACTCCCCAGAGTGATCGACCTGAGCGATCTGATCGCTGATCTGGCTCGGTTGCTGCGCCGGCTGATCGGCGAGGATATTGACCTGGTGATCCTGCCTACAGCTGACCACCCTCTGGTGCAAGCCGATCCGAGCCAGATCGAACAAGTGCTGATGAATCTCGCGGTCAATGCGCGTGATGCGATGCCTTTCGGCGGACAGCTAGTGATAGAGACGCGCAGTGCGCTTCTAGATCAGGTTCCTGAGCGATTAGCTGCTAAAGCAGGCTGTGGTCGCTACGTTCTCCTCACCGTCAGCGATACTGGTATTGGCATGGAGCCGCAGACGCAGGCGAAGATCTTCGAGCCGTTCTTTACCACGAAGCCCGCAGGCAGCGGCACGGGACTGGGGCTGGCGATCTGTTATGAGATCATCCAGCAGCACGGCGGGTGGATGAGCGTGCAGAGCGAACCAGGTGAAGGCGCCACGTTCAGCATTTATCTGCCGCAGGTGGTTGATGAAGATGCCGTTCCGCTGCGCGTGGCGATCGAACAGGGGGCGGAACTGCCATGCGGGAGCGAGACGATTCTCGTCGTTGAAGATGACCCCTCGGTATGTACGTTTGCCGCCCGGCTGCTCCGCCGGCAGGGATACACGGTGCTTACGGCGTCTGATGGCGCCGAGGCGCTGCGCGTCGCGCGCGACCATTCGCAGCCGATCGACCTCCTGTTGACCGATCTAGTGCTGCCGAAGCTAAGTGGCAAGATCGTAGCTGAGCAACTCAGAGCCCTGTGGCCCAACCTCAGCGTCATCATCATGTCAGGCTATCCCGATGCGGTCGTTGCGAGCTATGGGTCATTTGAGACAATCCGTTTCCTGCCGAAACCTTGCTCACATGAGCTTCTCGTCCATATGGTTCGCACGATGCTCGATTCAGCTAGTCTGGAGGCGACCGCAACTTCTGCAAGTTGATAGATATTGTAGGCCAATACATTTGAAAGAGTTGCTATTCGGAGCACGATACCAGCCGTCTCGCTCGACACTCAACACTATTTCGTGTATATTAAAATAGTGACACTCTCATACAGGCGCCCGCACCATGGTGCCGCACATCTAAGGACCACCACAATGCAGCACAACGCTTTCGCCTATCGCATCATGCCAATAGTGATGCTGATCATCTTTCTCATCACGAGCGCCGCGCGGATAGCGCCAGCTCACGCTAACGAGCCCACCCTCCTTTACCTGCCGCTGATCACAACCCCAGCGACGCCGGCGCAGATCGCGCTCGGCCGGATCAATTATTACCGTCAGCTCGCTGGAGTGCCGTCCGTACAGCTCCACTCCGCGCTGGCAGCGGCGGCGCAGAATCATGCCAATTATGATCTGCTCAATCATGGCGATCCATCTGCCTGGGTAGCTGGGCCGCACGGCGAGGTGGTGGGCAAGCCGGGCTTCACCGGCGAGTCGTCCGGCGCGCGGGCAATCGCAGCCGGATAT
>WNGA01012613.1_pt1 | contig 11512 bp, 4 predicted proteins | sample 5400061 | NCBI WGS metagenome assembly WNGA01 (sample SAMN13153366, study PRJNA577476) | soil metagenome | isolation source: 100 cm soil or saprolite under grassland replicate 2 | place: USA:California | collected 2016-06-15
CGCAAGCGCCGCTTCCCGATCGTCGGCGACGGCGGCGGCGTCTGGTCGTTCGTCCACCTCGACGACGCCGCGACCGCGACCGTCCTCGCCGTCGAGCGAAGCGCGCGAGGGATCTACAACATCGTCGACGACGAGCCCGCGCCGGTTCGCGAGTGGCTGCCGGCGCTCGCGGCCGCGATCGAAGCGAAGCCACCCCGCCGCGTCCCCCGCGGGCTCGCCCGGATCCTTGCGGGCGAGGCCGGCGTCGTTCTCATGACCGAAGTGCGCGGCGCCTCGAACGCGAAAGCGAAGCGCGAGCTCGGCTGGTCACTTCGCTACCCGAGCTGGCGGCAGGGCTTCGCGAATGCCTACCGTGTCACGCGCGGCAGCGCGCGCGCACGGCAGGCGGGCGCCGGGGATGCGTCCCGTGCGGCGCGTCTCCCTGCGCGAGATTGATGTCAGTGGCCGTGTCCAGGGCTGAGCCGCACCGGTAGCGAGGAGAAACGTAGACGTCCCCCAGCTAGTGTCGTCGTCGTGGTGATATCGGTGGGGTGGGTAAGCGTGACGTTGATGCGGACCGTTCTCGCGCTTCTCGCTGCGGCTGCTGTTTTGTCCGCCTGTGGCGCACGTAATGAACGGGCCGGTGTCGGGCGAGGGGTCGACGCGCCGGGCATTCTCGTCTTCAGCGGTCTCCCGTCTGGTTCATACCTCCACTCCGTCCGTCCTGATGGGAGCAGTCTGGACGCGAGTTCCCCTTCCGGATGAGTGGAAGTTTCCGTCATGGGTCACCAAAGACATGCAATACGACGAGGATTTTGCGATCGATGCACCGCAGTGGGCGCCCGCCCGGGATCGGATCGCCTTGATCCGGAGACCTGATGCGCCTGATGGCGACATCTGGTTCTCGTCCACGGGCAACGTCGTGGTCGCCGACCCCGAAGGGGCGCAGGAGCGGGTCGTAGCGACGGAGGGCGAAGTGCCGACTTGGTCGCCGGACGGAACGGGTCTCGCGTTCGCGCGCTGCCGCGTGACCGAAGCGGACCCCACTGACGACGATGCGGCGGACTCCGCCGAATGCTCAACCTGGGCCGTCCCCGCGGATGAACCGAACCCGCCGGAGAAGCTGGCCGACAATGCGAACTCCGCGCCGGTTTGGTCGCCTGACGGAGATTTTGTCGCCTTCTTCCGCACAACCAGACCCTGCGCCGTCGTCTGCAAGAGCCGTATCTTCGTCGTTCCGGCGACCGGTGGCGAACCGCGTCCAGTTGGCCCCGAGCTGACCGAGCCGAGCCAACTCTTCTGGCTCCCCGACTCTGCATCTGCTGTCAACACCAGGGTCGAGAACGCGGTCGACGATCCTCTCGAGCTCCAGCGGTGCGTGGACATCTGGAACCGGGCACGCATGCAGTGGCCCAACGGCGCGGCAAACGTGAGGCTCGGGAAGGATCGCTGCCAGGTGACCGTCGCAGCAATTCGAGTCGACGGTTCCCTGTCCGCCGGCTTCCCCTGCTGGCAGCCGGTGCCGTTCTCGTTCCAGTGTCCGAGCCACGGCGGCAAGCTCCGCGCTATGAATCCAGACCGACGGGTGTGGAACGCACAAGTCGACAACAGCGGGAAGCTGATGCTCGTCAGCGCGCCGAAGGGCCCGCGGCTTCCGCTACCGGCAGCGCCGCCCTATCCATTGCTGAATGGCTACGTCCTCCCATTCAGCAGCGACGGGCAACCTCGTCCGGGGCTGACCTTCACCAAGACAGTGACCGGGACATGTGCGGGCCGTGGCGATGTCGATCACCCGGACTCCCTGCGCTGCGGCTGGGATGAACGCAAATTCACCTACGTCGACAACTCCTGCTTCAAGGCACCAGGGCGGCTACGGGTCGGGGACGTTGTGCTATGTCCGGAGGGCGCTGGCTCAACAAGCTTCATCCGGCTGAAGCTATCTAAGCTCGACGACGCGATCGACTAGCGCCGAAGCTCTCGGCGCAGGCGGCGATCGACGCTCCGAGCAGCAACCCCATGTCGATGGCGTCCCAGAGCTCGCCGCTCGCGCGGCGGTAGTGCTTGACGCGGCGCCCCTCCTCGACGAAGCCGAACTTACGGTAGAGCGCGATCGCGGCTGTGTTGTGTGCAAAGACGCTGAGGCTGAGCTTGTGCAGGCTGCGCTCGCGCGCCCACTCGATCGCCGCGGCGAGGGACCATACGATCACGAATCGCGCGCATTTGTTTAGCCGGGAGAGGCGAACCGGGTAGCGGTTTTCTTGCCAGGTCGTCTACCGCGTGAGAAAGTCGACGACGGCCCGGCGCCCCGCGTCGCTCGTCGCGCGCCTCTGAACGCTGTGCCCGGCGCCGTGGACGACGACGAGCCGGCCGGCGGGGGCCACCGCCGCCTCACGCTGCGCCCACTCGAGCGGCGTCGAAAGGTCCCGGTCGCCGTTCAGCAGCAAGGTCGGCACGCGAGGAAGGCGATGCGCGGCGGTCGGCGTCGGCGCGGTCGGAGACCACGGAAGGCATTGCTGCTCGATCCCGTTGCCGGTCGCCGTCGCGCGGTCGAACGGCGCGACGTCGCGCGGCCGCAGACGGGCCGCGGTGCGCGCAAGCGCGGCGCTGCGCCCCGAGATGGGCGATTGCGAGTCGCCCCACGGGAAGCGCCAGTCAGAACAGAGCGCGCTCGCGTGCAGCCCCTGACTCAGCTCGTCGGCAGGCGTCGCGTCCCAGCGCCTGACGGTCTGCAGTAGGTCGTTCAGGTCCGCCAGGTCGCCGCGACGGGCGCGGCGGAGGGCATCCGCGAGGTCTCGGGGACTGTGGAACGTCGGGTCGACGATGCTCATCAGCGCGAGCGCGTCGAGCAGTCTCGGGCCGTTGTGCCGCTTCCGCACGACCGCCGCGAGGTCGCTCACGCAACCCGCGCCGCACCCGAGCCGGAGCACGCGGCCGACCGCGCGCAGCTGCATCGGGAGCAGCTCGAAGCCGGCGTTGTGGGGAACGACGGAGTCGAGGACGAGCCGGTTGACGCGTTTCGGATGTGCGATCGCATAGCGCTCGCCGACGAAGGTTCCGTACGAGATCCCGTCGAGCGTCCACTTGGCCGCGCCGAGAGCCTGTCGGAGCAGCTCCATGTCGGCGACGACATCGTCGGTGCCGTAGAAGCTGCGCGTCGAACCGATGGTGCGGGCGCACATGCGCACGGCGGCGGCCGGCGGCGGATAGAGATCGGAGCTGCCCATGATCTCTTGCAACGCAGGACAGTCGAGCGCACCGGCGCCGGTCCCGCGCTGGTCGTACATGACGAGCCGGTAATCCGAGAGGGCGCCGGCGGTCGCCTGCGCGATCCGGGCGGGGAACGGCACGCCGGGTTGCCCCGGGCCGCCGGTGATCACGAGCAGGACGCCGCGGGGTGCGGCAGTCTTGTCGGCCGCCGCGACCTGGAGGCGCAGCGAGCCCTGCCGGTGGCCCGTATGGTCGAGCGGAACGGCGAGGGTCGAGCACGTGAAACCGCTCAGCTCGGGGCAGGGATGAGGATCGGCGAGGCGCGGAGCCGGTCCCGCGCGAGCGGAGCCGGCAGCAGGCACGGCAAGTGCGGCGAGTACCACCGCGATCCGCAGAAGGCGCACCAGATCTATAGACGCGCCGGCGCTGCTTCGGTTGGGCGGCGGGTAGAGGGTCCAGCGGGTGGTTTCTGCCCGCGCTTCTTGTTTAGAGTCGGGACGCATCTGGGAATTTGGGCCGTACATCGGGAGGGGAGACGGCGCAAGTGGTCAGCGGAGGTCGGGCGGCCAGGCGAGTCCCGCCGACGGTCGTCGCGGCCGGCTGTTTCTTGCTGCTCGGGAGCGGCGTCGGGACGTCCACCGCCCGTAGCACGCAGGCGATCCGCCCGGCGGTATCGCCGCCGAGCGTCGAGAAGAAGAGAGCTCCTGAGGCTGACGCGGACACGCTTCTCGTCGAGGTGGCCGGCGGGGCTGACGCCGCAGCGGTCGCCGCCGACCACCGGGCACGGAGACTGCGCGCGATCCCGGGGACGCGCTTCGTGTTGGTGGCGACGAACGGTCGCGCACGGAGCGCAGCCATGCGGGAACTTCGCGCCGACCCCCGCGTCCGCCGCGTAGAACCGAACTACGTCCGCGTCGCAGCCGCCGCGCCGACTGATCCGTATTACGCGAAGGGCCGTCAGGGCTATCTACGCTCGCCGCGCTTCGAGTCGGCCTGGGGCGCGGTGCCGTCCGCGTCAGGCGTCACGGTGGCGGTCCTGGACACGGGGGTCGACCTCGACACCCCCGAGCTCGCAGGACGCATCCTTTCCGGCTGGGACGTCGTGAACCGCGACGGCGATCCGAGCGACGACTACGGCCACGGCACCGAAGTTGCCGGGGTGCTCGCCGCCGCCCATGACGGTCAGGGGATCGCCGGTGCGGCGCCGGGCGCGTCCATCCTGCCGGTCAAGGTCTTGGACGCTCAGGGGCGCGGCACCGATGCCGACGTCGCGACGGGGATCACGTGGGCCGCGGACCACGGCGCGCGGGTGATCAACCTGTCGCTGGGCGGACCGGGCGATTCGCAGGTGCTGCGGGAGGCGGTCGCGTACGCGCTTTCGAAAGATGCAGTGGTCGTCGCGTCCGCGGGCAACGACGAGGGGACGACGCCGAACTACCCGGCTGCGATTCCGGGCGCCGTCGCGGTCGCCGCGACGGACTGGGAGGGGGACGCGACCTTCTTCACGAGCTACGGCGACTGGGTCGACGTGGCTGCGCCGGGATGGGACCTGTGGACGACGGCGCGCGCCTCCGGCCCGAAGGCGTCGTACGCGAGCTTTTCCGGAACCTCCGCCTCGGCCCCGCTCGTCGCGGGTGCGGCGGCGCTCGTCCGTGCGCAGAATCCGGGTTGGACGCAGAAGCAAGTCGTCGATCGCATACTCGGCACGGCCCTCGACGTCGGGCCGCGCGGCCGGGATCCGTATCACGGCGCCGGGTTGGTGGACGCGTACGCCGCCGTCGGCGGGCCGGCGCAGGCGGCCGTTGCGCCGCCCGGCGGCGATTCGGCGGAGCCGAATCCGACACCCGACCGAGCTACGTCGCTCGCGATGAATGCGGTCGTCTGGTCGACGAGCTCGCCGCAGGGCGACACCGACTGGTTCACGTTCACCGCGTTCAGCACCGGGGAGTATCTCCTCCTCGTCCAGCCGGACACGTACCGGGATCCTCGCCCGCAGGAGTTCGATCCCGTCGTCGAGATCTTCGACTCCACGTTGCGGCTCGTTGTCCGGCAGGACGACGGCGGCATCGATGCTCACGAGTCGGTGCTCCAGAGCCTGGCCGCAGGGAAGTACTTCGTACGCGTGCGCAACTACGCGCCGTCGCGCAGCGCCGGCCTCTACGCGGTGAAGATCGAGCCTTACGGCAGCGGCACGCCCGCGCGCTTCCTCCCGTTCGAGGCCTGGGACCTCGGCTCGTTCCCGATGTCGACCGCGGTAGGTGACGCGACCGGCGACGGACGTGCGGACGTGCTGGTCGCGACAGCGCCGTACGGCGGCTCGCCGTACGACGCATCGCTCCTCGTGTTCCCGCAGATCGACGACGGCTGGCTCGACGAACCCGCACAGATCTTGCCGATCGGCACCGGGACGCAGGACACGCCGGCGCTCGCTACCGGCGATCTCGACGGCGACGGTCGCGTCGACGCCGCGGTCGGGACGCTTGCCGGTGTGCATCTGTTCAAGCAGGCGGGCGGCGAGCTCGCCGCGTGGACGACCCTCGACGTTCCCGGCGTACGCGACCTCGTCCTCGCCGACGTCACCGGTGACGGACGCAAGGACATCGTCGTGCAGACGGACTTAGACGGTGCGTCCACCTCCGGCGACGGCATCTATATCTTCGCCGCGCCTTCCTGGACGCGGAGCGTCGTCGAGGAAGGCGTGCCGCACGGCGAGTTCGAGGTCGGCGACCTCAACAGCGACGGCCGGCCCGACGTGGCAGCGATTTACGAGACCCGTTACTTCGCGTCACAGCGCGTCGACTCGTACCTCCAGGCGGCCGATGCAACCTGGAGCAGCGGTCCGACGCTGACCTCTCTGTACTTCCCGGACGGAATCGCGGTGGGCGACGTCACCGGCGACGGGAAAGACGACGTCGTCACCGCGAGTTGGTTTAGCCGCGGCGTCGCGCTGTTCGCTCAAGGCGCCGGCGGGTTCGCGGCGCCCGTCGGATTCGCGAACAACGGTGCAGGCGCGGTCACGATCGCCGACGTCAACGGGGACGGCCGGAACGACGTCGTCAGCGGGAACTTCGGAACGCTCGGAATTCATTTCCAACGTGGCGACGGCACTCTCTCGCCGGCCGAGGAGACGGGCTTCGGCGCAGATACGAGCGTGCTGCCGAAGGGGATCGCGGTCGGCGACTTCACCGGCGACGGCGCGCCGGACGTGGCCCTCGCACCGTGGAGCTACGGCTGGGTCACGTTTCTTCGGCAGCGGACGTCGTCCTGGCCGCTTCCCGTCTGGATCAAGAACACGACGCCCGCCGAGGGTGGTGCAGCGGGGAGCTCGGTCTCGATCGTGCTCGGGCGCGCCCCGGACGCCACGAGCGTGAACGCGTCGACCGTTGCGGTCGCGAATGCGACGACCGGCGCGGCGGTGCCGGCTTCGGTGTCGTACGACGCAGCAACGAGGAAGATCACCGTGCAGGCCACGCTGGCTTCGGGCTCGGCGTACGTCGCGACGATCAACGGAGTGCGCGACTCGCTCGGGAACACCCTGCGCGACTACACGCTTCGGTTTACAGCCGGGACGCCGGCGGCGGACACGACAGCCCCTGACACCGTCATCTACGACGGCCCGCCGTCGCGGATGAAGTACGACTCCGAGCTGCGAATCCACCACTACTCGACAGAGGCCGGAACGCGCTTCCAGTGCAGCATGGACAGCGGGACGTGGAACGACTGCTCCGACCACTATGCGCTCGGCGGGCCGTACGGCCAGGGAGCGCACACGTTCCGCGTCCGCGCGGTCGACGGTGCGGGCAACGTCGATCCGACGCCGGCGTCCCGCAGCTGGACGGTCGATCCGAACATCGTCCCACCGCCCAACGATTCGTTTTCGAACCCACAGCAGATCAGCGGCTCGAGCGGCAGCGTCAGCGGCACGAACGTGGAAGCGTGGTACGACAACAGCGCCACGATCGCGAGCAACGTGGGCGGGCGCTCGGTCTGGTACCGCTGGACCGCTCCGGCGCGCGCGCGGGTCACGATCGACACCGTCGGAAGCGACTTCGACACGCTGCTCGGCGTCTACATCGGCACGAGCCCGTTTTCACTCACGAGCATCGCGGAGGACGACGACTCGGGCGGCGGGCGTGCGAGTCGCGTGACGTTCGACGCGGTCGCAGGGCAGGAGTACATGATCGCCGTCGACGGTTACGCGTACGAGATCAACGCCGCCACCGGGCGCATCGCGATTCAATGGTCGAGCTCCGCGGCGGATACGACCCCGCCCACGGTGTCGCTGACGTCGCCCGCCGACGGCGCTGCCGTCGGCGGCACCGTCCCGCTCGCCGCCAGTGCGAGCGACGATGCCGGCGTTGCGAAGGTCGAGTTCCTCGCAAACGGGAGCGTCATCGAAACCGACTTGACCTCGCCTTACTCGGCGACCTGGTCGACGTCGTCACTCGCGAACGGCCTGCACCGACTCGCAGCTCGCGCGACAGATCTGAGTGGCAACGTCGCTATGTCAGCGGAGCGGACGGTGACCGTCGACAACGCTTCGCCCGAGACCACGATCGACTCGGGACCGGCGGGAACGGTTGCATCCGCCTCCGCGAGCTTCGGCTTCAGCTCGAGCGAGCCCGGCTCGAGGTTCGAGTGCTCGCTCGACGCGGCGGCATTCGCCGCCTGCACGAGCCCGAGAAGCTTCAGCGGCCTGGCGGACGGTCAGCACACCTTTCGCGTGCGTGCGATCGATCTGGCGGGAAACGTCGACGCGACCCCGGCAAGCCGCATGTGGACCGTCGATTCGACGTCGACCGCGGCGACGGTCCTGACGCCGTGGACGGCGTACGCGGTCGGCGGTAGCCCCGCGGCGGTGGCAACAGCGGACGTCACGGGCGACGGACGGTCGGACGTCCTCGTCACGACGCACCGCTGGTCGGATGGCCCGTATGCCGGGAAGCTCTTCCTGCTCGCGCAACAGCCGGACGGGTCGCTCGCGTCACCGGCGGTGCTGGCGACGGACGAGCAAGGCGGCGCTTCGAGCGGGCCGCTGCAGATCGCAACAGGTGACCTGAACGGCGACGGCAGAACGGACGTCGCGGTTTCGACGAACCAGGGGGTAGACGTCTGGTATCAGCAGGCTCCGGGAGTGCTGGGGCCGCGGACGCTGCTGCCGGCCACCGCCGCGTCGACGATTGCGATCGCGGACGTCGATCGGGACGGCCGCAACGACATTGTCGTTGCGATGTCGAGCAGCGTTGTCTTGCTTCGGAACACGACTGCGGGCTTCGTGGCGCAGACGGTTGGCGATCCCACGCGCCCATTTGCCCTCGCCGACCTGAACGGCGACGGGAGGCTCGACCTCGTGACGATGATCTGGAACGGCGGGGTCACGGGTCACAGCTATTCGGTGGCCGTTCGCCTGCAGCAGGGCGACGGGACGTTCGCATCACCCAAGTCGTATCTCATCTCGACGACGGTCGATCCGAACGAGCTTGCAGCCGGGGACGTGAACGGCGACGGCCGCCCGGACATCGTGGTCACCGCGAGCGCGAACAGCCCGAACGCCAAGATTTATGTTCTGGCCGGTGCCGCCGACGGCACGCTCCGGACGCCGGTGACGTATGCGACGTACGACATGCCCGGCCCCGTCGTCCTCAGCGATGTGAACGCGGACGGGCGGACAGACGTCCTGCTCCTGCATGACGGCTGGCAGCGTGCCGGGGTGATGCTGCAGCAGAGTGGCGGCACGCTCGGCGCCGAGCAGCTGTTCTTCCTGCCCTACTCTGGCTACGACCCGGAAGCGCTGGCAGTCGGCGAGTTGAACGGCGACGGCCGCCTCGACCTGGCGATCGCCGACCAAAACGTCGGCCTCGTCATTCGCAGAGGCAGCTCGCTGACGCCGGGGCCTGCGGCAAGGGCAAATGACGCGTTCGCGCAGGCGACGACGCTCTCGGGTGGCGCCGGGGTGACGACGGGAGACCTGACAGGCGCGACGCCCGAAGCCGGCGAGCGTGTCCCCTGGGGGCAGCAGACGGTGTGGTATCGCTGGACGGCTCCAACCGACGGCGATACCGTCTTCGACACGACGGATAGCTCAGCGCGCACATGGCTATCCGTCTATACCGGAACCAGCGTTGGCAGCCTGACGCTGGTGGCGGAGGCCGGCAACGGCTCGACGGATGCCGTCGCAACCGCGGGACGTGCGCGTTTCCATGTGTCGGCTGGGACGACGTACGCAATCCAGATCTCGAACGCGTGGGATGTCGGTCCGTTCCAGCTCGGCTGGATCTTCGACCGCTGGACATCGTCGCTGGACACGACGCCGCCCACGGTCAGGATGACGGCTCCCGTCGAGACGTCTCCCTATCAACTTGTCCGTGGCAGTTTCACGTTCACCGCCCAAGCGACGGACGACAGGGGCGTCGCCTGGGTCGAGTTCCACTTCATCAACGGCCCCGTCGTCCGCGTCACGGCATCGCCCTGGTCGCTGACGCTAGACACGACGACCCTCCCGGATGGCTCTTCCTGGGTCTACGCCGTCGCTGCCGATGCGGCAGGTAACACGCAACAATCCGCTGGAGTCGACTTTGTCGTCGACAACACGCCTCCCGAAACGACGATCGAATCCGGTCCGGCCGCCTCGACGACGGCGGCGGATGCGACTCTTTCGTTCTCATCGCCGGACGCCGGGGCGACGTTCGCGTGCTCGTTGGACGCTGCGGCCTTCGCAACCTGCAGCTCGCCAAAAACACACTCCGGCTTGCCGGTGGGCTCGCATACGTTTCGGGTCCGGGGGATCGACACAGCGGGGAACATCGATCCGACACCTGCGACCTACACCTGGACGATCGAGGCACCCGTGAGCGAGCCGCCGGAGACGACGATCACGGACGGCCCGCCGGGGTCGACCGGGTCCACGGACGCCAGCTTCTCCTTCAGCTCGTCGAAGCCGAGCTCGCTCTTCAGGTGCTCGCTCGACGGTGCCGTTTTCGCAGCGTGCACCTCGCCGACAACATATTCCGGGCTCGCGGTGGGCTCGCACACCTTCCGCGTCGAAGCGATCGACTCGGACGGAAAGGCCGATCCAACGCCGGCCTCATACACCTGGACGATCGAAGCGCCGGTGACGCCGCCGCCCGCGGCGATCGCACCTCCGGAGACGACCATCACCTCCGGCCCACCGTCGTCGACGAAGTCGACCGACGCAGGTTTCTCGTTCAGCTCGTCGGTGGCGAACTCGACGTTCAAATGCTCGCTGGACACGGCCGGATTCAGTACGTGCAGCTCGCCCACGAGTTACTCGGACTTGGCGGTCGGGTCGCACACCTTCCGCGTCGAAGCGATCGATTCCACCGGCAACATCGACCCGACACCCGCCACCCACACGTGGACGATCGCCGCGCAATCAACGCGCGTCCAGGGGGCAAAGGCCGCGGTCCACGTGCGGATCGTCGGCCGGCCGATCGTCGGACAGCGCCTCGCTGCCCTCGTGCGGTCCGCAAATGGGCCGCTGCGGTATCGCTGGAAGGCTTGTGGCAGGCTGCACTGCTCCTCGATCCGTGGCGCCACTCGCTCTTCGCTGCGCGTCCGGCGCGCCTGGCTCGGCGAACGCCTTCGAGTTACGGTGATCGCGGTTGCAAGCGGCGGACGTGCGACCGCGACGACGTCCCGCATCCGCATGAACCGCTAGCGCACTGTGGCCGCGCCGACACCGAGACCGGCCCCGAGCGCTCCGGCGGCGACTACGAGCGGGAGCCCGATCAGCATGAGCCAGGCAGCCGCAGCGGCGTCGTCGCCCGTGAGAATGAAGCAGAGCAATCTTCGCCCGGGGAGGCCAGAGCCTCAAGGGAAGAGAGACCATCAGGCGGCCTCTTCGAGTGCGGGCACCGGCTGGGCGGCCGGTTTCGGTTCGATGGCGAGCCGCGGGAGCCGGCGGTCGAACCAGTTGGGGAAGGCCCAGGTGCGGCGGCCGAGGAGCTCGAGCACGGCGGGGAGTAGGACGGTGCGGATGACGATCGCGTCGAGGAAGACGGCGGTCGCCATCGCGAGCCCGAAGAGCTTCAGCACGCGGTCGTCGCCGGCGGCGAAGGAGGCGAAGACGGCGACCATGACCGCGGCCGCGGCGGTGATGACACGACCGGTGCGGGCGAGTCCCTCGCGCACGGCCGCGCTGGCGTCGCCTCGCTGTTGCCACTCCTCGTGGATGCGGGAGACGAGGAAGACCTCGTAGTCCATCGAGAGCCCGAACACGATCGCGAAGACCATCACGGGGATGAACGCGTCGATCGGTCCGGGTTGGATGCCGAGCAGGCCGCCGAGCCAGCCGCGCTCGAAGATC
>WNGA01027684.1_pt1 | contig 11512 bp, 13 predicted proteins | sample 5400061 | NCBI WGS metagenome assembly WNGA01 (sample SAMN13153366, study PRJNA577476) | soil metagenome | isolation source: 100 cm soil or saprolite under grassland replicate 2 | place: USA:California | collected 2016-06-15
GGGATGGGAAGGATATATATAAAAATAAAGGTCTTAAGAGGAGTTTACTGGCGATACAGTAAATGACCACCAGGAAATAAGAAGAGAAAGCTAATAATTCATTATACAAATTTCTATCAGTTGTTTCGAGATCACGTGTCTTTGGTGGAAAATTTTGTAGATTAGTAACCGGAATTAGATTTAATATAATCTGTTTCCAAGTTAAATTACTTCGGAATGATACTACACATTTCATCAACCGTTCCTATTATTAGGGATATTTGAGGGGCAGTTTGCGAATGATAATGTCCATTATCATGGCAATCAAAGTATATAAGCCTAGATGGACCCACACTAAATATTAATATCGTCTTGGTAGCCCACAAGAGAGGATTAGAACTAACTCTCACGGTAAATTGGAATTTGGGTTCTTGGTTTCGTTTTGGACCGATTTTTGAAAGGGGGGACAGTGTAATAATTTCACCCAAATTCTACGATTGCTTCATCTCATATTCTCTTTATGGCCTTCCAGGAGACTCGTAATCTTTTATCCCTATATTTTTGAAAGAAATGTTTGACGTGAGATTCCAAGTTTCGGACCAACCAAATGCAAGTTCACATAACAGTTTCCGTTTGAAGACCACCTAAATTTACAAAGCTGTTTTTAAGAACAACGAAATTTTGAAATAACATAACTTTAACAGCCGCTCCTAACAAAAGCCTTCCATTGCATTTGATGATATATAATTAAGTTCCTAACCGATTTAGCACGCTTTAAATTATGTATTCTTTGATCCTTTGATTTTTTCAAAATGGAATTCTTTATTTTTGGTATTGACAGCATGACCTCCATCCTGGGAAAGAATCATTGTTTCGTAAAACTTGTTATATTGTGCGTTCTAAATAATTTCGATATGTTAAAAATCCCCGCAAGTAAGATTGGATTTTGAATTTGGTTAGGCGAATCACGCTGAAAAGATAACTGAAAATCCTTACGTTATTCCAACCTTACTAGTCTATTTTATAAAACCTTGCTTTATCAAATAGGTTCAAACTCTTCTAGTTTGCTAGGATCGTATAATGCGCAATTCATAATTTACATATGACGTTGCGAAAAGCTTAAAGCGTCAAGATAATTTAGCATGAAGAGTACATTTAAGATTGGCTGCCGCCAGTTATAAGTGAATTAATCATTGACGCGCTTTAATACAGACAATCAAATGCGTGATAGCAACGAAATAAGGCATAGAACAAAGGCATTGTTAGATTTGTTTAAGAGGAATTATTTGGAAAGCAAAAGTGATGATTTTGTAGCCGACGCGATTGGAAACATGCTGGTATGCCTTTCCGCTTACGCTAAAATATTCGAAGGATTCCTTGTAATTTCTGCAAGACGCAACATGCCTCAAGAAATGACTGATGGATTCGTTAAATGGTCAACTGACCAATTAGATGAACTCAAAATAAGTCTTAATGGGATGTACGAACAGAAAGATATGAGATAGTGAGTTTTAGGGAACTCAAAGATAAACAAAGGGAAATAGGAACTAGAAATATCTATATGAGCGGATACCTTCGATATTCAAGATGATGTTAATTCAGAAGGATATTCTTGTCACACTCTTGCTAATATCTAGTGCAGTTTCTGCCGCAGTAACTCTTGAAATTGGTTATGTCTGGTCAACGTCGGTAGAAAAACTACCACCAAAATTCCCACTTTTTTCTAATATCTTTAAGCAGATCCAGTATTCTGTAGTTCAAATAACTAGGCCATCACCTTCTTTGAATCCATCGGATGCAAAAGAAAATCTTACTTCTTTAGGTTCCGGATTTATTTATGATAAAGAGGGCCGAATTATTACAAATAGCCATGTTGTTGGGGACGCTAAATCCGTAGATGTAATGTTCATAAACGGAAGTAGATATGGTGCAAAAGTAATTGGAAAGGATATCTTTAATGACATAGCAGTAGTTCAACTTGACAATTTTACTGGGCCCATCCGGCCACTTTTGTTGGGAAATTCATCTGAACTTGAAATAGGTGACCAAGTAATTGCTGTTGGAAATCCATACGGACTAGCAGGTTCTATGACAGCTGGAATTGTCAGTCAACTAAAACGACTTATAACTGGAGAGGGTTCTCATTTTGCTATTCCGGACATGATTCAGATCGATGTTCTCATTAACCCTGGAAACTCAGGTGGACCTCTAATAAATCTTGATTCAAAAGTTGTAGGCATGAATACTGCGGGGGTTTTGTCCGAAAATGGAGGATTTTCAGGAATAGGGTTAGCGATTCCGTCCAACGTAATAGCTAGGATTGTACCGTACTTGATAGGAACGGGAAATTATAGTCATCCGTGGATAGGAATTTCTGGAGAGACCTTGACTCCAGATCTGACTTCAATTTTTCAAAATTTGAGCAGAAATTTCCAAGGGGTCTACGTCCAGTCAGTCGTAAGAAATGGGCCAGCTGATCATACTGGCTTGAATGGAACAATAACTGATCAATACGGACTGAAACGTGGGGGCGATATTATAACGAAAATAGACGGGAAAAGAATTATTTTCTTAGATGATCTTGTTTCGTACATAGAGGATAATAAGAAACCAGGAGACAACATTACTATAACTGCCTTCCGTGATAAAGACTATGTTGATCTTAATCTGACTCTTGGCAAAAAACCCTTGCCGTCTTCTTTAAACCTCAGTAATGCCAATCCGGAATACCCATAACTTTATTTGCTGAGTTATTAAACTGATTATCAATTACCCGTTCCTATAATGAATATGTTTTTATGGGTACTTCTTAACTGAATACGTAATAGAATTTCATATTTGTGAAATTCCCAGTGGGCTACAAAGTTGGAATCATTAGTTATAGTATACCTAGTATTTGTACTTATAATCGAATAGGGGCCCTCGAATTTCTACCTTGAAATGGAAATGCTGTAGATATTGATTATCTTTAATTGAATCCGATCTTTTTCTATGAACCATCCTAGGCTTAACGCAGTAAAGGTAAACTAATGGATAAATACAAATTGTAAGCCTATGCTTAAAGAGTAAATAGTAGCCAAGACTATACCGGTCCGTAGCCCTATTTTTTTCCTAGAAATAAGACCTACTGCCAACAAAGTTACAATGGTAACCAAAATAATCTGATGAGTCAGTAGCGTTGTTGGTTCAATGGAGGAATAGAATCCACCATGATACATTGCACCAAATACAGCGACTCCTAGCAACAATGTGTTATTTAGTATTTTAGATCCAAAAACGTTAGCAATTGCTATAGATGCACCATGTCCGCCTTTCCTTGCTAGCAACATTAGTGAGATCTTTTCAGGCATTTCTCCAGCAATGGGACTAATAATAACAGCTAGAATTACCGCTGAAACCTGAATATCTTCTGAGAAACCTTCAAGCGATTGGATAAATGGTTCTGCCCCAGCAATAATTCCGAATGTGCCAATCAGAAAGGTCGTGATTGCGATGGTCATTTTATTTCTGATAATCATAAATGAATGAAGCCGAGTCTTATTCTGTAGTTTGGGTTTTGGGTCGGGCTGAGTTGTAATTCCTGGATGCATCGCTTCGCCCAAATCTACACTGTGAATACTTTTAGTTCGAGTTTTCACCATTTCAAAAAAAGCAATGCCTATGTAAAGAACAAACATGCCGGTGAAAACAATACCATCAATGTAGTTATATCCGTCAACAAAAATGACGCAGCTTATGATTGCAGTAACTACTAGAAAGAGCTTGTCCATTTTAAATGATCTTAAATCTATAAATTTGATTGGCGCTTTTGATAATCGTGTGGTTGCAATTAGTAACATTATAGAAAGACCCAAGGTCATCATTAGGAGATTACTTCCTAATCCTGATCCTATTGCAACTCCGTACGCACCATCAATAGCAGCGTACAATACAATAGCAATTTCAGGCAGAGTAGTAGCAACGCTCAGAAGGGTCCTACCAACAAATTTTGCACCGTACTTGAACGAAAGATGTTCGGCACCATAGGACAAAAGCCAACTCGAAAAGGTAAGCTCTGCAAGCCATACAAGCATTATTATCAAGTGATTATTTCCCTCCAACGAGATGCTTACCAAGTAAGGACACAATATTATGGGGCATATAAATTAAGACAATCATTCGCAGTTCCTGTCTAAATAATCACTATCGAGGCATCGTGAACGGTTGAATTACATTTTTATTTACTAAGAACCCAATATTAAGAATAGTTAAGTTATGTTACTGATCCAGATACTTAAAGATGCATAAGATGATTGACAATATTTTTTTGTTAATCTTATCAAAACCGAGCGGGGCTAAATCTACAAAGCAAGCTGCTAATCGACAATTTCTGTCTAATTTGCAGTTGCCAGCACACTATGGGTTTATTTCAAGAGTGTTTTTTTATACTCGATCACCCATTAACTCGGTCAGGGTATATAGGAATTCTAGCACAATTAATAGAATTGCTAATCCATTCCGATACTAAGAAATAGGTATGTTACTGGTTTGTGGGAGCGGTATCTTCAAAGTTATTACTCCATTCAAATAAATAGCCTTACTGTTAACATTCTCCTGATCTGTGAGCGATATTGGCAGCGGAATTCTTTTTTCAATCCGCATAGGTCTTTGCCTATAGTGGACGGTAATAACATCATCTTCCAGGACTCGCTTCGCCCTAATGGATAGCACGTCCTTTGAAATGCTTAGATGTATGTCCTTCTTCTGAAATCCTGGCAAGTCAATAGCTATTACGAGGTCTGGCCCAGATTCGTAGATATCTACGGGTGGCATCACAAATTCATAAAATTCTCTTGATCGGTTTCCGATTTCTCTAATAAACTCCTTTGCCATAAATTGGCAGACTCCCATAGTATTAACTATTATCGTTGATATAAAATCTTTGTTTTACTCTTAAAAGTAGATCCTCAGTTGTCATCTGTAATCGCTTAAATTTTTAATTTCTCCTAGCACTAACACACTGAACCAAATTTCGCCATCAGGAGGGTTCCACTAATGCTTCACAAAGAGCGATTAAGATAAAACGAGACCAATCAATACCTGCAGTTACTTTTGTTAACTTAAAAGTTAGGAGATTAGCTAAAATATATTACTACATGTAAATGTTACTCAATGAAATTAGTCTGAAATGGTAACTGCGTGATACCCGGTTCGGCATGCAGGGCAAGAGGCGTGGTCGCACAGACACTCAACACAAAACCTGTGAGCATTGTAGAATGCACAGATGCTATCGAAGTGGAGACAGTTTTCACATAGTACATGTTTGTGACAAGGATCCCGTAAAATGATTCCATTTGTCATAACCATGGTCTATGCAGGCCATATATATGATTACTGTTTTCATTGTCATCCGCAGTTTTCGCTAATTATTCATGGCTTTCAACCACATTTTGTGAAACCAGGCTACTAGATTTGTTCCATTTGGTATAGTTTTTAAGATATTCAGAGTTCCACCATATCGTGGTCATTGTAAATGTTCCTGATATTGACAAGATGGTAGGGATCAAATTCTATTGTACCAGTTCTCCAGGAACTGGTGGTTTGATCAAGCAAAATCCTGAAGACTTCAAAGTTTTCGAGATTCTCCACGATTCGGTATTACGGGATTATTGTCAATTGAAAAATGACAAGTACAAATTTGCCTTATATTCTCTGCAAAAAACGGGACTGGATTCTAATCATGCACTTATTGAAATAAAAGGAGTACTCGGTCTTAACCTCCGGTGCTTGGGAATCAAAGATTCCAAAGCAGTTTCAACTCAATACTGTACTACTGATCAAAGAATAACAATAAAGACTGGTAACACACCTCATACGAAATTAAGTCTGATAGGATTCACTAAAGAACCCTTGAGGAAATCCCACCTTGTAGGGAACCAGTTCCAAATAGTAATAAGTAATATGAAGCACTGTAACCCACTGAACTTTACTAACGAGACTTCTTTTATCCCCAATTTTTATGGTCTTCAGCGGTTTGGTAGTGCACGACTTGTGACCCATCTCGTAGGAAGACAAATCTTAAAAAAAGACTTTAGCGATGCCGTTCATACTTTACTTTGTCATACTACCTGTTACGATACTAGATTGAGTAGAGAAATCCGAGATAAATGTGAGGATCCTGCCAACTATACATCTGTCTTGAAATTCATGCCAAGCGGAATGGACATTGAACGCAAAATTCTTATTTCTTTGATCAATGGAAAAGATTCCATTTCCTGTCTTAGGTCTATACCGATAAACATAAGACGTCTCTTTGTTCATGCTTACCAAGCATTCGTGTTCAATGAATGCATTAGTTCCTTAATTATGGCGGGGAAAATTTTTTTGTAAAAGAAATGCAGGAACTCAGTGTGCAAGGGGGATTTAGACAGTTACCACTCATGGTAAGTGATTTTGAATATGATGATAAGAATATAATCAAGTTTAGATTGCCTGTAGGTGCTTACGCAACCACGTTACTTAGGGAACTGATGAAACCTTCAAATCCTATTGAAGCAGGATTCTGATCAGGTTGATTATTATGTCCCCCCTCTATTTATTGTGAGAATTGACTACTTGGAAAGTTTTTTGACTTTAGATTAGTCATATGGAGGTTACCAGTACGGCGTAGACTCATATTAAATATTCCAAACATAAATACATCAGATAGTATTTCAAAACTATTATGCTTGGTAGTAGGGATTATCCTAAGGTTATTAACGAAAAGCTAAAGCAAATTTACACCAATGGCAGCAAAAAAACAGAGCTCGACTTCCATACTATTCGAATTGAAGAAGCAATCCAATGTACTAGATTGTCCTATTTTGATCGAATGGAGCCTGAAGAAGATATCACACCCCTGATAATAAATAATTTACTTAGGGAGGGTTTCCTCAGTATTATGAAAAGTACAGTTGCACAGTACAAAATAGAGGATCTTACATTGGTGGTAACTCCTGATCTTGTTTTAGATCGAGATATTATCGCAAACTTCCACTTAGTATCAATTCTCCCCGATTCTGTCGGTCCAAGAGAGATGCTTTTTGCAAATGCGTGTCTTTTTGCCCTCGACAGCGAACTAGCTATAGTTGTTTATATCACTCCTGAAGGTACCCATACTCAGTTTTTCGTGGGAAAGAGCAATAGAATGTTTGAGCAAGTTGTGAGAAGAGCACGAATTCTAAGTATGTTATTAGAAGAAGGGAAAAAACCTGTAATCGAGCCAAGTACCTTCTGTATTGGTTGTAAATACAATGATAGATGTTTTCCACAACAAAAGGATAGTAGCCCACAATTACTTGAAGGTTTATTTGGAGCAAGTAAATAGTCACTAGTTAAAACATAACATATAATGCATTCTTTGCGCGCCTAAGTTAACGCGATCTAAGTACGCGAGGCGAATAGTGAGTGAATTTTAGGCCAATCTCAGGGAAACTTTTGTGAAAAATTATTCTCTCCTCCGGATGACTGAAAACTAGAAGTTTGCTTATACGAAAAGGTTCCGTTTATCGTGTAGGCTGCAGATTTTCCAATGATATTTTTCCAGTCGGCTGCTCTCGGGCCGTCCCTCGTAATAGTCCTCTCATCCCCTATTGCTAAGGTCGTATTTCCCACAATAGGGAAAATATTAGCCTGGGAACCAACGAATCCCTCAGGTTTTTCTCCAATATCTCCAGAGACTATTCTTCCGGATTGGCTATAAACGTTGTAAGAAATAGATTCTAGCATTACTGTGCCTTTGTTAGGATTGTAGACATTGAATGTTACCCGAATTTTTGCAGTTCTGTTATCAACTGGCTCGGCCTGTACGGATTTAATTGATATACCCAAGGAACTCGCGTCTTTCAATGCTTCCTGATTAAAGATCTGTCCATTAATGTTTACATTCGGTAATTTCAATTTAGAAAATATAAAACTCAAATTTCTAAATCCTACACCGTCGTAAATCAAAACGAATAGCAAGAAGCCAACAATAAGTACACCAGCTGCTGCATAAGCCGATTTTCTATTCAATTGCGATATGCATGAAAATGCTGCTTTGGTATAATAGTTTATGCCGTGACGGGTGATAGATAAAATTGATGCATTTTTAGAGTATACCACTTGTTTAAAGAAGAGGCTTAGGTTTGTATTATGCTTTTAATCTCGTATATATTAACGTCAAATCAGATATCGAAGGACATCAATACCGATTCGTACGGACATTCACATATTCCACCATTCTTAAAAGCAATCGAAAGAAAAATAGATTGATTGACTTTGTAAGAAGTCCACTTGAAATATCTTTGCTATAAGCTGATATATGATTAGTTTCAAAATAAAAGAATCCAGTAAATGATGTACTACCTTGTATCGCCTTTTCGCACGAATATCATTATAATTGAGGTTCGCAATAGAATTAAATAGGTAAAAACAAATAAAAGCGGAAATTATGCCACTCCTTTAGACGGTGAAGCTTTATTAACAAAGACTTACTCGGCATTCGGTGTAAATATTGAAATACGCAAGCTTGGCCGTAAAAGGCCCCAGTTAGTCTTCCACAATATTGAGGCATGTACCTTTAAATGTTTAATTCAGATCTAGAATATACTCCGAGAGTAGAACTAAAACTAAACTAATAGCAATTGCAAGTGCAACTGTTGGTTGAATATACGCTAAAATATTTTTGAATCTCTATATGCGCCCAGAATTCAATAGTGAGGCCAAGAAGAGAACTATAACAGAAAGGATCACAGTCATTCGACCCAATGTTATTATCCTGGATCTCAAAAAGGTTCTCTCACATTCACCCACTTTGCCAACTTTCAGTTTTTCTTCAGTTTCCTTATTGACTATCCTTACATGAAAAATGTACGTCGCAATAATTGCTATGACAAATATTATTTTAACTAAAAGAATCTGTCCATACTGGGTTTCCCACAAGTTCCAATTAGTTAGTAACGCCCTTGAATTATAAATTCCAGTCAATATCAATATTATAAAGGAAGGAAATGCTATTATGTTAAATCTCCTTCCAAACTTGATCATTATTAATAGTCTATTCTCCGTATCAGGCACTATAGACCAGAGTGCCGGGGCTAAAACAATGTGCCCAAAAAAAATCGATCCTCCCACCCATATAGAAGAGCACGTGATATGAATCCATGTTGTTAGAGCCTCAGCAAAAGGTCGCTAGCTGCCAATTAGTTTAAATGACATATTATCTGTTCCCTATAATTTGTATTAAATTTTCATTCTCCAAAATCATTCTTGGACAACTTCGCAGCCTTTTCCCAATTTAATAATGAACTCATCTTTATTAAATTTACGAATTAGACTATTGTAATAGACATTTGCTCCGACTCATCGCCAATTGGATATTCACAAGTGTGAATTTTGAATCATGAAATCTAGAGAGGAGCAAATAAAATTGCAGAATCCTAGCCCGTATAAATATTGTTGCGGATTCGCGGACTAGGAATATATTTGTGAAAATATCAGATAGTTCCATGTTTCTTAGCGGTAGGCGACTTGTCTTGTTCGGAGTAATTGCTGGGATTGTAGTGATCATAGTTCTGCTTCCCGCCATACTTGATTCTCTTTCTGGCCAGGGCATAACTAACGTTAAATTTGCACTGAGTAAAGTTCAAAATGTTGGTGTTGACGTTGCAAACAAGACAATATCCCTTAAGGTAATCTTTGCCGTGCTTAATCCTACTGATAAAGCGTTGACTACTTCTAGGATTGATTATCTCTTACTAGCAAATGATACCAAGTTGGGGAATGGTACTGTCTCCTTTGAGGATATCCCGTTAAACGGCCGTCCACAACTCTATCCAGAAAAAACAGTGTATATACCATCTATTTTCAAATTTACACAGTCAGTTACTACATCTGAAATATACAATAAATTGAAGAATGATCCGATCGCAACAGGACATACGAATTGGTCTGTGTGGGGTCAGGCACAAATCGATTCTGCATTTACAACTCTTCCAAAGTCGTTTCAGGCTAGCCTACCATAGAATGATATCTTCTCGGAAGAGTAAATTCAGATACCATTATTAAGATATTTCTAATTCATCGCTAAGAGTTTTTCCCTCGGTTTCATTCATCAGACTCTTAGGTGACGCTTCGACCACAATCTTATCAAAGCTAGTTATCACCCATTCTTCCAACCAACCACACCTAGAAGGACTATACTGGGTCATTTCATCCTCAGAAGAACAAGAATGTTGGTAAGAACAACTTAGACATGGCGCTCCTTCGACAGAAGCAATCTGAACATGTCGTTTCTTGGGATTCTCTGCCATAGCAGACTTCTTGATAATAAGTTTGTATGTCCACCTCCCTTTATGAAGGACCTTCTCTCTAGATATTAAAGACTGCTTTTCTAGATTTCCAGCTAATCGCGAACCGTCTCTGCTGTCCAAGGAAAATGCCTTGCAAATTTCAGTTTGGAAGACACCTTGCTGGCCGCTCTTTAAAATTGCTGCTAACACCTGATCGAAGAGATCATGTTTATTACGAGAAACCGATTTTGAACTAAGCAAATTAGGCGACAAAAGATATTCCTTTAACCAATTCATTATATAAAAATCTTGACATTGAATCAAATGGGGCAAGAGAACAAGAAATCAAGATCATGCGGTCACCGGGATTTGAATTCCCGCTCCACTTTCGAAATAAGAGTAGAGTCCCGGGTTGCGGGCTTTCTTCACCTGCATATTTTGAGATGCAGAATGTGGAAGGCCAGTGTCCTAACCAAACTAGACGATGACCGCAATGTCAAGAGATAACGCACTAGCATGAGCATATTAAACCTTAGGATTAGATGCTCCTATTGACCTTTTTCTTTGTCAGGAAACATTCGATTCAATAAGAAGTCTACTGCTTTATTTTTAGCTTTTTCCTTATAAAATTCAAATCCTTTGGAAGCCATTTCCTTCTCTCTTTCCCCATCTATTTCTAGCATAGGTCTACGGTCTAACACCCCCTCAAAGTGAACCTTCAATTCTTTAAATTTAATCGAAATATTATCGTAAATTTCTCTTTGCCAATGCGATGTAACCACGTATGTCGTAGGCGGATTTTTTCGTTCTTTCATTTTGTCAAGAACAGATTCCAACGCGGCTGCAAGAGTACCCTTATTCGAAATAATCTTAACCGCTGATTTATCAATTGACTCTTTTGCGAATAATATCTGTTTGATACTATCACCAAGATTTTTCTGTGCAGTAACAACTAAAATTTCAGTCTGCGCTCTATCAGGCTTTGAATTTAATATTCGGCGATAAACATGTACGCAAGATATAATTCTGTTGTAAATATGTTCTGGGACCTGAATATCTTTCTCCCTGTGGGTTCTTTCACTATTCGCATAAAGTATTATCAGATTGCCCTCAGGAAATCGTATATTCGTCATTGGCCTAAATTTCCTCTATACTTTTATTCAAGTGTGGTAGCTCCTCCAAGAACAATTTTAAGCCGTATCGGACAATTGTTTCAGTAGGAGGCCCTACCAAGGTGATATTCT
>WNGA01038840.1_pt1 | contig 11512 bp, 12 predicted proteins | sample 5400061 | NCBI WGS metagenome assembly WNGA01 (sample SAMN13153366, study PRJNA577476) | soil metagenome | isolation source: 100 cm soil or saprolite under grassland replicate 2 | place: USA:California | collected 2016-06-15
CGGCGCTGTCCCATCGCGGGGCCAGGCGCCGCATGCTCGCCCGCCTGCGCCGCTCGCGGCCCGCCGGGCGTCCCGCCCGCCTGCACGTCGCCGCCCTGCACGCGCTCGTGCCGGACGGGGCGGAGCGGCTGCTGGAGACGGTCAAGGCGGAGGTCCGGCCGGCGACCGCGTTCGTCGGCGAGTTCGACGCCGTGATGGTGGCCCACACCGGGCCTGGCCTCACCGGGCTGGCCTGGTGGTGGGAGCCGGAGGGGTAGCGCCGTGTCCGGACAGGCGACCGAGGCGGCGTCCCAGAGGGCGCCTGGCCAGGAGCGCCCGGGCGAGCCCGGCCTGTGGTCCCACCCGGGCCTGCTGGCGGTCTGCATCGCCGGCCCGCTGCTCGAGGTGGCCCTGCTGTGGGCGGTCGGGCTCAGCTCGGCGCTCGGCATCGCACCGAGCGTGACCGCCCCCGTGCCCTTCGCGACCTTCCACGATCTGCGGTGGCTCATGGTCTACCACCGCTCCTGGCCCGGCTTCGCCGTCGAGGCCATGGCCATGCTGGCGTTCCGCGGCGCCATGACCGCGCTGCTGGTGTGGCTCGCCTGGCCCAGGGGCGTGGCCAGGCCCCCCGCGGTGGCCCTGCTCCGCAGCGCCACCGCCTTCACCCTGGCCAGCGGCGTGCTGCTGGTGCCCTGGGTGGGGCTGCTGTTCGGGCTCGCGGTCATGCCGGTTTCCTGGCTGTTCTTCGCCGCGCTCCCGCCAGTGCTCGCCGTCGGCCTGCTGATCCATCAGGGCGCCGTGCGCAGCGGCTGGCGCTGGCACCGGCCGACCGGGCGCACCGCCGGCTGGACCGCGCTGACCTTCGCGGTGCTGACGCTGAGCGGCGCCGCGCTGTCCGCCAGCCCCGCGCCGCTGCGCCTGCCGGTGGCGGCCGCGGCCGGGCTGTTCAACGCCTGGGCCTGGTCCGGGATCGTCAGCGTGCTGGCGCCGCGGCGGGCGCCGCGGCGCGCCGTGCCGCTGGTGCCGGTCGCCCTGGCCCTGCTGCTGGCGCTCGTCGCCATCGGCGCCGGGCTGGGGTTCCGGGCCAGCGTGCGCAACGGGGACAGGTCACCGGCGCGCGCGCCGTCGGCGTCCACGGGACAGCCGGTGCTGCTGGTCACCGGCTTCGGCGGCCACTGGGACGGGGCGGCAAGGCGCTGGCTCCCCAGCGACTTCGACGTGCGGCGCTTCTCCTACCGGGGGCAGGACCCGAGCGGCCGGCCGCTGCCCTACGACTCGCCCGACACCCACCATCCGCTTCCCGACCTGGTGCGCGCGATGGCCGCCCAGGTCGAGGCGCTCCACCTCCAGACCGGGCGGCCGGTCGCGGTCGTGGCCGAGAGCGAGGGCGCCCTGGTGGCCAAGACCTATCTGGCGGCCACGCCCGGCGCGCCCGTCGGCGAGCTGGTCATGCTGAGCCCCCTGGTGCAACCCGCGAGGGTCTGGTACCCGAGGCAGGGGCAGGACGGCTGGGGACTGGCCACCGGCTGGGAGCTGCGCGAGCTCGGAGGGCTCTTCCGTGACGTGTCAGGCTCGGATCTTTCGGCAGATATGCCGGTGGTGCGTTCGCTCATGGACCACGGTCCCGCCCTGCGCGACCTGCTCGCCTGCCCGCTGCCCCGGACCCGCCAGCTCGCCCTGTTCCCGCTGGCCGACGCGGTCGCCACCCCGCACCCGAGCGAGATCGGCATCCCCAGCGAGGTGGTGCCGGCCTTCCACGGCGGCCTGCTCGGGGACGACGGGGTGCGCCGGGCGGTCATCCGCTACCTGCGGTACGGCACCGTGTCCCCGGCCACGATCTGGCCGGTGGCCCAGCAGATCCTGCGCGCCTCCGCGGCCGCATGGCAGGTGCCGGAGCTGCCGCTCACCCTGAACGACGCCTGGAGCGGGCCGGCCGGCCGCTCCCCGAGCTGCGACGCGATGGCGGCGTCGCTCCGCGAATGGCTGGCGTGAGCGGCCTGGCGAGCGCCCAGACCAGGTGGCGTGCCGCCCGGCTGCTGATGGTCGGCGCCGTGCTCGCCTACTCCTGGTGGGTGACGACCTTCCGGGCGTTCACCTGGCCGATGCGGGTCGGGACCGCCGTCCCGGGCGTGGTCCTGCTGCTGGTCGCCGCCCGTGACCGGCGCCGGCGGCTGGCGCTGCGCGCCTGGCTGTCGGAGTGGCTGGCGGTCCTGGGCGAGGCCCGCCCCGCCGTCCCCGTGCGGCGCCGGGTCGCCTGGCGGGCCGGGACCGTGGTCTGGTCGCTGTTGATCGCGGCCATCGCGGGCTGGGAGCTGATGGCTCGGCTGCACGCGCCGCGCGCGATCTACCCGACGCTCAGCTCACTGAGCGACTCGGTGACGCGCCTGCACCCCGTGCGGTTCATCGCGTTCGTGCTCTGGCTCCTGTTCGGCCGCGACCTGCTGCGACGATGAGAGGACGTCCTACCCGGGGGGGCACCGGCCGTGCGTAGCGTCTTCCTGACCGGCTGGGTCGTCCTCGGGCTGGCGGCGGTGGCCGCCGAGGTGATCGGCCTGCTCTCCGACGAGCGCTTCCCGACCCTCGGTGACGTGCTGAGCTTCCTGATGCGCCCGCGCGTCGGCCGCTGGCTCGTCCTGGTCGGCTGGGTCTGGCTGGGCTGGCACCTGTTCGTACGCTCCGGCGTGCCGGGGTTCTGATGGCGCTCTAGCCCGGCTGGTGCGCCACCTTCACGCAGCGGCGGAAGGCCCAGGTCGAGGCCGCGACCGCGCCGCCGGTGAGTACGACCGAGGCGACCGTGCGCGTCCACAGGAAGGTCGCCAGCGACTGGCTGACCAGCAGCCACAGGCTGATCCCCGCGTTGACCAGGAACACGGCAGCCCACAGCAGCGAGATCCGCAGGAAGAAGCGGCGCACGCGGTCGTTGGCGAGCAGCGCCTCGGGCAGCGGCATGAAATCGACCGCCAGCCGCATCGCGAGCGGCCGCCCGAGCAGCACGGACCCGATGAACACACTGGCGAGCAGCCCGGTCCCCAGCGCCGGCTGCAGGAAGTACAGGAACGCGCTGCCGGTGACCAGCGCCAGCCCGGTCCTCGCGGTCAGGCCGACGACCCCGAGCACCAGGATGCCCGGCACCCGCCGGCGGGTGACCAGCCGCCGCAGCAGCGAGGTGTACGACCAGATGAGCGCGGCCAGCAGCGCGCCCCACAGCCCCAGCAGTCGGAGGCCGCCGTAGAAGAGCCCGAGCGGGATGAGGGTGGCCTCCAGGACCTGCGGGGACGCATGGCGGGCGAGCGCCGCCAAGCGGGGGGTGGGGACGGACATGTGCGCGGTCTTCACTGGCAGGGTGCTCCGTCCGGTCGTGGGAGGATCGTGGCCCTTGCGACGGTCATAGCCTCTACTACCTCGCCCGTATACTCAACCCATGCAAGCCACGGAAGCGCAAGCTGGGCCGGTCAGGATGGATGCCGCCGGTCTCGGGGATTCCCTGCGAGCCATGCTCGTACTCGTCCGGGAGCACGAAGACGAGCTCAACCGGCTCAACGTCTTCCCCGTGCGCGACCACGACACCGGCACCAACATGGCGCTCACGCTGGAGGGCGTGGTCAGGGCGGTCGAGGGCAGCGACGACCGGCCCGTGCGCGAGCTCGCCGCCGCCGTGGTGGATGCCGCATTGCTCGAGTCGCCGAGGTGCTGCGCGGCCTGTTCGAGACCTGGGCGCCACTCGGCGAGGTCGGCCCGGACGACCTGGCGCGCGGCTTCCGGGCCGCGGCCGAGCGGGCGGAGCAGGCGGTGCTCGAGCCCGTGGAGGGCACCATCCTGACCGTGGTGCGGGCCACCGCCGACGCGCTCGAGCAGCGGCACGCCGCCGACGTCGCGGCGCTGCTCGCCGCCGCCGCCGAGGTGGCCGGCCGCGCCGTGGAGGCGACCACCGAGCAGCTCGAGGTCCTGCGCCGCGCCGGCGTGGTCGACGCGGCCGCGCGCGGCTTCGAGCTCTGCGTGCGGGCTTTCGCCGCCACCGCCGCGGGCCAGCCCGTCCCCGAGGCGGGCCGCCGCGCGCCCGAGCGGCCGGACGCCATAGCCGAGCACGCCGGCCCCCGCCCCGCGCGAGGCGGCCCCGCCTTCGAGGTGCAGTACCTCCTGGCCTGCGGCGAGCAGGACGCCGAGGAGCTCAAGGCCTACCTCGCCGGCATCGGCGAGAGCATCGCCGTCGCCCGCAGCGACGGGCTCTACCGCATCCACGTCCACACCGACCACGCCGGCGCCGCCATCGAGGAGGCCGTCCGGCGCGGCGCGACCTCGCAGATCCAGGTCGCCTGCCTCGGCTCCCCCGCGCCCGGGTGACCCCCTTCGCCGTCAGCCGGTGGCGGAGGGGCGGTCGGCGAGGACGACCTTGGCGTCCTGCCTGGCGCTGCCGCGGAAGAAGGTGACCGCGACGGTGTCGCCCGGGCGGTGGGGCCGCAGGGCGGACAGGAAGTCCTCGACCGTGGCGGTCTGCTTGCCGTCGAGCGCGGTGATCACGTCGCCGGGCTGCATGCCCGCCTTGTCCGCCGGGCCGCCGTGCACGGCGTCCAGGACCACGACGCCGGTGGTCGTCCTCACGCCGAGCTGCCTGGCGATCTCCGGGGTCAGGTCGCCCGGCTGGATGCCGAAGAACGCGTGCTGCGCGCGGCCGTTCTGCAGGAGCTGGCCGACGACGTCGACCACTGTGGCCGCGGGGATCGCGAACCCGATCGAGACCGCGCCCTGGGAGGGCGGGATGAACGCCTCGTTGATGCCGATGACCTCGCCACGCGCGTTCACCAGCGCGCCGCCGGAGTTGCCGGGCGAGATCGGCGCGTCGGTCTGGACCAGGTCGACCAGCGACTGGGTCTGCTGCGCCGACCCGGGGATCTCGCGGTGCAGCCCGGAGATGATCCCCGCGGTGACGCTGTTCTCGAATCCCAGGGGACTGCCGATCGCGACCGCGACGTCGCCCACGCGGGGGAGCTGCCGCTGGAAGGTCGCCGGCGGGAGGTCCTTGCGGCTGGCCTGTACCACGGCCACGTCGGTGACGCCGTCGCTTGCCTTGACCGTGCCGGCCACCCGGCGGCCGTCGGCGAAGGCGACCTCGACCCGCTTGCTGCCGGCCACCACGTGCTGGTCGGTGACGACGACCCCGCCACGCGACCAGACCACGCCGCTGCCGAGCCCCTTGCTGGTGATGATCGTCACCACCGAGGGCTGCACCTGGCGGACGACGTCGGGGATGCGGTCGAAGGCGCCGCTGGGCTGGTTGCTCGAGCTGGCGGCGGTCCGCGGTGGGGCGGCGCCGACCGTTCTGCGCTGGACGCCGGTGCAGGCCCCGACCGCGGCGGCGAGCGCCAGCGCCACGGCCGCGGTCCCCGCCCGCCGCAGCCCCCCCGCGTGACCGGCGCGCATCGTCAAGTCTCCTCAGCCCCCCGTTACAGCCCGAGCCCGTCGCCCGGAACACATGGATGACTTGTTTCCGTACCGGCAGGCGCCTAACCGCTCGGCCGCTTCCAGGTTTCGAGCCCCCCGCGGCGGTTCATACCGGGAGGTGACGGACAGCCCGCGGCCGGGGTCGGTCCGGTCGGGGCACACGGTGCATCCGAACCACGCTGAAACCACAAAAGGCATGAGAAGGGGCAAAGAATGATAATCATCGCATGGATTCTGCTCGGCCTGATCGCCGGCGCCATCGCCAAGGCGATCCTGCCCGGCGACGATCCCGGCGGCATCGTCATCACCACGGTCATCGGGGTCGGGGGCGCGCTGCTCGGCGGGTTCCTCGCCAGGGAGCTCTTCGGCACCCATCCGCTCAACGGCTTCTTCGATCTCAGCACCTGGGTGACGGCTGTGGTCGGCTCGATCATCCTGCTCGTGGTCTACCGCCTCCTCACCGGCGGCCGAAGAAGAGGCCGGATGGTCAGGTAGGCGAAGGGGGCCCGCCTGGGTGGCGGGCCACCGCGACGGCACGCGCCTCACCAGGCGCGTGCCGCCCCTCCACCGCCGTCGTGCCTACGGGCCGCCCGGGAGCGCCGGCCGGGGCTGCTCGGCCGGGTTCACCAGCACGTCGACCAGAGCCGGACCGTCGTGCCGGAGCGCGCGGGCGACCGCCTCCTCCAGCTCCTCGGCGCCCTCGACCCGCAGCCCGAGCGCGCCGCAGGCGTCGGCCCAGAACGCGAAGTTCGCGGCCATCGACGTGTCGGCCACCATCACCTTGACCGGCAGGCGCTGCTCGACCACGGTGAGCAGCTCGGCCATCAGCTTCGCGAACCCGTCGGAGCTGACCAGCGCGAGGCACTGGCGTCGCCGGTGCCCCCACTGCGCCGCGATCGCGTAGGGCAGCCCGGCGGTCATCGCCGCGAGGTTGGCGGAGACCAGGTAGTCGCGCTCCCCCCGGACGTCGAAGTGGAGCGCCGACCAGACCGCCATGGCGCCCGAGTCGGAGCACAGCACGGCGTCGGCGTCGGCCAGCCGGTCGACCGTGCGCACCAGGAACTGCGGCTGCACCGGGTCGCGGGAGCGGTCCTCGAGGTCGGCCAGGCGCTCGCGCCAGGCGGCCATGCCCGCCTGCGCCTGCCCGAGGAAGCTGCGGTCCTGCTTGCGCTCCAGCAGGGCCAGGAGCGCCTCCAGCGTCTCGCCGGCGTCGCCGACCAGCGCCACGTCGGCTGGTCCGCGGCTGCTGACCCGCCCGAGGTCGGTCTCGAGGTGCACCGCCCGCACCGCGGCGGGGTCCGCCAGGCTGCGGGCATCGCCGGCGCACCCCGTGGTCAGCGGGTGGTCGTCGGGGACCACCGCCTTGCCCGGCAGCGACTTGACGATCGGGCTGCCGAGCACGTCGGCCACGGCCAGCAGCTCGTTCCTGGCCCCGGTGCCGCCGACGCCCACCAGCACGGCCACGCGGCGGCCGCCGTTGAGCACGGCGGCGGCACGTTCCAGCTCGGCGGCGGACGGCACGCCCGGCGCCGGCACGAACACCGGCGCGGTCGGCGGCGTGGACGGGGTCATGACCATCCAGGGGCCCGACTCGGCCGCCGCCGGCTCGAGGTTCCACGGGAAGGTGATGTGCGAGACCGAGCCACGGGCCATGGCATTGCCGATGCCGATGTCCACCACCGCGGGGATCTGCACCGGGACGTGGACCCGGACGTTGTAGTCGGCCACGTCCGCGAGCACGTGGTCGAGGCCGAGCTCCTGCCCGAAGCCGGTGCCGAGCAGGCGGGTCTCCTGGCTCTCGGTGATGGCCAGCACCGGCTGGTGGTCGAGCTTGGCGTCGTAGAGCCCGTTCAGGAGGTGGATCGCGCCGGGGCCGGAGGTCGCCAGGCACACCCCCACCTTCCCGGTCGCCTTGGCATAGCCGCAGGCCATGAAGCCAGCGGCCTCCTCGTGCTCCACGGTCAGGAGCCGGATCTCGTGCCGGTGCCGCTGGAAGGCCCGCAGGACGCCGTCCGGTCCGTCCCCCGGACGTCCGAAAACGGTGTCGACCCCCCAGTCGATCAGCCGCCGGACCAGTGGCTCGGAGGCAAACTCCCTCACGTGCGGTCCCCTCCCCCCGGGCGAGCGCCACACAGGCACGTCTTGTCAGTCGCGCCTCGATGGTCCGAAACCTACCAGATTGTCAGCGCCAAGGGGTATCCGCAAGCCCGTCGGGTTGGTCAGCGGCCGTTCACAACGTCGGCGAGGGCCTTGACGATGAGGTGGGTGGAGGTGGCGCCGGGGTCCTGGTGGTCCCTGGAGCGCTCGCCGAGGTAGCTCGCCCGGCCCTTGCGCGCGATCAGGGGGATGGTGGCCTTCATGCCCTCCTCGGCCGCCTCGGTGGCGCGGTCCAGCGCCGGCCCGAGCTCGATCCCCTCGCCGAGCGCCCGGTCCAGCGCGCGCAACGCAGGGTCCCACGCGTCGAGCATGGTCTTGTCGCCGACGTGCGCCTTGCCGCGGGCCACGACGCCCTCGTACCCCGCCCGCAGGGCCGCGGCCAGCTCACCGTCCCCGGCCTCGCTCACCGCTCCGAGCCGCTTGCCCACGGCGATGTAGAACGATCCGTACAGCGGTCCGGCCGCCCCCCCGACCTTGCCGATCAGCGCCATGCCGACGGTCCGGAACACGCTTGCGAAGTCCTTGTCGCTCAGCCCTTCGAGCCGCTGGAGCACCGCCCGGAACCCGCGGGACATGTTCGTCCCGTGGTCCCCGTCCCCGATCGCCGCGTCCAGCCTGGTCAGCATCCCGGCGTTCTCCTCGACCACCGCCGCGGTCCGCCGGACCCACCCGACCGCCTGCTCACCCGAAAACATCGCAATCCAACCCCTTGCCCCTGACCTACACACCCAGCCCCGGGGGTGGACCGGCGGCACCCCGGCAAGCACAGTTGAGAATGGTCCGGCCGGCCCTCCGTTCGCAGCGACTGAAGTGCGGGCGCAGCCGGAGCGGAGAACGGAGGGCCGGCCGGACCACCAACCACGGTGACCAACTGCTTAATGAAGGGCCCTAATCGATCCACCCCCGAGTCCGCTCGATCGCCTTCTTCCACTCCGCGTACCCGCTCTCGCGCCGGTCCTTGGACCACTGCGGCTCGAACACCCGGTCCACCTGCCAGTTCTCCCGCATCTCGTGAAGGCTCGACCAGTAGCCGGTGGCCAGCCCCGCCAGGTAGGCGGCCCCGAGCGCGGTGGTCTCCTGGACCTGCGGGCGGATCACCGGGATGCCGAGGACGTCGGCCTGGAGCTGCATGAGCAGGTTGTTCTTGACCGCGCCGCCGTCGACCCGCAGGTCGGGCAGGGGCTTGCCGGAGTCCTGCTCGACCGCGTCGGCCACGTCACGGCTCTGGTAGCACATCGACTCCAGGGTGGCCCGGACCAGGTGGGCGCGGTTGACGTAGCGGGTGAGCCCCACGATCGCCCCGCGCGCCTTCTCGTCCCAGTAGGGCGCGAACAGTCCCGAGAAGGCCGGCACGAAGTAGGCGCCGCCCGAGTCCTCGACCGAAGCGGCGATCTCCTCGGTCTCGTCGGCGCTGGCGATCAGCTTGAGGTTGTCGCGCAGCCACTGCACGGCCGCGCCGGTGATCGCGATCGACCCCTCCAGCGCGTAGAAGCTGTTGCCGCGCTCCAGCGCGTAGAACCCGGTGGTGAGCAGACCGGACTTGGACGGCACGACCTGCTGGCCGGTGTTCTGCAACAGGAAGTTGCCGGTGCCGTAGGTGTTCTTGGCCTGGCCGACGTCGAAGCACGCCTGGCCGAACAGGGCGGCCTGCTGGTCGCCGGCGTCGCCGCACACCGGCACCGCGCCGCGAAGCACCCCGCCGGGGTCCGTCTGCCCGTAGAAGTCGCGGTCGGAGGAGGGGCGCAGCTCCGGCAGCATCGACTTGGGGATGTTCAGCCGCTCGAGGATGTGGTCGTCCCAGTCGGTGTCGGCCAGGTTGAACAGCATCGTGCGGGAGGCGTTGGTGTAGTCGGTGATGTGCTGGCCACCGTTCACCCCGCCGGTCAGGTTCCAGATCACCCAGGTGTCGGTGTTGCCGAACAGCAGGTCGCCGGCGTCGGCCCGGGCCCTGGCGCCCTCGACGTTCTCGAGGATCCAGGCGATCTTGGTGCCGGAGAAGTAGGTGGCGATGACCAGGCCCGTCTTGGGCTTGATCTCGTCTTCGTAGCCCTCCTGCTTCCACTGGCTCACGATCGGCTGGGTGCGGGTGTCCTGCCACACAATGGCGTTGTAGACCGGCTCGCCGGTGTGCCTGTCCCAGATCACCGTGGTCTCGCGCTGGTTGGTGATGCCCACCGCGGCGACGTTCTCGAAGGTGAGGCCGTGGTCGGAGAGGACCTGGGCGGTGACCTTCTGGGTCTTGTCCCAGATCTCCTTGGGATCGTGCTCGACCCAGCCGGCCCGCGGGTAGATCTGCTCGTGCTCCTCCTGCGACACGCCGGCCACCGTGCCGTTGTGCCGGAACAGCATCGCCCGGGTGCTGGTTGTGCCCTGGTCGATCGCGAGGACGTATTCCTTTGCCATCTGCTGGCCTCCTTGCCGCCGGGTCAGGGACAGACCTTTCGAGGCTGCTGTTCGATGATGCCGAACACCGTTTTGAGCATTACGCACCCAAGCCCGTATCATGTCAACCGTACGACCGGCACCACGCGGCGCGGCCAGGGGTGGTCGCCCGCCCCGAGAGGGCTCGTGACCTGGGCAGCCGGTGTTTGACGCGGGAGCGAGCGTTTCGCTACCATCCCCGATCGCGCCTCCGCCGCGCGGTGGGGGGCCGCCTTCGACCGGGCGGCAGCGGCGGCGACCGCGTTACGAGCGCTACCACACGGCCCTCGTGCACGGTCGGGAGCGGCGCGGACCTGAACGCGACGAGAGCACTGGACCGAGCACGGCCAGGACGTGTTGAACGCCCGGGGGCGTGGAGTTGAACCACCTGCAACAATAGGCACCACGACGACAACAACACACCGCACCACCCCCAGCAAACGGAGCAGCGGAACGCTCTTGACCTTGGGGGGCGTGGGGAGGAGCGAGCTCCCCCCACATGGAATAAGGAGACTGGATGCCAACGATCGCCCAGTTGGTCCGCAAGGGCAGGGAGAGCAAGGTCGCCAAGGCCAAGACGCCCGCGCTGAAGGGCTCGCCCCAGCGCCGCGGCGTCTGCACGCGCGTCTACACCACCACGCCCAAGAAGCCCAACTCCGCACTGCGCAAAGTGTGTCGCGTGCGGCTCTCCAGCGGCATCGAGGTCACCGCCTACATCCCCGGTGTCGGCCACAACCTCCAGGAGCACTCGATCGTGCTGGTGCGTGGCGGGCGCGTCAAGGACCTGCCCGGGGTCCGGTACAAGGTCATCCGCGGGACCCTTGACACGCAGGGCGTCCGCGACCGCAGGAAGAGCCGTTCGCGCTACGGCGCCAAGGCGAAGCAGAGCTGAGGGCGGACGAGAGGCAAGGGGAAGGAAGAACGTATGCCGCGGAAGGGTCCCGTCAGTCGCCGGCCGCTCACGCCGGACCCGGTCTACCAGTCGCAGCTCGTGACGCAGGTGGTCAACAAGATCATGCTCAAGGGCAAGCGCTCCCTGTCCGAGCGGGTCGTGTACTCCGCGCTCGAGCAGTGCCGGCGCAAGACCGGCAACGACCCGGTGACAACCCTCAAGCGGGCGGTCGAGAACGCCCGCCCGGTGCTCGAGACGCGCAGCCGCCGCGTCGGCGGTGCCACCTACCAGGTGCCCGTCGAGGTGCGCCAGACACGCTCCACCACGCTCGCGCTGCGCTGGATCGTGCAGTTCTCGCGGAACCGGCGCGAGAAGACCATGGCGGACCGCCTTGCCGGCGAGCTGCTGGACGCCTCCAACGGCGCCGGCGCCGCGGTCAAGCGCAAGGAGGACACCCACAAGATGGCCGAGGCCAACAGGGCCTTTGCCCACTACCGGTGGTGAAGGGCAAGACAGATCACGATGACGAACACAGCAGTTGAACGGAAGGCCGGTGGGGCCAAGGGTGGGCTCGCGATCCGCGAGTTCCCGCTCTCGCGTACCCGCAACATCGGGATCATGGCC
>WNGA01011551.1_pt1 | contig 11511 bp, 14 predicted proteins | sample 5400061 | NCBI WGS metagenome assembly WNGA01 (sample SAMN13153366, study PRJNA577476) | soil metagenome | isolation source: 100 cm soil or saprolite under grassland replicate 2 | place: USA:California | collected 2016-06-15
AATGCTACTAATCCCGTACTTTACCAAAATTTCGGCCGTCTCTGGATTGCTTCCGCTCTCTCCACAGATTGAAGTCTCGACTCCAAGTCCATTACAGCTATCGATAACCATTTTCATTAGCGCTAAAACAGCAGGGTGAAGAGGGGAGGAGATATTTGCTAATCTTTCATTATTTCTATCAATACCCAAAGTAAGTTGGACCAAATCATTAGTCCCAAAACTAGCAAATGCTATTTTCGCCTCTTCGCAAAGATCTTCAATGATCATTACAGAAGCTGGTGTCTCCACCATTATACCAATCCTTATTTCGTCTGGCAGGCCTACTTCCTTTGCAATCTCTTTTGCTTTAATCACTTCGTCAGTTGAAACGACGAAAGGTAGCATGACTTCTAAATTCTTGAGTCCTTCGTCTTCATATAATCTCTTAAATGATTCGAATTCTGACTTCAATAATTCAGGTTCATCTAAACTTCTGCGAATACCATGCCAACCGAGCATTGGATTAGGTTCATAAGGTTCATCTTCGCCTCCTCTTAAATTTCTAAATTCATCCGATCGTGCATCCAAGGTCCTTATCCAAACCGGCTTGGGCGTAAATGCTTTTGCTATTGGCCTTATCCCATCCATTAGAATTTTTACATACTCTTCTTTCTTTCCTTGTTTGATCAGCCTAGCAGGATGAACACCTGATTGAGCAATCATATGTTCTATTCTTAGCAATCCCACGCCGTCCACTCTAGGTGCTATTTCTTGTAACCTACGTGAAAAGGCAATATTCACTTTTATCTTTGTCCTGGTTGTGAGTGTGGACGGGGGAGCTTCGCTATTAGTGGCTTCTCTGTTTTGTGAAGAAACAGTATCTAAATGAGTTTTACCTTCATAAACTATACCTTCGTAAACTATCCCATTATATGCATCAACGGTGATTTGTTGACCTTCTTTCAAAACTCTTGTAGCTTCCTGCGTACCGACAATTGCGGGAATACCCATTTCTCTTGACACTATTGCAGCATGACAAGTTTTTCCACCCAAGTCAGTAATAATTGCAGCAGATTTACTCATACTAGGAACTAAATCAGGAGAGGTCATTGTTGTTACGATTATATCCCCATTATCTATTCTCGAAATTTCCTTATTACTAGAAACGATTCTCACCGTTCCACTAGCAGTACCTGGAGATGCACCTATACCTTTTAGGAGCTGCCTGCCTCCTACCATTTTCGATCTTTCTTTTTGCTCCATTACATTAGTCGTGATTGCTCGTGTTTGGAGAATTGCTATCTTGCCATCCTCTATAGCAAATTCGATATCTTGAGGATGTCCTCCATAATGATTTTCAAGCATTATGCCGTATCTTGCAAGTTCCAGAATTTCTTCCTCAGTCAGGACTTGGGCATTAACTTTGCTTTGTGGAACGTCGAGCTCCGCCGGTTTTGTTAGAAACACTATCATGTGTGAGCATCTTTATTTTTCTTGAAACTTGCACATCAGTAACTGATGGTAATTTTCCCGTGGTAGTATCTGTGCTCAGTCTGTACAAATCAGGCGACACTTAGCCTCCGACTATACTCTCTCCTAATCCCCAAATTACTTCTATCAAGATTATATTTTCACCTGTGATAGGATCCATTGTGAACATAATACCAGATTTCTCAGAATTTACCATTTTTTGAACTATTACTGCTATGCTGGCTCTTGAAAAACCGTACTTTGCACGATAAAATATTGCACGTGGCTCAAATAAAGAGGCCCAACATTTCCGAATTGATTCAATCAAATGCTTTTCTCCCTTAACATTAAGAAAAGAAGCATGTTGTCCTGCAAAAGAAGCAGTGGGTAGGTCCTCTGTTGTGGCCGAACTTCTAACTGCAACTATGGGTGGGCCTCTTTCTCCGCTTGAGCTTAATTTAGCTTCATCGTTATCTGATAAATTCCCATAAGCTTTGGTTACTTTTAACGTTACCTCAGTAGGTAGTTCACGAGAAAGAACTATCTCTTTTATCTCCTGCGAAGCTTTCAATAGCATGGCAGTATCTTCCACATTGGTCCTTTCTACAATTTCTTGTATTCTATTGCCAAAGTTGTACGTCTGAATAAAATTGTCAAATGATGATGTAGTTACGACAAATCCATTAGGAACAGAAATACCTATTTTGATTAATTCTCCAAGGTTTGCACCTTTCCCTCCGGATACATTTACATTATGTTTTCCTAATTCATCAAGCGAAATTACATAATTAGAAGCCACAATTTATCTACTAGGATCTACACCAAAAGGTATTTCACAATTGTGGTTCAGCTTAGGTGAGTAATCTGAAATAAGGCAGTTGCCGCTCGCCTTTGAGCGAAATTCTTGATTATTGATAGCAATATATTTCATTGTGACTATAATATAATATAACATTGCAGAAAATCTCTATTTTGATCCCAGTGTTTTTTAGCATCCTTACTTCGAATGTGGTATTTGCTCAGCTATATGTTGGCAATACTTCTGAAAAAACTCAGTTGGCAACACTCGGCCTAAGTTCCCCTTTAATTTACAAAAGCTCTGATAAGGGGATATACAATGTAACGATTAAATCTGGTGAATCTTCACCATCTAGTGGGCTTAATTTTGAAATCGTTTTTCTGAATGCTAGTTTAAGTAACCTAAACGCTAGTCCACCTAATGCCAGTTCAACTGAAACTGAAGTAACTACGGTTCCCGCAGTAATAGAGCATGTAATCCCTGTAAAGAGTTTTGATATGAGAATAATTTCTACTGACGGAAAAGAGCTGTCAAAGAAAATAAGTGAGGTTCCTAGGGGAGGAAGAATCTTAGAAAATATCAATTTAAATAATTACACTGGAAACATATCCATCAATTTAACCAATATTGTTCCAGACCCTAGTATTGTTGATATTGTAAAGAAACAACTGAAGGTCCTATCTAATCAGTCCGACTTGCGTGATTCTGTAAATATTGAAGCGCAAGTAACTAAATCATAAATTCTGCATTTTGAACCTGGTAGCATACGAGAGAAACCGTAGTAAAACTCGCCTTAGAAATGATATTTAAATTTAAATCTTCTTGCGATATTGAAGAATATATCGAGTATGAATTTTGAAACCCCTATCCCAAATGTAGCCGTCATATTTCCAGCCAAGAATCAGGAACGTACCATTCAACATGTTATTAATACCGCTAAAAAGAGCAATCACAACCCACAGGTGATCGTAGTTGATGCATTTTCGTCAGACAGAACTTTTGAACTAGCTAATAATGCTGGGGTTACTGTCATTCAACAAGAGGTTAAGCTGTTTCCTGGAAAGGGAATTGCGATGAAGACTGGTTTAAAGGAAGCCATTAAGCTTAATTCGAATATTATACTTTTTCTTGATGCCGATATAACTAATTTGACCCCAGATTGGGTAGATAATCTAGTTGATGGCTGTACTAATTGCGATATGGTAAGAGGTTGTTACCTACGCCATCCACGGGATGCCGCTGTAACAAAGCTCATCGCCAAGCCGCTATTAAATGTCTTTTTGCCTGAACTCTCCCATATGGAACATATACACCTTCCGGTATATATGGGCGGCGTTTTCTATTGCGACATCGGTTAAATTGAATTTATATTTTAATGTATACAGAAGGGAAAAAGCCCTTTTCAAATTTCTTTCTTTACTGTGATGGACCTGAATTCTATAGTCCCATGTCCTTAACCTTTGCATAGTAGAATGAACGGTGTTCTGGATCCTGTGTCCATTAGCATCCTTATTTATATCTCCAATAACTGTTGACAGCCCCATATCGTAAGATGCAAGGGAAGAACGCTGACCTGCTACTTTACCCATGCGTTATTTGAGGTCTCTTTTTGTGTCCTCAGTTTTATCCTCTATAACCAGGCCACAGAGGCTACACACCACCTCCCCGGATTCTGGATCTGTTATAGTACGATCTATATTACATTTTGGACAAGAAAGTAATGCTTGCATGATAGTATGCGCCTGTAATACATGACTCTACATACAATAAATTAATTATAATATTGGATGTTATTAATTGGCAACAGTCCTTTGTACTGTGGATATTACTGTAGATATTTGATATTATCTTTATCAGAAGTTATTCGGGGTACTTTATTGCAGCTGAATAGTTTTTGTAAAGTTAATTTCTTAAAGTAACTAAGCCGTTAGTTCTTGTGCTTATCCTTAATACGTCTCTTCTCAGATTTTGCGTTTAAAGTATTTGCGATCGCCAACAATACTGTAATTACTTCCATGAATATTAGAGATACTGAAAGAAACCAAATAACATGAAAAGCCATATGAAGTTGATATTCGTAATTACTCTACAAAAGTCTAACGCTTTCCTGCATCAAGTTTGCATTAAGTCTTATAAATTATAAAGACCCATTTAAAAAATGATATGATGATACAAAAATGCACATTACCAATAATTGTCGTCCTCTCAGCAATTGTTTCTCTGACTGCGGCAGCAGGGATCAGTTCGGTTAGTGGACAAAACATGACTGGTAACGCAACCGGAGGAAATATGACAGCAGGTGGAAATATGACAAATGCCACTGCTGGTACTGGTAACATGACTAGTCCGACTCCACTAGCTCCAATTAAATAGCGATGAATAGAGATTCAACGTCCCAAATTTTTTTGGCGCGTATCACATAAAATTGTGATATTGATCTATTTTCGCATCCTGCCCTAACACGATAGCATAAATTTGGTCATTTGTTTCTAAAGTTAGGATTTACAATTCTATCATTCTAATCGCTTGGCTGCTTCCTGAATTAAGTTTGCTACGTACTGCTCGATTTCCAATGCTGAAGCTAATTCATCTGTCCCATATGCAAGTATCTGATTACGTGTGAAGCCGGAATTAACTAGTGCTTCTTTCAGCCCATCTGCAATATTCATATCCAGAATGTCATCTCTTCCAACACGATACCTTCCTAATTCGAGGGTCATAATCTATATTGATAGAGCAGTCGTATCTACGATCTTACCTGGGCGGTATAGTCTTGTAAGCTATGCAACACTTGCTTCTAATATGGCTTGTTCATTTTCCTGTCGCTTATTTTTCTTTGCGCGCTTTTTGCTTTGTTCTACCTGTTTTGTCATCAATCTTTTTGCTATTTTTGGGTTATTCCTCTCCAACCAATCTCCGAAGGATTGTTCCTCTTTTAGATTCTTCTTCAGGGTATCGATAGTCTTCTTATCTGCCTTCAGCAGCTCTAATGCTTGAATTCCTCCTTTGTACATAATTGCTTCTGCCCTTTCAATTATAAGATCATTTAATGACTCCCAGACCTCTCTTTCTGCATTTGAGCTATTGTTTTCAATCATCGTTTTCAGTATTGACGGAGGTTCTGGTATAGGCAATTTTCCCTTTTCAGAAGTAGGTTGCATGAATCCTCCTATTGCCTCAATTCTTTGCTTTAACCTGTCTTGCTGCGCTTTAGTATTTACAAGGTGGTGCTTTAGCTTCTCCTTAACTTCTGGTACAACAGTTTTTGATATTCGCTTTTCAAGCCTGTCAATTGCTGCATTTTCATATGATAAAGCAAGATTTAGTCCGGCCACTATTACTGGATTTTCTGATGAAGATCCCAAACTATGAATTCCGTTAAACCGACGTGACATTCTGATCATTATATTTGCATCGGTGACTATTAACAATTTTTTTAGAGAGGAACGAAAATGTGTGACAATACGGCACGAAGGCAAGGGTTTGGAGCTAAGCCTGTTGGATATGCCACAGGACAAGGCGCTTCCTTAAGGTTGTCCAGTATACAAGATCTTTTCTTGGAGACAGCCCAGAATTAGGTTATGCCTTTAAGACGATAATAACACTGTGTCTCTTTCTTTGGTGTAGAATACGATTGTGCATAATATAAGAATGAGTTTGCATAATATTAGTTCGTGTTGAAGAAAGAACCTGCCCAAATCTTCGTTTCAACTCTTGAAGAATTAAAAAAGAAAGCTTACATAACTGTTAATGTCCCTGGCCATGATCTAGTAATTTTTTATCATGAAGGACAGGCATATGCATTGGATAACCGGTGTCCTCATATGGGTTTTCCTTTGAGCCGCGGTACCACCAAAGATGGTATTCTTACTTGTGACTGGCATCATGCTAGATTTGACCTAAAAAGTGGCGGCACACTTGATTTGTGTGTGTGTGCTGCAAACCAAAGATGGTAAGATATGGGTGACCATTGAACAGAACGTAGATGCAAAAACACACCACATGGAGAAGTTGCAGGACGGCTTAGAGCAGAATAATGGATTACTGATTGCTAAATCAGTAATAGCACTGTTATCATCAGGTACAGAACCAGCAGAACTTTTCAGAATTGGAATTAAACATGGAGTTAGCTTCAGACAAGATGGCTGGGGCCAAGGCCTTACTATACTTACATGCATGGTCAATCTATTACCATTTCTGAGCTCAGAAGATAGGCAGCGCGCCCTCTTTGATGGCTTATCGGCTGTTGCTCAAGACTGTGATGGTGCCCCTCCACGGTTTGCATTGAGACCACTTCCGAAGATGGAATCAGACTTTAAAACACTAAAGCGATGGCGCCATTTTATAGAAGTGCGCGATTCTGATGGAGCAGAACGGTGTCTGGTATCAGCCATAGGAGGAAATGCCGAACCGCTGCAAATAGCCGATATAATGTTTGCCGCAGCTACCGATCACCGATATCTGGATTCAGGCCATGTTCTAGACTTTACCAATAAAGCATTTGAAGCACTTGACATCGCAGGATGGGATTTAGCGGATATGATTTTGACTAGTTTAGTTCCTTTGTATGCTAAAGCGACCAGAATGGAAGAAAGAAGCTCATGGAGACATCCCATAGATCTCAATGAGGTATTAGAAAGATCTTTCAAAGAAATTCCCCCTCCTTAGAATCAGGCAGGAAAAAACGCGGGTGTTGGAGGCCAGAAAAATTATTAATTGATACTTTGCTCGGTGACAGACCTTATGAGACAGCAGATGCCCTAGTGACCGCCCTACGGGAAGGCGCTACCGAAGACGACCTGGCAGCCACAATAGAATATGCAGCAGCATTACGCATAGCATATTTTGGAACTCCAAATGAATTTTCTGATTGGAATACCGCGCTTCACACATTTACCTTTTCACATGCGTTACAACAAAGCCTACACCGATTACCTTCAGTAGAACTTTTGCGTAGAGTATTTGATGCGGCTATGAGCATTTATCTTAATCGTTTTCTAAATGTACCACCCTCTCCAATCCCAACATCAGTAATACTGGAAAATACCGAAGAGCCTGACACTCTGCTTAAGAAATTCCTTGAGATCCTTGACAAACGGCAGCAAGTGAACGATGCCGCTCAGATAGTAATAAGCTATAACGCTGGAGGAAACCAAGATAGGTTTGTATCCGTACTTGGTAAAGCTCTCTTAAGGGAAGATAGAAACTTCCATTCTATCCAAATGATTGAGGCTACCTGTAGACAACACAACATGGTTACGCAAACAAAAATATCGCACGTCGATCAAGCCTCAGTTTTGATTGCTGCTGCCCGCTATTTAGCTGCACATTCACCTACCGTACGCGGCCAGGGCCAAATGTTCGAAATAGCCTCTAGGCTGCATCATGGCTTCAAGTTATATGAAGGAATTGATTAGCATGACTAATATATGGAAGAATGAAGTTTAAGTGGATCTAGAAGTCGGTCGAGTCCTGATTCATATATTTTAGGCAAAAATAACTTTCGTTAGGTATTTTGTTTTGTGTTATAAATAAGATCTATAAATATGATCCACGTTTTTCGCAATATCTATAAATATAATGATGTAAAGCTCTCAAGCTACAATTTGGCGGTGGTGAGTCGAGCTAATCTTCAACTGACCAGAGTAAAGAGCAATCCAATACTCATTCCAGACGAATCTAATTGGTGGGAATCAAAAGCAGTGTTCAATTGTTCAGTTCTTAATGACGGCAATACCATCCATATGCTTTACAGGGCAGTAGGGGACTACGAAGATTATGTATCACGTATTGGTTACGCTACAAGTACTGATGGCCTTTCATTTACTAGGAGGAAGGAAGTTGCAATATCTCCGGTACTAGATTGCGAAATGTATGGCATGGAGGACCCCCGTTTAACAAGCATTGACGATCAAATATATTTGACATATGTAGTTCTCTCAGATTATGTCAAAAAGGGTCCTATAGCATCTACTGCCCTTGCTATAACAGATGATTTTTCTTGCTATAAAAGACTGGGGATAATAACAATTCCCGGATCCGATAACAAAGATGTAGTTCTATTCCCAAATAACAATAGAGATATCAGATCAAAGAAATATATGATATTACACAGACCAAGCAAATGGACGGGACCTACATATAATACCTATGGACCTAGCATCTGGCTTGGAAAAGGTGATTCAGTTACCAATTTTTGTACCCATTCATTACTTGTTAAACCTGAACAGGCTTGGGAAGCGCTAAAGGTTGGAGCAGGGATGTCACCCATTAAAACAAGGAAAGGTTGGCTTGTAATATACCATGGAGTAAGTATAGATAAGGTTTACAGTGCAGGCGCGTTTCTGCTAGATCTTAACGACCCTCATAAAATATTAGGAAGAACTAAAGAACCCATATTGACTCCTGAAGAGCAGTATGAGAAATGCGGTGATGTGAGTAATGTAGTTTTTCCTACAGGAGCTTGCATTCTAGATAATGAGCTATTTGTCTACTACGGTGGTGCAGACAAGGTCTGTTGTGTAGCCACCATTGATTTAGACGATCTTTTAAACTATCTACTGTCTCCTTCATGTTTAATCTAGATTAATGATTTGATTGATTTGATTTGAATTAATTGAGTAGTGAAAAGATCCTTGTCACAGATGTGAACTTTTTTTCAAGAGAACAACAGGTCTCATTCTTTTCTCATGGCAAAGAAGATGAAGGTATAGTCCAAACCTAGTTCATTCCAGTGCACAACCTTATCTTCATATTCAAAGTCAATCGGTTCAATAAGCCTAAATCCATTTTTTTCTGCTACTCCTATAACATTTTCTATTTCCTCTCTGCTAAAAATATTGTCAGGAGGACCACTAGAAAGGACATTCTTTCCATTAAATATTTTTTCAGGCCAATAATCTGTCGATGTCAAGAGATAACCCTTACTCTTTAAAATCCTGCTCATTTCCATGAAATACTTTTCAATGTTAACACCATGTTCAATAACGGACAAGGAGGTGATGTAGTCAAACATTCGATTACTGTAAGTAGTATCCTCTAGGTTTTGAATTGAAAGTTTGTATGAATTGTCACGGTACATTTCAGCAATTGGTTTGTAATCTGCGTGATACCCACTGCTAACGAAATTCGATTTGAGATCAGGTTTGAGGATTAGATCGCAACCATAGAGATTGATAAATCCTAACCGTTTTAGCATTGGCAGGATTGGCGATTCATAACACCCTACGTCTAGTACAAAACTCTCTCTGTCAAAGTTGCTTATTATTTTGATCATCTTGTACGTATCCCAGGATTTGCACGGCCAATGATGTCGGAACAGTTTAAGATTACGGAGGCCCTGTTCAGCATCTTTCACCTCAAATTTGTTCTTCAAAACGGAATTATAGACCATATTTGATAAAGGTGAGTTTTCAAGATTTAAATTGTTATTTTTCATTTCAAAAATCTGATATTTAAAAATATCTAATATGAACATAGATATTGAGTTTCTATTATCTAATTGCTTCCTTGAAATCAACCGGTAGGATAAAATGAGGCAAGGGACACCGCCTGACTACTCTTTGAGGAATTAACTCGCATCTAGGTAGCTCAAAAATCTTTTACAGTCTAGATAACATCGTAATTAAATTACTATAAAAGCTGACCTTGACGTAGGACATTCCTTAAGATGAGGATGAATAAATTAACACAGTTCTGGTGTTTGTTGGGATTGTGGTGGCGTAGCGCATAGCGGCATACATTTAAGATAAAATATTTCGTTGATACCAATTATTAGGACTCAACTCTGGCTATTATTGTAGTTACTCACTTTTCTACTTCTTTTTCGATCAACGTTACAGGTGGAAGATGGAGTGAACAGAAATTTGAATTGCTTTCATATTCTTTGTTACACTTGGGACATATCCTAATCCTCGTTAGGTATTCTCCTTCCCAATCGATCTCAACGCCACATCTATGGCAAACAACAGGTCTGGGCTCATTGCGGTGAAACACGATTAATGTCCCACAATCAGGATTACCGCAAAGATATGTACGCTTTCCCAAAGATTGCTCAAGCCCATTAATTAAAGACTCTGACATCTTAACCAAAGTATTGTCGGTTTCTGGAAATGGCCTCTTGATAGGTTTGTATCTAGTATGTGACGGATGCTTGATATTAGCATCTCCCAGGTTTGATTTATTATTATCCATACACTATTTTATGTAAATTATGACTTAAATATTTGGTCGTGATCAGTGTCAGGAATGTACTGACTCCAGATACAATATTAGTTTAAATCGACGAAAAGGAAAAACCGACATTATTTCGAAACTCAGAAAATGATTAATCTGTTTTAATTGTTCTTAAAAATAACGCAGGAGCTGTTGGCTAAAATACAGGTACAACATCCAAATACAGTACAACATCCACAAGTACAGGAGCTGGCACTACAACATAGTCGCGCGCGCAGAATAGGTGCTTCCCACTCAAATCAGAGATCAGATTCGTCCTAACAAGCGAGCAAGCGAATGAGCTCAAATTTGGTAAGGTAAACACGTGAACAAAGGCATTAACTTTTTGAACAACAGATGAATACTATGAATAGTTGGTCTTACGAGGGTTTTGATACTTGAATAAATTATTTCATGGAGCATTGTTTTTTCTTACAATATTAGCTATCAGCAATGCGTTTGCGGAGGGGGAACGGGTGACTATGTTTGAAGATAAAATTTTAGGGATCAAGTTTGAGTATCCTGATTCTTGGAATCCTTTAACTGCAAGCCAAGAGGTAAATTACAATTTAATTAAATTCAGTCACCCTGCGTACGCAAAAGAATTCCCATATAGCCTTTTGGAACAGCGCTATACATCTAGTCAGATAAAGATAGAAAATTTCTTCCGAGCGAACGTAACGCTAGACCAGTATTTGAAGTCTGCCTTCTCTAAGGCGATATTCATACCAAATTTTACGATTGTGGAGCTAAATAAAAATGCAACATTGGGTGGCATTCCTGCATATAGACTAATCTACAATTATGTGGCCAAAACATATGTTGACGATGTCAAGGTTACATCATTTAATATCTTTGCCATTAAGGGTTTTACTGCCTATATATTTTCAATCAATGTTCCTACTGCTCTAGCATCCCAGTACGTGCCGAGAATGCAAAAAATAGTCGATTCTTTCACTGTGAGCTAACTAACAAAGTACGAGTGAGCTAGCTAAGACAACATTTCTCTCCGCAGGTACTTGGTTTCTGCCTTTTCCATTTTTGCGATT
>WNGA01033671.1_pt1 | contig 11511 bp, 9 predicted proteins | sample 5400061 | NCBI WGS metagenome assembly WNGA01 (sample SAMN13153366, study PRJNA577476) | soil metagenome | isolation source: 100 cm soil or saprolite under grassland replicate 2 | place: USA:California | collected 2016-06-15
CACACTGAATGTTGAGCCAACACCAGGTTCACTTTCCACCCAGATGCGCCCATTTTGCGCTTCCGTGAGGGTTTTGGCGATGGAAAGCCCCACACCTGTATCACCGACACCTTGAATGAGAACGTTATCCGCGCGGTAAAGGCGAGTGAAGACGCGCGGCATATCTTCTGTTGGGATGCCTCCGCCGGAATCAGTCACTTGAATAAGCACAAACTCCTGTCCCTCTTCGTTTCTTGTTTGGACTTTGAGCCTGATCGTCCCCTCGACGGGCGTCGCGGCCCCCGCGTTTTGTAATAAATGGATTAGGATTTGTTGAAGAGCTTCGCGATCCGCGTGGATTGCAGCGACTTTCTTCGGCAGGTCGAGATGCAAGGATATATTTTTCTCGCGCACCTGGCTGCTCGTGTAAGACATGGCATTATCAATGATCAGATTCAAATCTACTGCTTCAGGCTTTAGGTCGGTGAGTCCGGTTTCAAGCTTACTGACCTGGATCAAGTCATCAATCAAACTGCCGATACGTTCAGTGGAGACTTGAATCCGCTCCACAAATTTTCGTTGAAGTGCACCGAGAATGCCAACTGATTCGCCTAAAAGCAAATCGGTATATCCCACAATAGAAGACATCGGCTGTCGCAATTCCTGCGAGATGGAGGCAATGACCTCCGCCTGTTCCGTGGAATGAGTGGTAGCAACCCCTTTTTCCATCTCAAGGATTTTTATGTTGGCATTCGCTAACTGATTTTGCAACCGGGCGGTTTCTTGCAATGCAAGTTTGAGTTCTTTTTCAATTTGCTGTTCATCAACCGCTTGAATCTCAGTTTTCCCTGTAGTCCGTAGCTCGGCGTTTTCCTGCTGTAATTGTTCGATAATCTGTTGTGATTCCTCCTGAGCGGCCATCAATGAAGCCAGGCCTTCAGGTTTTACACCTCCCTTTTCAGTTTCTGCCTTTAGAGCCTCTATTTGCTGGGTGAGTTCCTGATTTCGGCGTTCGAGTTCAATGATCTGTGAGCGAGCAACCTCGGTCTGTTGCTCTAGCTTCGACATCTTTTGACTACGTTGAATAATTGGTACCAGTGAGGCGGCGATATTTGAAAGGAATGCCTGGTCTTCTGCTGTCCATGTGCGGTCTGAGTAGGGCGAAAGCAATATGATACCGCCAAGAGCTTCCTTTTCCGGCGTGATGATTGGTACGCTTAGGAGATGCCCGGGATTGTTCAGGCCCAGAAGATCACCCAGACCTTTAGACGAGGAAACACAGGTCAGCTAGCATGGTCTGCGCGATAGCCCGAGTTACGGATTTGCTGACCTTGGTAGCGTTCGTTTCCGCAGCTAATGCCAATAGGGCATGAAAAGTTTTCGGGTCAGTGCTATAGCGGCGTCTTTCTGGGACGGTCGAATCCTTTTTAGTTGTGGCTGGTGCAGGCAATGGTGGTACGTTATTACTGCTGACAGGTGCCGGGAAACGCTGCGGCAATGTGAGCAAAATGGGGTAAGCTGTCATGTAAGCCAGGCGTACGATACCGGAATAATTTCCATCGACGGGGAATAGCAACTGCACTGTATGTCCAATAAAACCCAGAATCAAAACCATCATGCCATTCCACATTCCATTTGGCCTACGGATCAATAAAATCAATAGCCCAAGAGTGATAAGAACCATCGAGGCAACTTGCCACAGCCAATCATCAACTGTTTGGTTATAGGTTGTGAATGCGACTTGAGGAGGCCAGGTGAGCATGCTGAAGACTGTACCAATTGCCAAAAACACAGTCAGCATGACAGCAACAAAATCTGCTACACGGCTAGGCTCTGGGAAGGCCCACAGCCATGTGATCCATATAATCCCAAAAACGACAAAAGCGCGATCCAAAGGTGGCAAGCTGGCATTCGGATCGATGATTCCCTGCCATCCCAAACCACTGAATACAAAAAGGAAAATCTGTGCCGATAGCAGCAATCCCAGTCCAAACATGGCGCGGCGTGCCTGTGGGAATTCACTCGAACGCCAATGATTAAACGAGGACTGTAATGCGCTAGCGATTGAGAAAGCCAGCACAATATAATAGATTAAATTTCCAGGAGGGGTTGTAAGCTGGTTAAGAATCTGAGTGAGGAAAGCGCTCATCGTTTATGATTATACTTCCAGTTCAAAAAATATGGCTCAGTGAACGTATAATTGTTACGATGCGTCAATCAAAGTTGTTCATTCCCTTGATAATCACGGCTGTGATAGCTGCGATCTTTTTACCTTTTCTCATTACAGGCTTTTCAGAGATCAGGCAGGCTGAGGTAGCGAATGTAAGCGGTGATTACGCACGCGCTGCGGAATTGTATGCATCCGCTGCACGACATTTACCTTGGCGCGGTGACCTATGGGAAAAAGCAGGTATCGCGTCAAGCAACCAGAATAACTACATGGATGCTATTGTCTTTCTCGAGCGCGCTCCTGAACTTTCAGAACAAGGCTGGCTGGCCTTAGGATATGGCTATTACCAAAATGGAGACATGCAAGCTGCACAAAAGGCCTTTGAAAAAGGTGTATCAGTTTATCCCACGCCATCTTTATATGCAGGTCTGGCACTTATCCACCGTCATCAAAAGAATTGGCCTGCCGAACGATCTGCTTTACAAAACCAGCTCCGCTCTGACCAGAGCAATTCATATGCTCATTACAGACTTGGCCTTTTATTGACCCTTTTAGATGCGGATCAAGCCCTTACCGAACTTTCACTCGCCTCTTCTCTGGACGCCGAATTTGATCCTGCTGTCCAGACTCTCCGCGCTGCTTTGAATCTCTCTGCCACACAGCCTGATGCCTCCCGCCGAATGATAACTGTAGGTCGTGCACTTGGACTTGTCCAGGAATGGGACTTATCCCTTTCAGCTTTCGAAAAAGCGGTTGATGCAGATGCAAACAATGCCGAAGGGTGGGCATGGCTCGGTGAGGCGAAACAGCAAATCGGCCAGGATGGACATGCCGAACTAGATAAAGCGCTTCTACTGAATGATAAATCCGTCATCGTTCGCGCTTTGCGTGGCCTCTACTGGAATCGACAGGGAAAATATTCGCAATCGTTAGCCGAGTATCTTCTGGCTGCCGAGATCGAGCCGAAGAATCCCAGCTGGCAGGCATCCATTGGCGAAGTTCAGAGCAGACTTGGGGATTTGCCATCCGCACTTGCCGCATACCAACACGCGACCGAACTTGCTCCCGATGAACCAACCTATTGGCGCTTATTGGCAATCTTTTGTGCTGAAAACGGAATATGTGTAGAAGAGATCGGCCTTCCCGCTGCGCAAAAAGCTGCAAAGCTCGCGCCTGATGATGTACCAACGTTGGACGCTCTTGGTTGGTCCTATCTGTCATCTGGACGTTATCACACCGCCGAGCAGGCACTTCTCGACGTAATTAACCGTGACCCAAATTATTTGCCAGCCCATTTACATCTTGCCATGACATATCTCGCTCAGGGTAATCGTGCCTCTGCATTCAATGAACTTGTTCACGTCCGCGATGCTGACCCGGATGGCGCAACAGGCCAAATTGCTGCTCAATTACTTCAACAATATTTTCCATAGCCTTTCTGCTCAAGTCGCCGTCCTCGGCGGAATTGATGCATGATAAAATCCACGCCATGCGTTCACTTTTTTTATTTTTCATTTTCCCGCTTATTATTTCATTAGCCTGTGCTCTCCCATCTTCAATTACCACGCCACAGGACCAAAATGTTCCTCCCGGAAGCGTCCTCTTTAAAGATGATTTTTCGCGTCCGGTAACTGGCTGGAATCGGCTACAGGCCGATGGCGGCACAATGGATTACGATGGTGGTGGCTATCGTTTTCTCGTGAATGCCCTGAACACAAATTTCTGGTCCACACCAAGTCGAAACTTTTCTGATGTTCGGCTTGAGGTGGACTCTGGTAAATTAGCGGGCCCTGATGAAAATCGAATTGGGCTGATCTGCCGCTTTACTAAAACTGATTATTATTTCTTCCTGATATCAAGTGATGGCTTTTATGGCATTGGCATTTTTAAAGATGGCAAAGCTATGTTGCTGGGTCAAACCGAAATGCAGGGTTCAGCGAATATCCGGACAGGCATGGCGATCAACCACCTGCGCGCAGACTGTACCGGCGAAAAGCTTACGTTGTATATCAATGGCTTTGAGACCGCGTCTGTGCAAGACTCGACGTTGAAATCAGGAGATATTGGTTTGCTGGTTGGTACATTTAATCAACCCGGCGTGGACGTGATTTTTGATAATTTTGTGGCTATGAAACCGTAATTTTTATATGAAGATTTATCTCGATACCATCGGTTGTCGACTCAACCAAGCTGAAATCGAAACTATGGCGCAGCAATTCCGTGCTTTAGGGCATGAAGTCGTTGCGAAGCCTGAACGCGCGGACATGGCTGTGGTCAACACCTGTGCGGTGACGACCGAAGCCGCAGCCGACTCACGCGGCAAGATCCGTCAGATTGCGCGTGCCGGAGTTCAGCAGATCATACCAACTGGTTGTTGGTCAACACTACAACCGAAAGAGGCCGCGTCGCTTCCCAATGTTTGGCGAGTGGTGGCGAACGACCAAAAAGATTACCTCGTTGCTGATGTACTAAACATTCCACATGAATCTTTTGACATTGAACCTATCGCTCGTGAGCCTTTGCCCGGTCTGCATCGCCGCACGCGTGCGTTTATCAAAGTGCAAGATGGATGTAATAACCATTGTACGTTTTGTATTACAACGGTCGCACGGGGCGAATCGCGCTCGCGTCCGCTCGCAGATGTAGTGACAGATATCCAATCTGCCATTCAAGGCGACACGAAAGAGATTGTCTTAACTGGCGTACATCTTGGTTCATGGGGACAGGATCTTGGAGTGCAACTTCACGATTTGGTCAAGGGTATCTTGCGAGAAACCGATATACCCCGTCTTCGCCTCTCTTCTCTGGAACCGTGGGATCTAAATGAGGAGTTTTTCTCTCATTGGGAAGATAGACGTTTGATGCCTCATCTTCACTTGCCTTTACAAAGCGGATGCGAGTCCACGCTCAAGCGGATGGCGCGTAAAACCACGCCCGTTTCCTTCCGTGACCTGGTTACTGCCGCGCGTTCAATCATGCCTGATGCCGCCATCACTACAGATATCATCGCGGGCTTCCCTGGTGAGACTGAGAAGGAATTTGCCGAGTCGCTTGCTTTTGTTCGAGAGATGAACTTCGCGGGTGGTCACGTTTTCACGTATTCGCCGCGCCCTGGCACCGGGGCCGCGAGAATGAAGGGGCAGATCAAGCCCGAGGTCCGAAAAGAGCGGAATCATATTCTGCAAGATGCACTCGAAGAGTCCGCGAAACTCTATCGCCAGAGATTCATCGGCAAGACAATGTCCGTTTTGTGGGAATCGACCAGCGAACTGGGTGAATGGGGCTGGCAAATGGAAGGGCTGACTGGCAACTATCTGCGTGTCACTGCTATTTCGTCTTCACTAAGATGGAATGAAGTTGATCAGGTGAAATTGATAGATCTGAAGGGACAGATTCTCACTGGAGTAATTCAGAATTCGGGATAAGTGTCACTTTTATGGATAAGGGAGTAATTGTATAATACTGGTGCAATTTTTCACATAAATTTCACAAAGGAGCGAAACAAATGACGGCTCAAATTATTGACGGAACTGCTATCGCGCAGAAAGTCCGCGATGAGGTCAAGGAGAAAGTTGCGGCGCGGATCGCGGCTGGCAAATCACAACCTGGTCTGGCAACCGTGTTGGTAGGCGACCGCGTAGACTCTGCTGCTTACGTGAGCATGAAACAAAAAGCTTGTGCTGAGTTAGGAATGACTTCTTATCACCACCCAGTCCCGGCAGATATCAGCCAGGCAGACCTTGAAGAACTCATCAAAGAATTGAATGCAGATCCCAAAGTCAATGGTATTTTGGTGCAATTGCCTCTGCCTTCACATTTGAATGAAGAGCGCGTTCTGCAACTCATCAGCATTGAAAAAGATGTCGACGGCTTCTCGCCGATTAATATCGGCCGCCTGGCACAGAAAGGGCGCGATCCACTATTTGTTCCTTGCACGCCCTATGGTTGTATTTACCTGCTCGAGCAGGCCGGTGTCAAAATCGAGGGCGCGAATGCAGTTGTGCTGGGGCGCTCGAATATTGTAGGCATGCCCGCTGCTCTTTTACTGATCGGTAAAAACGCTACAGTGACAGTCTGCCACTCGCGCACCAAGGATTTGCCCGGCGTTGTCCGCCAGGCGGATATTCTCATCGCGGCAATTGGTCGTGCTGAAATGGTGCGGGGCGACTGGATCAAACCCGGCGCGGCAATCATCGACGTCGGTATCAATGGTATTCCGATGCTTAACCCGGATGGCACACCGGTCATCAGCCAAAAGACTGGCAAGCCGCGCCAGAAATTGGTCGGTGATGTCTGTTACGAGGAAGCGAAGGAAGTTGCTGGTTTCATTACTCCGGTACCCGGCGGCGTTGGCCCGATGACAATTGCGATGTTGATGGCAAACACCTTTAAAGGATAAGTCGGATTGCCACGTTGCTCAATTATTCTTAGTCGTCCGCTTTTATTTTGCGCGCCGGTTATGCTCGTCTCGAGTAGAATATTCGTCTATTTCAAGACACTAAATTCAATGGGAGATTCTTCAATGGTTGATTATTTGAACATGGCGCGTACAGGTAAAAACGACTGGTGGCGTTATCTCATCTCCTTTCCAGGAATCCTGTTTATCTGGATTTTCGTTGGTGCGATTCCCATTATTGTGTTGATGCTATATGTCGCGGTAGATGGTGATCCATCCACGAATTTCTCAGATGCGGGTTTTTCGGGCATATCCGTGCTGCTGGATTTTTCTGCCAACATGCTGACTTTCATCCCATTCATTGTGGCTACCTTGTTGGCCGTGCGATTTATCCATGCCCGTTCGTTGCGAACTCTCGTCACAAGCGCAGCGCATATCCGTTGGAGGAGGATCTTCGCCGGAGCAGGAGTGTGGTTTTTGGCAGCCGCCTTGATTGCAACTGTCGAGGCATCGCTATATCCGGGTCGCTACATTCTGACATTTCAGCCCACGACACTGGCAGTCTATGCGATCGTAGCGTTGATCCTCATCCCCATCCAGACTTCAGCAGAGGAACTTTTCTTCCGCGGCTACCTTTTACAATGGATGGGACTGCGTTTGAAAAACAAATGGGTTCTGGCGTTCATCAATGGCGTTTTGTTTTTCCTGCCCCACGTTGTAAATCCTGAGATGGCCTCCAATTCCCTGTTAGTAGGGCTGGGTTACTTTGCCTTTGGTTTCTTCACTGCTCTTATTACATTGCAAGACAACGGCATGGAGCTCGCCCTAGGTATGCATGCAGCCAATAACCTATTCACTGCCTTATTTGCCAATTACACGATCACGGCCCTGTCTAGCCCTGCTTTGTTCACCATTCAAACCCTCGACGCGTCATATGGTTTGATTTCGATGGTGATCGGTATGGTCATGTTTTACGTGATCTTTTTGGGAAGGCTTCCAAAATCGCCCATTAAAGAATCTATCGTAGAGTAAGTATGAGTGAAGCTGTATATTACGCTGATTGACTCGATTCTTTGAAAGATGGCCTCAAAACAATGAGCCGACCTCTTGGGATGGTGGGCTCATTCCATGTATATCTATAATATCGCTGAACAAAATTACTCAAATCTAAAGCGCCAAACGCCTACGCTGAAGAAAACTGCTGCAAACCCAAGCAAGACTCCGGCTTCAGGCAGAATATTGGCTAATCCACCTCCGCGCAAGACGAGATCTAGCATTCCCTGCATAGCCCAGGTTGTCGGCAGGATTCGGACGATATTTTGAACAGTGGATGGGAATAGCTCAAGCGGGTACCAGCATCCACCCATTAGGGCCATTACCATGCCTGCCATGGTGCTCAGTCCACTAGCCTGTCTTTCGGTTTTGATGAATGTTCCCATTGCGATACCGATTGCGCCCGCAGCCAGTGCCGAGGAAGTTAGAATGATAAAGAGCGCCAGTGGGTCACGTCCCCAATTGAGTTTCATCACAAAGATGCCAAAGAGTACAAGCAGTGTCATTTGAACGAGCGCCATCATTACCTGACCTACGATGGTTCCTAATAAATAAGTCGCTTTGCTTGTCGGTGTAGTCAGGATGCGACGTAGAGTCCCTTGCTGGCGCTCGTAGGCGAAGAGGGCAGAAATTGCAAATAGAGGAATAAAGACCCAGGTAATAAGCTGTCCCGCGGATGAGTTCGCGCGCGGGTCATAGTCCACATTATCGGGTGTAGCTCCTTGGATCACATTCACGCGCTCAGGCGCATCAGCTTGAATAGATTGGGCTAGCTTCAATGCTTCTTCAAAATATGCCTGGCGATCTGTCTCGGACGCAAACGTGCTATTGGCTTCTGCTTCTTTCACTGCGCTGTTGGCAGCATTGATCACACTGCTCACACGACGGATAGCAGTCTGCACAGCGCGCTCGGCTACAGTAGCGTTGAGGCTATTGGGTTGCTGTCTGAAGTCCACTTGCGCAGTTCCAGCCCGGATTGCCTGCAAGTCAAATCCTGTGGGGATGATCAGCATTGCTATGGCGCGGCGTGAATCAAACTGACTTTCCGCTTCCTCAAGAGTCAGCACTTCGGGCCGCACAGCCATAGACTTATCCAATTCGGTGATGATCTGCTGAGAAACAGGTGTATTTGCCTGATCCACAACCACCAGCCGCACGCGGTTATCCTCATCTCCTGAGGGCGTCCCTCCTGCTAGCAGAAAAGTAAATACGATAGGCAGGATGATGAAGAACAGCAACTCCGATGCGCTGGAAAAACGGTTAATTGTATCTTTCCAAATGATGGCGAGAATTTTTTTCATACAATACCTTATTCGCGCTGAGCGGAGAGACGAAGCGTAGTGAAGTCTCGTAGTCGAAGCGCGGTTCGACTGCACTACGTTCCGCTCAAGGTGATTTACTTCTGCACCAAATTTTTCTTTCCAAACAATATCACAGATACAATAAATAACGCCGCGCCCATTCCAAGCAGCGCTAAGATTGGCATGGACAAATCCGTCAAGGTGCCGCCGAGACCGAGTGTGGTAAAGCCATCCAGTGCCCACGCGTTCGGTGTGATCTTGCTAATTGTTTGCACGAATGGAGGCATGTTCTCAAGATTAATGAAGCTGCCGCCTAAGATGCCGAAGATCAGCATCATAGCGGACCCGATACTTGCAACTTGACCTGGTGTGCGTGCCAGTGCAGTAATCAACATGCCCCAACCTGTCGCACCGACAACTGCTGCTAGTACAAGGACGATCACACCCAAGGGATCACCCCATTTCAACTGAAAAAATAAGGACGAGGCACCCACAAGAATCAACATTTGCGCTGCGCCCGTGAGGAAGATGCCGAAAATCTTGCCACCCAAAATCTGTGTGGAGCTGGTCGGCGAGACGAGAAGACGAGGCAACGTACCCTGATTGCGTTCGGCTAAAATCGAGCGTCCACCATATGTGACGGTGTACATTAGAAATAGCAGAGCCATGGCAGGTGCTATGTAAGCCAGCGGATCAAACTGAACAGCTTCTCTGCCCTGCGTTGACGAATTGATTTTGATCGCGAGTGTTTCATCAGGAGAGTTGTTCTGCAGGCGTTGTCCCATCTCTGCACTCAGAGTCCCTGCTTGTTGAGGTGTGATACGCCCGCTATTGACCAGTTGCAAAATTGATGTCATGCCACTGGTCCGCCCTTGCTCCACGCGGCTCATGAACTCATCAATAATCGCTTTAATGACTCCCGCACCTGTTGGTCTTGTTGGATTTGCGTACACTTCGATCTTCACAGGTTCCTGAGTGACCGCGTTGGGATTCACGAAATCTTGAGGTTGTGGGAGGATCGATCTGGTGAAGTCTTCGGGGATAATGATCGCAGCCGCGGCTTTGTCTTCGTCAATTAATCGGCGAGCAGCTTCAGAGTCGGAGGAGGTGGTGGGTTCCACTAAATCGGCGAGATCTGCCGAGTTGAACACGTCCACTAACGCGTTCCCTAACTGGTCATTATCCAAATTGACGATAATAACGGGGATGTTTGAAAGTCCGCTATTGTTGCCACTAAAACGGCCTGTGACGAGACCAAGTCCAAAGGTGAGTACGAACGGCGCAGCCAGCATCAGAATAAGAGCAGCGCGATCGCGGAAGGCAATACGCAGATCTTTGAGGCCAATGAGAAAAGTTTTGAGCATAGTTTTCTATGTACACATGTCTACTTGTGTACGGGTAAACAGGTGCACATGTAGACACATAAACAATCTAATCGCGCAGTGCGCGTCCTGTCAGATTCAGAAACACTGCTTCAAGATTCGGCTCGCGGATATCAATCGAGCGGATCTTGATGCCGCGCTCGTTCGCTTTGGTAACGACCGCTGCTAATACGTCTTCCGCTTCCGGGCAGATGACCGAGACTTCGTGATCAGTGGCTTCAGCTTTTTGCACACCTATCAGGCCATTGAGAGAAGAGGCAAGCGCATTAGGATCGTCATTATCTGCGAGATGTAGAATCAACGTTTCGCTCTGGCCCACCTGCTGAGTAAGTTCTTTTTGTGTACCAAGTGCGATCAACTCACCGTGATCGATAATGCCAACGCGATCTGAAAGCTCCTGTGCTTCTTCCATATAATGTGTGGTATACAGCACGGTCATTCCTTGCCTGTTTAGGTCTTTGACCGTATCAAGGATCGCGCGGCGCGATTGTGGATCAATGCCTACAGTGGGTTCATCCATAAATAACAAACGCGGCTTGTGGAGCAGCCCTACCCCAATGTTGACGCGTCGCTTCATGCCACCCGAGTATGTTTTGACTCTGTTCTTGGCTTTGTCAGTCAAGCCAATCTGTTCGAGCACCTCATTCACGCGGTTAGAGAGTATCTGGCCGCTCAGTCCGTACATCTGCCCCCAGAAGATGAGATTCTCATGTGCGGTCAAATCCTCGTAGAGGGCTAAGTCTTGTGGCACCACACCAATAACCTTACGCACGGCCATTGGTTCTTTGGTTACTGAATATCCGGCAATCATCGCGTCGCCAGCCGTAGGCGTGTAGAGTGTAGATAGTACTGAAATAGTTGTAGTCTTGCCGGCGCCATTTGGGCCGAGCAGGCTAAAGATTTCACCATCTTTGATGTCGAAGGTAATCCCTTTGACTGCGGTGAAATCTCCGTAGTTTTTGACAAGATCATGAACTTCGAGAATACTAGTCATGAATACTCCTCAGCTTATCCTCCAAAGGTTGAAGTCGATGTTTCTGATTATCGATTGCTGCCTACTGATCCAACCGATTGTACTGCCTCAACACATCCACTAATTTCTCGTGCGGTATTGCCTTGACGCACAGCCCATTATGTCCTGTCATCGTTTCGGAGGCAACCATCGAATTGATAATGGCTTCTTCTGTCGCAAATACAGACGCGAACAACAGCGGGTCGATATAATCATTG
>WNGA01011556.1_pt1 | contig 11510 bp, 14 predicted proteins | sample 5400061 | NCBI WGS metagenome assembly WNGA01 (sample SAMN13153366, study PRJNA577476) | soil metagenome | isolation source: 100 cm soil or saprolite under grassland replicate 2 | place: USA:California | collected 2016-06-15
TTTCCTCTTCGCCCACGTACTGTTTGCGCGATGAACAAGACGGTGATCGAGGTGCAGGTGCGGGCAGTTTTACCGACCAGCGGCGGATGCGCAGTTTTCCTTGGCAACAATGAGAAGGTTTTCATCATCTATGTCGATCAAACTGTCGGGAGCGCCATCACAATGTTCATGCGTCACATCACCAAAGAGCGTCCTCTCACTCATGATCTGATCGCGCATTTGCTCGCGGCGCTCGGCGCAAAAATCGAGCGCGTCATCATTAACGACCTGAAGAACGCCACTTACTACGCGCGCGTCATCATTCAGGTCGAAAACGAGTTGCAGCAAAAAAAGATCATCGAGTTGGATGGACGACCGAGCGATTGCATCGCCATGGCCACGCAGCAGAAGGCGCCCATTTACGTGAGCCAGGACGTGTGGGACGAAGTGGATGATATGAGCGATGTCCTGCGCAAAATGGAGGAAGAGGGACTAAAGACTGATCCTGAAGGGGAAGAGTGATTTTGTAGCGGCGGTCTGCGACCGCCGAGATTCAGCGACGCCGGCGGTCGCAGACCGCCGCTACAGTTCAGCCCAAAAGATCGCCGTAACGACTGTCTGCCAGTTGCAGGCAACGCTCTAGAATTTCCGATGCAGTGTTGAGCTTTAATGTCTCCTCGACCAGCTCGCGGCATTCAGGAATCGTCAGGCTTTGCACGGCGCGCTTGACTCGCGGGACCAGAGTCGCTGAGGCGCTAAGTTCATCCACGCCGAGGCCTAACAAAAGCGGCACCAGCGCAACATCGCCCGCCATCTCTCCGCAAACGCCAACCCAGATGTGGTTCGCGTGGGCCGCGTCGGCAACCATCTTGAGCAAACGCAGTATTGCCGGATGCGTTGGCTCGTACAGATACGCGACCTTTTCATTTACCCTGTCTACGGCAAGCGCATACTGAATGAGGTCGTTTGTTCCGATACTCAAAAAATCGACCTCGCGTGCAAGCGCGCCTGCACAGATGGCAGCACTTGGGATCTCGACCATCGCGCCCACTTCGACTTTTTCGGCCATCTCGATTTTCGAGCCGCGCAGCTGTTGTTTGCATTCCTCGAGCACGCCCACGGCACGGCGCAATTCATCCAATCCAGAGATCATGGGAAACATGACTTTTAGGTTGCCCACAGTGCTGGCGCGGAGAACGGCGCGCAGCTGCGTTTTGAAAATGTCCTGATTCTCAAGACAAAACCGGATCGCGCGCCAACCAAGGAAAGGGTTCAACTCATCGCCGATATCCGCTGCACCACCAGCTAGTTTGTCGCCGCCCAGATCAAAAGTTCGAATGATTAGTGGATTCGGACGTACGCGCTCGGCAACCTTTCGGTAGATTTCATATTGCTCGTCCTCGCTGGGCAGGGTTTCACGGTTCAAATAAAGAAACTCAGTGCGATAAAGTCCGATGCCCTCCGCGCCGTTGGCTGCAACGGCATCGACGTCTTCCGGAAGCTCGATATTTGCCGAAAGAACAATGTGACGTCCATCGCGCGTGATGGAGGTGGTCTCGCGCAGTTGCTTCAGTTGCGCCGTGACTTTAGCCCTTCGCGATTCAACTTGCTTGTAGCACTCCAGCGTTTCCGGCGTCGGATTGACGATCAACCAGCCGTCGCTCCCATCGACAAGAACGTGCTGACCGGTTTCGAGCTTTGCGGTGATATCGTGCAGGCCTAGCACCGCCGGAATATTGAGAGAACGGGCCAGGATCGCAGCGTGCGAAGTGCGGCTGCCGAGGTCAGTGGCGACTCCTAGCACATTGTCGCGATTCATACTTGCCGTGTCTGAAGGAGTAAGGTTATGCGCAACCAGAATGTGCGGTTGGCTGAGGGAAAGAAATGTCTTGGGAGCTTTGCCCTGCAGATTGCGAATTACCCGCTTGGTAACGTCCTGAATGTCGATTGCGCGTTCGCGGAGATACGGATCATCGATTTTGCTTAACGTCTCCGCGTAGCGCGTGGCGACTTCCTCGAACGCCCATTCGACGTTGCAAAGATCGGTCTTGAGTTTTCGCAGAACTTCATCGATCAACGTGCGATCCTCGACCACGAGCAGATGCGCATCGAAGATCGCCGCGTCTTTCGCGCCAATGGATTCGGCAATCCGCTGCTGCATCTCAAGGATCTGCATGCGCGTTTGGATGAGTCCGGCCTCGAACCGCCCGATTTCATCCGTAATTTGCGATGGCGCAATTTGGTAACGCACCACCTCATCCATGTCTTCGCGGACGACATGAATAGTCCCGAAGGCGACTCCGGGCGAAACGCCAATTCCTTCAAACCGGATTTCCGGGTTGTCGCTCATCCGCTTCCGAGAGTAAGGCCAATGTCAAACTCACGAAAGTCCTTGGCGGTGTCGGTTGTGTGACATCGCGCGTCGGGCGAATCAGTCTTCGTTAAATCCCGCTTTGATAAGTTCGTCCAGCTCCTCCATCGCCTTGTCGGCGTCTGGTCCGTCGCAGCGGATACGCAGCTTTGAGCCTTGCCCGGCAGCAAGCATCATCAGGCCCATGATGCTCTTGCCGTTTACTTCTTCGCCTTCTTTAGACACCCAAATTTCCGCGCGATGCCGGCTGGCAATGCGCACAAACATCGCAGCCGGACGCGCGTGCAGCCCAAGCCGGTTCACGATTGTCAGCTCTTTTTCGATTTTCTGCGGCGCTGCAGCGCGGCTGCCCTTTCGATACAACAATCCCATTACGTCGCCCTCTTCTGCTCCATCAACCGAAGCAACCTTGCATTGAAGTCAACGGCCGCGTTCTGTCCCAGGCCTTTCAATTTTTCGTCCATCGCTGCGACCTCGATCAATCGCGCCATGTCACGCCCAGGTCGCACCGGAATGGTTACGTGCGGTACTTTGAGTCCGAGAATTTCATAAAATTCCCGGTCAAGTCCGATTCGGTCAACCTCTTCCATGTCCCCCCACTCCTTTAACGTGACAACGAGATCGAGGCGTTTTTCCACTCGAATGCTTCCGATGCCGAAAACCTTTGCCACATCGATGATACCAATCCCACGCACCTCCATGTGATTGCGCGTCATTTCGGGTGCGGTGGCCATGAGCTCACGTCCCTCCAGCATCGTGATGCGCGTCACGTCGTCAGCCACAAGACTGTAGCCGCGCTCAATCAACCCCAGCACACATTCGCTTTTTCCGATGCCGCTTACGCCGCGGATCAACACGCCAACACCCAAAATATCCACCATACTTCCGAATTCCGTCACCGTCGGCGAGAAATCCATCTCAAGAGCGATCGTTGCAGCGTTGATGAACTTCATTGTAATCATCGGAGTTCGGAACACCCCGATTTTTGCCTCGCCGGTGACGCTCAACAACTCCGGCGCGAGATGAAACCCGCGCGACATCACAAGGCACGGAATTTTGTGTTCGCATAAGTTGCGAAAGCGCTCGACGCGCATTCTGGCAGGCAAACTTTTCAGATAAGAATGTTCCGCAGCGCCTAGCACCTGTACACGTTTCTCGGCGAAATATGTGTAGAACCCCGACAGCGCGAGCCCAGGCCTATTGATAGTCGGCTCCCGAATTTTTCGATGAAACCCCAGGCGCGGGCCCTCTAGCTTCATCTGCAGCTTTTCGGCGTGCGAATTGTAGAAGCTCTCAACGGTAACAATTGGAACGCTCTTCTGCTGATCGCTTGAGGATGTAATCGTTTGCGCCCCGGGTTCTTCCGCCATCAGACGTAACTTCTACCGTGAATACCCGCAATTTCCAATCTGCATCACGTCTTATCGCTGGCGTTTGCAGCAAGCGACAATCTAAGCACGAGATTGCTGATCGATTGGTTATCTCTTTTCCTGGTCCTGGTAGCGAATCACCTTGGCTTTTTCGAGGGTGACCAAACCGCCGCCCATGATTTCATCAAGCACAGGCAGGAATGCGTTCACTTTCTCTTCGGAGTCCACGATCTCGATCACGATTGGGAGGTCCATGGACAGGCGAAGAATTTTTGCCGTGTGCAAATGACTTGATTTTCCAAATCCCATCGGCCCACGCAACACGGTTGCGCCGGCCATCCGCATCTCGCGCGCCTTCAAGACGATCGCCTCGTACAACGGCTGACGGCGATGGCGATCGCTTTCGCCGATGAAAATCCGCAGCAGCACGGCATCTTTCGGAATTTGCATATGTTGTTTCTATTTTGGCAGAAGCGTGAGAGCGAGAACGCGCCCGAGCCATACGGCTACGAGGCAACAAGCAAACGAGAGAACCGTGTTCAGCAACGCCTTCAACCAGTCTCCATCACGAGCGAAATCGAGTGTTTGTAAGCTGAACGATGAAAATGTCGTGTAACCGCCGCACACACCGATCATGAAAAATTGCCGAAATCGCGGCGACACAAGAACCAGCCCTTCGGGATCCGTAAACGCCGCGAAGAACCCGACGACGAATGAACCGCTAACGTTCACAACAAGGGTGCCGAGAGGGAAAAACTCACCGCCGCGTTCAGCAATGAATCCCGACATCCAGAATCGCGCGCCAGTACCAAGTGCGCCGCCGAGCATTACCAAAATATAACCGAGCATAAGAAACTCCTTCGTGCTTGGAAGGAGTCATCAGCTCACGCGGTTTTCTCCCGCACCCGCGGGAAAGGGCAAACTCCATTGCCTTGCTCCATTCTAGTGCAACCGGTTGTTATGTCGAGCGAAGCCGCCTGCCAAGCCGTAGCTTTATGCAAAGCTGGAGACATCCGGTTGCATAACCGACATCCGGTTGCATAACCGACGGTACTTCTGCGGGATCCCTCGGCTTCCCTCGGGATGACGGCGCTGCGCCGCCATCACATTTTGAAGCGTTCGCCCAAATAAAGCTGGCGACTGATGGGATCGTTGATGAGGAAATCCTTAGTGCCTTCGCTCTCGACGCGTCCATCGTAAATCAAATAGGCACGGTCCACGATGGAGAGAGTCTCGCGCACGTTGTGGTCAGTGATCATGATGGCCAACCCCGATTTGCGAAGGTTAACGATGATCTGTTGCACGTCATAAACGGCAATGGGATCTACGCCGCTGAACGGCTCGTCGAGCATCAACAACTTCGGCTCCGTGACCAGGGAACGGGCAATGGTCAAACGCCGTTTTTCGCCGCCGCTCAACGTCAGCGCAGTATTTTTCGCAACTCGCTCAATACCGAACTGGTGCAGTAACTGATCACAACGGTTCCGTCGCTCGGCTTTGCTCAGTGGAAGCGTCTCCAAAATAGCCATGATGTTTTGTTCGACCGTCATTTTGCGAAAGATCGATTCTTCCTGCGGCAGATAACCCATGCCAAGCCGGGCGCGCTTGTACATCGGGTAATCCGTGACGTCGTTGTCGCAAAAAATCACGCGACCGCTGTTTGGTCTAACCAGGCCAACGATCATGTAAAAACTGGTGGTCTTTCCAGCACCATTCGGCCCAAGAAGTCCAACGATCTCACCAGCGTGCACGTGCATGTTCACCCCGTCCACCACTGCCCGGCCGCCGTAAATCTTCACCAGTTGGTCGGTCGTAAGAACAGTCTCCACCTTCGTCGCGGCCGCCGAAGATCGTTTCGCAATGGAAACGGGCGCAGTTTGGCTGATCATGGTGTCGGCAGGGCCGCTGCGGGCACAGACTGAGCCGGCGCGGCTTGAGCTTCGGCCTTCTTTGCTGCGCGTTTCTTTTCCTTGGCCTGATCGTCCTTCGATTCCTGACGAATTTCTGTCCGGCTCGGGCCGTGAGTTGTCAGTTGGCTGTTCTGGTTAATGATCATCACGGTATCAGGGCTCGTTGCCACGTGCATATTCGGTCCTTCCTGGACCCGCGGCGTCCCTCGCAATTCCACGTCCCCGTTCGCGGCCGTGTAAGTCGCTTTTTCCGCGCGCCCAACTGCGCGCGTTGGCGGACCACCGTTCGGGTCGGGGCGTTCGCGCACCAACCCGACGTTTCCTTCGGCGATCGCCTTCTCCAAGCCCTGGTTTTCTCCCTTTGTAATAAACACAGTCAATTTGTCAGATTGAAGATTGAAACGTGGATCGGTCACCTTCACTCGGCCGCTAAATGTGCCCATGTTCTTGGTCGAATCAAAGAACGCTTCGTCAGCGTAGATTTCTGTCGTCATCGGTTCGTTGGTGTTCAACCCCGTGACGCTCTGGCCAAACAACTGATTGGCAGGCGATTCGTCCTCTTTCTGGGCTGGTTGTTTCTTTGGTTTTTTCGCCGGCGCGGCTGCGACTGCTTTGGGCGGTGTTGTGACTGCTTTCGGCGTCGCAGCAGCAGTCTGCGCATGCAAGCGTGCGCCGATGGCGCAGGCGATAACCAAAACCAGCGCCATGAAATTCTTCATTGGTTCGTGTCGGGTTTCCCCGTTAGACGGGACTTGTCGGTGATCACCATTTTCACATTCCCGATCAATCGCCCGGTTCTGCTGTTCGTATCGAATTCCACTGAATCGCCAGCGATGTTAAAGTCCGCGCGCTCGATCGTGGTGCGTGCTTTTGAGCTCAAGATGCGCGTTTTCAAATCAAGCACGGATGTGCTCATGTCGATTCTTAGGTCCGGCTGATCCTCTGGAGTGTAGGTTGTAATTTTGAGCTGTTCAAAGCCGATGTGTTCCTGGTCGATCCGGTGCGCCGTTCCCGCTTCGAATTTTCCCCGCAGATGCCCATCGCCGTCGAAATCCGGCAAGACAAGGCCCTTGGCTTCGTGACCGATCGGCAGCGGAATGTTCGTTAGGCTTTGCTCGCCGGCAGATGCACTCGGCCTCGCCTTCGCGCGAGCCCTTCCTTTGCGACCCTTTGATTGAGCCGACGCGTTAGACAACCCTATCAAAATTGATAGCACTGCAGACAATAACCAGATTGATGATGTCCAGCGTAGGTAGGATTGGTTCACCCGAACCGCCCGCTTCCTGGACCTGAGCTTCGTGCCCGGGCGATTGAGGTCAATCGCCCCTACCTGAAACCACAGCATGAATAGCCTTTAACATGCGCAGGTGCTTCGGCAAATCGTTTAGCCGAATCTGATTCGGCCCATCGGACAAAGCCCGGGCCGGATTTTCGTGTACCTCCATAAAGATTCCATCACACCCCACAGCCATTGCGGCCCGGGCCAACACCGGGGCTAATATGCCGTCGCCGGACGTCGAATCCCCTGCCCCGCCGGGCCGTTGCACAGAATGTGTCGCATCGAAAATGACGCGGTAACCTGCGTCACGCATCCAGTAGAGTGAGCGCATGTCGGCGACGAGGTTGTTATACCCAAAGGTGGTGCCGCGCTCGGTGAAGCAGAATTGTGCGTTACCGAAGGCGATCAGTTTCTCCGCGATGTTTCGCACATCCAACGGCGCGAGGAACTGACCTTTTTTTACGTTGATCGCACGACCTGTTTCGGCAGCAGCACGCAGCAGATCCGTTTGCCGGCAGAGGAACGCCGGGATCTGCAACATGTCGATCTTCTTCCCGGCAATCTCGGCTTCAGCCGTGGAATGGACATCGGTTGTTACCGGAATCTTCAGCTCGCGCGCGATGTCCGAGAGAATATCGCAACCTTCGCGCACGCCGATTCCGCGAAACGATCGGACAGAAGTACGGTTCGCCTTGTCGTAGGAGGCTTTGAAAATGAAATCAACGTTTTCTGCCGCACAGGCCTCGGCAATTTTCTTCGCCATGCGCCAGGCAAATTTCTCTGACTCAATTACGCACGGGCCGAGAATGAAGGCTGGATTTTTCCCGCCGATCGTGACCTTGCCAACGTGCAATGGCTTCCGTTTCATTGACCGCATCCATTCTCGCGAGGCGGGCGATTGAGGTCAATCGCGCCTACCCTGTATCTCCGCGTGCGTCAGGTAGCGGCGGTTCACCTGAACCGCCCGTGGATCGTCGTCGCTGAATTAGATCCACAATGGCAAATGGCAGATACAGCACGAGAAAGAATAGCAGTGCCACTCCGTGCATTTGCAAGAGATACAGCGGCCATGAATCGGAGAGGAAACTCAAAATCGAAAATGCCTCAGGTTTATGCAGGAGAAATCCATAGTTAAAGCCAGTGAGCTTATCAACGGCCAGCGTGACCACGAAATAGAACTCCGACCACAACCATACGCGCACGATGGACATCGGCCATGGCCGATAGCGGCGAGTCAGCATCAGGAAAACCACGCCGACAATGATGCCGCAGTGCGACGTGAAAAAACTGATGAACCGCCAGTCTGGAAAACCGTAGCGCAGGTTGGGCGTAAGGACGGCTTGTAAGGTGCCGCCAATTCCCCAGAAATATGCGACCTCGAACCAGCGTTGACTTCCCGTCCACATCGCCACCATTACGACGACCATTCCCCAGTCGCACATTTGCATCGGCAACATCTGCCGCCAATCCACCACGCCCCGGCTGCGGATGAAAACCAGGTAAGCCAGGTAGTTCAAAAGCAGCACCCCTGACAACGCGGCAATGATCACCCGCTCGATCCGTTGGGATTTTGTGCGCCTTACCAGTGCAGCAAGTGCAAACGGCAGTACGATGGTGATAAAAATCACCGTCAGGTGCGGCAAACCGTACGGTTGAAATTCAGGCGCGTCACTCATCACAAGGTGGATCGGCTTCTCGGAAGACGATGGCAAATAACTACGCCTTCAACGGGTGATACTACCACCGCGTTCAGAGAACGCGATCCACCTCTAGCGGACGATCCAGAGATTACACGGAATCACATCGCTAACCCAAGCAATGTTGCTCGGCAGTTGCTGAACCGTTTCGCGACTTTTCGGAAGCGGCACGACAAGCAAATCGGCCTCAACCGATCGCACAAAATCGGATGCAGCGAGGCCCGTCGCGCCTCTGATGAGGCGCGTCTCAATTGGAACTTCAGTCGCGCCGGCTGACAAAACAAACTCTTCAAGCGGGTCTTCCTCGCCATGGTTCGGCTGGTGCGCGGCACTTGCGCTGGCATCGCCGGCGATCGAAGCCCTGGCTTCATCAAACGCAGTGATAATTCCAATCACGTACAGTCGCTCGCACGATTCTGCTTCCGCCAGTATCAGCGTCGTTTTCAACGCTACCAATCCCTGCTGTGAGTGGTCCGCAATGAATACGATACGGCGTAGCGGTTCCGGTTTTTTTTTCGGATGCGTGAACAACATCACTGAACAATTCGCCTCTCGCACCAGGCGACGTGCGACATTGCCAAGAAACGGATGTAACACGATCTCCTTCTCCAGCGCACCCGCCACGAGCACATCGATATTTTCCCTCGCGAGCGCGGCCAGAATAGCCTCCGCTGGATCGCCCTCTTCATAATGGATCGGCGAATCTGCTGGAAGCTCCAGTTCCGCGAGCACGTCACTAAATTTCTTCGGCGTTTCCTGATTTCGCTTGCCCACGTGGATGAGATGAAGTTCGGCCCCAAAGCGGTCGCGGATCCGTTTCGCTTCAGCAAGAACATGCTTGAAGCGGGGCGAAAACGTTGTCGCCACAGCAATGGTCTTGTATGGCGATGAATCGCGCATCGAAGTTAATCGCAATGTGATGTTTCATCAGCTTTAAGCAACCGCGGCAAACATGACAGATGGCTTCGCCGCCTCAGACCGGTCAGTCGCCATTCGGCTTTTCATTTCCCGATTCCTCTGCGATTTTCGCGGATGCGACGGGCAATTTACCCCGGCAGCTTTGATCCGGTGACCAATGGCCACCTGGATGTGATTGAGCGCGCTCGAAAACTATTCGACGAAGTCGTTGTGGCAGTCGCGCATAATGACGAGAAGCAACCACTTTTCTCCCTCGAGCAACGCCTGGATCTGCTGCGAGAGACCGCCGGCCGAATACAGAACGTCCGGATCGCCGACTTTAGCGGTTTACTGGTCGAATTCGCGCGTGCTCAAAACGCGGGCGCCGTAATTCGAGGTTTACGCGCAGTTTCCGATTTTGAATTTGAATTTCAAATGGCGTTGATGAATCGAAATCTGAATGCCGCGGTAGAAACGATATTCCTAATGCCGAAGGAGGAATATACTTATCTCAGCTCGCGCATCGTAAAGGAAATCGCCAGGCTCGGTGGGAATGTCTCAACCTTTGTTCCGGGTTGTGTGGCCAAAGCGCTGAGTGAGAAATTTAGCCAATGAAATTTGGAGGGTTAGCTCATGAAAGTACATCTGAAACAAATCCCGCCCCAGGGTCTGCATCTGAGCGGGGAAGACGATTGTCCGATCCAGGAGTTGGCATCGGAGGAAATTCAGTGCGCTGGCCCTCTGCATTACAACATCGACGTCGGCGTTGCAGACGGCGGGCTGTGGGCGAACGGCTCGTTGTCCCAACCAGTGGAACTGCGTTGCGTATCGTGTCTGCAAAAGTTTGTGCACGAAATTCGAGTGCCCGCATTCGCCATGCACACCGAGCTGCACGGGCCGGAGACGGTCGACCTGACGCCGTTCGTGCGCGAGGACCTGTTGCTCAACTTACCGGCACATCCCCACTGCGACAGAGACAGTGATCGGGTTTGCAAGGCCAAACATGTCAAAACCGAAAAGCAGGAAGCGAAGCGGGAATCGGATTGGAGCGCGTTGGATAAGCTGAAGCTCAATCGTTGAAGCGTTGAACCGTTGAAGCGGCCCGATTTAACGCTTAACGGTTTAACGAACCACGCAGGCGCTGGTTGTAATTCCGACGAATGATGCTTTGGTAAGCGCCTGCCATGGGAGTCCCAAAACGCAAAACATCAAAGATGCGATTGCGCACGCGGAAAGCGGCAAACCGCTGGCACGCCTCGCAGCTCAACAAATGCCCACAGTGCGGGAGCAGCGTGCCATCGCACATCGCCTGTCCATCGTGCGGCTATTACCGTGGCCGCCAGGTTTTGACGTTGGAAGGTAAGTAACTGTAGCCGTCGCCCTGTGGGCAACGTAGGCTCCAACCACGCTTCGTTCAGTGAAGGGGCTACAAATTTCGCTTTGCAATCAATCGTTTTAGCTCGCAAAGTTTCGCTCTGATGAAGATCGCCCTCGACGCGATGGGCGGTGATTTTGGCCCGCCTAACCTCGTTGCCGGCGCCGTCATGGCGCTGCGCGATTACAAACAGATCAACAAGCTCTATCTAGTCGGAGACTCCGCCAAGATCGAAAACGAGTTGCGCAAACACCAGTGCAACGATTCACGGGTCGAGATTGTGCATTCCACTCAGGTGGTTGACATGAGCGATCGCGCCTGGACCGCCGTTCGGCGAAAGAAAGATTCCTCAATCAGCCGGGCTGTCGATCTTATAAAGCACGGTGATGCGGACGCAGTAGTGAGCGCAGGACACACAGGCGCAGCCGTTGCCGCGAGCACGATTAAGCTTCGCACATTGCCAGGAATCGATCGGCCGGGAATTGCGGCCGTGCTTCCGACCGAGACGAATGTCTTCGTTTTGATCGACGCTGGCGCGAATATCGATGCGCGCCCAGAACACCTTCTTCAATACGCGTTTATGGGCTCGGTTTATTCACGGCATGTTCTGCATTACGCGAATCCAACCGTTG
>WNGA01011557.1_pt1 | contig 11509 bp, 11 predicted proteins | sample 5400061 | NCBI WGS metagenome assembly WNGA01 (sample SAMN13153366, study PRJNA577476) | soil metagenome | isolation source: 100 cm soil or saprolite under grassland replicate 2 | place: USA:California | collected 2016-06-15
CGACCGCGGCTCCGAGGGCGTTGCGCGCGTAGTAAACCCAGCCGCACGCGACGCAGACGGGCCGGCGGCGTCCACCGCGCGATTCGATTCGAGTCGGCTGCCCGCAGCGGGCACAGAAGCTGGGCTGGCCGGGGTCCAGATAGCCGCTCGGATCGGTCGGAGGTCGCGAGTCGCTAGTCACGAGTCGCGAATCGGCTTGCCCACCAGGACGGTCGGTGAATCCAAATCTCCTCCTCGTCCTCTGCGCCTCTGCGGTGAATACGTTACGGGCGAGCCAGGAAACGGGCGATGCCGGCCTGGGCGTCTGGGGTGTGGGCGCAGATGGTGCTGACGTCTCGCGCGTAGCCGAGGGCGTGCCGCAGGTCAAGGCTGGGCAGGCTCCAGGCGGTGCGCTTGGTCAGCGCCAGTGCCGACGGGCTCAGGGCGGCTAGCTGTTCGGCCATCGCCTGCACGTTGGCCTCCAGCTCGGCGTGCGGGACCACGCGGTTGATCAGCCCGATCCGGGCCGCTTCCTCGGGCGAGACGCGGCGGCCCGTCAGGGCCAGCTCGAGGCCAAGCCGAAAGCCGACCAGCCGAAACAGCAGCGCCATCACCATGCCGGGAGCCAGTCCGAGCTGCACCTCCGGGTAGCCAAGCTGAGCCCGATCGGACGCGATCACGACGTCGCAGGCGGTCGCGACGCCGCAGCCGCCGGCTAGCGCGTGGCCGTTGACCATCGCGATGGTCGGCGGCCGAGCGTCGAGGATGGAGTGATAGACTTGCTCGATGGCGCGAAAATAGGCCCCGGTCCTGGCAGAGTCGCCAGCCCTGACAGCCTCGAGAAGGCCATCCAGCCTGGCGCCGGCGCAAAACGCATCGCCGGCGCCGGTCAAAACGATCACGCGGGTGGCAGGATCGTCGGAGGCCCTACGAATGGCCTCAACTAATGCTCGAGCCAGGTCAGGATCCAGCGCGTTGCGAACGGAGGGCCGGTTGAGAACGAGCCGCGCCACGCTCCCCTGCCGGCTCGCCAGCACCAGGTGGTCGCTCATCTGAGCCGCCCGTTCTCAGCTCGCAATTCGTTCACAGCCAGTCTTTCTTCCAGAAGAAGAGTATCGCGGCGAGCGCGGTGCCGAGCATCAAAGCCACCGCGTACGGGTAGCCGTACTCCCATTCCAGCTCTGGAATGTGATGGAAGTTCATACCGTAGATGCCGGCAATCAGGGTTGGGACCATGACGATGACGGTCAGCGCGGTCAGCCGCTTCATGATCTCGTTGAGCGAGTTCGACTGGATGGACAAGTAGGAGTCCAGCGCGGCCCCGAGCAGGTCGCGGAATGTGTCGACGGTGTCGGTCAGCCGAAGGAGAAGGTCGACGACGTCGCTGAAATACGGCGCCGTCGTCTTGTCGGCGATCGGGATGTCTCGACGGGATAGGAGGATGAACGCATCGCGCTCCGGACCGAGGACTTTGCGCAGCTGGATGAGGTCACGGCGCAGGGCAAAGATGTCCCGCAGGACCGACTTGTCGAAGCTCTCGAACAGGCGCTCCTCGATCTGCTCGATCTCATTCTCCAGCCCATCGACGACCGGAAAATAGCCGTCGACCAGCGTATCGGCCAGGTGGTAGAGTAGGAAGCCCAGCGGGCTTGGCTCGACCATGGCAGGATTGTGGCGCCAGCGCTCGCGCAGCTCCGTGATGGCGTGGATTGGTCTGGCGTGAACGGTGATCAGGTAGTTGGGACCGACGAAAATATCGAGCTCCTGAAGGGCGAGCCCATGACCTTGGCTCGCTGCCCGAACGTCGAACAGGACGATAAGTCGCAGGTCTTCGTACTCGTCGACCTTGGGGCGCTGGTGGGGCTTGCGAATGTCCTCGATCGCGAGGGGATGCAGGTTGAACTCGCGAGCGAGCAGCTCGAACTCCTTGTCGCTTGGTCGCTCGAGGTCGAGCCAGACCAGCGACTGCTGATCTCGAAGCTGGCGATCAATGTCGGCTAGCGGCAGATCGTCGCGAAGCGCGCCGTGCTGATATAGCAGGGCTGTGCACTCCGTGGCCGGAGAGGTTGCCGGGCGATCAGTCGAGACCACGGGAGCAGGATAACCATCCTGTCGCGTCGTGTCGAGATGGGGCTATGTCGCCCACCTTGTCAACTTGAGCTGTCATTTGTCATCCTGAGCTCGTTCTCGTCATCCTGAGCTCATTCTTGTCATCCTGAGCTCGTTCTTGTCCCTCGAGGAGCCGGCGTGGCCGAGCTACCGCGCTATCGTAAGATCCTGCTCGCGACAGACGGGTCGGACCCGGCCGGGTCGGCGGCTCGGCATGCGGTGGCATTGGCGGCGCAGACCGGTGCCGCCCTGGCGGTGCTGCACGTGGTCAATACCCATCTGGCGTTCAGCCTGGGGATCTACCAGCACGAGGCGCTACGCGAGCTTCGACGGGATGGCGAGCGAGCCCTGGCGACCGTCGCGGATCTGGCGCGGGCTGCTGGGATCGAGGCGCAGACCGACATGGCGGAGGGTCGCCCGGCCGAAGTGATCGTGGCCGAAGCCGACCGGCTAGAGGCTGACCTGGTGGTCGTGGGCTCGCACGGCCACGGCGCTTTGAGCGACATCCTGCTCGGGAGCGTGTCCCAGTTCGTCCTTCACCATGCGCACGTGCCGGTGCTGATCGTCCGCCCACCGCGTGGCTAGGCGAGGCTTATGCCAGGCGGCCGTAAGCGCGCAGGGTCTTGAGGGCGTCGATCGTCACCCAAGCGCGCCATTCCAGGGTCGTGGCCGGGTTCCACGCTTGCCAGTTGAACGACCAGCCGCCGTCGTCGCCTTGCGCGTCGACGAGAGCATTCAGGTGGCTCTCGATGACCTCGTCGGCGAAGAGCTGGCGGGCGAGACTGTCAGGTCGGGGAGCGAAGTTGAGCGGCGTGTGGACCTCGCCCGGGGCTCTTGGGTCGAGCGCCACCAGCTCTTGATCGAAGATCTTCGGAGCGATCCGAGCGAAGGCCTGGTCGGCCCGAGCACGATCGGGAGCATGTTCGAGGAACGGGAGGATCATCCGCATCTCATAGGGATTGGTGGCCTCCAGCGCCTCGATCTGGTGCCAGCAGAACTCAGACGCTCTCAGGAGCCATGGATGGTTGACTCTGTGCTTGTAGAGTAGCGCGGCGAGGCCGGCCGTGGGCAGGAGGGAGCCAGGCGGATCGTCCTCCGCTTCCCACCACGGCGCGCGTGGGTAAGCCCGGGCCGAGGGAAGCACGAAAGGCACCCCGCCATCGGCCGTCGTGATCGCCGCGAGGTAGTCGCAGGCTCGACTGACCATCGGATCGTCGAAGCCATCGATCTCGTCCAACATTTCGAGCGCCGACCAGACCGGAAGGGGCTGGCTGATCGGAGCGCGAAGGTCAGGCTCGAATCCGTTACCGAAGCCTCCGTCGGGATTCTGGTAAGGTCGAAGGGCTGCCAGGACCTGGCCGGCGTCACCGCCCTTGAAGAGGTACGCGTAGCGGTGCCGGTCGATCAGCCGGGCGGTCAACCAGATGAACGTCTCGGCGGCTTGCAGATCAGGCATTAACAGTGGGCAGTGGGCAGTGGGCAGTCGGCAGCATCTACACCCTACCACGACTGACCTCCCGCTTCCCACCCTACCTAGTGCCCACTGCCCACTCGTTTTGCCCGCTGCCTACTGCCAACTGCCTACTCGTCTGCTACAATCCCCGCACGACGCCGCGGATGCGAGGGTCGCATCCGCGGCGTTCGGCGTTAGCGACGACGGACTGGAGAGCTGGGGAATGGCCCCCACGTTGATTGGACGGATCTGCGTCTTTTGCGGCTCACGCCCTGGTGGGCGGGACGAGTATGTGGACCAGGCCCGACGCCTCGGCGAGCTACTCACGAGTCGCGACATCGGCTTGGTCTACGGCGGCGCGAGCGTGGGACTGATGGGTGCCGTCGCCGACGCGGTCCTGAACGCGGGGGGCGAAGTGATCGGGGTGATCCCGGAAGCGCTGGCGGTGAAGGAGCTGGCCCACCAGCAGGTCGGCGACCTCCGAGTGGTCGGCAGCATGCACGAGCGCAAGGCGCTGATGGCCGAGCTGTCCGACGCCTTCATCGCGCTGCCGGGCGGCTTCGGCACGTTCGAGGAGCTGTTCGAGATGGTCACCTGGGCCCAGCTCGGGATGCACCGCAAGCCGTTCGGCATCCTGAACGTGGCCGGCTTCTTCGATGGGCTGCTGGCCCTGGTGGACCATGCGATCGAGGAGGGATTCATCCCGCCCGACCACCGCCGGCTGATCCTGAGCGCGAGCGATCCGGACGAGCTGCTGCGCCTGATCCTGGGCTACGAGGCGCCACCACCCGTCGTCAAGTGGATCCGCGCGGGACAGACGTGAGACGAAGTAAGTAGTGAGATAGTGGTCACGCGTACAGGCCGCGCAGGCGGCGTGCTTCGAGGATTCGCTGCATCGCCACGACGTACGCGGCGGCGCGCAAGTCTCTGCCCAGGCCGAAGCGCTCGGCGGCGGCGCTGACCGCGTCGAAGGCCGCGACCATCTTCTCCTCGAGCCGCGCGTTGACGACGTCTTCCTTCCAGAAATAGCCGTTACGGTCCTGGACCCACTCGAAATACGAGACCACGACTCCGCCGGCGTTGGCCATGATGTCGGGGACGACCGTGATCCCACGCGCAGTCAGGATCGCATCGCCCTCGCTGGTAGTCGGGCCGTTTGCGCCCTCGACGATCAGCCGGGCCCCGATTCGATCCGCGTTGGCCTCGGTGATCTGACCCTCCATGGCGGCCGGCAGCAGGACGTCGCACTCCAGTTCCAGGAGCTCGGCGTTGGTCAGCGGCCCGGCCTCATGGTAACCCTCCACCCCACCGGTCTCGTGCCGATACCGCATCAGCCGCGAGATGTCGAGGCCATCTTCACGAATGATGCCGCCCCTCACGTCGCTGACGGCGACGATCCGTGCGCCGGCCGAGGCGAGCATGCGGGCGGCGTTGGAGCCGACGTTGCCGAAGCCCTGGATGACGACGCGGGCGCCCTCGAGTGGTCGTCCGAGGTGGCGAAGCGCCTCGCGGGCGATGACCAGCAGTCCACGTCCGGTGGCCGCCTCGCGACCGAGCGAGCCGCCCAGCAGGGGGTTTGCCGGTCACCACCCCGGGCTCGACGTAGCCTTTTTTCATGCTGTAGGTGTCCATGATCCAGGCCATCACCCGCGAGTCGGTGCCTACGTCGGGGGCCGGGATGTCCAGAGTGGGACCGATGAGATCGAAGATCTCGGCCGCGTAGCGGCGGGTGAGCCGTTCCAGCTCGCCCTCCGACAAGGCGGACGGGTCGCAGGCGATGCCGCCCTTGGCGCCCCCAAAGGCCACGTCGACGAGCGCACATTTCCAGGACATCCAGGCCGCCAGCGCCTTAACCTCGTCCAGGTTCACGTCGGGATGGAAGCGGACGCCGCCTTTGCCCGGCCCTCGGATCGTATCGTGGAGCACGCGGTAGCCGGTGAAGACATGGACCCGTCCGTCGTCGAGCGGGACCGGCAGGGAGACGATCACCTGGCGGCGGGGGTGCTTGAGGATCTCCGCGTCGTGGGGGTCCAGGTGGAGGACGCGCGCCGCGCGATCGACCTGGTCTAGAACGTCGTCGAAAGGGTTCTCATTGCGGGCCGGGCCTGGCCGCCCAACCGGCCCGCCGCGCGCTCGCCACTGCATCGCCATGTCTCCTCCGAAGCTCTCAGCCGTCAGCTGTCAGCCGTCAGCGGTAGAACGGACAAACCTTCCAAGAAGCGCCGTCCCTACGATAATGAGCCCGAGCCCGTAGTGGAAAGCGCCGGGCGGGTACAATTGGGGACCTCGAGACGCGCAACCTTGAATGCCATCGGGAGGCTGCCATGCTCGCTGCGCCGGATCTGAGCGCGTTTCGCCTGGACGTGCCGCTGCCAGCCATGCATCGTGCCCGCCAGCGCTTCGACGCGCCGGTCGTGGAAGACCTGGAAGGCGAGGTCGCGCGACAGGTCCGCCGCTTCGCGCACCGCATCGGGCCGGGCATGCGGGTCGGGGTAACGGCCGGCAGCCGCGGAGTGGCCAACATCGCACGCCTGGTCAAGGCCGCCGGCGACGAGGTCCGCGCGCTCGGCGGCCAGCCGTTCATCGTCCCTGCCATGGGCAGCCACGGCGGCGCTACCGCCGAGGGCCAGATCGGCATGCTAGCCGAGCTGGGCATCACCGAGGCGAGCACCGGCCTCGAGATCATCTCGTCGATGGAGGTCCGCGAGATCGGGCAGCTCGACAACGGCCTGCCGGTCTACTTCAGCGTGACCGCGCTCGCGGCCGACGGCATGATCCTGCTCAACCGAATCAAGCCACACACCGACTTCAACGGCCCCATCGAGAGCGGCCTGGCCAAGATCTGCAGCATCGGGCTCGGGAAGCAGCGGGGCGCTGAGACGATCCATTCCTACGGTGTGCCGGGCCTGGCGCGCTGGATGCCCGCCGCCGCGCGGCTGATTGTGGAGCGGGCGAACATCCTGTTCGGTCTGGCTGTCGTCGAGAATGCCTACGACCAGACCGCGATCGTCGAGGCGGTCCCGCCGGCCGGCATCGCGGGCCCCGACGAGGAGCGGCTTCAAGCCGAGTCGAAGCGGCTCATGGCCTCGCTGCCGTTCGACGACCTCGACGTGCTCGTCGTGGACGAGATGGGCAAGGAGACATCTGGGTGCGGGATGGACACCAACGTGATCGGACGGATGATGATCCGCGGGGCGGAGGAGTTCGAGCGCCCCAGGATCGCGAACATCGCGGTCCTCGACCTGACCGAGGCCTCTCACGGCAACGCGGCCGGGCTCGGCGTGGCCGACTTCACCACTCAGCGCCTGATCGAGAAAGTCGACTTCGCCGCCTTCTACATCAACTGCCTGACCGCGGGCATCGGCGGCATCCAGCGCGGGCAGGTGCCGCTGGTCCTACCGACCGACCGGGCCGCCGTGGGCGCCGCGATCCGCGCCTGCGGCCAGCCCGATCCGACCCGCGTCACCCTGCTCCACATCAAGAACACGCTCCAGATCGGGGAGATCGAGCTGTCGGCCTCCTTGCTCGACGAGGCGCGTGGGCTCCCGCACCTGGACGTCGATCCGGACGGGCAGCCGCTAGGCTTCGCCGAGGACGGCAGGGTCGTCGACGTCTGGAAGCGGCCGGCTCACCTCTAGTGCAGCCGCGCGAAGAGCCCGTCGATTGTCCTGTAGGGGCGCAATTGATTGCGTCCTTCTTGGGACGAGGGCGCGATGAATCGCGCCCCTACATGTGACGCGGGCCCGTGTCCCAGCTGCTGGCCCTGGCGCGCGAGGCGGCGACTCGGGCGCATTGCCCGTATTCGCGGTTCCGAGTCGGCGCCGTCGCCGTCGCCGACGGTCTGCACTTCGTCGGCTGCAACGTCGAGAACGCCTCGTACGGGCTGGCCATCTGCGCTGAGCGGGTTGCGATGTTCTCGGCGGTTGCGGCAGGGCATCCGGGGATCAGCCGCCTAGCGGTGGCCTGCATCGACGCCTCGCCCCAGCTTGGGCCGGGCGGGCGGATGCCGTGTGGGGCCTGCCGCCAGGTGATGGCCGAGTTGCTCGCCCCAGACACGGTCATCGAGGTGGACGGTGTAGGCGAGTTCACACTCGCCGAGCTGCTCCCGAACCCCTTCGCGCTGTGAGCGAACAGTAACCACCAAGACACAAAGACGCCAAGCGCTCCATTCAAGCGCCTCGGTGTCTTTGTGTCTTGGTGATTCCGTGCCCTGTCTAACTGACGCCATCACAGGCCCTGGCGACGGCGACGACGTCAGGCACCGGCGGCAGGCCCATCACGCCGACGGCATCGGCCACGTAGGCGGGGTCGCGCATGCCGTTGAGGACGCAGGTCACGCCGGGGCTGGAGGCCACGAAGCTCAGGGCGAGCCGAGAGAGGCTCTGTTCCCGCAATTTGGGCGACACGTGCGGCTCCAGTGCGGCACGGATCGAAGCTGCCAGGCTCGGGTCCTGCTGGCTGGCTCGAGCCTGGAGTCGCTCGACCAGCGCACTCAGCTCTTCCTGGTAGGAGTGAAGCTTCGCCATCTGTGTCGGATTGGGACGCCCGCCGACGGTGGCCAGCAAGGCGCCCAGGCCGCGCCGCGCCTCGGGCGCCAGCTCGCCGCGCAGGAGCTGAGTCCAGGCCTGGGGGTATCGACTCTCCTCCCAGTGCTCGTGCAGGACCGCCGCCACGTGTGGCGTAGCCGAAGGCTGGGCGTCCGGAAAGGCGGCACCGAGCTCCGCCTCGCCGCGCGCGAGCGCTTCCACCCGCGCGCGCAGCGCCTCGTCGCTGGCCGGTTCACCCGGTCGCGGTGGATCGGCCAGACGAACCAGCCGGCCACCGCCCATGGCGTTGAGGGGGCGGTTGACCAGGACGCCGAGGCCGCGTTTCGCGGCTGCCTGGAGCGCCGTACCATCCGGGGTGTTCGGCTCCAGCAGCGCGCCCGTCTCGAGCAGGTTGTACGGCAATTGGAGCACGCTCAGCCGACCGTCCGAGGCTTCGTACATCCGGGTCGCGCTCGTAGCCTCGGGATCGTCGGCCGGCGAGATGCAGGTGTTGGAGGAGACGCCGTACGCGCCGATCCGCCCCGCTCCGACGGCCTGGTCGAGGCAGCGGAACGCCCGTCGCAGTCGATCGTAGAAGGCGACGCGGGTCTCCTCTAGCGGCGGGGCTGGCTGATGGTGGGCCGCGTCACTCAGGAAATACTCCGGGTTGTGCAGCAAGAGCACGTCGATCGTCGCCAGTCCCAGGCGCTCGAGCGCCCGACCGAGCTGGTCCTCGATGAATTCCGGCGAGACACAGTGCCAGCAGCCGTCCATGTACTTGACCATCTCGGGGAACGGCCGCCCCGCCGCTTCGCGCTGCTGGGCCAGCTCCAGGTTGGGCCCCTGGACGTAGCCGATCTTGGTCACCACCACAACCTCGTCTCGTGGCACCAGGCCCTCGGCCAGCACCTCGCCGGCTAGCCGCTCCGAGTCGCCAAACATGTAGTTGGACGAGGTGTCGATCAGGTTGACCCCGGCCCGCAGGGCGGCACGCAGCGCCTCGCGGTGGGCCGGGTCAGTTCGGCCGGTCCGATAGCCACCGAACCCGACGATGGACACGCTCAGGCCGGTCGCTCCGAGAACGCGATAACCCGCGCGGTCGCCTGCCCGCTGCGCCGTGCCCTCAGGGGTCGCCCGTCCGAGGATCATGCCAGACTCCTCACAGGCCTTCAGGGGCGATAATCCCACACGGCGATCTAAGACCGCAGCCGGTGGCTGTATACACAATACGTCTGCGATAGGGGCCAGCCTGCGTTGTGGCCGGTGACACCAGGTCCAGAGCGTTCTCGCTGAGTCATCGCGTCGAGCACGAGGCGCAGGAGGCCGAGAAGGGCCTTGTTTCTCGGGACGGGGGCCGTGGCGAGCAAGGGGCCTAGACAGAATTCGCCTGCGCGCAATCGGACACAGCGGACCAGTCCGCATGCCCGGTTGCGGGGTGGTATTATGGCAACCGGTTCGTCGTGCCCGCTTCGAAGCGGCGCCGGCCAGCGGGCAACTCGGCCCGTACCAGGTAGTCCTTCGTGCGGCGAAGACGTGGCCCGATGTCTCGGCGAGGTAGGGACGAATGCGTGCCCGGCAGATGCCGTTGCTCCTCTTCGACGCGCTGGGTTCGCCGCTTGACGATCTGACCCCCGTCTCCGCTCAACTAGCGCGCATCGACTCGCCGGAGTTGGAACTGGCACGACTAGCCGTCGATCTTGGTGCCGCCGGGACTGGCGGCCCCCTATCACCCACTGAAGGAAACCTGATCGAGCGGACCGAGTTCGTGGGGCCCGCACCTCCTGGGGCGGTCGATGAAGCTGGCGCCGCCATCCTAGAGGGGGAAGATCCTCTGGGTGACGCGTTTTGCCGGATCCGAGGGCCTGCAACAAGGCGAGACGCCGGAGCGTTCTATACGCCGTCTGAGCTCGTCGGCCCGATGCTTGACTGGGTTCTGGGCCGGGCGCCGGAGCGGCTCATCGACCCAGGTTGTGGAAGCGGCCGCTTTGCAGCCGGCGCCGTTCGGCGCAGGCCTGATCTAGCGGTTGTCGCCATTGACCTTGACCCTCTCGCGACCCTTCTGGCACGTGGCACCCTGGCGGTTTTAAAAGCGCAACACTCGAGGGTTCTTCATGCGGACTACACCGGGCTCCGCTTGCCGCCAATAGCGGGGCGCAGCGCGTTCGTCGGCAATCCGCCCTATGTCCGTCATCATGATCTCTCCGCCTCGCTCAAGGCGCGGGCGGCTCGTACCGCTCGCCAGCTCGGATACGCTTTGTCTGGCCTGGCAGGGCTGCATGCTTACTTCTACCTGGCTACGGCCGCCTACGCCCGGCCCGGTGACGCCGGCTGTTTCGTTACCAGCGCTGAGTGGCTCGACGTGAACTATGGATCGATCATTCGCGATCTGCTTCTTGACGGACTCGGGGGGCAAAGGCTGCACGTGATCGACCCGCGGGCGGTGCCGTTTGAAGACTCCATGGCGACCGCGGTGATCGTATGTTTTGAGGTCGGGAGCAGGCCAGATCCGCTACGGATCCGGTTGGTAGAGTCGTCCGCCGAGTTGCAAGACCTTGAGTCCGGTCGTGAGGTTAGTCGCGCAGCCCTGACCGAGACGCAGCGCTGGACCCCGCTTCTCCAGGAGCACCGGTTGATCACGGAACCGAGGGCGAAGGTCCCACTCGGTGTAATCGCCCGAGTCCATCGCGGAGTGGCAACCGGCGCAAATGAGTTCTTCATCGTCACGAGGGAGCGCGCGCGTCAACTTGGTGTCGAGCCATGGTGTCGCCCTGCGATCACAAAAGCCGGAGAAATCCTCAAGGCGGACGGAGTCGTCAGGGACGGCGCCGAGCGTCGGCTGCTGCTCGAAGTACCGCGCGACATCAACCTGCTCACTCACCCGGAGCTTGAGGCGTATCTTCGGCGTGGTGAGCGAGAAGAGGGCGGCAGGCCGGCCGTCTCCGCGCGCTACCTGGCTAGGAACAGGCGTCCGTGGTGGCACCTGGGTCCCCCCGCCAGTCCGCCGATCGTGGTAACCTACATGGCTCGACAGGCGCCCCTGTTTGCTCTCAACCCCGATGGTCTGGCGGTGGTGAACGTCGCCCACGGCCTGTACCCCCGCGAGAAGCTCAGCCAGGAGCAACTCGCGGCTTTGGTGGCCTGCCTAAACGGCGCACGGGATACGTTTCGCGGGAATGGGCGAACCTATCATGGTGGGCTTGAGAAGTTCGAGCCCCGCGAAGTTGAGGCTTTGTCGATCCCGACCGGCGTTTGGTGCTAATGGCGCGTCCGCGACGCCTGCACGCTCCGCCACTCTGGGAAGACGAGACGCTAGAAGCACATCGTCGCGACGCTATAGCCGACTTCATTTCGGAGCGGAGCACAGAAGGAAGTGCGCGATATCGTGAGGCATTCGCCGCGAACGTTCGCCTTGTCGGGGACTTGTTTGCGGCGACGAACGACC
>WNGA01013019.1_pt1 | contig 11509 bp, 10 predicted proteins | sample 5400061 | NCBI WGS metagenome assembly WNGA01 (sample SAMN13153366, study PRJNA577476) | soil metagenome | isolation source: 100 cm soil or saprolite under grassland replicate 2 | place: USA:California | collected 2016-06-15
CAGGGCGGTCACCTTGAGGAGCTCTCCCGTTGGCGCACTACGCTGGCAGCTCCGCCGTCACCGATCCGATGAGGGCGAACGCCTGGTCCCCCCACTGCTCCCGGAGCGCCACGTCCTGACGGGCAGCGAGCCGCTCCTGGGACCCCTCCCATAGGTCTCCGTACACGTCCAGAGTGATGGAAGGCTTCGCGTGCCCCACCATCTTCTGCACGTCGTAGACGTTCGCCCCCGTGCCGATTGCGAAGGCGACCGCCGTGTGGCGGCACGAGTTCGGGGTAAGGTCGCCTCCGATTCCGGCCCGGTCGCGGGCCGGGTAGAACACGCGGTTCCTGAAGTTGCCGTCCTGGATCATGGTCCCCGTGGGGCTGGGGAACACAAGCACCCGCGGGTCCTTCGGGCTGCTGAACCGATCAATGTGGTCCGCGAGGATGTCGGCGATGACAGACGGAAGGACGAGGGTCCGGGACTCCCCCGTCTTCGTGGAGCCGTCGGCCGATTCGTCGATGACGAGGGTCCGGGCGTCGGGGTCGAACTTCCCGACCTTCAGCGCGTACGCCTCGCCGGGGCGGAGCCCCATCGAGGACATCAGCGCGACCAATACCCGGTACCGGTCGGGCAGCTCGGCCAGCAGCCGGACCAGTTCGTCCCTCTTCAGGTACTGCTTCCCGTTCTTCTTCGTCCCGTTGCGCTCCATCCGCTCCTGGCGGGTTGGCTTATGGACGGCCTTCTTCGCTGGGTTCTGATGCACGAGCTTCTTGTCGATCGCGTAGTTGAAGAGCGTCGACAGGAGGCCACGGGCCTTGTCGCGCATCGCGGGCTTCTGGACGGTGCCGAGCACCCGGTCAACCATCACGGGGTCGATGTCGGCGACCGGGACGTCGGCGAGTTGCTCCAGCTTCTTCCATAGCTCGCGATGGAGCTCGACCGTCGCGGAGGCATACCTGCGGGCCTCGTGGACCTCGTCGTACAGCTCGCGCAACGGGCGACGGCCTGCTTTTGAGTTGACCAGGGTCCCAGTGACCTTGCGGTGGTGGACCTGCTCGAGGAACTCGGTCGCTTCCCGCTCGTCAACCCGTTTGGAGGTCCCAGTTATGGGCAATGAGCTGCCGGTTTCTATTGGTGGGCGCGGCAGGATTTGAACCTACGACCTCTTGCGTGTGAAGCAAGCGCTCTCCCGCTGAGCTACGCGCCCGGGAGCAGTCACGATAGCACCGGTACGGCTGGCACCTCGCACCCAAGACCGGCTAAAGGAGACGGCGGCGCGTGCCCGCGTCGCGCCGCCGTCATCGCCGAGCCTCACAGCTCGGACCGGCCAAGTTTGGCACTCGCCACGGCGGGGCGCAAGACCCAGATCCGCCCCCTGACCAGGTCAGACCCATGCTCAAGACCCTGGTTTCCTCACTCGTGATCGGGACCTGTACGCTTCGAACCACATCAGGGAGAGGAGGGCCATCGACGTGGCTGGAGGGGTTCGATTGATCCATCCCCACGAGCGCAGGCAGGGGGCGCCGACCCCTGGGATGACGCGGGAAGAGGCCGTCGCAACCGATCGGCAGTGGGCTGGCGTGGCCCGGACCGAGGCGGGGATGGCCTCCGGGTGGCACCATCACGGCGACTTCGAGTCGACGATCTACGTGCTCTCCGGTGTCCTTCGCATGGAGTTCGGCCCCGGCGGCGCGGAGGTCCTGGAGGCCGGGCCTGGCGATTTCCTTCATGTCGCCTCCCGCGCCGTCCATCGAGAGAGCAATCCGAGCGGGGAGGAGGCGAGGATCGTCGTGGTTCGCTCGGGATCCGGCGAGCCGGTCTTCAACGTGGACGGACCGGCGTAGGGGCATCTGAACGCGATGCGGTGGGTCGCGCTTCCGCTGGGCATCGTCTTGCTCGTCGGGGCGCTCTTCGACGTGTTCCGGACCCTGGTCACGCCCCGGGCGGCCCGGGGGCGCTTCCGCCTGAGTCGGATGCTGTTCCAGCCGATGTGGCGGCCGTGGAGATGGGTCGGTCTGAGGTCCAAGACGGTCCAGGCCCGGGAACGGGTCCTGGCTGTCGCTGCACCCTTCTTCTTCTTCGTCCTGCTGGTCGGCTGGGTGTTCATCGCCTTGCTTGCCTACGCGCTGATCCTGTGGAGCCCCGCGTTCGTGCACGGGATCGGGGCTGGCGGCGACTCATTCGGAAACGCTCTGTATACGAGCGGGACGGCACTGTTCACGCTCGGATTCGGCGGCGGCGTCGCCACCGGATGGACCCGAGCCGTCGCCGTCGCCGAAGGGGCGACCGGCCTCGGGCTGTTCGCGGTGGTGATCGCCTATCTCCCGGTGCTGTACCAGGCCTTCAACCGCCGTGAGGTGGGCGTGCTGCTTCTCGACGCGCGGGCCGGATCCCCTCCCTCTGGCCCTGAGCTCCTTCACCGGATGGGGAGCGCCGGCGTGGCCTCGTCGTTGCCGCAGCTGTTCGCGGAGTGGGAGCGATGGGTGGCCGACGTGCTCGAGAGCCACATGTCCTATCCCATCCTGGCCCTGTTCCGTTCGCCGCACGACTACACGTCCTGGGTCACCTCACTGGGCTCCGTGCTCGATGCGGCCACGCTGATCCTCACCGCTGTGGACGACGAATCCGACGAGCGCGCCAAGCTCCTGTATGGGACGGGGGTCCACGCGGTCGAGGACCTCTTCTACTACTTCCGGTTGACGGAGCGGGAGTCTCTGATCCAGCGCCACGAGTTCGAGGACGTTCTGAACGACATGAAGAACGATGGCTTCGCGATCCGGCCGGTAGATGAGGCGTTCGCCTCCTTCACGGAGAAGCGTGCGAAGTACGCGCCGCGGCTGGATGCGATCGTGGTGTTGTTGGCCGCACCTCCCGGGCAGTGGATCGGCGATCGCTCGTTCCTCGGGCGCACGGCACACTGAGGCCTGGCTGACCGGAGGAGATCCGGACACAAGGCGGAACGGCTCGTTCATCGTAGGCACCGAGTTCGATCACCGATTTCCGGCCGAGACCAACCACGGGCCGTGAACCTGCCGTTCGCCGGCGCGGGGTTCTTCCGCGCGATCTCCCGGGCCAACTCGAGGAATGCCGGCACGGCCGGCGAGGGGGAACTGCCGGACCTCGGCTCAGCGGCGACGGACCAGACCACGACGGTTAGCGCCTAGGACCCGAGAGCGCGTGGTCCGGCGATTGAGCCGTCCACGCGCGAGGCGAGCGAGATCGACAATCTCACGCCCCGGGAGCTTGATGTCGCGCAACTGCTCGCCCTTGGCACACGAACGTCGAGATCGCGGAGATCCTCTTTCTCTCCGTTCGCACGGTGGAGCACCATAGCTCCCAAGTCTTCCGCAAGCTCGGCGTGCGATCTCGTGCGGCGCTCGTCCAGAAGCTCTCTCGACGCCCGCCGCACGCGTCGGAGCCGGACGGCTGAGCCCCTTGTCACGATGGCGATTCTGTCGCGGGAAGTTTCATCTCCGCAGGACAGAGCCAAACGTGACGTCGTAGACGAGCCACGGCGGTCGACCCGTGATCCTGACCGTCGCAGTCGGTTTCGGATCCACATCGAGCTCCGGCGGTGGGGCGGTGCGAAGAACGACGAAGGCCGCCGCCTCCCGGCTCGCGAGTCGTTCCAGGGCCGTCGTCGCCCCGGCGCCGCTTGGCAGGGGACCCCCCAGGCAACCGGAGGCGAACTCGATCTGCGGGAATGCGTTGGTGCTTGCGAAGGCGCACCTACCGTCCCCGGCCAGGCGCCGCAGCTCGGCGCCAACGCGCCACGGTCCCTCCCGTTCGGCCAAGACGTCGTTGGCCATCCGCCGGGCGGTGCCAACCTGCCACACAAGCCAAAACGCTGCGAGCACGACGACACCCCATGCGATGGCCCGTCCAAAGCGACTCCGATCCCTGGTGAGGGCCACTGCTCCTACCGCGGCAGGGACAGCCAACAGGGCGTAGGCCGGCAGGAAGAACCGCGGAGCGAGACCGGAGACGAGCAGCAGGTACTCGGCAGCGAGTGCGAGTCCGCCAAAGAACGCGCACCTCACGGGAGCCGCCCACTGCGTTCCGCGGGTCCGCACCAAGGCGAACAATCCCAGCCCGACCATCCCACCCCACCACACCACACCTCCGATCGGGACCGGAGCGCGGGCGCCGGCAAAGCCGAGCGTCGGTCCATTCGTCAACGCCAATTGCTGGAGGGCCGTCCGGCCCAGCCCCGTGCGCTCGATGTGGCCGACCCTGACGGCTTGCTGGAAGGCCTCGATGGGTCCGCCGAACCGAACCGACATCTCCAGAAGCCAGGGGATCCAGCCCAGGAGGAGACCCGCGGCGAGGATCGTCAGGCGGCGCGCCGCGCGACGTTGGAAGAGCAGGACGTAAGCGGCCAACGAAAGCGTGAGCACCAGCGCGTCGGGGGGGCGAACCAGCGCCATCAGCGCCATCGAGCCGACCAGCGCCCAAGCAAGGATCGGCTGCGGTCGATCCGGCTCTGTCAGCAACCTCACGAAGACACCGGTTGCAGCCAGACCGGAGATCGCTGACCACAGGTTAGGCATGACCTCCGACCCGTAGAGCAGCGCCAGCCAGGAGAGCGCGAAGAACGAGCCCGCGATGGGCGTCGCGATCCCGATCGAGGGGATCCAGGTAAGCAGGGCCACGACCAACGCAGCGCTCGACATGATCGCCAAGACAACGCGCACAACGGTCAGCGACCCGCCCGCAATGGTGACGGGCGCCACGAGGAGAGTGATCCCCCGTGACCTGGACGCGACGAACATCATGGCCCGAAGCCCGGGAGTCACCTGAGACAGATAGATGACCTCATCCCATGACGGCGGCCGTCTGATGGAGAAGAGCACGAGCTGCGAGGTCAGGTACACGGCCCCAAGCACGATGATGAGTCGGCGAACCGCCACCGGTGTCCTGGTCGTGGTCATACTGGGACCATCATCCCGTGAACGGGAGGGCAACGGGCACCGGGCTCACGCAGTCGGAACTTTTGATCTCGTCGCCGACCTCCCGACGAGGCCGAAGACCTCTTCCAACAACGACAGTTCCACGAGCGTCCGGATTGGCACCACGAGGCCGAGCCCCCAGCCGCCCTACACATCTGCTGTGGGCCAACGCCTGGACTTGTTGCCCGGTTTGGACTGCCCCTAGATTCTAGCTCTATCCCCCATCACGGCTGCCCCGGCCGAAGAGATGAGACCGAAGGACATGTCCATCTCGGCAGAGCCGGGGGAGGGAGATGGGCGTGTTGGTGAGGTGTTTGCCGGTGCAAAGGGGTACAAGCACCACACGAAGGGGTCAGCGATGATCGGCAAGCTACTCGTCATTGGCACACTCGCGGTCGGATTCGCCGCGCTGCCGGCACCGGCCGCGGTGGCACACAACACCGCATGCTTCGGTCAATGGCTCGACGTGGAGCGTGGGGGCACCGCCCACGACGATTTACGGGAACGCTTCGGCGTCCTGCCCCCACGTCCACTACCGCATGACGATGGAGACGATCCTCCAGAAGTGGAAGGACGGCATCTGGAACCGCATGGCCTCCAACTTCAAGGATGAACTCAACAGAAACACTATCAGCCGACAGACCAGCTACGGCTGCCCGTTCTGGACCAGCGTCAACCGCATCTGGCGGGTGAAGGGCGTGCTCAACGTGACAGCTCTTCCGGCGGGCCCCCCATCGAGAGCCAGACCTTTTACCGAGGCCAGAACACGTACCACTGCGGGACCTAGTACAGCCAGACGGTGCGGCCGTCGCGATCGATGTCGAGGTTCGTGAAGGCCGGCCGGGCGCCACCCGGGGATCCGTCGCGGGTAGCACGACATGAAGCCAGCGCCGGCCGACGGAACCACACCTTCGCCCGGCAGATGCGAGTGCTGTCCGAGCACGGGGAGCTGCTGCGGGACCTCACCCTGGATCCGACGCGGGACTACCAACCCCGGAGCTGAGGTGAAGTCTCTACGATGCCCCGAGACGTCCGTCCGCGATGTCCTGCGACATCACATGACGGCCCTGCCGGCTCCGCGTCGTCGGCGTCGGTGCGGCTTTGCGGACGCCGACCCGTCTTCAGTCCCTCGGCCCCGCGTGCGAGACCCTCGTGCCGGTTCCCGGCTCCGCCGGCTCCGGCGAGATCCGCAGCCTCGCCTGGGACCCCTCGTCGCTCGCCTCTCGGCGCTCGGGCGGTCTCCCTGAATCTCCGAGCGCGCCTCCTCTGAGGTGCCCGGATGCGGTCACGCCTCGTGCCGTTCCGCTCGCGAATCGGTCCCAGCCTCGGCCGCTCACTCGCCCGGGCGGCCGATCCGTTGCCAGCCGTCGGGCTCGCGTGCGATGCCTCGGTCCGAAGACCGGTTGGCGGACCGCCGGCCTTCCGCTCGCGACGGCTCGGTTCCGGCGGGTCACCCTCCACCCGTACAAAGGCGAGGAAGGCCTCCTGACCGTGGCGTTGCGCTCCGACGAGAAAACGGGGAGTCGGTGCGGGGAGCCTCGTTCGGAGGCCTCTGAGCACGACTTCCCGATCGCGGGCCGCCGACGCCAAGCCGGCCCACGCGGTCCGGACGTGGCGGCAGTGTCAGCGAGGGTTCGTACGCTCTTGGCAGCCAACGAGCGGGAGAGCGCAGCGGTGCCGACCCGGAAGCGGATGGTGATGAAGAAGGGGGCGAGGCTGGCCCTTGCCCGCGAGTGGGCCGTTGGGGAGGTGATTGGGGCGGGCGGCTTCGGCCGTGTCTACGCCGTCACCTCGGACGGCGAGGAAGCGGTGGCGAAGCTGGTGCCCAAGGACCCGGGCGCCGATCGCGAACTCCTCTTCGTCGATCTTGGGGACGTTCGCAACGTGGTCCGGATCATTGACAGTGGCGAGACGGCGGATGAATGGGTGCTCGTGATGCCCCGGGCCGATCGATCGCTCCGACAGCACCTCGACTCCCGAAGCGACAAACGGATGGAGGTCGAGGAGGCGGTGTCGATCCTGACGGACCTGGCGATCGCACTGACCGACCTCGATGGCAAGGTGGTGCACCGGGACCTGAAGCCCGAGAACCTGCTCTTCCTGGATGGCACGTGGTGCCTCGCCGACTTCGGCATCTCGCGCTATGCGGAGGCGACGACGGCCCCGGACACGCAGAAGTTCGCGCTCTCACCCCCGTACGCCGCTCCGGAGCGGTGGCGGGCTGAACGAGCGACCACCGCAACCGACGTGTACTCGCTGGGCGTCATCGCGTACGAGATGCTGGCCGGTTCCCGCCCGTTCCCGGGGCCGAGCGTGGAGGAGTATCGCGAGCAGCACCTCCACACGGATCCGGCGCCCCTGGCTGAAGTGCCGACCACGCTTGCCTCGCTCCTCGAGGAGTGCCTCTACAAGGCGCCAGGGGCGAGGCCAACGCCTGAGAATGTGGCGCGGCGCCTGGCCAACGTCGCGTCCACGCCTCAGTCCGAGGGTTTAGGGAAGCTCCGAGAGGCGAACCGAGACGAGGTTGCCCGGCGAGCCGAGACGGCTCGCCTAGAGTCGGAGTCTCGGACCGAGGAGGAGAAAAGGCGAGAGCTGGCTGAGTCGGCCGACAAAGCCCTGACGCGCATCGGCGATGGGTTGCGCGAGGCGATCATCACGGCAGCTCCGTCCGTCCAACAGGAACAGACCCGCGGCGGTGGCTGGTCGCTGCGGCTGGGCCGAGCAAGGTTGAGCCTTTCATCGCCCGAGCGGACAGGAATGGATTCTTGGCGTTGGGAGGCACCTGCGCTCGATGTCATCTGCCACGCCGCACTCGATCTCAGGATTCCAGAAGACCAGCACCAGTACGAGGGACGCAGCCACTCGCTGTGGTTCTGCGACGCCGTGACTGCCGAGGAGTTCGCGTGGTACGAGGCAGCCTTCATGGTGTCGCCCCTGATCCCGCGGCGTGGCCGGCAGGATCCCTTCGCGCTTTCCCCCGGCGAAGAGGCCGCGAAGGCCCTGTGGACGGGAATGGCCGAGTACCAGGTCGCCTGGCCGTTCACGCGTCTTTCGGTCGAAGAGCTGGATGATTTCATCGATCGTTGGGCCGGCTGGTTCGCCGACGCAGCGGCCGGGAAGCTAGGCCATCCAAGCACGATGCCGGAACGACCAACCCAGGGAACTTGGCGAAGGGGTTAGCTCGTTGTGATTCCGTCACTCGTGGCCTGCCCCCATCCTCGGCTGGTCTTGACCGCCACCCGAATGCCACGAGCGACGCCTTGGCCGGTGTCTTCCCTGGTCGCCCTCTGTCGTAGCAGACTCTTCCGATATGGCGATGCCGCTTCGTCTCTTCGCGGTCCGGGAGGAGTTTCGCTCAGCGATGGAAGACCCGCGCAACCTTGTCGCGATTCACCGCGAGTTGCGCCAGGGACCTGGGCGCCGAACGCGCGAGGTCGCACTCAACCGAGCCATCGTCATGTTCTCGGTCGGCGCCTGGCAGGCGTACGTCCAGGACGTGGTCACCACGGCCTACGATCTGCTCGCACCTCCGGCGGGTCAGCCCCAGGGTTGGTATCTCGTCGGAAGCGGTCAACTCGAGCTGGCCATCGGTCGGTACAACACGCCGAACGCCGAGAACACGCGGGACCTCCTCCTGCACGTTGGCTTCGATCCTTGGCCGGCTTGGACCTGGCGCGAGGGCCCCGTGCGGCTCGCACCCGTCGATGTGCGGAACCGACTTAACCGCTGGCTGCGAGTCCGGCATGCTATCGCTCACGGAGATAATCTCCCGAGCGTCCCGATGCTCCGTATGACTAGGGCCGGCGTCCCGTCGCTCCGACTCGCGAACGCCGAAGCTTCCATCGTGTTCTTCGACCGCCTTGTGAACGCCACGACGGACGGGCTTGTGGCCACCGTCGGTCCCTAGGACCACGACGGGCTCCTGACGGAGCCGGGAAGGAGCGTCACCAGTGGCGCGGGAGCGAAGGAAAGAGCTCATCGAGCAGCTGGAGAGGCTGCGCAACAGCAGGGTCCTCGCGTACGTGACAAGCGACAGGAAGCCGGCGTCCGGACAGATCGGCGACGACGCCGTGCGACCGCTCTACGACCACCTCAGGCAAATGGGGCACGTCAAGAGCCTGGACCTGTTCCTCTACAGCACGGGCGGTGCGATCGACGTCCCGTGGCGGATCGTGACGGCCCTCCGCACGACCGCCGATGAGTGGCACGTCCTCATCCCATTCAGGGCCAACAGTGCTGCGACGCTCCTCGCCCTCGGCGCCGACACGATCGTGCTTGGTCCCCAGGGTGAACTCGGCCCTATCGATCCGATCCTGACCCTCCAACGGTTGGTGCCGATCCTTGGCGGCGGGCAGAACCGGATGCAGGACATGATCAGCGTCGAGGACGTGATGGCGTATCAGCGTTTCGTGAGCGAGCGGGCCGGCCTGTCCGATCAAGGCGCGCTCGCCGTGGGTCTGGAGAAGTTGGCCGACCGGATGGATGCGCTCACGATCGGGAGCCTGTACCGAACCCATGCGCACATCCGGGACGTGGCGCGATTGATGCTGCTGTCAAGGAAACGGCCCGCCAACGAGCAGACGATGGCCACGATCGTCGAGACTTTGGCTGAGAAGGTGTACGCGCACGGGCATGCGATCGGTCTCAAAGACGCGCAGGCAATCGGACTGCCCGCGAAAGCGGCTACCGCAGACGAGGATGCGGCCATGTGGGACCTCCTGGCCGAGTACGAGGGTGACCTACGGATCCTTCAGAACATCGATCCGGCATCCGTCACTGCCAACACAGACACTTACCAGGAGGACAGCACGATCGCCGTCATCGAGTCATCCTGGGCTTCGAGCGAGCATCGGGGCCGTGTCGAGGTGAAGGCGAAGCGTCAGATGCCGCAGAACTTCAACTTGTCGCTGAACGTTGCCCTACAGCTGCCGCCAGGAATCAACGTGAACCAGCTTCCCGCGGCCCTGCAGCAGGCGCTCCAGGCAGGTCAGCAACAGATGGCGCAGCAGGCCCAGCAGGCGGTCGACGCCGCGATGAAGCAGCAGGCACCCGTCGTCGGGTTGGATGTGGCTTTGCGTGACGGACGGTGGGTGAACGTCCCCTAGGTGAGTTCCAGCGCCAAGCCCGAAGCAAGGAGGCTCGACTGTGGTTCAAGGACCTGGTCGAACGAAGTAACCGCCTCGTCTTCGACTTGGCCGACGGCCGGGTCAAGGTGCCCGAACTCGGACGTGATCTCCAACTCATCGTCGCCAACGACGGTCCACGTCACCTGTACGTGCACGGCCATCCCTGCCTCCATCGTCCTGCGCGGGGGTCCAAGACATTACCCCGACGCTGGTCTTTCCGCACCTGCCGAACGACGTAGCTAGCCTAACCCAGGATGCGCGTAGGTCGTGCAACGCTGCTGGTCAGGGGCTCGGTGGACGCCGTCCGCGGCCGTAGCACCTTCGACCACCAGACCCCGCCGGCGTCGATCGACCCGCGGACGTCCCCGAACGCTGAGATGAGCTCTTTGGCTGACCGCTCCCAACTGTCCGGTACGGTATCGGGATGGAGCCGATGGACGAGTTCCTGCGTCGGCAGCGCGAGGGAGCCGCGGTCAACGTCGAGGCGTATGGCGATCTGACGGCTGCACGGGCTGATCTAACCGCAGCCCAACTTCGCGCCGCCCAGCAGGTGAAGACGATTCCTGGCGGTCAACGCGACCGCGAACGCGCTGCTGCTCGTGCCGTCCGAGGCGTGTTCGCGCACAACGCTGAGCGGTCGCGCGAGAAGGCCAAGGACGTCCTGTCCGCCGTCGCCGATTTGAGTAAGAACTGGGGCGAACATCAAGACTTGTGGGACGACCTAGGACCCGAGGACTTGGCAGTCGTTGAGGATACGGTTGCCTCATGGGAGGGCCTCCGACAGGCGGCGATAGACGCCCGCGAGGCGGATCGCACCCTTCAAGCATCGGTCGGGAGCTTCCGCTCGCTCGGGCCTGATGCCGCCAACGTCTCGGATGACCTGCTTTCGGCACTCACGGCGACGGCCTCAGCATCAAGCGAGCTGAGCGCGCTGGCCGACGAATACCTCGGTCAGCTGTACGAGATCCGTCGGCGGCTTCAGTGATCTTCTTCCTCTACTGGTTCGGCGCCCCCGAGGGCGACGGCGGCCGAGACCGCCGTGGAGCGCTGCGCGCAGGGTCCTCGCCGAGTTCGAGGCCGAGGCGCTTGCCGCCGAGGTCCCCGAGCAAGCGGAGCATCTGTTTTGAGCCCAAGAGCCGGCGGCTTCGGGCCGTCGAATCAGGCTGATGAGGTTGGGTCTACCGAGACATGCATCTCGCCGTGAGCAGCGCGGTCGAGTGATCCGAGTCCTTCGTCCGAGGCCTGACGAAAAAGGTGGTTGTAGCGCTCCGCCGCCTTCTGATCCCGTATCTATCCCGCAGGACATCGAAAAGCGAGGGGTAACGACCGGAACCGACCCGGAACCGTATCCACAGGTGAACGGCCCTTTTCGGCCTCCGCTGCAGGTCATGGAACCGGCCCGGCTCAACCTCTCAAGGTGGAGACACGGGTTCAAATCCCGTTGGGACT
>WNGA01015535.1_pt1 | contig 11509 bp, 11 predicted proteins | sample 5400061 | NCBI WGS metagenome assembly WNGA01 (sample SAMN13153366, study PRJNA577476) | soil metagenome | isolation source: 100 cm soil or saprolite under grassland replicate 2 | place: USA:California | collected 2016-06-15
CCAAGCAGCAGAGTCTCACCGATGAAACCGGCGGGCACCTCATCGTGTCATGGGCCGACTCCGACCCTGAAGCAGTTCCGGTGCCATTGCCTCGGTGATTGAGGCGGCCGGTTGCCTGTGAGAAACGCGCTTATCGTCGATTAAGGTTTGCCACTGCGCCAAAAAGCCCTTGCGGCTCAATAAGGCTGTGAGGGACGGGTTGCCGATATAAGCCCTTGAGGTTGCGTCGATGCTTTGCTTTGCGTCTCATTGTGCTCGGCGTGGAAAACGGCGATCGCATAGGTCCCGGCCGAAACGCCGCTGAACACGCAGGTCGCCTGTCCGTTCTTGATCGGTGCGACTGCGCCGCGCATTTCGCGGCCCGGTTCGCGGAAACCGTCGGCGGAGGAATAAAGCCCGCAACGCACGGACCCGCTGTCGTTGCGAACGCCGGCGACCGATACGCTCAATTTTCCCCCCGATTGCGCGCTCGCCCCGGTTGCAAGCGCGAGAACGAGGCCGAGGGGGAAAAGCAGCGTCCGCATCGGATATCTCCTGTCGTAACCGTCATTTGGCCTTGTCGAAGGCGATGCCGAAGCCGAGCAGCGGCAGGCTCATTTCGATCGGTTTCTTGTTGGCGTCCTGCACGGTGATTTTGAGGTCGCTGCCGGTTCGCATGGCGGCAATGAGCTTGTCGGTGAGCGTCATGGCGACGAAGCACCCGACATTGGTGCAGGTCTGGATCGATTGCCGTTCGGCGGCGCCGTTGTCGACCTTGACCAAGACCGGCTCGGTGAGATTGAGGCCGAGCGGGAGCGTGATCACCATCGCGCCGGTCCTGCCGTCGGCCGCGGGCCGCACCAGCGCCGACACCACTAATTGCCGGGTTTCGCGGTGGAAGACTTGCTGGACAGCACGGCAGTCCAAAGTCTTGCCGTCGCCCACGCACTCGACCCGCCATGCGGCTGGCGCTCCCTCGGGCGCTTGCTGCGCCAGCGCCGATTGCGCGGCGGCGATCAGGACGCTCAGCGCCATCACGGCGGCCATCGTCTCGGCGCGTTTGCCCGCCGCTGACGCATGGCGGCTCGCAGGCATGGGGCAGGCTCCTCGATCGTGACGGCAATAGGAGAAGCGCGGTCGGCGGTCCGTTTAAAGCATGCTTGCCGCTGGTTCGATAGCCCATCCCACCCGGTTGGTCATTGCGCGCCCCGGGCCGGCCCAATACACTGACGGGCAACAGCCCCAGCCGATGGATTCTAAAGAGATCCCGGTTCATCAACGCAGGGTGGAAACATGAATATCCGCGAAACCGCGCCTCGACTCACCGAGCTCGAGAAGTTTTCCACGCGTACCGACACCCGCGACTATCTCGCCAAGGCCGCGCCGACGAAGGAGAAGCTCAAGGATTGGCTGGTCGTCGATGTCGACGCCCACGTCAACGAAACGGCGTTCTGGTCGGAAGTGACCGACCGCATCGACAACGACGTACTGCGCTACATCGCCGAGGCGTTCCGCGACCGCGGCCCCGCGCCCGGTCTGTTGAACGCCAATGGTCCGCTCTACCAGGACGTGGCCGGCCGCATCATGCATCAGCAGAAGCTAGCCGAGCCGACGCCGCCCCCGCAGATCGATGTCGAAGTGGCGCTCGGCAACGCCTACAATCGCTGGCTGATCGAGCAAATCCTGCCACAGGACAAGCGCCAGATGGCGCTGCTCTATCTGCCGTTCAACGATCCCGACGCCTGCGTGGAGACGGTGGAGCGCTTCGCCGACGCGCCGGGCGTGGTGGGCTTCTCCGTCGCCTCCACCCGCCACAAGCCGGTCTGGCACAATTCCTACATGCGGCTCTACGCGGCGCTGCAGGAGGCGGGTAAGCCGCTCGGCTTCCACGCTGGCTTTACCTGGGCCGATCCGTCGTTCCAGCAGCTCAACCGCTTCATCGGCATGCACTCGCTATCGTTCGCGCACTTCAACATGGTCCATATGACCAATTGGGTGCTCAACGGCCTGCCCGAGCGCTTTCCCAAGCTCAAGGTGATCTGGATCGAGAGCGGACTTGCCTGGGTTCCCTTCGTCATGCAGCGGCTCGATTCCGAATACATGATGCGCACGTCGGAGTGCCCGCTGCTCAAGCGCAAGCCGAGCGAGTACATCCAAGAGATGTACTTTACGAGCCAGCCGCTCGAGCGCAGCAATATGAAGCTCACGCAAGCGACCTTCGAGGCGATCAGGGCCGACACGCAGTTGCTCTACGCGTCGGATTGGCCGCATTGGGATTTCGACGCGCCCAGCTCGATCACCAAGCTGCCGTTCCTCAAGGAAGAGGCCAAGCGCAACATTCTGGGGCTCAACGCCGCGCGGCTGTTCGAGCTCGAGGTGCCGCCGGCAAAGTCGGGCGTGAAGACGCCCCCGGTCGCCGTTCCCGCCGAGTGAGCGCCGCCGGTTGGGCTCTCGCGAGGTCGGCATGAGTTCATCCACGGCCACGGATGGCGTCGCCGGTGCCGAGCGCGGCGCGGCGTTTTGCTCGGCGGTGGATGACGCGCTCAAGAACGGCAAGCCCGACGCGGTGCCGGACGAAAGCCTGCAGCGCGTGCTGTCGGCCGCGGTCCGGCTCTATGCCGCCAAATCGGAGGACCGTGAGCGGGAGCTGGCGCCGTTCGGCGACAGGCCCGTGAACGCAACCGAGGCGGTGACCGCGATCTGCGCGATCATGCGCGCCGCCGACCTCAACTTCTTCGATCTTCAAATGTGGTACCGCCGCGGCGAACGCGAATGACGGCGCAAGAACGATGGTAGGTGAAACGATGAACGAGATCATGGTGGGCGAGCTCAGCGAGTTCGCGGAGGGCGGCTACCGCGTGCTGCGGGTCGACGCGTTCGAGTTTGGAATTTTTCGGGAAGGCGACCGCCTGGTGGCCTACGAGAATCATTGCCCGCACGACGGCGGTCCGGTCTGTCAGGGCAAGGTGATCCCGCGCGTCGAGGAGGAGCTTGCGCCGGACCAGACCAGCCGGGGCCTGCGTTTCTCCAAGAAGCGCAACATCGTCTGCCCTTGGCACGGCTGGGAATTCGACATCGAATCCGGCCGCCACTGCGGTGACCCCAAATATCGCCTGCGGCCGGTCGACGTGAAGGTGCGCGACAACCGCGTCTATGTGAGCATCCCGGTCGCCGCCTGAACGACCTCTCTTCGCCCCCATGCCGAGGAGCACCGCAGCGCGCGTAGGGTGGGCAGAGGCGTGCTCCGTGCCGGTGCATGTGGGCAGATCGCAGGGGCGCATTTTGCCCGCGCAGCGACGATACGGACGGCGATCTTACCCACGCAACAATTGCTGCGGCCCTTGATGACTGACTCCCGCCTCGAGCTGAGCATCGCGCTCTCCGACAACGAGCGCACACGTCCTCTGATCGAAGGCCGTGTCATGCCGCAGGGGATCAAGCTCGTCCCCACGATGGTGCATCCATCCGAGATGTTCTGGCGGCAGTTGCGCTTCGCCGAATTCGACGTTTCCGAAATGTCGATGTCGTCACTCATCATCTCGGTGTCGCGTGGCGACACCCGCTGGGTGGCGATCCCGGTCTTCACCATGCGCAAGTTCTTCCATACCAGCATCATCGTGCGCACGGATTCAGGGATCGCGGCGCCGGCGGACCTGCGCGGCAAGCGCATTGGCGTGCCGGAATATCAGCAGACCTGGGCGATCTGGTCGCGCGGTGTCCTGCAGCACGAGTTCGGCGTGCACGCGCGCGACATCGAATGGTTCATGGAACGCAACCCCGAGAAAAGCCACGGCGGAGCGACCGGCTTTAGCCCGCCCGGCGTGCGCCTGCATTATATCCCGCCCAGCACGAATATCGGCGAGATGCTGCTGCGCGGCGAGCTCGACGGGGCGCTGCTCTATCTCGTCCATCCGAATCTGGTCGACCGCAGCACGGTCGATGTCTCGGGAGTGACGCGTTATCTGTTTCCCGATCCCGCCGCCGAGGGCCGCCGCTTCTATGCCAAGACCGGCCTATTCCCGATCAACCACACGGTCGTGATGCGGCGCTCGCTGTTGGAGCGCCATCCCTGGATCGCGCTCAATCTCTATTCGGCATTCGCTGCCGCGAAGGAGGAAATTGCGCGCTACGGCAATTCATACCTGCACTGGTATTTCGAAACCGGATTGCTCGACGGCGGCGTCAAGCGCACGCTCGCCGACAACGATCCGCTGGGTTACGGCTTCAAGGCCTCGCGGGCGGTGCTCGAGACCATCGCGCAATACGTGCACGAGCAAGGGCTGAGCGCGCGCCGGGTCGAGCTCGAGGACATATTCGCCGCCAGCACGCTCGACGTGTGATCCATCGCGCGGTCCACAGCCACGGATAGCCAATGCGGAGATATCAGGGGTGACGACAGGCTACGACTACGTGATCGTCGGTGCCGGCTCGGCCGGCTGCGTGTTGGCCAACCGGCTGAGCGAGGATGGAGCCGCGCGCGTGCTGCTAGTCGAAGCGGGCGGGCGCGACCTCAATCCGCTCATCCACATCCCGCTCGGCATGGGCAAGATGCACGAATACGACATGTTCAACTGGGGCTACCACACCGAGCCCGAGCCGAACATGAATGGCCGCGAAATCGAGGCGATGCGGGGGAAGGTCTTAGGCGGATCGTCCTCGATCAACGTGATGGCTTATACGCGCGGCCATCGCGGCGACTACGATCGCTGGGCGCAGAAGGGCGCGCGCGGTTGGTCCTATGCCGATGTGCTGCCTTACTTCAAGCGCTGCGAGCGCTGGGAGGGGGGCGAGAATCCGTGGCGCGGCGGAGCCGGCCCGGTCGGGACGGAATTCGCAAAGACGCGCGACCCGCTTTACGACGCCTGGCTCGAAGCCGCCGCGGCGACGGGCTTCCCTGTCACCGACGACTACAACGGCCAGCAGCAGGAAGGCTTCGGGCGCGGTCAATACACCATCCGTGACGGCTATCGCTCCTCGGCCGCGACCGCGTATCTCAGACCGGCGAAGAAGCGGAAAAACCTCGACGTCGAAACGGGCGCGCAGGCGACTCGCGTGCTGATGCAGGGCACGCGCGCGACCGGCATCGAATACGTCAAAGGCGGCGGCGACGTGGTGCGGGTCGAGGCCGACCGGGACGTGATCCTATCGGCCGGCGCATTCAATACCCCGCCGCTGCTGATGCTCTCGGGGATCGGCCCGGCAGCGCATCTTCGCGAGATGGACATCAAGCCCGTAGTCGATTTGCCGGTCGGCAAGAACCTGCAGGACCACCTCGCGGTGATCATCTTTTTTCAGCGCTTGAACGAAAGCACGTTTCTCAGGCAGATGCGTTTCGACCGCATGGCCGTCAGCATGATCCGCGCCTACTTCTTCGGCACCGGGCCCGGCACGGTGGTGCCCGGCGGGTTGCACGCCTTCGTCAAGACGCGGCCCGAGCTTGCGGTGCCCGATATCGAGTTCATGTTTCGCGGCGCGCCGGCCGCAACGCATCTCTGGTTCCCGCTGATCCGGCCGGCGTATGTCGACGGCTACGGCATTCGCCCGACGCTGCTGCATCCCGACAGCCGCGGCGAAATCCTGCTGCGGTCGACTGACGCGCGCGAGCCTCCGCGCATCGTCTACAACTTCTTCTCCTCGCCCGACGACCTGCCGCGCCTGCGCGAAGGCGTCAAACGCGCCCGGGATGTCGCCTATCAGAGGCCGATGGCGCCGTATCGCGGCACCGAGACCTCGCCTGGTGAAAAAGTGCAGACCGACGCCGAGATCGACGCCTGGATCAGGAACACTGCGATCACGGCGCACCATCCCTGCGGCACCTGCGCCATGGGAATCGGACCCGATACGGTCACCGACCCGCAGCTGCGCGTTCGCGGGGTCGAGCGCCTGCGGGTGGTCGACGCGTCGGTCATGCCTGATCTGGTCTCGGCGCATATCAATGCCTGCGTGCTGATGATCGCGGAAAGGGCCGCTGACCTCATCCGCAACAAGGCACCGCTTCCAGCCGACAATGATGCTTGAGACCTCGCACCACGCATGCAACGCGCCGAAAGGCTTTGCAGCGTGCCGCCGCGACGATAATATCGACGCAAAAGTTCGAGTCAGGCGGCGTGGACCGCAAGCCGGCTGACCGACAACCGACGGAGGAACTCCATGGCACGAAAACATCCGCGTCCCGAGGTGAGCCGGCGCAAATTCCTGGCCGGAGTCGCAGTGGCAGGTGCGGCGACCGCTGTGACGCCGCCGGCGGCGAGGGCCGCAACCACTGCGAGCGCGCCCGCGAGCGCTCCGCCTCGGCGGCCGTCGGCGCTTCCTCCCACCATGCAGGTCGCTGTCGCCGAGACCGCAACGCCGAAGGAACTGCCACGCATCGGCGGCGTCCCCGGCTCCGACTTCATGGTCGACGTCATCAAGACGCTCGATATCAAATACGTGCCGTCAAACTGCGCTTCGAGTTTCCGCGCCATTCACGAGTCGCTGATCAACTACGGCGGCAACAAGATGCCGGAATTCCTCACCTGCACGCACGAGGAATCCGGGGTCGGCATGGCGCACGGATATTTCAAGATCGCCGGCAAGCCGCTGATGACGCTGTGCCACGGCACGGTCGGCCTGCAGCATGCCGCGATGGCCGTCTATAACGCATGGTGCGATCGCGTGCCGGTGATCATCGTCGGCGGCAACGATCTCGACGCCGCCCACCGGCCGCCGGGCGTGCCGACGATCCACTCCGCGCAAGACATCAACGCGCTGGTGCGCGACTTCACCAAGTGGGACGACACGCCGGTCTCGCTGCAGCATTTCGCGCAATCGTTCGTGCGCGCCTACAAGATCGCGATGACGCCGCCCTGCGGGCCGGTCGCGATCTCGCTCGACGCCGGCCTGCAGCAAGAGCCGATGCGCAACAACGGCGAAAAACTCTACATTCCGCGCTATGTTCCGACCTCGCCGCCGCAGGGCGACTCCGGTGCCGTGAAAGAAGCGGCGCGGCTCCTCGCCAATGCGCAGAACCCGGTGATCGTCGCCGACCGCGTGGCCCGCAGCGAGAACGGCATCCGGCTCCTGGTGCAGCTGGCCGAGGCCCTGCAGGCGCAGGTGATCGACCAGGGCGGTCGGATGAACTTCCCCAGAACGCACTATCTCAGCCGCCCGCCGACCGCGGTCAACAATGCCGACGTCATCATCGGGCTCGAGCTCACTGACTTCTGGGCCACGGTGAACGCCTGGATCGACAATGGCGAGCACGGCATCGGCATCAACACCACGAGGATCAAGCCCGAAACCAAGCTGATCAGCATCAACTCGTCGGAGCTGCTGACCAAGGCGAATTACCAGGACTTCCAGCGGTTCCAGGCGGTCGACGTGGCGATGGCCGCGGACACCGAAGCGACGTTGCCGGCACTGATCGAGGCGGTGAAGGCGGCAATTCCCGACGATCGCAAGGCCGCGATCGAGAAACGTGGCGAGGCCGCAAGGAAAGCATATGCCGAAGCGCGTGAGCGCACCAAGCAGACGGCGGCGCTCGGCTGGGATGCGAGCCCGGTCAGCACCGCGCGCCTGGTGATGGAAACCTGGGCGCAGATCAAGGAGCTGGACTGGTCGCTGGTCGCCTCGGAAGGCAATGTTAGCAACTGGCCGAATCGGCTGTGGCCGATGGAGAAGCACTACCACTGGCTCGGCCGTTCGGGCGGTTACGGCGTGGGCTACGGCGCGCCGGCGTCGGTCGGCGCGGCGCTCGCCAATCGCGATCTCGGCCGCTTCTCGGTCAGCATCCAATCCGACGGCGACCTGATGTACGCGCCGGGCGTGCTGTGGACCGCGGCTCGCCACAAGATCCCGCTGCTCGCCGTGATGCACAACAACCGCGGCTACCACCAAGAGGTCATGCACGTGCAGCGCTTGTCCAACTTCCGCAATCGCGTGGCGAGCCTCGGCGGCGACATGGGTCCGATCGGAACCCGCATCGAGAATCCCGACATCGAGTATCACAAGCTCGCGGAATCCATGGGCTGGTGGGCAAAGGGGCCGATCAAGGATCCGGCACAGCTCGGTGCGGCGATCAAGGAAGCGGTCGCCGTGGTGAAATCCGGCCAGCCCGCGCTGGTCAATGTTTGGACCCAGCCGCGCTAGGGAGGCCTATCGATGGGTTTGGTTCGCGGGTTCGGGCAGGCGGCGCTCGCCGCCGGCCTGCTATTAGGCTGCCTCGTCGGCGGTGGCGGCGCGTTCGCCGCCTCGGCCGAGAAGGGCAAGACGGCCTATATCCAGCACGGCTGCTGGCAGTGTCACGGCATGCAAGCCCAAGGCGGCGTCACCGGCCCCAAGCTCGCGCCGGATCCGATGCCGATCGAGACGTTCACGGCTTTCGTGCGCACCACCGACCGCGCCATGCCGCCCTATTCGGAGGCGATCCTGTCGGACGACGACCTCGCGGATATCCACGCCTACCTGCAGACGATCCCCAAGCCGGCGGATTACAAGAGCATTCCCTTGCTCAACCAGTAGATTGCCCGCCCTCATCCCGAGGGGCGCGCCCAAAAAAGGTCAAGCCGAACGCTCATAGATCGAGCACCAGCCGTTCGCTCTTGCAGCCGGCGCAACAGATCATGACCTTGGTGTTCGAGGCCTGCTCCTCCTCGGTCAGGATGGCGTCGCGGTGCTCGGGGGTGCCCGAAATCACCCGTTGCTCGCAGGCTCCGCAGATGCCGAGCTCGCAGGAATAGTCGACGTCGACGCCGGCATCGAGCAGCACCTGCAGAATGCTCTTGCCTTCGGGAATGACGAATTCCTGTCCGGAGCGCGCGAGCTCGACCACGAAGCCACCCTTCTTGTCCGCCTCCTGCTTGGGGGTGAAATATTCGACGTGGATGTGCGCGCGTGGCCAATCGGCGGTCGCGGCCTCGAATGCCTTGAGCATCGGCGTCGGTCCGCAGCAATAGAGGTGCGCGTCCTTCGGCGCCTCGGCGACGATCGCCTTGACGTCGAGGACATTGCCTGCGCTCTCGTCGTCGAAGTGGAACTGCGCCCGGCCCATGGCTTCGAGCGCTTGCAGAAAGGCCATGTCGGCGCGCGAGCGGCAGGCATAGTAGAGCTTCCAGGAACGGCCGAGCTTCTGCAGCCGCTGCACCATGCACCAAATGGGCGTGATGCCGATGCCTCCGGCCAGCAGCACCACGTGGCTCGCGTTCTCCACCAGCGGGAAATTGTTGCGCGGCGCGCTGATTTTGAGCGCCTTGCCGACACGCAACTCGTCGTGCACGTAGCGCGAGCCGCCCCGGCTCGCCGGATCGCGCTTGATGCCGACGGTGTAGCTTAAGGTATCGGGCTCGGCGTTGATCAGTGAGTACTGGCGGACCAGTCCATTCGGCAGATGCAAATCGATATGGGCGCCGGGCTCGTAGGGGGGTAACGGCTTTCCGTCCAGCGGCGCGAATTCGTAGAGGTTCGTGTCGCGCGCCACGTAGCGGATCGCGGTCACGCGCATGTCGATCAGGCCGTCGGCCTTCTTTGCCGGCGTGGCCTCGGCAGATGTGGCCGTCGCTGTATTCACCAACTTTTCTCCTGCGGCAGCGCAAGCGTCATCGGGCACGCAAGCCGGTTTGTCAAATATCAGGCATGAGATATGCTTCGTCCGCGCGCAATCCAACCGGCGGAAAAGTCGAGCGGATTCCGTGCGGCGCCGGTTGCGCCGCGCCGGCCGACCAAACAAGGTCGCTCGCGCCGCAAAGCAAGGCTTCAAGCTTCAAACGCGCCAAGGTCGGCCGCAGCGCAGGGGGAGGATGAGTGAGCGGCGTACCGAAAATCGCAGGCCCGGCGGCCGCATTGCTCGGCCTCGCGCTGTCGCTCGTTGTGCCGCTTGTTCCGTTGCTTGCACCCGCGCCCGCCCGCGCGCAGGACAAGGCGTCCACGCCGTCGCGACCTTGGCTCGATCCGGCCCTGCTGCCGGCGGCGAAGGCGGAAGGCTCGCTCATCGTCTACTCGTCGACCAACGAGCAGGAAGGGCTGCCGCTGTTCAAATTATTCACCGAAGCAACCGGCATAAAGGTCGAATATGTGCGCGCATCCGATGCGGTGCTGATGTCGCGCATGGCAATCGAGTTTCGCGCCGATCAGAAGTCCTACGACATCGTGCAAACCGCGACCATCAACAAGATGCCGTCACAGATGTTGGCGGCGTATGAGCCGCCCGAGGCCAACGACATTTCTCCGAACGCCCGTGATGCGAACAAGCGCTGGTACGGCGTCTATGCCAATTACAATTCGCCCGCCTACAACACCGCGCGGGTGAAGCCGTCCGAGCTACCGCAGAGCTACGAGGAGTTTGCGCAGCGCAAGGAATGGGCCGGCAAGGTCGCCATCGACGGCACCGATAACGAATGGCTCAAGGCCATCGTGCAGTACTACGGCGAGCGTGACGGCATCGACCTCGTCAAACGCATCGTGGCGACGCTGCGCCCCGTCGTTACCGACGGCCACCTGGCAATGGCGCGCGCAACCGGCGCCGGCGAATATTGGGTGTCGCTGAACAACTACGTGAACCTGTCGATGAACGTCAAACTCGCCGGCGGCTCGATCGACGTGTGGGCGCTCGACCCGGTCACGCTGTTCTTTGGCCAGGTCGGCGTGAACGCCAAGGCGCCGCATCCGAACGCGGCGCGGCTTGCCGCCAACTTCATGCTCAGCCGGGAATGCCAGCAGTTCCTTGCCAAGTTCGGGCGACTGCCGACGCGCAGGGACGTGCAGTCGAATCCGCCCGGTACCATCGAGATGCTGACGCAGAAGAAGGTCATCACGGTGCTGATGGCGCCGGAGGAAGAGCGCAGATGGCAGCGGCAATTCGACCAGCTGTTCAGGGGGCGGTGAACTCGGATCCCCCACACTCGGATGTCGCGCGCGGGCTTGACCCGAGCATCCATCCTATTCACAGAGCTTCGGGGTTTTGATGGATTGCGCCGGAACTCGGGCTTGCCTGCGTTCTGCATTAGCACATGCCGCGAGCCGCCTATGCACGAGTGGCGGCGTTGAGCCCGGCAACGACGACGGGGACGATGAGTGAGCATCGCTCTGGTTCGTTTTCGTTCCGCTGTCGGCGCTCATCTACAACGCCTTCACCGAAGACACCGGCTTCGGTCCCGGCGCGTTCTCGCTCGACAATTTCATCGAGGCCTATTCGAGCTGGCACATCCTGCGATTGTTCTGGAATTCATTGGTGTTCGCCGTCGGTACGGCGCTGACGACGCTGGTCATGGGCGCGCTCGTCGCCTGGGTGGTCGAGCGCACGGACGCGCCAGGCGGCAGCCTCTTTCACACGCTGTCGCTGTTGTCGTTCGCAGTGCCCGGATTGCTGATGGCCATGGCCTGGATTTTCGTCTTCAGCCCGAACATCGGCTGGGGCAATGCGGTGCTCAAATCGGCGTTCGGGCTCACCGAGGCGCCCGTGAACATCTATTCGATGGCGGGAATGACCTGGGCGCTGTCGAGCCACTATTTTCCGCTCGCGTACCTGGTGCTTGGGCCGGCCTTGCGGGCGCTCGAC
>WNGA01016446.1_pt1 | contig 11508 bp, 13 predicted proteins | sample 5400061 | NCBI WGS metagenome assembly WNGA01 (sample SAMN13153366, study PRJNA577476) | soil metagenome | isolation source: 100 cm soil or saprolite under grassland replicate 2 | place: USA:California | collected 2016-06-15
CTGTGCGTACACGGAGCCGTTTACGGTCGATGCCTCGGCGAGGCCGGTCGTGCTCACCTTCACGCTGCCGTTCACCGTGCTCGCCCGCACGTCACCCTTCAATCCCTCGGCGGACATCTCGCCGTTCACCGTCTGCCCGTTGAACTCGACGCCGGCCGGGACCTGCACCTCGAAGTCCACCGTCACGTCGTTGTTGTCGGTGCTCGAGTGCCAGCGGTCGCCCGGCTCGCAGTTGTTCTCCTGCCGCGCCCGCGGGGGCGTGGGATAGACGGCGCAGATCGTGATGCCGTCGGCGGACTCGACAACCTTGATCTCCACCTCATCGGGATCGGAGCGGCGCGCGTGCTTCCGCGCGTTCACCACCGCTTCGGCACCGCTCGCCAAGACCGCCCGCACGTCGCCGTTCACACCTTTTACTTCCAGCCGCTTCCCCGCGGCTAACCGGCCGTGCCAGTTGAAATCCTGGGCGCCGACACTGGCTGCGGCAACCGCGCTGACCAACGCTGTGATCAATAGACTACGCATCGGACCTCCGACCTAATACGGCGTGAAACTGCGTGGTAATGCGTGGAACGGCGTACGCCTCTCGACGCCTTTATACGCCTTTTCACGCAGTTAATGAGTCGTCCACTTGGGGGTGTGCCAGTACTTCCGGCTGTAGGTGCGGGCGTATTGCCGTGCGTATCTGGGAGCGTACTCCTTGGCGTATTTCACGGCGTAATCGGCTGCATTGCTGACGGCGGTCGCGATCGCTGAATCGTCGAAATGGAAGTCGAAGTCGAAGTCGGAATCATGGTCGTTGTCGTTCTCGTTCTCATCATGCTTGTGCTTGCGATCGATTCGATCCCGCAGCTCCTGGGGACGGCGCATCTCGATGTCGCCCTGGAACGACTCCAGCTCCATGCGCGCGCTGCCAGAGCCGATCTTGAACGTCTTGCGATGCTTCCCTGTCGTGCTGGTGAGCGGGAGCGCAAAGCTGGCATCGATGTCGCCATTCGCCGTCGCAGTAGTCACGGTGACGTTGGCGCCCTCCGGTATGGAGACCGAGATGTCCCCGTTGTGCGACCCGAAGCTGTAGGATCCGCCATCCTTGACGGTCCCCTCGTAGACCACGTCTCCGTTGATCGTCCCGGCATCGACACTCGACGACTGAATTCCCATCATCATCACGTTGCCATTCGTGGTCTCGAGCTTGATTTCACCGCTGACGTTGGTCAGCTCGACGTCTTCGTTAACGGAGTTCACCTCGATACGTCCCGAGGCGTCCGCGAGTGTCACGGTGCCCTGGATCGAGTGCAGCGTGATGTTGCCCTTGCCGCCGCGCACATTGACTTCGCCATTCACCGTCTCGGCGCTGATCGGTCCCTGCACGCCGTCGACCGTGATGTCCGCATAGGTGCCGCTCAGGCTGAGTGCCATGGACTGGGGGACGGTAATGTCGAAATCCATCACCGACGGAGCGCCTTCGCGGCTACTCGCCTTGACGACCACCGTGTTCCCGACCAGCGAGACTTCGACCCGTCCCCGGCGGCCGGTTTCGGCGTGCACTTTGACGCGATTCTCGCTCCACCCATGGACGGTGATCCCGCCCCCGAAATTGTTGACAGAGAGGCTGGCGCCGGCCGGCACGGCGATCGTCGTATCGGTTTGTCTTTGCGATGCCCCCCCCAGTGCGACCAGCATCGCGGCGGCCAGCGTTGCAAACATGTCTGTTCCTCCTAGGACCGGGCCGCGGCCATGTCATTCACACGCCGCAGCAGCTCCACCTTGCGCCGCATCGTGTCGGCGAGATGGAGGTTCAGGTACGCGTTACCGGGGTCGTTCCGCAGCGCAATGCGCGCCTCGGCGATCGCCCGATTGATGATGGCCAAGTTTTTCCGCACGATGCGCACGGTCGTCGAATCGAGCCGCTTTTCATTCTGCGTCAGCGCGTCCTCCAGCTCGCCTATGGCGATGTCGGTGGAGCCCGTCCAACTGGCAACCCGCGTGCCTGCCGGTCGGGTCAGGGCCACGGGCTCGGGGGTGATCGTCGGTCCCTGCCGCAGGGCCAGCCATGCACTGCCACCCGAAAGGAGGACCAGGGCAATGCTCGCCGCAAGGAGCTGCGGGACGGTGAAGCTGAAGCGGCGGCGGGCGGGAGTCGTGTCCTGGCTTACCCCGGGGCGCCGCCCCGGGGTCAGCCCCGCACGAATCCCGACCCACAGATCCTTCGCCGGCGGCGTGTCCTCGAGCGTCTTCGCCCGCGCGACCACCTGGCGCAATTCGCCGAGCGTCGCGTAGCACTGACCGCAAGTGGCGAGGTGCGCCTCGAGGCTCGCGCGCTCGGTCGAGTCGAGCTCGCCGTCGAGATACTCTGAAAGCCGGTTCGTCCATTGATCGTTCATCGTTCCAAGTGCCTCCGCAGCGCCATCCGCGCATGGTGCAGCTGCGATTTCGACGTGCCCGGCACGACGCCGAGCATGCGCGCGATTTCTTCGTGGCGATACCCCTCCACGTCATGCAACACGCCCCTCCACGTCATGCAACACGAACACCTGCCGTGCTCCCTCGGGAAGGCTGGCGAGCGCTTCCTCAAAGTCCATCGATAACTCCGGCGTCGCCTGCCGGCCCGTCAGACCCTCGAGCGGCTCTTCTTGATTGATGAACCGCCCGCGCTCGATGCCGACGCTCTTGCGACGGGCCAGGACCACGTTCACCGCCAACCGGTGCAGCCAGGTCCCGAACGCCGACTCGCCGCGGAACGTCGACAGCTTCTGCCACGCCCGAATGAACACGTCCTGCGTCACGTCATCCGCTTCATCGGCGTCGAGCATGCGGCGCACTAGCGTATGGACCCGCGCAACGTGGGCTCGGTACAAGCGCTCGAATGCAGTGGCGTCCCCGCTTGCCGCGAGTGCCGAGTCGGCAGCTATGGAGTCAGCAGTCAGAGTGTCCTCGAGCACCTGTCTGGGCATGCACGGAGTTGGATATGCAAGCGGGGCAAAAGGTTGTAGTTAGATTTGGGCCTCGACATGGCGCCCTCAATTGTAGCGGTTGTGGCCATCGGCGGACTTTTGGGTCTGCGGCATGCCTTTGAGCCAGACCATCTTGCGGCCGTCTCCACCCTGGCGACAAGGCCTGGCGGGAGGCGCCTGTGGAGCGCAGCCCGGCTCGGGCTGATCTGGGGACTCGGTCATACGGTCACCGTAGGCGCGGTGGCGTTGCTGGTGATCGCAGTGGGGGTGCAGCTCCCGGCCGGGCTCTGGCCGGCGGCGGAGCTGCTCGTCGCGGTCCTTCTCATCCTGCTCGGTGGGATGGTGATCTGGCGCTACGTGCGCGGGCGTTGGCACATGCACGCCCACGCGCACACCGCTGCCGCTCCGCATTTTCATTTGCACAGTCATGCTGATGATCCCAGCCACGCGCATACCCACGCGATCGTCGGTGCACGGCGATCGCTCGGCTTCGGCATCGCACACGGTCTGGCCGGCAGTGGGGCGATTGCCGCGCTGCTCGTGACGGCCGTTCCCGATACGACATCCCGGCTGGTGTACTTCGCCGCCTTCAGCGCGGGGACGATTGTCGGGATGCTGGGCGTATCGCTCACACTGTCGGTCCTCGTGCGATTCGCCGCCGATCGTGGCGCGCGGTGGGCGACATACCTTCATGTCGGGGCAGCCGTTGGGAGCGTGGTGGCGGGCGTAGTGCTGGCCCAGCAGGTGATCGCCGCGCCGTAGCCATTATGACTTCTGGGGCGGCTGGTGCCGCATTGGGGGTTGGGGGTGTAGGACGAGAGACCCACCATCTCCCCTCAGAGGCCCCCATGAAGTGTCTTCCGACTCTGTCAGCCGCCCTCGTACTGCTTCCCGTCGTCGCATTTGGTCAGGATTCCACCGCAAAGGGCAACACGACCCCGTTCCACAAGGGTCAGTGGGCGGCGCAGTTCCAGGCGGGCACGGGCTTCGGCTCGCTGGGGTTCATCAAGTTTCGCTCACCCACTCACGCGTTGGTGCTCGACCTTCGCATCGTTGGCGCGCACCGCGAGGACTTGACGAGAGATAGTACCGGCTCGAATCAATTCGGGGGCTTGGCGTCGAACGCCTCCATTCAGGCTCGGTTTGGCTGGCGGCGTTACGCCGGCGACGGGAACACGACCAAGGTTGTCTCGCACTACTCGTTCGGCATGCTCGCCGGATTCGGGCACAGCGTTTCTGTCATCCGCCAGCAGGGCCAAGTGCAGGTGAACGGGTGGATGGTTGGAGCCTTTGGAGATCTGGGTGGAACGTACTTGCTGACTCCCAAGTTCGGCATAGGAGCCTCCGCGGGTGCGGCGCTGACCTACAGCAACTCCGTGTTGAAGTCGTCGCTCGGCGGGAGGTCCCGCGAGTGGTCGCTCGGCGGCTCGGCGCTGAGCGCGTCGTTGGTCGCGACGATCTACTTCTAGTCGCAGCACGATTATCACTTCAAAACTCTCCGATGTGGCATGCCCAGTTGTTCCACCCCTGTTGCGGAGGTGCATCATGGCTTCGCTCAAGCCGCTCGCGCTCCTGCTGTCGCTGCTTCCCGTCGTTGCCTCGGCACAGGAGTCCACGCCGGACTTCCGGCACGGCCAGTGGGCGCTGCAGTTCGGCGGTAACCTCAATTTGGTTACGCTCGGCATCATGCGGTTCAGCGGGTCTCGATCCGCGTGGGTGATGAACCTTGACGTGTCCGGGCAGTTCTTGAAAGGAACCGTGACCAGTGCCGGCTTCACGGGCGATGCGAATGACCACAGCGTCTTCATGCAGGGTGGTGTCGGGAGACGTTTCTATCAATCCGTCCATTCAAGAGTCCGCTCGTTCCAGTCGATCGGCGTCACGGGTGGTTACTTCGATCAGGAAATCACCTTCGCCTTCGGCGCGACGTCAAAAAGCACGCAATGGTTCGGCGGGCTCCAAGGTCAGGTGGGTGGAGCGTACTGGCTGGCGTCGAACCTGAGCCTCGGCGGCACGGCGTCTGCCTCGGCAACATATGCGCACCGCGAGACGACTCAGCCCGCCGGCGGTACCGAGCTCAAGCAGCACGGGATCGTGATCCAGGGTGTCAATGTCGCGCTCGTACTCGGCATCTACTTCTAGGTCTCTTTTGGCGAGCCATAGGTGCGACCGCGCCATTCGATTTTGCGAGGGCCGCGCCAGGCCGATCGAATCATGATGAAGGCGACGACGGCTGCACCGAGCGGGTAGAGGAGCGCGTGCCAGACCGGCGCTCGTTCTGCGGCGTAGACCGCGATCCACGTTAGCAGCGATACGACGGTGGCAATGAGGGCGAAGTGCCAACCGTTGGTGAGCCACAGGATCGGGGGCGCCAACCAGAACAGCGACGGTAACCACATCAGGTACGGCAGCACCGCGCGCACGACCCTGACCGGCGGCGCCATCAGTGCGGCGCCCGACGCGAGGTTCTTGGACCAGCCGGCGATGATCTCGCGGAGCGAGCCGTACATGCGCGTGGTCATGAACTCTCGCGCCTGGACGATGAAGATGTTTTTGCCCGCGCGCACGTAGTTTTGCGCCAGCATCACGTCGTCGGCCACGCTGTGCTTGACCGCCGCGTGGGTGCCGACGGCGTCGTAGGCCGCCCGAGTCGTCAAAATGAATTGCCCGTTCGCGATCGCGTTCCAGTACGTGCGCGTACGGTTCACCGACGCGAGATAGGCGAAGCGGCTCTCGAGCGCGACAAAGACGTGCGGCTGAATCAGCCGTTCCCAGAACGTGCGCATCTCCTGGCGCGGCAGTACCGTGAACAGATCGACGCGCTCGTCCTGTAAACCGCGCACCGCGCGCGGCAGCAGCTCGGGCTCGTGCCTGGTATCGGCATCCGCGAAGAGCAGCAACTCGCCCCGGGCGACCTTGTAGCCCTGCACGATCGCCCACGGCTTCCCAAACCATCCCGCCGGCAGCTCGGCGCCGCGCACCAGCCGCAAGCGCGTGCCGGTCACGGGCTCGACGATTGCGGCGGTGCCGTCGGTCGAGCGGTCGTCCACGACAATGACTTCGATGGGCGAATATCTGGTTTCGAGCACGGAGCGCACGCACCGCTCGATGTTGCGGGCCTCGTTGCGCGCGGGAATGATGACGGAGACGAGCGGCCCGGACGTGAGTGGCGCATAGTCGCGCAGCCGGGGTCCGTGGACGAGGTGGCGAGACACAATCAACAGCAGCACCAGGATCCACGGCGCCGCGAGCAGCCAATTCATTTACGTGATTCGATGGAGGAGACGACGACGGCGCTCGCCAGATGGCCGGTGACGTTCGTCATCGTGCGGAACATGTCGGAGATGCGGTCCAGTCCCATCAGAATGCCGAGACCAGCGACTGGCAACCCGGTCGCCTGGAACGCTGGGAAGAGGCTGATCACGCCGCCCGAGGGAACCGATGCAACGGTGAGCGACGCGAGAAACACGGCGGCGCCCGCCTGAAACATGTGCCCAAAGCCAAATGGAATCCCGTACAGGCGCGCGATGAACACCACCGCGATCGCCTGAAACAACGCGCTGCCGGCGCGGTTGATGCTGGCGCCCAACGGGAGAACGAAACCGGAGATTGGCCGGGGGATCTGCAGATCCCTGTCCGCGGCGTCGATCATGTTCGGCAGCGCGGCCATCGACGACGTCGCCGAGAACCCCATGAGCATGGACGGGTACGCGGCGCGCAAAAACCGCACGGGAGAGAGGCGGGCGATGAGCGCCACACTCGGCAGATACGCGGCCGCGATGAACAGCAGGACGCCGATGATGACCGCGGCGATGAACGACAGCATCGCGCGGACCACGTCCCAGCCGTATTGCGTGGCCGTCGGCGCGACGAGCGCGAAGATGCCGATGGGCGCTAGCAGCAGCACCCAGTGCACGATCCGGATGAGCGCATCGGTCGCGGCGTCGGCCATTGCGACGAGCGGCGCTCGCTTTTCGAGCGGCAGCGTTGCGGTCGCGATGCCGAAGATCGTCACGAACACGATCACGGGCAGCAGATTGCCCTCGGCCGCCGCCTTGAAGGGATTCGCGGGGACCAATTGCACGATGAACTGCAGGCCGGTGGGGATGTTCTCGGCCGCGCGTTGAATCGCTGCAGGATCGGCGGCGGCCGCCCGCAAGACGACCTGTTTTTCGGGCGTCACCGCGGCACGCGGCAGCATCAGCGTGCCGATGGCAAATCCAAGCGCGATCGCCACCAGCGACGTAGCCCAGAAAAACAGCAGTGTGCGGACCACGAGCCGGCCGAGCGCGCGCACCTCGCCCAGTTTGGCGAGGCCGGCGAACAACGCGGTCGCCACGAGTGGAATGGCGACCATAGAAAGGAGGTTCTGGAAGAGGACCCCAACGGGGCGAATGCCGATCAGCACGTTGGCCAGCGCGGGATGGGCGTGTTTCGCCAACGCGGCCGCGAGCAGACCGAGCAAGAGACCCGCAATCAGGCCTACTCCCATCCACACGTGGCTTCTCATTGGATGTCGGCTATTATATCGCCATGCCAGACAACACACACGCTCAGACAAAGAGCCCGAAATGGGCCCTCATTCTGGGGGCGTCCAGCGGATTTGGTGAAGGCGCGGCGCGAGCGCTGGCGCAGGCGGGTTACGACATCGTAGGCGTTCACCTGGACCGCAAGGCAGGGCTCGAGCACGTGGCCGAGATCCGCCGCGACATCGAAACACTGGGCCGCAAGACGCAGTACTTCAACATCAACGCGGCCGACGAAGAGAAGCGCAACGAAGTCCTCGACGAACTCGCCAAACAGAAGCTCAACATCGCCGTGCTGCTGCACTCGCTCGCGTTCGGCACGTTGAAGCCGTACATCGGCGACGACGTCCTGAACAAGGCCAACATCGACATGACGCTGGACGTGATGGCTCATTCGCTCGTCTACTGGGCGCAGGGCGTCGTGCAGCGCGGGTTGATGGGGAAGGGCGGCCGGATCTTCTCGATGACGTCATCCGGCTCGACGCGCGTGTTCGCGACCTACGGCGCGGTGTCGGCGGCCAAAGCGGCACTGGAGTCTCACACCCGTCAGCTCGCGCTCGAGCTCGCACCGCTCGGGATTGCCGTGAACGCCTTGCGCGGCGGCGTGACCGATACGCCCGCGCTGCGCAAGATTCCGGGCAACGAAAAGCTCGTCGAGATCGCCACACTGCGGAATCCGCATCATCGCCTGACCACTCCCGCCGACCTCGGCGGCGCGATCGTGGCGCTGTCACATCCCGGCGCCGACTGGATCACGGGCAACGTGATCAACGTCGACGGCGGCGAGGAGGTATCGGCCTGACAACGGGGAAGGGGGACGGGGGAAGAGGGAAGGGTGCCACTCTACAAGCAGCACGTCTCAAGCTGCGCGGTTTCCGGCCCACTGAGATTCAGTTTGAGACGGGGATGATTGCCGCGGCCGTCGCCGTCATCCTCCACGACGGCGACGACGGGGGCGGGGGGGGGCTTGAGGCGCTGTTCATCCACCGAGCGGTGCGCGCCGGCGATACCTGGTCCGGCCAGATCGCGTTTCCAGGCGGTCGACGCGATCCCGCGGACGCCGATCTCCTCGCCACGGCGATCCGCGAAACCCGCGAAGAAATCGGTGTCGACTTAGGCGGTGCGGAGCGTCTTGGGGTCCTCGACGACCTCTATCCCCGGACGCCGGTTCTGCCGCCGGTCGTCGTGCGTCCATTTGTATTCGCGTTGACCGCGCGGCCCACCATTGTCGTCAGCCCGGAGGTCCAAGACGCCTTCTGGGTATCCTTCCGGGCTCTCCAGGCCCCGGGGGTGCAGGGCGAGGTCGTGGTCGATCATCCTGGCATCCCCCGACGGGTCCTACCTGCTTATACGCTGGGAAATCGCACTATTTGGGGGATGAGCGAGCGCATTCTCACACCGTTAATTACGCTGATTTCTTAGTCTTACAAAATCCACATCTTCGCTTGACAATATTTGATAATTAGGCTAGCCTAATGCCCTGTCTCGTTGACAGGGCATTGCTCGGAGGCTCGATGAACGCCGCGATTCGGACGCCGCAACCACCGCTCACCCGGTCCGTCGAGGACTACCTGAAGTCCGTTTTTCATCTCACCAGTCAAGGCGGTTTCGCCACAACGAGCGACATCGCTGAAATGCTCGACGTCGCGCCTCCGTCGGTCAGCGGCATGATGAAACGGCTCTCCGAGACCGGACTCATCGAGCACGTGCCGTATCGCGGCGTGCAGCTCACGCACCAGGGGCGCCGCGCCGCGCTGCAGATGATCCGTCGTCACCGTATTCTCGAATCGTACCTCACGGGCAAGCTCGGCTATGACTGGGGTGATGTGCATGTGGAGGCCGAGCAATTGGAGCACGCGGTGTCCGACAAGTTGATCGAGCGCATGGCGGACGCCCTGGGCGAGCCACGCTACGATCCGCACGGCGCCCCGATTCCGACCGCGGCCGGTGAAATCGAAGAAGCGGAGCTGGTGACGCTCGCGGAGACCGCAGTGGGCAGCAGTGTCGTGCTACAGGAAGTGGGTGATGAAAACACCGAGCGGCTGCACTATCTCGCCGAGCAGGGGCTGATCCCGGGCGTGCGTCTGACCGTGATCGACCGGCAGCCGTTCCATGGCCCGACAATCACGCGGCTGGGCGACGGCACGACGCGCGTCGTAGGTCAGGAGCTTGCGTTGCTGCTGTTCTGCAGGCCGATCGATGGCGAATAGCGTAATCGACGCGGGCTGGCGGCACCCACGGCTGACGCCCAGCCTCGCCGAAGTCTACCGCACGGTTCCGATCAAACCCGGTGCCTGGTGGAAGAAGGCGCTCGCGTTTGCCGGTCCGGGATATCTCGTCGCCGTCGGCTACATGGATCCCGGCAACTGGGCCACCGATCTCGCGGGTGGCGCGCGCTTCGGCTACACGCTGCTGACCGTCATCCTGCTCTCCAACTTGATGGCCATTCTGCTCCAGGGTCTCGCGGCGAAGCTCGGCATCGTGAGCGGCCGCGACCTCGCGCAGGCGTGCCGCGACCACTACTCGCGACCGGTGTCGTTGTTTTTGTGGGTGATCTGCGAAATCGCGATCGCCGCGTGCGACCTCGCGGAGGTCATCGGCTCGGCCATCGCCCTGAATCTGCTGTTCGGGATCCCGCTCGCGTGGGGAATCGCGATCACCTCGCTCGACGTGCTGATTGTGCTGTACATGCAGCAGAAGGGATTTCGGTTGCTCGAGGCGCTGGTGGTCGTTCTGATCGCCACCATCGCCGGTTGCTTCCTGTTCGAGATCCTGATCTCGAAGCCCGATGCCGGCGCCGTGCTTTCCGGTTTTCTCCCGCGTGCGACCATCCTTCAGGATCCCGACAAGCTGTACATCGCGATCGGCATCCTGGGCGCCACCGTCATGCCGCACAACCTCTATCTCCACTCCTCGGTCGTCCAAACGCGCAGCTACGAGGAAACGCCGGCGGGCAAGCGGGAAGCGGTGAAGTTCGCCTTCCTCGATTCGACCGTCGCCCTCTCGTTCGCGCTGTTCATCAATGCGGCGATTCTCATCGTCGCGGCGGCCACGTTCCACCGCGTCGGTGAAACCGGGGTCGCGGAGATCCAGGATGCCTACCGGCTGCTGACGCCCCTGCTCGGCGTGACCGGGGCCAGCGCGGTGTTCGCGTTCGCCCTGCTCGCCTCCGGTCAGAACTCGACGCTCACCGGGACGCTGGCAGGCCAGATCGTGATGGAAGGGTTCCTGAACATCCGAATCCGGCCCTGGCTCAGGCGGCTCATCACCCGCTTGATCGCGATTGTGCCCGCCGCGCTGACGGCTATTCTCTGGGGAGAGCACGGCACCGCCAAACTCCTGATCCTCAGCCAGGTGATCCTGAGCCTGCAGCTCTCATTCGCGGTCTTCCCGCTCGTGATGTTTACTTCAGACCGCCTGAAGATGGGGGAGTTCGTGAATCCCAGGTGGCTGAAGATCCTCGCGTACACGGTTGCGGTTTTCATTGCCACCTTGAACGTCTGGCTGCTCGTGCAGACGTTCAAGGGCTGGGTCGGCTGATGTACAGACGTATCCTCGTGCCACTCGAGAACGGTCCCGCCGACAGCGCAATACTCAAACACGTCACCGGCCTGGCGAAGCTCCTGGGCGCTGAGGTGCTGCTCGTGCACGTCGCGGACGGATGGGCGGCACGGAACATGGAGCAGCTCAACCTGCGTGAGTCACAGGAGATGAAGGAAGACCGGGCCTACCTGGAGCGGATGTCGGGGGAGCTGCGGCAGTCGGGCATCGAAGTGGACGCGGTGCTGGCAGCTGGGGATCCGGCCACGGAAATCGCCGCGACCGCCGAGCGGGAACAGGTCGATTTAATCGCGATGGCGACGCACGGGCATTCGCTGCTGAGCGATGTGGTTCATGGCACCACCGCGACAGCATTGCGACACGTCAGCCGGATTCCGATCCTGATGGTGCGCGCGCCTGCTCCAACGCCTTGAGAATGGCGCTGAGACGGCGGTCTCGCGCTTCCCGCAGGAACTCGACCTTCCCCT
>WNGA01021684.1_pt1 | contig 11505 bp, 13 predicted proteins | sample 5400061 | NCBI WGS metagenome assembly WNGA01 (sample SAMN13153366, study PRJNA577476) | soil metagenome | isolation source: 100 cm soil or saprolite under grassland replicate 2 | place: USA:California | collected 2016-06-15
CAGTTACTTTACATCTAACTAAAGCTCCTATTGCACCCCGCTTAGCCATTTTCTTCGTCCTCTTTTCCCCTTCTTTCCCTATAGACTACTACACATCTTGTGGTGCCTGATGTATTCCTCGCTTTCGATCAATTCCCATGTTGGCGCAGCCAGTCAAGTAATTTTTCAAGATGCTCTTGATGATGGTCATACGAAGCTACGAGGATGAAGGCGAGACTATAACCTCCGAGCCAGGGGTATCTATCTCCATCCAACAGGTCTCTTTCAGGAATCTCGCTTCCTAATTCCAGGAATCGCAAAAACCCTTCTCTCCAATTCTGATGAATTTCTGACCACAGCTTTTTGTGGTTTCTTTCAAAAGTCAAAGCATTCACTCGATCTGAATCCTCTTCCCAATTCTCTATAGATTCCACAATCCACTTTGGGAGCTCAGGTTCCTGATCGTGTACACCACCTTCCATCCGCGCGATGGAGATCTGCTGCCACGCCCACAAATGAGCGATGATATCTTTGATGGACCAATCGAAATCAAAATGCGGTGCCGTAATCTGCTCTTCATTTAGGCTCGCGAGCAATTCTTCCCAGCCCTCGAATTGTTCTCTCAAGGCCGTGAGGATATGATCTTTCATGTTCATCATCGTTTCTCTATCCACTGGGAAAACGATCAGCGATGATGTTTAAATTGATGTTGTGCTCAAGGAGCGCCTTCAGCCCTGCGAGCGCGAAGGTGAATCCTTCGGTCGAGCCGATGGCTTGTTCCGCGATTTCTTCGTTTTACATTGACATCTGTCCCCGAGTTGTACATTTCCCAATCCCAGCGGATTTGCTTGCCAGTTTCCAGCCTGACGCTGCTTTTCGTGAACCGGAATTTGGTCGTGATAGCAGGATCGATGAACGCTTCAAACACTTCCGCCACAGGTCTGCGGATCGACATTTCCGTTTTTGCGATCATGGGTTTTCCTTTCAACTTGGTTGATGTATTATTCTGACCTGAAAAACTTTTACTCACCTTCTTTAGAATACTTTGCCATGAAAGCTCAACAAAAGAAACCATGAAAATGCCACGTTGGATGGTGAAAGGGATTGATCCACTTTCGATTTCATTTCATAGATAGTGGACCGGTAGGCATCATAAAAAGCCCATGTAGGGGTTGATTTATATTGCAGGTTTTTCAACTCGAAATATTCAATGATACCCTTGACCGTGGTTGGCTTGACAAGAACAGCCCTTTGCGGATGAAAATAGGTTTGGCAAACCGTCATTAGCGACCATTTCGCCAATTTACTGCTTTTCAGCATTTCCAAAATTGTTTCAAATCCGATTTGCTCTTTTCCATGTAGTAATTCTTCCAGACCGCTGGTGAGCAACTCCCTGTCTTTAGAAGAAAGGGTCTCTGCAAAATCTCTGAATCTTGGTTTTTCGAACACAGAAATGACGGATGAACGGCTAACGACCTTGATCATATTTTGGATGATCTGATCAGGGAGTTTGAAATTTCTCTTGGCAAATCTTTCCTGAGCAAATGCGATCATTTTGTCAACTTTATGTTTCGTCTTCCGTATGGCGATGATCTCAGGGTTGTCGAATCCTCCGGGATAGCGGTGGAGAAACGCTTCTTCTGCCTGTCTTAATCTGATGAGATTCACGTTGCCTCACATGCCACTCCAAAATTCTCTTCGGATTGTAGAACATACATTCTACGATGTCAATGTCGAAATCCGTTAGGAAGGTCTCAAAAGTTCGTTTAAATTATTAGCCACTGAGATCACTGAGCATTTGAGAAAAGAGAAGAAAAACTCAGAGTTCGCTGTGTGCTCCCCTGGCACCGTGCGGCTTAAGCCGTACCAGGGCAGGTGTGTGGCAATGACTGTTGATTGAACAATTAGCTCAATTCCAGCTTCATCACAAAATCGTTTTGCGGATCGTTCCCCACAGAAAAGACATGAGTGCCTACTTCGCGAAAACCCCACTTCTTGTAAAAATCAATGGCTCTTTGATTTTTCTCCCAGACGCCCAGCCAGACACCATCACAGCCTCGCTGCCTGGCTTCGTTGATCGTCGCCTGCATGAGCTCTTTCCCGACTCCCTCGCCTAGGTGTTCTTGCGAGGCATAAATCCTTCTGATCTCCAGCGGTTTGGTTCCTTGGATTGCTTCATCCCTACTATTCAGGATTAGCTGGGCATAGCCAATAGGAACATTTTCAGATTCGGCAATGAGGAAAATAATGTCGGGCTGAGAAAGTTCATTGAATTGGATTTCCGGCGAAAATGATCTTTTTAAGTGAGCGTCCATATTTTCTGGCGTGTTATCTTTCGCGAACGTTTCGTAAAACGTCCTTGCTCCCAACTCAGATAACATTTTTGCATCCTCGGTTGTTCCATATCGAATATTCATATTCACTCCAACGATAAAGATGATTTGATTCTGTGATCTATCTCTCCGTAAGGTCTTGAGAGAATTGTATGCTTTCACATGGAAAATCGCAACTGCGCTTCTCCCTTCTCTCTTCACAATCAATTCACAACCGACTCCTATACTCCGAGCATAAGTTCAAATAAAAGGAGTTAAACATGAACGGAAGAATCGGTTTACGTATCGTAGCGGCTTTGGTGTTGATTGCCGCGGTGGCGGGTGTCGCATTCTTTGCCTTCCAGGCAGGCGTTGCGCAAGGGTCACCCGTTACTATCCAAGCGCCCTCGGGTGAGACCTCGCCGTTACCTTATCCTTATTACGGATATGGTATGCCTTTCCATCGTCCATTCGGATTTGGATATGGCTTTGGTTGCTTTGGTCCTTTGCTTGGGTTCCTCCTCATATTCCTGGCGTTCCGCTTCCTCTTCTGGGGTCCGCGCTGGGGCTGGGGACATCGCGGTCCGTGGCGACACGGATGGGGTGAAGGTGAAGTTCCCCCGATGTTCGAGGAGTGGCACAAGCGTGCGCATGGTCAAAGCTCTGACACAGAGTCTTCAGAAACCTCTGAAAAGACAAGCTAAGAACACATGGTGGGAATCTGGATGTCGCCATTACAGCGACATCCAGATTTGAGGAGAGATTCTGGTGATAAAAAGATTCAATTCACAATTTGCTCACCCTGAGGGGTGGGCTGGTCGTTTTGTTGGGATGATCTTAGCGTTGAAGAATCGCAAGCGCAATGCCTGGACGATTTCCATGCTCGATATCCAACCCAGCGACCAAGTTCTCGAAATTGGATTTGGTCCTGGGCAGGCGATTCAGGAAGTAGCGAAGTTAACACCAAACGGCTTTGTCGCTGGAATAGATTTATCAAATGTGATGGTGGAGCAAGCCAGCAAACGTAACTCTATGGCAATTCGTTCAGGTCGTGTTCTTCTGCGGCAAGGATCCGAGTCGCCGTTGCCTTTTGAAGATAACAAATTCAATAAAGTCTTTGCTGTTAATTCCATGCAGTTTTGGTCAAACCCAATTGAGGGCTTGCAGGAAATAAGGCGCGTACTCAAATCTGGTGGACGGGTTGTGATCACCATTCAGCCTATGTGGGCAAAGACCGAAGAGGAAGTACAAAGTGTTGGCGAGAAGTTAGTATTTCGACTCAAACAGGTAGGTTTCAAACAAGTCCGTTTGGAGACAAGGCAGATAAAACCAGTCCCTGCTGTGAGTGGGATTGGCACAAAGTAAATCAGTTCACGAATTATTCCATTTTGCGATTACAAAGTGCCGCATAATTTTCTTAACTTGAACTATGTGTATCAATCTACAAATTCGTGTTAAAAGTTAACTTATTTATGAAACAAGCGGTAAACTTGACATGACGATGAAGAACATTCTAGTTGTAGATGATGAACCCAAGATCACCCAGCTCGTGCGCGATTATCTGGAGCGGGCGGGATTTGGTGTTCTGGTCGCGTATGATGGGAAGAAAGCTTTATCACTTGCCAAGACGGAAAAGCCCGATATGGTCGTTCTGGACCTCGGCTTACCTCAGCTCGATGGGCTGGACTTTACCCGCGAGTTTCGCAAAAGCTCCAACGCTCCGATCATCATGCTGACGGCACGCTCGGATGAATCAGATAAATTGATCGGACTCGAGCTTGGCGCAGATGATTACATGACCAAGCCATTTAGCCCAAAGGAATTGGTGGCGCGCGTCCGCGTGGTCTTTCGTTGGATGCGATCCACGGTGTGGCATTTGAATCCTACGAACGCGCAATCGACGCGCATATCAAGAATATTCGCCGCAAAATCGAAATCAAGACCAGTGAACCGCAACATATTTTGACCGTCTATGGTGTTGGATATAAGTTTGCGGATAAATAGACTCTCTCGCGTTGAGCGGAAGGAGCGCAGCGACTGTAGTCGAAGCGTGCTTTGCAAGGAATTCGCCCTTCGTCTGCGCTCGGCAAGCACTCGCTCCGCTCAGGACGAAGATTCCCTTTTATGAGACCTCACCCTCGCTTTTCCCATCGTCATCGCCCGCCGTGGTGGCCTGAAAATGAAGAATGGCCGCCGAAGCGTTGGGGCTATATGCGGCGCAACCCATTCTTTCGCAGGATGGGCTGTATTTTCTTTGCCTTTAATTTTTTCGGCTTGATCATTTTTGGAATTGTCATTGGTACGATTATCAGCACTCTCAATAGAGGGGGGTACTCAGGCAACTTACTAAGCTGGCTCCTGCCTGTTGCTGCAATATTTGTTGTTTTCATTATTGGAATATCCATCTTTGCAGCGCGAAATATCAGGCGAATGTCTAATCCGCTGGACGAGTTGGTGGAGGCCTCCAACAAGGTCGCGGAGGGGGATTATTCCATCCGCCTTGAGGAGAAGGGTCCTCCAGAGGTCCGCTTCTTGCTACGTGGATTCAACTCAATGGCAGAGCGATTGCAGGTCACTGATCAGCAACGGCGCAACATGCTGGCGGATGTGTCACATGAGCTGCGGACGCCGATTACCGTTATCCAAGGCAACGTGGAAGGAATTTTGGATGGCTTGTATCCTGCCGATGAAGCCCGGTTGAAATCCATATTAGAGGAAACACAAGTCCTCTCAAGATTAGTGGATGATTTGCGGACTCTTGCTTTAGCAGAGAGTGGCGCGCTGCGTTTAAAGCGCGAACCAACTCCTTTGCCCGAATTAATTCGTGACACGATTTCCAACTTCGAGGCACAAGCAAAGGAAAAAGTGATTAGACTTGAGATGTCCCTTGGCGATGTTGACGAAGCGACTATTGACCCTCAGCGCGTCCGTGAAGTGTTGACCAATCTGCTTTCGAACGCTCTGCGTTATACACCGCGTGGAGGGGAAGTAAAAGTCGGTTTCGTGGAATCCAGCAGTAGTGTGGAGAGAGCGATAACAATCTTTGTCGAGGATAACGGCCCTGGGATTGAACCTACTATTTTGCCACACGTCTTCGATCGCTTCTATAAATCCAGCGATTCCGGCGGGATGGGGTTGGGATTATCCATTGCGAAGTACCTGGTGGAAGCGCATGGTGGGAAAATTTGGGCGGAAAGCAAAGTGGGGCAGGGCACAAAAATCTCGTTTACTTTGCCAATCTGAGGGCTGGATAACTGTGCCCACTACAACGTGGTAAAATATCCGCTTGTGATTTCAGCCCGCATGCGTCCTTTCCGCAACCTCTCTATGCCTGTCTGAAACGCAAAAAATCTAAAGGAGTAAGTGAAATGGTTCGTATTCGTTTACGTCGTATTGGCCTCAAAGGCCAACCCACGTACCGCATTGTGGCTGCTGATAAAGAGTCACCCCGCGATGGTCGCTTTTTGGAAATTTTGGGTTTCTATAACCCACGCACGCAACCTTCGACGATTCACGTCAAGGAAGATCGCGCTTATCACTGGATGAAGAACGGCGCTTTGCCCAGCGAGTCTGTGGCGCAGATCTTCAAGAGCGTGGGCATTTTGGAACGTTTTGAACGCTTCAAAAAAGGTGAGCCCATTGAAACTCTCATGAAGGAAGCCGAAGAAGCTGAGACCAAGCGCGGCGTCTTCATGAAGACAGGCAAGTAAGTAATATTTCGTCATTGCGAGGGTGATGCTCTTCCACCTGAAGCAATCTCCGATTATAGTGAGATTGCTTCGTCACACACTTGCCTTGGGTGCAAGTGCCGGGGAGGAACGCTCCTCGCAATGACAAAAGGCAATTATGAAAGACCTTATTGAATATATCGCCAAATCATTGGTGGATCATCCTGAGGAAGTACAGGTTCGGCAAAGTGGAGGTGGGTCACGGGTTCGTATCGAACTGAGCGTCTCGAAGGATGATATGGGGCGCGTGATCGGGAAGGGCGGCAAAGTTGCCAACTCCATTCGCACGCTCTTGCGAGTGGCAGCAGAGCGAGAAGGTAAGCAGGCCACCCTCGATGTGGTTGAGCCAGAATAATGGCTGATACGAAGAACGCTCCAGGCTCGCCAGACGGCGAGCCTGTCTATTTGGTGGTTGGCTTTCTCCGTCGCGCGCATGGGCTGCAGGGCGAGATGATTATGGATCTGCATACCGATTTTCCTGAGCGGTTTCGAAGCGGAAGAAAATTGTTTGTTGGCGAAGAGTATAAGGTGATGACAGTCGAGAGTGTGCGCTCCCATGCAAAAGGTATGTTGATCAAGTTCAAAGGGATTGAAACGCCGGAAGACACCGCGCAGTTCCGAAATCAATGGGTGTATGTCAAAGCTTCTGAGGTACCTGCATTGCCCGAAGGACAAATCTATCAACATGAGCTTTTCGGATTTAAAGTTGTGGATGAAAACGAAAACCCGCTTGGCGAATTAGTGGAAATTATTGAAACGGGCGCGAATGACGTCTATGTGGTCAGGGATGAATCTGGAAAAGAGATCTTATTGCCTGCGATTCCCTCGGTCATTCTGGACCTTGATCCTATTCGCCGTTTAATGCGCGTTCACTTGCTTGAGGGGCTTATCTAGCCGCCGAGGACGGCGACTAGCGCAAAATCGTAATATGGGCGACAAACGTTACTGGATTGGTTTCAACCTGATCAAAGGGATTGGCGCGGTGCGCATGCAGGCGTTGATCCACCACTTTGGGGATTTGGAAGATGCATGGAAAGCCGAGCCGGCTGAGTTAGCCCGAGCAGGCATGGGCTTGAAAGTAATCGAGCGTATCGTCCAGGCACGTAAACAGGTAGATTTGGAAAAAGTATGGAAGAAAATCGAGTCACAGAACATCCATATCCTGACGTGGGAAGACGAAGCATATCCCCAGCGATTGAAAGAGATTGACCAACCTCCGCCTGTGTTGTATATTCGCGGCGAATATCTGCCAGACGACCTGTTTGCAGTTGCCATTGTTGGAACAAGGCGAGTCACATCCTACGGCAGACAGATTACAGAGGAACTTTCATCATTTCTCGCGGCGAACGGAATCACGGTGATCAGTGGGCTTGCTCGTGGGGTGGATGCCATTGCTCATCAAACCGCGTTGAAGGCGGGCGGACGAACGATTGGCGTGTTGGGTTCCGGCGTGGATAAAATTTACCCGCCTGAGCATCGCGCTCTTGCTGAAAAAATGATGGAGAACGGTGCGATCGTCAGTGATTATGCTCCGGGCACACCACCCGATGCGACCAATTTCCCTCCGCGCAATCGCATCATTTCAGGTTTATCATTGGCGGTTGTCGTGATCGAGGCAGGCGAGACAAGTGGAGCCTTGATCACTGCCGAATTTGCTGCGGAGCAGGGACGTGAAATATTTGCAGTACCAGGTAGTATCCTTGCGCCGCAAAGTAAAGGCACCAACAAGCTAATTCAAAATGGTGCATTGCCTTTGCTAAGCGTAAATGATTTGATGCAAGCCCTAGATCTAACCCGGATGGGCGAGCATAAAGCCGCTCGAAAAGTAATCCCGGCGGATGAAACGGAAGCCCGCTTGATGAATGTCCTGGGTGATGAGCCACTCCATGTGGATGAAATTCGAAGTCAAACTGAGCTGCCGATTGAAAAAGTCTCCGCCACATTGGCGTTGATGGAATTGAAAGGGATGGTGCGTCAGGTGGGTGGCATGAATTATGTTGCTGTGCATGAGGTACAATCCGATTATTCTGCCTAGGAGGATAAAAGATATGGAACATAATGATGCTGTGCATACGTATGCTGTTATCATGGCTGGTGGAGGTGGGACGCGTCTTTGGCCCATCTCCAGAAAAGAAACACCCAAGCAATTACTGCCCTTGCTTGGTAAAGAGACTCTATTTCAAAGTACAGTCTCTCGACTTGAACAGATTTTTCCACCAGAAAGGATTTTAGTTGTCACCGTCGCTGAGCAGGCGCGTGAGATGCAAAAACAAGTACCTGCTATTCCGGTTGAAAACTATTTAATTGAACCGGCTCCACGCGGAACGGCCTCTGTGGTAGCATTGGCGGCTGCGGTGCTCCAGAAGCGTGACCCGCAGGCAATTATGGCAATCCAGACATCCGATCATTACATTCGCAATCGTGACTTGTTTCATTATTTGATCAGAGCCGCATTTGACGTCGCACAGAAAAATTATCTTGTAACACTTGGTATTACACCTACATATCCCTCGACTGGATATGGGTATATTCAGCAGGGCGCTTCTCTGGATGGTGATTACAAATATCCGGTGTACACAGTCAAGCGCTTCAAAGAGAAGCCGGATGAAGAGACTGCTCAGCAATTATTACGAAGTGGCGATCATTCATGGAATAGTGGTATGTTTGTTTGGCGAGTGGATACCATCCTGGCAGAAGTTGAACGTCAAATGCCGCAGCTTTTCGAAGTGGTCACTAAAATTGCTTCTGCCTGGGGTACACCTGAACAAGATGAGATTGTGCAGGCACACTGGTACGATCTAAAGAGTCAGACGATCGACTATGGCGTCATGGAGAAAGCAGAAAAGGTTGCTGTTTTGCCCGCAGGTGGATTGGGCTGGAGTGATATTGGCTCATGGGACTCGCTCTTTGAAGTTCTCTTGCCCGATATGAATGGAAATGTGGCTACCAGCGCTCAACACCTTGCCCTCGATACGCATAGTACATTGGTGTATAGCAAGAGCGATGAACGTCTCGTCGTAACGATTGGTTTGGATGATATCGTCATTGTGGATGCCGGTGATGTTTTAATGGTCTGTAAAGTAGACCAGTCACAAAAAGTGAAAGACGTCGTGGAACATTTAAAGAAACATCATCAGGAGAAATATTTGTAGAGTATGTCGTTGTGAAGATAATCGGTGGTTGAGTAGCCCTGAGCGGCTTGTGCGAAGGGTGTATCGAAACCACCAGCCTATGAAGCAATTGCATAATTAATAGAGAGATTGCTTACTAGGTGGCGCTTCGTCTGCGCTCCTCGAAAAGTACTCGTCACTCCGCTCACTACAGTCCCGATGTTTTTTCGGGTGCGCGAAGTGTTTTCGCAACGACATATATAAAGGTTAATGTATGGAAGCATATTGCATGAAGTGCAAGACCAAACGTGAGATGAAAGATCCGGTTGCAATGTTTAATGCAAAAGGGTCTCCTGTCACGGTGGGTGTGTGCACCGTTTGTGGAACAAAACTTTATAGAATGGGTAGGACTGAGGCGCATGAAGGGCTCGTTCCACCTGAAAAGCCGGTGAAAGTGGAAAAGCGCGATGGTAAGTTGGTCGTAGTCGAATCCCCGGCAAAAGCTAGGACGGTGGGGCGTTACCTTGGTAAAGGCTACACGGTCCGCGCCTCTGTGGGGCATGTGCGCGACCTGTTGAAGTCTCAGCTTTCTGTGGATGTGGAAAATAACTTCGCGCCGAAATATCGGGTGCCAAATGAAAAGAAAGATGTGGTCAAGGAATTGAAGAAACTCGCGCAGAAAGCTGAAGAAGTCTATCTCGCGACGGACCCTGACCGTGAAGGCGAAGCCATTTCGTGGCACTTGATGGAGGCTGCGCAGATCGATCCTGAGCGCACGAAACGCGTTGTCTTTCATGAGATCACTGAATCCGCAGTCAAGGAAGCGTTTTCCCATCCTAGGCAGATCAACATGGATTTAGTGGATGCTCAACAGGCGCGTCGCGTTCTGGATCGCTTGGTTGGATACAGCATTAGTCCGATCCTGTGGGAGAAGGTGCGCGGTCGTCTCTCGGCCGGACGCGTTCAATCGGTCGCGCTCCGTCTGATCGTCGAGAGAGAACGTGAGATCGAATCATTTGTCCCCGTGGAATATTGGTCTATTCACGCAGAGTTTCAGCCTGAAGGAATCAAATCTACGTTTACGGCAAAATTGGCGAAGATCGATGACAAGGAACCAGAACTATCGAACGAAGAAGTAGTCAAGCCGATTCTCGTAGACATGGAAACGGCTGCGTACGTAGTGACAAAGGTCAAGCGCGGCGAGCGGCGGCGAAAACCATCTGCACCTTTTACAACATCAACATTACAACAGGAAGCTTCGCGCAAGCTTGGTTTTACTGCCAAGCGAACGATGGCCCTCGCGCAGGGATTATATGAAGGTCAAGATGTTGGCAATGGCGGGACGACCGGTTTGATCACGTACATGCGTACCGACTCAACCAACGTCTCTGCGCAAGCGCAGAACGAAGCGCGCCAATATATTAAGAATAAATATGGCGCGGACTTCATGCCTGCGGAAGCTCCGCAATATAAGACTCGCTCTGCCAATGCTCAGGAAGCTCACGAAGCCATTCGCCCAACGTCTGTGATGAGGGATCCTGAACAGATCAAAGAGTATCTCGAACCGGCGATGTACAAGCTGTACCGTTTGATCTGGCAGCGATTTGTTGCCTCTCAAATGGAAGCTGCGGTGTATGATACCTTGCAAGTGGAAGTCACCGGCAAGACGAAGGAACACGAATATCTGTTGCGGGCTTCGGGCTCAACAGTGAAGTTTGCTGGCTTTCTGGTCGTTTATGAAGAAGCCAAGAATGAGGATGTGAAATCGGAAGAAGATGACGAGAACGTCCGAATTCCGGCTGGAGTGGTAGAAGGGCAGAAGCAGGAATTGATCCGTTTGATTCCGGAGCAGCATTTCACGCAGCCACCTCCGCGTTATTCAGAGGCCTCCCTCGTGCAAGCACTCGAAGAAGATGGGATTGGTCGTCCTTCCACGTATGCGCCCACGCTTTCCACCATCCAGCAGCGTGGATATGTAGTGCGCGAGGAAAAACGCCTCATGCCAACGGATATTGGAATTCAGGTCAATGACTTAATGACGCAGTATTTCCCTGACATCGTTGACTATAAATTCACCGCGCGCATGGAGGAAGATCTCGATATGATCGCCTCGGGTCAAGCCGAATGGGTTGAAGTGATGCACGAGTTTTATCATCCGTTTGCGGAGGATATTAAGAAAGCTCAGGCGGAGATGCCGGTCATGAAAAGTGAACCGGAACCCATCGGCCGCAAATGCCCGGAAGATGGTGGTGAGCTTGTCATTCGGTATGGCCGCTTTGGAAAATTCATTTCGTGCTCGAACTTCCCAACCTGTCGCTATACGGAACCGTGGCTTGAAAAAATTGGGGTCCTGTGTCCGAAGGATGGCGGTGAACT
>WNGA01012368.1_pt1 | contig 11503 bp, 6 predicted proteins | sample 5400061 | NCBI WGS metagenome assembly WNGA01 (sample SAMN13153366, study PRJNA577476) | soil metagenome | isolation source: 100 cm soil or saprolite under grassland replicate 2 | place: USA:California | collected 2016-06-15
CGCCGCGCGGCTCGATCCATCGTAGGTGAACGCGACGTGCACCCATTCATTCGTGGGAACGGTTGTTTTGCTGCAAACCTTCAGTGAATTACCCGGCCACAGATGATGAAGCCCGACTGCCAGGCGCCCTTCTTCCAGCAACAATTCGTAACCGCGACTCCCCGCGTCGGCCGGGGCTTTGCTGTGGTGGAGCAGCACCTGGCGCTGAGAATGAGTCGGCGTTTGCATCCAAAGCGCGATCGAGAACGGGTCAGTCCGGGTGAAGTGTCCAATGCCCGGAAAGATGAAGCCGTTTTCGCCATTCAGCTCCGTCGCCATTCCGTTTTTGCCCTCGACCAGTAACGGTCGTTCGTGCGCTTTCCCGGGCTTGGAAGGATCAATACTGTTGGCGACCTCATTCGTCCGGATCTCATCGAAGGAAAAAGCGGCCACCAGTCCCGGCACCAAAGGCTCCGCGGGCTTGGTCTTGAGCCATTCCGCGAACGCGCCGCCGGCGGCCTCGCGCAACGCGCCGAATTGTTTTTCTTTTGCGCCGATTTGCTGCGACAGCTTCGCGAGCCGCGCGTCGGTGGCCGCGTCGGAAAGCAACAGGGTGGGCGCCGGGGTATCCTCCACGAAACCGGAGTAGGGGTTTGGAAGAAGGCAAAGAGCGAGTAGAAATCACTCATCGTGATGGGATCGAACTTATGATCGTGACAGCGCGAACATTCGAGTGTCAGGCCGAGAAAGGCCGTGCCGAACGTGTCCACCCGATCGACCACGTAGCTGACGCGAAATTCCTCCTCGACGATGCCCCCCTCCTCGTTCTGGAGATGGAGCCGGTTGAACGCCGTGGCCAAACGCTGATCTTTAGTCGCGTCGGGTAACAGATCGCCCGCGAGCTGCCAGGTCACAAACTGGTCGAATGGCAGGTTTTCGTTGAAGGCCCGGATGACCCAATCGCGATATGGCCACACCTGCCGCGGCGCGTCCATCTGATAGCCGTAGGTGTCCGCGTAGCGCGCCAGGTCGAGCCATTGCGCAGCCATCCGTTCGCCGTAGCGCGGTGAGTTCAACAGACGATCGACGACTTTTTCATAAGCGTTCGACGATTTGTCGGCGAGAAAAGCGTCAATTTCCGAGGGTGTGGGCGGAAGGCCGGTGAGATCGAATGTGACGCGCCGGATCAAACGCTCGCGGTCCGCCTCGGCGGCCGGCCGCAGCCCTTCCTGCTCCAATCGGGCGAGCACAAACCGGTCAATTTCGTTCACCGGCCACCGTTGGTTCTTTGTGCGCGGCGGCCTGGGCGATTCGATCGGATTGAACGCCCAGTGCCGGCCCCATTTCGCGCCTTCGTCGATCCAGACTTTGATGAGATCGATTTGTTTCGGAGTCAGCTTATGGTTCGACTCCGGCGGCGGCATCAGATCGTCCGGGTCCCCGGTGGTGATGCGTCTGAACAACTCGCTTTCGGCGCTTTTGCCCGGAACGATCACCGTCTTGCCGTCTTTGAGCCGAAACGCGCCTTCTTTCGTGTCGAGCCGGAATTTTGCCTTGCGCGCCTTTTCATCCGGTCCGTGGCACTGAAAACAGTTGTCCGAAAATATCGGCAGGATGTCGCGGCTGAAATCAACGCCGCCTTTGTCCGCCGGGAGACCGGCGGCCACGCCAATACCAGTGGAGAACACGAACGTCGCCGCGCCGAGTACCGCGAGAACCCCCTCGTGAAGCGCGGCCCATTTCCGTTTGTTCGTCACTAAGCAAAAATAAAGCATCCTGAAACCGACGTCGCTGACCCAAATAATGAAACATAGTCACGCATTCGGCCTTGCGTTCAAGCCAAAACCCCTTGCGCCCGGCTTTGCGGGCTTTGCGGGCTGTTGTAGCGGCAGCCATCCTGGCTGCCGTAGAGGGCGGCATCTTGCCGCCCGGAACCAATGCGCGAATTCGGCGGCGTATTGCCGTACTCCCAGCCTGATCCGCCGGGCAGGATGCCAGTTGTGTTCAGCACGCAAAACGCTTGCAGCGTTCTTCCTCTCTCTCCCCGCGAGGAACGAGCGGGGAGAGAGTCGGAGAGAGGGGCAATTGATAAAAAGCGCCTCCTCTCCCCCGCCCTCTCCTCCTTTTTTCAGGAGGAGAGGGAGAGCAAACGCCGTTGCGCGCTCAAAGCAATTCTTCTGCCGAACACACCTGGCAGGATGCCTGCCGCCACGGAGTTTTTGATACAACCACCACGTCGCCGAAGGAGATCTTCTCCCTCTCCTCCGCGGAGGAGGAGAGGGACGGGGAGAGGAGCCACTGGCCACTGCCGGAAACGTCCGGCAGTTGACGGCTGGCCGGCGATGTGTGACCCTCGGCGCGTTTGACAACCCATCAAAGAATTCGGCTGTGGAAATCAAAAAGGCGATCATAACGGCGGCGGGTAAAGCCCAACGAACGTTGCCGCTTCAGACGCTGGTTGACCGCGACGGAACACCGAAAACCGCCCTGGGCATTATTATCGAGGAGATTCTCAACGCGGGCATCGAGGAGATTTGTGTGGTGGTTTGCCCGGGCGATCAGGCGGCCTACCGGGGCGCTGCCGGCACTCACGCCCGGCGGATTGAATTCGTCGAGCAACCGGCGCCGCTCGGTTACGGACACGCCGTCGGGTGCGCGAACTCGTTCGTCGCCGATCGCCCGTTTCTCCTCCTCGTCGGCGATCACCTGTACGTCAGCGGCGACGACAAACGATGCGCCCAACAACTGGTCGAGGTCGCGGCGACGGAAAATTGCGCGGTGTCGGCCGTCCAGGCCACGCACGAGAGCAAGCTGCCTTACTACGGGGCCGTCGGCGGCAAACGAGTGGCCGGACGCCAGGGGCTTTATGAGGTGGCCGAAGTTCTTGAGAAACCAACCCCGACTGAAGCCGAGCAGCGGCTGATTGTCCCCGGCCTGCGCGCCGGGCACTATCTCTGCTTTTTCGGCATGCACGTCCTGACACCGGCCGTGATGAGCCTCCTCACCCAGGAAAGCGACCGCCGGGGTGAAAAAGGCGGCGTGCAACTGACCGCCGCGCTCGCGAGGCTGGCCGCGCGCGAACGCTATCTCGCCTGCGAATTGCAAGGCCGCCGTTACGACATCGGCGTCAAATACGGTCTGCTCACCGCGCAGCTTGCTCTCGCGCTCGCCGGCCAGGACCGCGATGAAGTCCTGAGCGGTCTGGTGGAATTGCTGGCCATCAAGGGAAAATGATCAGCCGACTCGTCGAGATTATCACCTCGGCCGATCCGGCCGTCCGCAATCAATCGCTGGACGCGTTCTGCGCGAAGCTCGCGCTGCCGGCGCTGCTCGAAGAATGTGTTGCCCTGGACGCCTTTCGTCGTCGGAGTGAAAACCTTTACCAACGGGTCCGCGCGCTCTTTTTCCTTTACGCCATCCATCGGTTCCATCTGCCGACCAAACCGGGCATCAGCCAGCGCGGATTGGTTCCCTTCAAGGGATACGAACACCTCTTGCGACGCCGCTTTGAAGAGGCCATCGAAAACTTTCTGTCGGTTCAAAAGGCCGAGGGGCCGAGCGACGGCCTCTCCAGCGCGCTGGCGACGGCGTATTATCGGCTGGGCTTTCAGACGCTGGCGGACCAGGTGCGGCGCAGCGTCCGTTCCGTGCGGGGCAATCAATGGATGTTCCGCGTGGGGCATCCGCTGGATCAGCCGTTGCGGGTCCGGCCCGAGTTGCTGCGGCCCTGCGCGAGCGACGGCACATATCCTCTCCTGCGCGAGCGCACGCCGGTGCGAATGGACCTGACCCACTGCGGCTGGAGCGACATCTTTTTTCTCGCCATGGATTATCCCGAAGGCGCGAAAGTCCTGAATGTCTCGATTGACCTGGCGGTGCGCGGACGCGACCCGTCGCCCAAACCGCCCGTCGAAGCCTACCTCCGTGTCATCGAAGAACCGGTCCTGCGCCTGACCAGTGTTGACCTCGGGGCAACGACCGACATCACGCACCTGGCCGACGTTTTTGATTTCGCCAGGGACTATCTCGGTCTGCTCAAGGCTGCGGTCATCGCCAGCGGCATCGTGCCGCCGGGCATTGAAGGCTCCGGCCAAAGTCTGGCCGAGTTGCTCGCCCGCATCGTCGGACCCGGGCGCGGCCTCGAAATAGTCAGCAACGTGAATAATATCCCCAAAGGTTCGCGCCTGGCGGTCTCCACCAACCTCCTGGCGGCGCTCATCAGCGTCGGCATGCGGGCCACCGGCCAGGCGGCGTCGCTCACCGGTCCGTTGCAGGAACAGGAGCGGCGCCTGGTGCTCGCGCGCGCGATTCTCGGCGAATGGCTGGGCGGCTCCGGCGGCGGCTGGCAGGATTCAGGGGGTATCTGGCCGGGCATGAAACTGATCGCGGGAATGCTCGCCGACGATCGCGAGCCGGAATTCGGCGTCAGTCGCGGCCGGCTCATGCCCCAACACAGGATCCTCAACGAGACCGACGTCTCCCCGAAAACGCGCCGACAATTGCAGGAAAGCCTCGTGTTGGTGCACGGCGGCATGGCCCAGAACGTCGGACCCATCCTCGAAATGGTCACCGAGAAATATCTGCTCCGTTCCCAGGCCGAATGGCGCGCCCGCCAGGAAGCGCTGGGAATTCTCGACGAAATTCTCGTCGCGCTCAGCCAGGGTGACATCCGCGCCATCGGCGCCGCCACCACGCGCAATTTTCAACAACCGATTCAAACCATCATTCCCTGGGCCAGCACCTTTTACACGGAAACGCTCCTCGAACGCGTTCGCACCGAGTTGGGCGAACATTTCTGGGGTTTCTGGATGCTCGGCGGCATGTCGGGCGGCGGAATGGGGTTCATCTTCGCGCCGGAGAAAAGGTCCGCCGCTCAACAGCGTCTGCAGGAAATCATGCAGGCTACCAGGCGCGAACTGCAGCACGCACTGCCGTTCGCGATGGAGCCGGTCGTTTACGACTTCGCCATCAACGAAAACGGCACGATCGCCGACCTGCTCGAAGGCGCCGACGCGTTGATGCCCCAGGGCTATTACGCGCTCACCGTGCCGACGTTGCTCCGCCAGGAATTGCGCGCGCTCTCGCCGCCGCGCCGCGCCGAGCTGGACAAATTCGGCGCCGCCTGCCGGACGCGGGCCGAACTGCGCGGCACGGTGCAAACGCTCTTCGACGCCCTGCTGCCGCGCGGCAAAGCGGAGTCGGCCGGCGACCAAACGCTCGCCGGGTTGCTCGAACAACACGGCTTCGACCGCGCCCAGCACGAGCAGATTCGGGCCGATTTGAAGGAAGGCCGCATCGGGTTGGCGCAGAATCGTCTGCCTCCCAGCGCGGTGATTGAGGACGTGCGGCCGGAGGATGTGATCGATGCCAGCGCCTGGGCTGCGGCGCCAACTGACGCCGGCGGCAGTGGCGCAGGCGTTCTGTCTGCCTCACTGGCTGACTTGCGCGACCTTGGCCTGGCGGCTCTTCGCGACGGTGAGGTCGCCGTCGTTACCCTCGCCGCCGGCGCCGGCTCGCGTTGGACGCAAGGGGCCGGGGTCGTCAAAGCCCTGCATCCGTTCTGCAAACTCGCCGGCCAACATCGCACTTTCCTCGAAACGCATCTGGCCAAGAGCCGCCGTGTCTCACGCATGAGCGGGACCCTGTTGCCGCACGTTTTCACCACCAGTTACCTCACCCACGAACCGACGGCCGAATTTCTCGCGTGTCAGAAAAACTACGGCTACGAAGGCCCCCTGCTCCTTTCGCCCGGAAGATCGGTCGGCCTGCGAACGGTTCCCACGGTGCGCGACCTTCATTTCGCCTGGGAAGAAATGCCGCAGCAACTCCTCGACGAACAACAACAGAAATTCCGCGACAGTTTGCGCGCCGCGCTCATCAACTGGGCGCGCCAGGCCGGGGAGGCCGGCGATTACACCGACAATGTCCCGCTCCAATGTCTTCACCCGGTCGGCCACTGGTATGAAGTTCCGAACCTGTTCCGCAACGGTGTCCTGGCAAAACTGCTCAACGAACGGCCCCGGTTGAAATACCTCCTGCTTCACAACATCGACACGCTCGGCGCAGACGTTGACCCGGCCCTGCTGGGTTTGCACATTCGTTCCGGCGCGTGCCTGACTTTTGAAGTCGTCACGCGCCGCATTGATGACCGCGGCGGCGGGCTGGCGCGCGTGAACGGGCGCGTCCGCATCATCGAAGGGCTGGCCATCCCGCGCGAGGAAGCGGAGTTCGCCTTGAGCTACTACAATTCGATGACGACATGGATTGATCTGGACAAACTGCTGGCCGATTTCGGGCTGACGCGCGAAGATATTCTGGGCAGTGCGGCAGGCGATCCGCCTGTCGCGAGGGCGTCCCGAGCTCGGGCATCGTCCGGCACCGGAGACCACGACCACGCGGGCGAGGCGCCCTCGTTGGCAGCCGGAACGGCTGCCCTGCCCGTTCCGGTTCACGAAAAAATCACCGCCGCCATCCGCGCGCTTGCCGCAAAGATGCCCACTTACATCACGCTCAAGGACGTGAAGAAGCGCTGGGGCCACGGCCAGGAGGATATTTTCCCGGTAACGCAATTTGAAAAGCTCTGGGGGGACATGACCGCCGTTCCGGAGATTGACTGCCGTTTCGTTGTTGTCCCGCGCTTGCGCGGCCAACAACTCAAGGACCAGGCACAACTGGACGGATGGCTGCGCGACGGCTCGGCTGCCTACGTCGAATCGCTGTGCGAGTGGCAATGAAGGTTGGGAACAAAGCTCCAAACTCCAAGCTCCAAATCCCAAACAAATCCCAAACTCCAAATCCCAAACGCAAGGCGCGGGTTTTGGAGCTTGGGATTTGGATTTTGGAGCTTTTATCCTTCGCTCATGCCACGATCGCTTTTGCCACGTTGCCTTCGACATCGGTCAATCGAAAGTCGCGGCCCTGGAAACGATACGTCAAACGCGTGTGGTCGATGCCGAAGAGATAAAGCATGGTTGCGTGGAGATCGTGCACGTGCATTTGCTGGCCGTCTTCGACGTAACGGTATCCCAGTTCGTCCGTGCTGCCCCAGGTGAGGCCGCCCTTGATGCCGCCGCCCGCCATCCAGACTGAAAACGCGAGGATGTGGTGGTCGCGGCCGGAGCCTTGACCCATCGGCGTGCGGCCAAACTCGCCGCCCCAGAGGACGAGCGTGTCCTCGAGCATGCCGCGTTGCTTCAAATCCTTCACCAGCGCCGCGGAAGCGCGGTCCACATCCTTCGCGCTGACCGGCATGTCTTTCTCGATGTCGCTGTGATGGTCCCAGGCGCGATGATAAAGCTGGATGAACCGGACGCCGCGCTCGGCCAACCGCCGCGCCATGAGACAATTCGAAGCGAAACTGCCGTCACCCGGGTGCTGCACGCCGTACAGATCGAGGATGTGTTGCGGTTCGCTTCTGAAATCGGTCAGTTCCGGCACGGAGGATTGCATGCGGAAGGCCATTTCGTACTGGCTGATCCGCGTTTGAATTTCGGGATCGATGCGTTCCTCGGCCAGCATGCCGTTGAGTCGTTTGATTTCCTCCACGACCTGCCGTTGCGTGCTCTGGCAAACGCCCTCCGGATTGCCCACGTAATGTACCGCGTCGCCTTTGGATTGGAAAAGGATGCCTTCGAATTTGCCGGGCAGGAACCCGGCAGACCACTGCCGCGCGGACACGGGCTGCGCACCGGACCTGCCTTTGGAAGTCAGCACAACGAAGCCGGGCAGATCCTCCGTCTCGGCCCCCAGACCGTAAAGCAGCCACGCGCCCATGCTGGGCCGGCCCTTGATCTGCGAACCGGCGTTCATAAACGCGTGGGCCGGGTCGTGATTGATCTGCTCCGTGTGCAGGGAGCGGACGATGCAAATCTCGTCCGCGATGCCACCGATGTTCGGGAAGAGTTCCGAAATTTCCTGCCCGGACTTTCCCCACTTCTTGAACGCGCAGAACGGTCCGCGCGCCTTCAGTTCCGTGTTCTGCAACTGGGCGAGTTGCTGTCCTTTGGTGAACGATTCCGGAAAGGGTTTGCCCTGCAGTTCTTTGAGCTTCGGTTTATAGTCAAGACTCTCGAGGTGCGACGGTCCGCCCGCCATGTAAAGATGGATGATGCGCCTGGCGCGTATCGGAAAATGCGTTGGATTGACGATCCCCTTCCACCGGGCGTTGGCGATGGGAGGTTCGGACGCGCGCAGCGGACCGGGACCGAGCAAATGCGCGAGGGCAAGGCCGCCCAGGCCGTAGGCGGCGCGGCCGAGGAAGGTGCGACGGTTGATATTCAACTGGAATTCGGAGGGACTGAAAGAGGGGGTCATACGCGACTGCCGTTGAGAACCACCGTTACGAAAACACCAAACGCCAAACACCAAACACCAGAGAAGGTCCAAGCTTCAAACACCAAGAGGGTGCCGAAGGGTCCAGCAGGATTGGCAACAATGGCGGGCACATTCGTCATGGCGAATCGAGATAAGTTTAACAAGTTTATTTTCGGTACATGGAGGCAAAAATACGGACCAACTCGGTGGCTTCACGATAAAGGTCGCGGGCTTCGTCCTTGAGACCAGATTCGGAGGCGGCGATCATCCGAAGAAAAAAGCGCGTCTCTTTTGCCTCCTTCAGGCAACGCTTGATGGTATATCGGAAGTCCTTCTTCGAGACGCAATCATTGGCCTCACAATAGTTCGCTCCAACGCTGGTGCCGGCCCCGACCAGTTGATCAACGAGCCGGTCATTGGCCGGGCCACGGGGGATTCGCTTCGAGAACCGCACGATATTTTCCCCAAACCCGGCGGTCCGTTTCTCCAGGTCAAATGGGTGTCGTTGACCGGATGACCCGACCTGCTCTTCCTTCAAAACCAGTGCGTCGTCGTGCACATCCCAATCCCAGGCCATCCCGTCGGCAGCCGACGCCAGTTCTTGGGGTTTGGTGTTTGGTTTTTGGTACTTCTCTGGTGTTTGGTGTTTGGTGTTTGATGTTTCTGTGCTGTTTGGTGTTTGGTGCTTGGTGTTTTTCATATCAGTATCGCGTAATCGTTTCATGCAGATTCAGCACCACCCGGCACACCTGCAGCCACACCGCCAACTCGGTTTCCTCCGCGCCATTGGGCTCGGGCGCCATGCCGACGCGCATCAGTTTCTTCGCCTCACCGGGATTCGCCCGGTAATATTCCCGTTGAGCGGAGAGGAATTGTTCGAGTGAAGCGCGTTCCTCTGGTTTGACCGGCCGTTCCAACGCGTCCTGGAAGATCAGTTCGAGCCGCTGGTCGTCGTTCTTTTGGCCGGCCATCACTTTTTCCGCAAAGACGCGCGCCGCCTCGACAAAGGTGGGGTCGTTCAGCAGCGTGAGCGCCTGCTGCGGTGTGTTGGAGACGTTGCGGGCCGCGACACATTCCTCGCGCGAGGGCGCGTCGAAGTTGGCCAGCATGGGCTGCAAAAAAGTCCGCTGCCAATGCGTGTAAACACCCCGCCGATACTGGCGACGGTCGAGGTCGGGATAGTAATCGCGGTCCGGGAATTGCAGGTTTGCGTAGTATCCGGCCGGTTGATAGGGATGCACGCTGGGCCCGCCCAGCTCGAGGTTCAACAACCCGGCGATGAAGAGAGCGTTGTCGCGCACAAACTCCGCCTCGAGCCGGCGCGGCGTTTGCGAGGCCAACCAGCGGTTGTTCGGGTCGAGCTCTTTGATCTCCGGCCGCGGATTTGAACTCTGGCGATAGGTCGAGGACATGACCATCAGTTTCACCATGTGTTTGAGGTTCCAGCCGCTGTCCCCGAACTCGCGGGCGAGCCAGTCGAGCAATTCGGGATGGACCGGCCATTCGCCTTGCGCGCCGAGATCGTCCACAACCGCGGAAATGCCCGTGCCGAAAAACTGTTTCCACAACCGGTTCATGATCGTGCGCCCGGTCAGCGGATTGTCCTGCGAAACGAGCCACTTGGCGAGGTCCAGGCGGGTCAGCCGGCGCCCATACGGATTCGGGATCTGCGGCAGGAAATGCGGCACAGCCGGCTGGACGATATCGCCGTTTTCGGCCTGCCAATTCCCCCGCGGCAGAACCCGGGTCACCATCGGCTCGCGGGCGGCCGTGACCACCACAGGCGATTTGCCGCCCCGACATTCCAGCAAGTCCCGATACAGTTTTTTGTAACGGCCGAAATCCTCGATGTCCCATCCGGTGCTGAGGAAATAGCTTTCACCCAGGCGGTCGCGCGCCGTCTTGTCGCGCGGCAATAACGGTTGGGGCAATGCGGCAAGCCACCGGCCCTGGGCTGCGCTCTTCACGGGGTCGGCGGCGGCAAACGGGGAGACGGAAACGCGCACGCAACCGGCCTCGGTCTTGCCCAGCTTCAAAATCAAGGCATCGCCCGCGCGCACTTTCCGGGGCGGATCGAGCAGCCAGACGGCTGTTTGCGGCGATTTGCGGTGTTCAGCGGAGGTCTTCCAGCGGTCTTTCACGCCGGGCACCTCAAAGCCATTCGAGTAAGTCTTTTCCTTGTGATCCGCTTCGGCGTGATAGAACGCAAGCCTGCTCTCCTTCCCTTTCAACGGCTTTAAACTGGCCTCCAGCGCAATCGAGGTGCTCGGGTCCTTGCCGCGCACGATACTGCCCTCGTGCGCGGCGCGCGGAAGCAATTCGACGCGAATGGCGGAAAGCCAGCCGGAAGAAAGCAGCAAAACGAGTTCGGTCTGCCCGGACGCTTTTCCGGTGAACAAAATGGAGCCGTCCGGGTTGGCTGTGAAGCCGGCCGCGGGCGTCGAATTGGTTCCGTTGGGCTTCAACCACACCACCGCCGCCGGAGTCTCCCAACCCTCGGAATGGCGATTCACAAAATCGGCCGCAAACCGGCGCCAACCGTCCAACTCCAGCGGCTGCGAGACGCCGCGCTCGAACTTCACCGCGACCGCCGCGCGCAGTTCGTTCATTTGTCGCTGCAACTGTGCCAGGCGACGCGCCAGATAAGGACTGTCCACCTCGATCTCCGGCGGAAAAGGATGGTCGTTGCTCCAGCCTTTCAAGTCCGGGTTCGGCGTGTAATCGTAATCCGAGTAAACGCCCCATTGCTTGATGTCCGCGAAGAAGGCCTCCATCGAATAAAAATCCCGGGTCGAGAACGGGTCGAATTTGTGGTCGTGGCACTCACAGCAACCCATCGTCGAACCGAGCCACGCCGTGGACACCGTGCGCACGCGGTCCGCCGCATATTTGGCCAGGTACTCCTTCGGCTGCGCGCCGCCTTCGCGGGTCACCATGTTGAGGCGGTTGAAGCCGCTGCCAGTCAGTTGCTCGGCGGTCGGCTGCGGCAGCAGATCGCCGGCAAGTTGTTCGATGGTGAACTGGTCGAAGGGCTTGTTCCGGTTGAACGCGTCGATGACGTAGTCGCGATAGGGAAACACGTTGACGTTCTGGTCGCCGTGATAACCGACCGTGTCAGCGAACCGCGCCACGTCCAGCCACGACACCGCCATCCGCTCGCCGAAATGCGGGGACCGCAGCAACCGATCCACCTGACGCTCGTAAGCCGTCG
>WNGA01011563.1_pt1 | contig 11502 bp, 12 predicted proteins | sample 5400061 | NCBI WGS metagenome assembly WNGA01 (sample SAMN13153366, study PRJNA577476) | soil metagenome | isolation source: 100 cm soil or saprolite under grassland replicate 2 | place: USA:California | collected 2016-06-15
TACTCGTTGGGGAGTCCTGTTCTCAGGCGTCGATAATGAAGACGATCCGAAGGGTACCCGGCTCGACGATCACGATCCGATCGCCCACGATGAAGTAATAGTACCCGCGCCAAGCGGGATAAATCTCCACCACAGTCATAGGCAGCACAACGATCGTGACGGTTCTCGGTACGACCGTGCCGACGTTCAGTGAGAAATTAACGTTCGTTACCCGTGGCGCGTTGCTCTCTTTGATGATCGTTTGACGAACCTGGGTGCGTTGTTCGGTCGTAATAGTTGTCGTCGCGCCTGCACCTGGCTGAGACTTCGGATCAGCCTTTGGCTCAGCTGCTTTCGGCGCGGCCTTCGGATCAGCCTTCGGCTCGGCTGCTTTCGGCGCGGCCTTGGGATCAGCCTTCGGCTCCGCTGCTTTCGGCGCGGCCTTCGGATCAGCCTTCGGCTCCGCTGCTTTCGGCGCGGCCTTGGGATCAGCCTCCTTGGAAACCCCGTTTTTCTGACCCTTTGGTTCGCCCTTCTGAGTTGGCTGTGCTCCTGGCGCCGGGGTTTGCGCTCCTGGTGTGCCGCTCGGAACCTCTTTTTGTGTCCCTTGGGCAGCGACCCATACCGTTCCCGCCAACAAAGCAGCAACGGCCGTCGCAATCTTCACTTTGTGAAGCATGAGAATTTCCTCCAGACCGGCCCGTGCTAGACAAGTCGGGTGATAACACGTGAAATTGATTGGTGTTCCGATGCGTCGCGGCCGGCTACGTCGACCGAATCCTCAAGGGCGACACACGGCCGACCTTCCGGTGCAGGCGCCGACCAAGTACGAGTTGGTGATCAATCCCAAGACAGCCAAGGCGCTCAGCCTCGAAGTCCCGCCGATGCTGCTCGCGCGCCGACGCCGCGATCGAGTGACCGCGAGGGTTAATCTAGCTTGCTGCAATGCAGTGATGTCTGCTGTGGGGTCACTAAGCCGACATGCCCGCCGCGTCGGTCGATGTCCGCTTGTTGGGGCTCGGCTACGCTGGCGGCCCACGTCGCCTATGAGCGCCGGCCTGCCCTCATCGCGGCAGGAATAGGACGTTCCGCGACTCGATGTCTGTTCCCCAGCTCGTATTCTTGCCGAGGGCGGCGATCGCGGGCAACGCCGCGATCGTTTCGCCGCGCTGGACGATGAAGGCCTCGTAGCCAAAGCTCTCGCAGATCGCCGCCGTATCGGCAGCCGGGTCCTCGTAAGTACCGGACAATAGCTCGACCAGGATGATCGGCCGGTCGCGCGCGATGGTTGCTCGTGCGCCGTCAAGCACTTCCCGCTCGTTGCCCTCGACGTCAGCCTTCACGAAACGCACGCCCACCAAGCCAAGTTCGTCGAGCGTGCGGACCTCAACGTCATAGGCCTTGACGTTGCGAAACTGGGAGTGCGTTCGCTTCAGGCTGCCGGCGAGGTGGAGAACCGTTCCGCGGTCTGAAAGCGGGACGTACAAGGTGCCACGGCCAGACTCGTTGGAGAGGGCGAGCTCGCGCACCTCGGCGCGACCGCGCAACATCCAACGTGCGAAGAAGGCGTAGTCGGGGTTGGGCTCGAAAGCGAAGACGCAATCGGCGACGTCTGCCAGCGCATAGGCGAAGAACCCGACATTGGCACCCACATCGATAGCCGTGCCGCCAGGCGGCACCAGCTTGCCCAGGACAGCGAGTTCGGGCTCGCCCGAGCGTGCTTCTTGCGCGATACGCCGCCGATAGAACAACGATGGCGGCATCAGCATCGTGAGCCGTTCGCGGAAGGGCAGTGGCATCAGCATCCCCTGATGTTGTCGGAGACAACTCCGGCCTGCCTGATGATGGTCGCGATCTCTACTTCGAGAGCGAAAGCCGCCGCATCGAGTGCTGCATTTCGCTGCCCACAGCGCCGCCGGCGCACTACTCTAAAACGGGGGGAATACGCGGTGAAGGTGGGCGGGCTCGACATGCCATTCGCCCAATGACACTTTCGTACTCCAGGTGGCGGTTCACCCTGAATTGCAGATGGTTCTCATTTTGAGCGCTCGCCCATTCTCTAAGCTCCTCAAGCGTAACTGCCGCACGTCGGCGATCTCCCTCGAACAGGTCAAGCATCGCTTGCGCCTGCTTCAGCCGCCATTCCACGTCGCGGTCAACGTCGGTTTCTTCGGTCGGCATGGGATACCTCCGCGCTTTCGGCCGCGCGCACTTGCGCGTCGACCTCAGAAAACTCGTCGAGGTCGCCTAATTTCGCGTTAAATCACCATGGTGCGCCGGGACACGCGGCTTACCGAGAGCTTCGAGACACAAGATTCTGCCGACTGACATTCCAAAACGCTCAAGATTCCCAACATCTGGCTCTTGCCGCTGCCGCCGCGCCCGCCCGAGCTCAACAGCCAAGAAAATATCTGGCAGTTCATGCGAAACAACTGGCTGTCGAACCGCATCTTCAAATCCTTCGACGACATCGTCTTATGCCTGGAACGCGCTCATGGATCAGCCATGGAAAATCATGTCCATCGCCAGCCGCGATTGGGCAGCTGTGGATCATTCAATCTGAGGATTGGTAAGGCGTTACGGGGACGACCGGGCTATCCGACAGGCCTTCGCTCGGCTGCGGCAAGCAGCGCGCTAGCGGGGAGGTCGGAGGAAGCGCGGCAAGCCGTAGAGCGCTTCTGTCAGATCGATCCTACGGGAGCGGGTAGGCCGCGGACCGGACGGAACCGGCGCGGGATGGCGCGGGTTATAGCCTCGAACACCATTCTCCAACCGAATGGGAGGCAGTCATGGCCAGATGCGAAACCTGCGGAAACGACTACGACAAGGCGTTTCAAGTGAACATGAACGGCACGACCCATACCTTCGACAGCTTCGAGTGCGCGATCCATGCGCTGGCTCCGACTTGCGACAATTGCGGCATTCATATCCTCGGTCACGGGCTCGAAAAGGAAGGCACGTTCTTCTGCTGCGAGCATTGCGCCGAGGTCAAAGGCGTGATCGGCCTGCGCGACCGAATAGGAGCGGGCGGCGTGATCGAAATGGGTTCCCGCGCGTAAGTGAACGCCTTGGACCTGATACCTCAGCCGAGTGAGGAGAACATACGGCCATCATGGAGGAGGACATGTGGGTAGCCGTCACGCCATCGTCCTGGCTACCGCCATTGGCCTAAATGTGCTCGCCGTCGAAGCGAGCTTGCCGAGCATTCCGACCGCAGCAGCGGAGTCTAGCTCCGGAGCACTGGGCAGAACTCCGACTTGGCGCAGAAGTCCGCTTCGGGTTCAATCGCTTAAGGCTGATGAAGCTCTTGCCAAGGTGCGGCAGCTCGCGCGCGATGGGAAAGTCGAGTTTTGGGGACGGCCCGGCTTCACATACCGATCTTTTTCAAATCTGTCATTCAAGCCGCGCGAGCCGGTACCGGCGATCTATTGACGCAATGCCGGGATATTCGCTTACGATGTGCTCGGGAAAAGCGATCCGGCCAAAATCTCGACCATGCCGGACGATGCGAAGGCGAGCGGGAAATCTGACGCTGAGGTCTACAAGGACCTGACCATCGCGAGGCCCGGAATTGAGCGGCATTTCCCGGACGGGTTAGCTGAAATTATTTCAGGTGACCGCACTTCTTGAGATAATCGGACAGCAGGCTTCTCGATCAGCGCCGTGGGCGAACGCCGAATGAATTTTGGTCAGAACTATAACTGGGCAGAAAAAGGCTAGACCGACGTTCGCTCGATTAAGATGCCTGCGGTTATCGACATGTTGATTGCGGCAACGGCGAAGGGGCAATTGGCGCAGGTCGGGCCGCTCGGATCGTGGGGCCTACTCGCTAATCGTGCGAACCACGCTCGAAGTCGGGCGGCCATCGACGGTTGGCAGCTTGGCGTCCTTCAAGACCTGCTCGTCATACGATGCGATGGTGGCCAACGTGCCCTTTGGTTTCATGAACACGACCCGGTAGCCGCCGGCCTTGAGATCGTCGAGCAGATCGGTTGTCGCGCTGGCGGTGACGCTTTGGAAATCGTGCATTAGGGCAATGCCTTTGCCGTGTTTCTTCAGCTTCCCCATCAGGGCTTTGCGGAGCTCATCCGGCTTGCGCATCTTGAAGTCGAAAGAATCGAAGTCGGTGGAAAAGATTGCAATGTTCCTTTGACCCAGATAGGTCACGAGCTCCGGCGGGTGCCGCAGCGCTGGGAAGCGGAAATACGGCGCCGTCGGGACACCGGCTGCCCAGCGCACCGCGCTGATGCCCTTCTCGATCTCGTCCTTACCCTCTTGCACTGATTTCTTCGACAGGTCCTGATGCGACCAGGTGTGGCTGCCGATCGCGTGGCCTGCGGCTGCTACTTGCTTGAGGATGCGCGGCTCATAGGTGGCGTGCTTGCCGATCGGGAAGAAGATCGCCTTGGTGCAATGTGCCGCGAGCGCGGCGAGCACAGCCGGAGTATTCCTTGGCCAGGGGCCATCGTCGAAGGTCAGCACGACCTCGCCCTCGCGCAGGAAGTCGTGGTTCTTGAAATGCTCGAAGCCGAAGCCTGGGCCGCCGGTGGTGTCGATTTCGACCACGCGGGCAATGCCGAGGGCATTCGGTCGATTGGCACAACTTCCCTGCGCAACCGAAGGGGCAGCAGCAGGCGCTATCCCTATCGTGCCAGTTGTAAGAGGTATGACCTTGTCGGTTTTCTGCGCCTGCACTGACCCGATCAGACTTGTACCGAACAATAGCGTAGACACGAAAATCGCGGTAATTCGCGTCACAAATCTCACCCCTCGTTGCAGTTCGTGAAGCCCGCCTAAGGCCCTTATGAGAGGATTGCGCCAAGCAGTAAAATTTCGATTAAGCTATTCTTTCCCAGGTGCAGCCCTGTCACACTCCGGTGGAGAATCACCGTGCATCACCTGTATCAGGCTTAGGACCCCGGTAAGTCGAAGTAGGTGTCAGATCTCAAAAGCGACTGCCCAAGCCCGCGATGCGTTCCAACTGCATGACCGCTGCGACGTCGTGTGCCCTGACCTGCCAAGGTCTTTGTGAGCCACCGCCTCCACGAGAGGCGCGACAGATTTCACCGCGCCCTAACGGGTCGGGCCGTTTGTGAGGAACCAAGTTACTTGCCGAACAGCGCTTCGGCGGCCGAAATGACATCCTCCTGCGGGTTCGCCACGCAATACCCTGATAATTTCAATTCGTCCGCAGACAGCTTGTCCAGATTGACGACAGGAGGTGCATCTTCTTCGAGATAGTAGGCTTGCAGCCAAGCGAGCACGATTTTGATCTGCGCGCGCTTCATCTCGAATAGTTCCCGGCACTTGAGCGCGGCAAGGTCGAGCTTGTTGTCCTGCGCAACCGCCGTGTCGCCCACGAGTGCGGCTGCCAGGACGACGACGGTGAGGAAATTTTTCATGCGCGTCTGTCCCGTCAGCGGAGGAGGCTGAGGCTCATCGAAGCCCGCCATGGCGGGTAAACCGCTGGCTCGCGTTGACGTTCCCGGCGTATCGTTCCGGCTGCGCTTAGGACTGGATCGATTCGTCCGTCGTCTGACGCCCCCTGTGGTCAAAAAATTGAAACGGCGCGACTGAACTGCCGCAGGTTGGACAAAAAACTGCGCCGGAATAGGACGTCAGTTCACCAGTCCCTGCTTGGCGATCCAATCATGGATCAGCTTGGCAACGTCGTCGGAATTGCGATCCATCATCAGCATGTGGGTGTTGCCTCTGATGCCCATGACCGGGAGATCGAAGACATCGGCCTTGCCGCCGGCCGCGACAAGGGCGTCGCGATATTTGGTGGGAGCGATCGGCAGGCGCTGCCAGACCGCGACCTTGTCGCGGAAATCGCCCCACACGATGAGATGCGGCACGTCCTTGAGCTTGCCGACATCGACCTTGGCGGGATCTGGCGCGCCCGAGGGCTCGATCGCTACCAGCGCCTTGATCTTGTCGGGCGCAGCAAGCGCGGCGTTGAATCCGAAACTGCCGCCCTGGCTGTGCACCACCACGATGCAGGGACAGACTTTTTCCACCAGCGCGTCGTAGGCCTTCTGCGTCGCCGCGTCGTTGGTCACCCAGCGCGGGACCCCCTGCTTAGCGAATTGGTCGAACGCCTCGATCGGAAACTGCTGGCCTTCGAACACGACACGCTGGCCGCCGATCTCGTAGCTCGGCCCGATGCGAAACAGCTCCCAGGCTTCCTTCTTGGTGCGGAACATCGGCTCGGATTTGAAGATCTCCGGATAGCGCGCCCACGAGGCGCGCCCGCGCTCGACCGCGTCCGAGATATAGACGTCATAGCCGGCGTTGAGGAAAAACTGCTGCCAGCCGGGCTTGCCGTCGGGTTTGGTCTCCCAGGTGACGCCGGTGAGGCCGCCGCCGTGCCACAGCAGGATCGGGACTTTTGCTTTCGGCTGCGCAAGCTTGACGTACTGCACGTACATCTGCTCGACCGCGAACTCCCCGTTCGGATCGACCTTGATCGGCGGCGCCCCGGGGCTGAACACGACGTCGCGGGTTGGCATCCCGCTCAGCGCTGCGGTCCGGCCGCCCACGTGGAAGCTACCCACTTCCTTGACCATGTACATTTGCTGTCTCCTTGTCATTCCTCCCAGGCAATCATTCTGATGAGACGTTGTACGTTAAAGCTGGCGTCGCACAAGGCGGGTTGGGAACCGGCCTGCCGCTTGCCCCCGACGCCTATGCCGGGTTCAATCGGCTCTACTGCAAGGGCCTGACTAGGGTAGGTAACGCGCTGTGGCGTCCTAGGCGGCTGGTGACCGTCCCAAAAGATGCCTCATTGCCCCGCATGATCAGCCTCCCTTGTCGGTGCATTTGAGTTGTGGCGTGAGCGCGTGCGACGAGGGGGCCGCTGGGTCTGGCGGCCCTTTCGTCTTCGCTCCGGAATGGGTCCCAAATCCTGAGCAGAAGGCCGTCGAACGGTTTTTAAATTTGAGAGTGACCTATTTCTGCCCGTCTGGAATTTAACGATTTGCTATCCGCCGCAACCAGCCTCATTCGCGACAAGGCCAAGCCTGACCGGGTCTTCGGCCGCGAGGAAGACGATGGGGATCGTTGTGGTTGCTGCCTTGGCAGCGAACGCCACGGCGGGGCCGAATGCGGCGATCACAGAAACTTGGCGGCGAACCAGTTCGGCCGCCAGCTCCGGCAGTCGATCGAATCGGCCATCCGTCAAGCGATAGTCGATCGCCACGTTCTGGCCTTCGACGTAGCCGGTTTCGGCGAGACCCCGGCGAAATTCATTCAGGAAGTGCGCAGCCGGCCCAGCCGCCTGCAGGCTTAAAATTCCGATCACCGGCATTGCCGGCTGCTGCGCGCGCGCCGCGAGCGGCCACGCGGTTGCCGCGCCGCCGAGCAGCGTGATGAAGTCGCGTCGCCGCACAAGCGCCTCCAAGGATACGTCGGTAACGTAGCACGCCGTAGCCCGTAGGGCGGATTAGCGAAGCGTAATCCGCCATTTCTCCGACGGGCGGGACGGACGGCGGGTTACGCCTTCGGCTAACCCGCCCTACGAAACAGGATCGCCGTGTCCGCCTTCCACCCTACCCTTCGCGCCGCAACGCGAATTGCTCGCGCAACAAAACTTCCAGCTGCCGGCGCAATCGTTCCGCAATCTCGGCCGCGATCACACCGGCGTCGGCCGACCCGATATCGTGACGCGACGCCAGGAGATATGCGGCCGCCGCGAGAAGGCAGTCGGGATCGTCTCTGCACAGTCCCAGAGCGGGATTGCACTTGGGGCAAAGCAGGCCGCGCAGCTTGCCGGTCGAATGACAATGATCGGCGTGGAGCCGGCGGTGGTATTTCTGTTTGCAGACCGCACAGACGCCGCCTTGCCGCGCGAAGAGGACATCATAAACGTCGTCGGAAATCCGGCGTTTTCGTTTCCGCTTGCGTTCCCGGTATTCGGGATCGGTTCGGTATTTCTCCCGCCGGCGTTCATTGATTTCATCCTTGTGTGCCCTGCGATAGCGGCGACGGCGTGCAGCCTCTCGCTTTCGATAGGCCGGGTCTTCGGCATATCGCCGTTTGGCCCAAATGGCTTGGCGGGAAACCATCGCTGTTTCCCTCCGCCAGTCCCATGGGTGAAGATTGTCGAGCGAAATGGCCGATCGGCCGCGGGCAACGTCACCGCGGCGCGCGCCGCTGTTCGGCGACAGCTCGAACGGCGCCGACCCGGCGTGGGCTGGTCAGCCGTCGAGGCGTTCCCGGCCCAGGGCCGGGTGACAGCTCGGGATGAGGGCCGGCGACCGTGGTGGCCGCTGTGAAAGCGGGAATCGCCGAGCGAGCGAGGTCGCGATTGTGGTTGGGTCTCGTGAACTCGGCCCGGACCTGGGCTAACCGCCTCGCCCAAAACAGAAAACCCGCGCGGCGGGTGCCGGCGGGCGCAGCACGCCGAATCGCATTTCGCCAATTTACATCATAGCTGTATGGATGTCAAGACCCCAAAATCGGGAGCCAAAACCGCTCCAATAAACGAGAACGCGGCGAGAGACGCGCGGGTTGACCACGCGCGTGACCCGTATGACGCCAAGCTGCGCATCGATCTTGACCTCGACGAACACCGCCGAGTGCATCACCGGCAGCGAGCGGCCACCCGCCGCCGAGCCGGCAATGACTTTGATGAAATCGCGCCGTCGCATGGCCGGGGCCGTCAGTTGGTATTTTTTCTGCCGCTCGAGCCCAACTTCAGCAACAAAGCATCATCGGTGATCAGCTTGTTCTTGTGCTCGTCGGGGATCGACGAAACCTCCTGAACGAGCACCTCCCCGCCGGGATTGATGCCCAGTTGATGCGCCCTCTCGACGATCTCGGGAACAGTCGCCCGGCGACGGCTCTCGTCCATGTCGAAAATCGCGACGCCGAGGAATCGCTTGTCGGCAGTCGCATCCGGGTCAGTGAAGGTCAGCCAGAAGGTGCTCATTGCAGCGCTTCCTCAAATCGACGACAGCAACATTCGCAACATCAACATTCGCAACCTCGCCCCTCGTGGGCCGATGCGCGCTGGCGCAGCCACCGATCCGCGGTTCGATCCCGTTCCAACTCACTCGATCGCTTCGTCGACGATCGCAAGCAGCGTCGTCGGAACTGCAAGACCAAGCGCCTTCGCGGTCGTCGAGTTCAGCGCGAGAACGAATTTGGTCGGCTGCTCGACCGGAATGTCGCCAGCCTTCGCGCCGTGCAGAATCCGGTCGACATACTCGGCGGCGCGGCGGTCGCGCCTATGCCGCCTCCTGCGCCTGACCCGCCCGACATCCTGCTGTTCAAAGCTCCGAGTCAATCCCGCATCAGCTTGTCGAGCGTGATCGGCAGGTCGCGCACGCGCTTGCCGGTGGCATGATAGACCGCATTCGCCACTGCCGCCGCGGTGCCGACAATGCCGATTTCGCCCACGCCTTTGACGCCGAGCGGATTGATCTCGTGATCCTCCTCTTCGACGAAGATCACGTCGATCGCATGCACATCCGCATTCACCGGCACATGATAGTCGGCGAGATTATGGGTCATGAATCGCCCGAACCGGTGGTCGGTCGCGGTCTCCTCATGCAGCGCCATACCAATGCCGCCGACCACGGCGCCGAGAATCTGGCTGCCTGCGATCTTCGGATTGAGGATGCGGCCGGCCGCCACCGCGTTGACCACGCGCGTGACCCGGATGACGCCGAGCTGCGCATCGATCTTGACCTCGACAAACACCGCCGAGTGCGAGCAATGCGAGTACTTGCCGTCCTCCTTCGGCTCGGCGCTGGCTGCTTTTTCGATCCGATCGGTTTTGCCGGCCCGCATCGCGTTTGCGACCGAGACCTCCCGGCGCTCGTCGTCCTTGTGGCGGATCTTGCCTTCGGCGAACACCACATCGTCGAGCTTGGCGCGGGCGAGCGGCGATCCGGGCATCTTCTGCACCAGCCCAAGAAGCTCCTCCTGCACCGCCCGACAAGCGGCGTGAATGGCGGAGCCGACCGATGAGGTAGTGAACGATCCGCCTTCGACCGGCGCATCCGGCAGCGCCGAATCGCCGAGCTTCACCGTCACATTATCGAGCGGCACGCCGAGCATCTCGGCGCCAAGCTGGGCCATCATCGTATAGGTCCCAGGACCCATATCGGCGGTCGCACTTGCGATCTCGACGCTGCCATTGGCGGTCAGCACCGCCTTGGCGCTCGCCTTCATCTGCATCGCTTCCCAGATGCCGGTCGCCATGCCCCAGCCGATGAGCTCGTTGCCGTCCGTCATCGAGCGCGGCTGCGGATTGCGATTGGACCAGCCGAACTTTTCCGCGCCCTGTCGGTAGCATTCGCGCAGCTGCTTGCTGCTGTAGGGCCGGTTCTCGATCTGGTCCTTGTCGGAATAGTTGAGCAGCCGCAGTTCGAGCGGATCGATCTTGGCAGCATACGCGAGCTCATCCATCGCGCATTCGATCGCATAGGCGCCTTCCGCTCCGCCCGGCGCGCGCATGTCGCAGGGCGTGTTCTGGTCGAGCTTGACGAGCCTTTGGCCGAGCTCGCTGTTGGCACAGCGGTAGAGCAGGCTCGACCAGTTGACGTAATCCCGCTCGAAATCCTCGAATTGCGAGGTCATCCCGACGAAGCGGTGCCGGAAGGATGCAAGACTGCCGTCGCTATCGGCCCCGAGCGCCAGCTCCTGGACATTCGCAGCACGATAGCCGAGCGTGAACATCTGCTGGCGGGTGAGAGTCACCCGCACCGAGCGCTCGAGCGCGCGCGCCGCCAGCGCGGCGAGCGGCAACTCGTATTGCGGACGCAGCCCGGATCCGAATCCACCCCCGACATAAGGCGACAGCACGCGCACCTTGTCGCGCGGCATCCCGAGCACGTCAGCGACGTAGTTCCGGCAGTTCTGCGGTCCCTGCGTCTTGTCGAAGACAGTAATATGGTCGCCTTCCCAGACCGCCGTTGCCGCGAACGGCTCCATCGGATTGTGGTGCTCGACCGGCATGCGATATTCGGCCTTGACCCGCACGGGCGACTGCTCGAACGCCTTCGCGGCATTGCCGCGCGCATGCGACGGGTCCGGTTTCGAGCCCGTCTTGCGCGCGCGCTGCGCGTCGAAATCGGTGACGTGCGCCTGCGGCTCGTATTCGACGCGGACCAGCGAAGCCGCATAGCGCGCGATCTCGAACTCCTCCGCCACGACCAGCGCCACCGGCTGCCCGCTGAAGCGAATCCGGTCGTCGTAGAGCGGACGGAACGGCGAGCCGTCCGGCGCGACCTCGTCCTTGTACGCCTCGTCCGCCGACGCAAGCTTGGGCCGATGCGCGTGCGTGAACACGTCGAGCACGCCGACGACCGACAGCGCATCCTCGGCATGAATGCGCTTGATCCGGCCTTTGGCGATGGCGGACGAGACCACGAAGCCGTGCGCGAGGCCGGGCACGTTGTATTCGGCGGCGTATTTCGCAACTCCGGTCACCTTCGCGCGTCCGTCGATGCGGGAGGTCGGCTTGCCGAGATAGCTGGTGGCGGTCATGGCGCTCTCCCGTTCAGTTTCGGTGAT
>WNGA01011564.1_pt1 | contig 11502 bp, 11 predicted proteins | sample 5400061 | NCBI WGS metagenome assembly WNGA01 (sample SAMN13153366, study PRJNA577476) | soil metagenome | isolation source: 100 cm soil or saprolite under grassland replicate 2 | place: USA:California | collected 2016-06-15
GGCGAAGGAGAGCGGCGGCGGGTACGTCCTCGACGGCGTGCCCCGGAACATGGCGCAGGCCCGCGCGTTGTACGCGATCGGGCGAGATCTCGACATGACCGCGAACGTCGCACTGCATCTCAAGGCAGACGATGAGGAGTTGACGCGCCGCCTACTTGCCCGAGCCGCCCTCGAGCACCGATCTGACGACACCGAAGACGTCATCCGGCACAGGCTTGAGCTCTATCACAGCGTCACCCATCCGATCGTCGACTGGTACGCCGAGCGCGGCATCCTCGTGTCGGTCGACGCCATGCGCCCGGCCGAACGGGTCGGCCGCCAGATCCTCACCGCCCTCGAAGCCATGCGACCGCTGGTTGACCACGTTCCCGAGCAGGCGCGCCGACCGGTCGATCTCACGAGCCTGGGCGCCGCCTTCGGTCAGCCATGAGCCAGCGGCAAGGTGCTGTCGGTGATCGTGGAGTCACCTCGGGCTGACCGTCGTGAGGCAGCTGCGGCTGCGTGCCGGCGATCCGATCCGCGCCGACTTGGCCTGGTGCTGCCAGGCTGGTACGGACGTGCCGACCGGTGCCGGTCGGCCCGGCCGGCGGCCGATCGACCGGGGGAGGCGATGGCGATGCGACGGGATGCGCTGCGCGAGTATCTGCGCGGTTCGCTGTGGGTGTTGCCGATCGGGTCAGTGCTGGTCGCGCTTGCCGTCGGGGCGGCGCTGTCCTCGGTTGACCTGCCGCCAGGGGCGCCCCTGGCGTTCCAGGGCACCGCGGATGACGCCCGAACCCTGTTGATCGGGATCACCGGCACGATGGTCACCGTCATCGCGCTGGTGCTCGGGTTGACCGTGGTCGCGCTGCAGCTGTCCTCCACCCAGTTCTCGCCGCGGCTGCTGCGGAACTTCCTCCGTGACCGGCCGAACCAGCTCGTGCTGAGCTCCTTTGTCGCGACATTCGCCTACGCAGCGGCCGGGCTGTACACGGTAGGTGTCTCGGCCGGTGGCCGCACCAGCGACTACCCCCGGCTGGCGGTGACCGGCGCGATGGTGCTGCTGTTCGTGTCGCTCGGCCTGCTTGTCTACTTCGCCGATCACCTCGCGCATTCCATTCAGATCGATGCGATCATGCGGGTGGCGCGGCGACAGACGCTGAGGGTGATCGACGACGCGCTGCTCGTCGGCCAGGAGTCCGTTGCGGCGCCTGAGCATGCCGTGCCGATCGTGGCGCGGCAGTCCGGTTACCTGCAGGCGGTGAACCCGGCCGGATTGCTGGAGTGGGCCAGCCGGGAACGAGCCTGCCTGCGGCTGCACCCGCGGGTTGGTCAGCACGTGGTGGCCGGGACCACGTTTGCCTGGATGTGGCCGGTCTCCTCCGACGATCCCTTGCCGGACCCGCAGGCGGCGGCCCTGGTCCTCGACCGGGCCGTGCGGATCGGAGTGGAGCGGACCTTCGAGCAGGACGCCGCCTTCGGGATCCGGCAACTGGTCGATGTGGCCTGCAAGGCGATGTCCCCCGCCGTCAACGACCCGTACACCGCGGTCCAGGCCACCAACAACCTGTCGGTGATCTTCTGCCGGCTGGCCACCCGCCCGCTGGGCGACCACCTGACGCGGGACGGCACCGGGGCCACCGTGGTCGTCCCGGGCCGCCGGTTCGGCGACTACCTGGCGACGATGTGCGGCCTGATCCGGCGCTACGGCGCCCGCGAACCTACCGTGGCCGAAGCCCTGCTTGGGCTGCTCGCAGACTGCGCGGCCGTCGTCGGCGACGATCCGGACAGGCAGTCGGCCATCCGGACGCAGGCCCGCCTGGTCGTCAGCGAGGCCGACCGGCAGGTCGCCGAAGCGGCCGACCTGGCCAACGTGCACGCCCAAGCCGCGGCGCTGCTCGGCACGCCGACCGACGGCCCCTCCCGCGGCTAGGACGCCTCTCCCCGTTGCCGGGGAGCCAACTCAGGCTCGGGGGCCAGGACGACGGAGGCCACCTGCCTGTGCCGTTCACAGCGTCCACACGCTGACCCCGACGCTGCCGATGAACGGATGTCGCAGTCGCGACCCGTCTCACGTAGCCACGCGTCGATGAGGGGTGCCGACATGTCTCAGACCAAGGACGTGCTCGCCCGCCTCGGTGTCCCCGTAGCGTCTCCTGGCGCAGCCTCGGACCGCTTGTCTGAATTGGCGGCGTCGAGCGGCCCCTTGCGGGCGGCGCTGATGGAGCTTCGAAGTGAGGGCATCAGCAAGGCCACGGCAGACGCCCTCTTGTCCCCAAGGGTCGCCGACGTCTTTCCGAGTTCCTCAGCCTTGCAGTTCGGGCGGCCCACGGCCGACAGTTGTTCGGCCTGGCAATAGCGCTCGTCAAATGCATCGATGAGCGTGGGATAGGTCAGGAGGCGCTCGACTTCTGTCTGGTGTCCAACTGAGCCTCATCGCGCTCACCGGCAAACTGGACTGGTCGATCGACCGGGTTTCAACCGACCTGGACCGCGCCATCGCGGCGGCGGCACCGGCCTCAAGCCGGCTGCGGATTTTCCTGTTCATGGCCATGCGCCGGGCCGCCTACATGACAGCCGATCCCGGCAAGTCCGCGAAACTCGCCCGGCTGGTCGAGATCGTCGCCGAATGCGCCGCCAACGACCGCAAAGTCGTCATCTTCTCCTACTTCCGCGGCGTCCTCGACGTCGTCGCCGCAGCCCTCCCGGAACACCGCCTTCGGCCCGCTGACGGGCATGACAACGCTGCCGGCATCCGGCCTGATCCACCATGTCGAGCTGTGGGTTCCCGACCTTGACCTGACCGGATCACGGCTTGGCTACCCGCCGGCCCCCGGCTCGCCGGGGGTGTCGATGATCCGCCAGCGCCCGACCTGCTGGTAGTTCGAGTCGTAGATGGTCGAGCCTTCGCCGGGCGCCAGCGGGTAGTGCCGCAGGTTCCCGCCCCAGTACCGCAGGATGCGCCCCAGCTCCGCAGCAAGAGTACTTGGCGCCTTCCCCGTCGCCGTGTTCACCGGCCCACAGCCCCAGCACCTCCCGGGTGCCCTGGCAGGTCACGGCCAGCGCGACGTAGATCGGCCGGTTCGCGACCTGCCCGTCGCGGATCTTGACGTTGATCGCGTCGATGAACACCACCGGGTAGACCGCATCCAGCGGGCGGTTCTGCCACTCGCCCATCTTCTCCACGACCGCGTCGGTGATCGTCGAGATCTGCTGCCGGGACACGTTGGTGCCGTAGACCTCGGCCAGGTGCGCCTGCACGTCGCCGGTGGTCATGCCCCGGGCCACCCTCCCCGGCCAGTGACAGCCCACCGGCCGCGGCCCGCCCGGCCAAACGCGGCCAGCAGCTGCGTATCGCCGGCGTCCAACCCCACCGGCCCAGCCGGCACCCCGGCCGCGGCCTCGACGACGGGAACCTCCACCACATCACTCACGGTGACTCCTCGCTTCGGAGAGTTACACCGTTGTTCTTACACGCCCGATTCGGGTCTGAGCTGGCCGGGCCTTACTAAGTGGCAGACGGGTAGGTCTGCGGTGTGTCATCGAAATCGGCCCGGTGGGGTTGCCGGGGGTGGTTTGTCATTGCTTCCGGCCCCGGCAGTGGTCGGTGTTCCGTCGGCGCTATGGTGTCCGGCATTCCGTGATGCGTGGGTTGCCGCATGGCCGGCCCAGGCAGCCAGATGTCGTGCTTGGCCTTCCCGGGTTTTGTCGGTACCGGGTGGCATGATGCCGCCATGCGGTACTCGGTCAACGTTCCGAACTTCGGGGAGTTCGCGGCGCCGGAGGTCTTCGCCGAGGTGGCCCGCCGGGCGGAGGAGGCTGGATGGGACGCGCTGCTGGTATGGGACCACGTTGTCGAGCAGAAGGACCTGCGCCGGGAAATCGCCGATCCCTGGATCCTGCTCACCGCCGCGGCCCTGGCAACCCGCCGGATCCGGCTGGGCACCGCGATCACGCCCGTGGCCCGGCGGCGGCCGGCAAAGCTGGCCAGGGAAGTGGCCACCCTGGACTGCCTGACCGGCGGCCGCATGGTCCTCGGTGCCGGGCTGGGCGCGCCCGTGGACGACGAGTACGCAAGCTTCGGCGACACGACCGACACCAAGGTGCTCGCCGAGCGCCTGGACGAGGGCCTGCACGCACTGGATCTGCTCTGGTCCGGTGAGCCGGTGACCTACCGGGGCAACCAGATCACGATCGACGACGTGGTCTTCCTGCCGACCCCGGTGCAACGTCCGCGGGTGCCGGTCTGGGTCGGAGGGTTCTGGCCGAACAAGGCGCCGATGCGCCGGGCAGCACGGTGGGACGGGGCAATCCCCGCCATGGCCGGGATGGAGGCCGCGCGCACGCCGGAAGTGAGAGAGGTCCGGGAACTGGTGATGTTCCTGCGCGGCTGCCGGGCGGAGAACGGGCTCGCGGACAGGCCGTTCGACATCGTCATCGGCGGCATGAGCCCCGCCGGGTCGGCAGCTGGCCATGACCTTGTCGGCCCGCTGGCCGATCTCGGGATCACGTGGTGGGACGAGCGGATGCCCTGGGGTGATGACCTGGAACGTACCGAGCCGATCCTGCGCCGGATCGAACAAGGCCCACCTCGCATTTAACCGGGCACCACCCGGGCGGTAAGTAAGGAACGCGAGGGGATCAGCCTTGGCCTGGTCTCCCACCTGGAACTCCACCACGAACCGCGCATCTGCAGCACCTGCCGCCGCGGCAGCGGCACCCGTCACCAGCCCGCCCAGCCTCCGCACGGGTAGCGAACGGGCCAACTCTCTAGTGGCAAAAGGGGGTGAACGGGCCGGAGATCAACTGCGGCGCCGTTACCTCGGCTGTCTAGGTGCACTGGGAGTTGGTCGAGGTCGCCGAAGGCGGGGTACCGCGTCGATTTCTGTCGGGTTTCGGCCGGCGGCTGGACCGGCGGAGTCATGCGTTTCGGGCCTCCAGCAGGCCGCGGTTGGCGAGGGCGTCGGCGCGTTCGTTGCCGGGGTCCCCGGCGTGGCCCTTGACCCAGAGCCACTCGACCTCATGCCGTTCGACCGTGGCCTCCAGCCGCTGCCAGAGATCGGCGTTCTTGACCGGCTGCTTGGCGGCGGTCAGCCAGCCGGTGCGTTTCCAGCCGGGTAGCCACCGGGTGATGCCGCCGCGCAGGTACGCGCTGTCGGTGTGCAGTCGCACCGCCGCGGGCCGGGTCAGGCTCTCCAGCGCGCGGATGGCGGCCATCAGCTCCATACGGTTGTTGGTGGTGGCCCCCGCCTCACCGCCGTGGATTTCCTTCTGGTGATCGCCGTACCGCAGCACGGCGCCCCACCCGCCCGGGCCGGGATTGCCGCTGCACGCGCCATCGGTCCAGATGTCCACGATCTTCCCGGCCGGCTGGCCTGGCATGCCGGCAACCTACCGGTCGAGTGGTCGGCAGCCGGCGAAGCCGGCAGAGGACACGGCGTTGAACAGCCACTTCCGTCATGGGCCTCATGCCGGGTTCCTGATCGTAAGGGCGACGGCCCGCCGGCCAGGTCCCGACCTCATCCTCACCCGGCCCCGCTGCAGGTCCCTGCTCCGCGCCCGGCCGCCAGCGCGCCCGGCTCCTACCCCTGGCCCTCGTCCTGGCCGCCCCGCAGCAACGTCAGAACCTCGCTCACCCCGGACCGCGTCACATCAGACCGCAGCCCGGTCACGTCAGACCGCAACTCGGTCAGGTCCGAACGCAGCCCGGCCAGCGCGGCCGTATGGGCTTCCTGGGTCGCCTCGACCCGAGCCGGACCCTCGACGAAGACCGCCACATCCTCATCAAGCCGACGGACGGTGCGCTGGATCTCGGCCGGGTTGCTCACACCGACAGCCTGGCAGGAACCAACAGGGCCAGACAACACCGCGGCTGACAGCCTCCCCGGCAGCCACGACCCGCGGCCCGCGGTCCGTACGCCGGCCCTCCGCCACAACCCGGTCAACACCGCGATGGCCGAACCTCCGCTCGGCGGCGCCGGCAGCCCACGGCGCCGGGGGGCGGCCGACACCAGGTACGCGACGACGGCTGCGGAGCCAAGGCACGCGCAACGCTCGACAGAGCGGCGCAGGCGCGCCGGGAACCGGGACCACCGGCAAGCCCCGACTGACGCACGCCAGTGCCTGCGCCGGGCCGAGCCGGTCCACCGAAACGACCCCACACAGCACGACCGTGCCGATGTGCGTGCATCGATCCCGTCGGTTCCCGGACCGGCCATGGTCGGGTCAATCCCTCGCAGCCGAGGCTGCCATGTCGGTGGATGTTCAGGCCCGATCGGCGGATCGCCCGCTCCAGGGACTCTCAGCGGATCTGAGCGAGGACCCGGGCGGACCCGGCCTCGCCCGTGGACTCCGCGTCGGTGTCGCCTGCGGCGTCGATGCCGATCGGGCCTCCGGGGAGCACCCGGTCCAGCCACCCCGGCAGCCACCAGTTGGCCCGGCCGAGGAGCGTCATGGTCGCCGGTGCCAGCACCATGCGCACGACCGTGGCGTCGACGAAGATCGCGGCGGCCAGCCCGAGCCCGAACATCTTGGTCGACGGGTCCTCGGCGACGGCGAAGGACAGGAACACCGCCACCATGATGAGGGCGGCCGAAGTGATGACCCGGGCGGTGCCCGAGACGCCCTGCACAATCGCCGTGCCGTTGTCGCCGGTGCGTAGGTACTCCTCGCGCACGCGCGACAGGAGGAACACCTCGTAGTCCATCGACAAACCGAACAGGATCGCGAACAGGAACATCGGGATGAACGACACGATCGGTACCGTCGCCTCCAGCCCGATCAGCGCACCGCCCCAGCCCCACTGGAATACCGCGACCATGATGCCGTAGGCCGCGCCGATGCTCAGCAGGTTCAGCAGCACCGCCTTCAGCGGTACGAGCACCGACCGGAAGACCAGCATCAGCAGCACGAACGACAGCGCCAGCACGGCGGCGACGAAGACCGGCAGGCGTTGGCTGGTCCGCCGGCCCACATCGGACAGGCTCGCCGCAGCGCCGCCGACGTGGGCCCTCGCAGGGCCCCGCCCGACCACGGTGGGCAGAACGTCGGCGCGCAGTCGAGCGACGGTATCGGCCGTGGCCCGCTCCTGCGGGCCGGTGGTCGGGAACACCACGAGGGTCGCGATCCCCGTGGCCTGATCGACCAGCGCCGGCGCGACCGACGCGATGCCCGGGTCCGCCGCGACCGCTCCGACGAGCCGGTCCAAGACTCCCGGATCGCCGGCGAGGTCCACGGCGATGATGAGGGGACCGTTGGTGCCCGGGCCGAACCCCTCGGCGACGAGGTCGTACGCGCGGCGCTCGGTGCGGCTGTGCGGCAGCGAGCCGTCGTCGGGCAGGCCGACGCGCAGGCCGAGCACGGGCAGCGTCGCGGCCAGCAGCAGCCCGGCCGCGCCGACCGCGTACGGCACCGGGTGCCGGTTGACGTGCCCGATCCAGCGCCGCCACCCGGACGCGGGGACGGCGCCCGCCGCCGTGACCCGCCGCCGTCCGAGCCGGCCCGGAAGGATGAGCCGGCCCAGCCTCCCGACCCCAGGGGCCCGGCCGAACCAACCGACCCGGGCGAGACGCGGGCCGGCGGCGCCGAGGAAGGCCGGCAGCAGCGTCACCGACGCGACCACCATGATCAGGACGACGATCGAGACCGCGAGCCCGCCCACCGTCATGAACGGCACGTTCGCGACCGCCATGCCGAGGATCGACACGACGACGGTGCCGCCGGCGAAGACCACGGGTCGCCCGGCCGTGGCCACCGCTCGCCCGGCTGCCTCGTGGGGCTCGACCCCGCGCGCGAGGTACTCCCGGTGCCGGGCGAGCACGAAAAGCGCGTAGTCGATGCCCACCCCGAGACCGACCATGCTGCCGAGGACCGGTGCGAAGGTCGGGATCTCCGTGATCCCCGCGAGTACCGTCATCGTGGCAACCCCGACGGTCAGCCCGAAGACCGCCATACCGATCGGCAGCGCGGCGGCGACGAGCGAGCCGAACGCCAGGAACAGGATCGCGGCCGCGGCGAGGATGCCGATCAGCTCGCTGGCGCCGCCGTCGGGGTCGGAGAAGACGTAGAAGAGGTCCCCGCCCATCTCGATGCGCAGTGGCATCTCGCCGCGCAGCCGGTCGCCGAGGCCGACGAGGGCGTCGAGGTCCTCGGTCGACAGCCGGCTCTGGTCGGGGTACTGCACCCGGACGACTGCGATCCGCCCGTCGGCCGAGACCAGGCCGCCGCGGACGGCGGCGTCCCCGCCCAGGTCGAGCGCCCCCGCCGGGTCGCTCGTGCCGAGCACGTGCGGGAGTCGCCTCACCTCGGCCTGCAGCCGCGCGAGCGCGGTGCGCGCGGTGCCGTGGTCGAAGAACGTCGCCCCGCCGTCGACGGGGGTGACGACTACCTGGGCGGTCATCCCCTCCTGGCCGGTGCCGGCCCGCTCGATCAGCTCCGCGGCCCGCCCGGAGTCCAGTCCCGGAGCGGTCATCGAGTCCGCAGTCCGCCCGCCGAAGGCGATCGCGGCGACGACCGCAAGCGCGGCGGCGAGCAGCCACGCCGCGATCACCCGCCACGGATGGCGGGCGGCGCTCCCGCCCAGACGGGAGAGGGCTTTCGAGAGCATCTGGTCCTCCAACCACCTCGTCGGCCGCCTCCGCACGGCCACCGATGCCGAGGTTCGTCGCGGCGGCGCTCCCGGACATCGGCTCGCAAGCCGCGGATCCGCCCGTCCCCGGACGGAGCGACGCTCCGTTCTTTTGGCCGATGCGCGGCGCGGCGCGCTCCCTAGGCTAAAAACCGTGCTGCGAGACGACCTGCGAATCCTGTGGACCGAGCCACGGCCGCCCGACGCGCCGGGCCGGGTGTGGCGGGACTGGGCGCTGCTCGCCGCGGGCCTGGGCGGTGTGGTGCTGGAGGCCACGCTGCGGGAGGACGTCGTGTGGCGGCCGGTGGCCGTGGTGTTCGCCGTCTGGCTGTGCGTGCTGCCCATGTGGCGCCGGACCCGCCCGCTGGCGATGGTCGCGCTCGGGTTCGGCGCGATGATTTTGCTCGAGGTGGCCTCGTTGGTGGCCGCCCCGCGGGGGCCGGTCGGCCTGTACACCGGCGGGGTGGTGCTCGTGCTGGTGTATGCGCTGCCCCGGTGGGGATCGGGACGGGAGGTCGTGCTGGGGGGCGTGGTGATCCTCGCGGCCTTCGCGCTGTCGGTCGTCACGGACGACACCCCGGCCGTCGACCAGGTCGTGGGCCTCGCGTTCCTGCTCCTGCCCGCGGTGATCGGGGCGTCCGTGCGGTTCCGGGCGACCGCTCGCGAGCGGCAGCTGGAGCGGGTGCGCTCCCGCGAGCGCGAGCGACTCGCCCGGGAACTGCACGACACGGTCGCACACCACGTCTCGGCCATGGTGATCCGCGCCCAGGCTGGCCGGGTGGTCGCGGGCACGGACCCGGCCGCTGCCATCGAGGCGCTGGAGGGGGTCGAGGAGGACGGGGCGCGCACGCTGGAGGAAATGCGTGCCATGGTCGCTGCGCTGCGGGACGGCGGGGCCGCCGCCGAGCTGGCGCCGCCGGCTGGTGTCGCCGACCTGGAGCGCCTGGTGCGCGCCCCGGGCGGTCATCTCCGGGTCGACCTGGGGCTCGACGGCGAGCTGGACGCGCTGCCCCCGGCCGTGGACGCGGCGGTCTACCGCATCGTGCAGGAGTCGGTGACCAACGCCATGCGGCACGCGGTCGACGCGACCGAGATCGTCGTCCGGGTCACCGGAGAACCGCAGCGGGTACGGGTGACGGTGCGGGACGACGGCGCGAGGGCCGGCCGAGGTCGCGACGGGTACGGCCTTGCCGGGTTGCGTGAGCGGGCGGCCCTGCTCGGCGGGGAGCTACGGGCCGGTCCGGGCGCCGACCAGGGCTGGCGTGTCGAGGCCGAGCTGCCACGGGGGAGGGCGGAGAGCGGTGTCCATCCGCGTGCTCGTCGCTGACGACCAGGCGATCATCCGTACCGGGCTGCGGATCATGTTGGACGCCCAGCCCGATGTTGAGGTGGTCGGCGAAGCGGCCGACGGGCGGCAGGCGGTGCGCCTGGCCCGCGACCTGCGACCCGACGTCTGCCTATTCGACATCCGGATGCCCCTGCTCGACGGGCTCGAGGCCACCCGGCTGGTCGCCGGTCCAGGCGTCGCCGACCCGCTGGTCGTGGTCGTGATCACCACCTTCGATCTCGACGAGTACGTCTACGGCGCCCTGCGCGCGGGGGCCCGCGGGTTCCTGCTCAAGGACGCAGGGCCGGAGCTGCTGGTGCAGGCCGTACGGTCGGCCGCCGACGGCCAGGCGCTCATCGCGCCGAGCGTCACCGTGCGCCTGCTGCAGGCGTTCGCGGACGTACCGGCCGGGCGGCCCGCTGCACAGCCGATCTCCCCGGTCACCGCCCGCGAGGAGGAGGTGCTGCTTGCCGTCGCCCAAGGGCTGACCAACACCGAGATCGCCGATGCCCTGCACATCAGCCTGAGCACAGTGAAGACACACCTGGCGAGCCTGATGGCCAAGCTCGGCGCCCGCAACCGGGTGGAGATCGCGATGTGGGCCTACGAGACCCGCCGGATCATCCCGGGAACCTGAGCCCCGGGTACCGGGGGAATGTCCCGGCCGCCGGCCGTTCGGGCCGAGGTGCGCGAACGGGTGTTGCGCCTGTACCGGCAGTCGGAGCCGAGGCCGGTGATCCTGCGGTTGGGCGAGCAGTTGGGACGCTGGCCGAGAACCAGCAGCTGCGGGAAATGTTGCTCGCGCAGCTACTGATCGGTCCGGACCCCACGGTCATGGACGACGCTGCCGCCAAGCCCATTCTGCCGCACTCCCGGATGTACCGGATCCTTGCCGATACTTGCCTGCCAACGCCACTCTGTGGACGACGCACGCTTGCGGCGTACCGCCTCCCGGTCCGAGGCGGACATAGCCCTAGTCTCCGCCGGATATCGCGGTCGAGCCGGAGTCCCTGGCCGAAGGCACCGACCTGGTCGTCAGCCTGGGCGGCGACGGCACGATGCTGCGGGCCATGCGGCTGGTACGCCACAGCAAGGTGCCGGTGCTCGGGGTGAACCTCGGCCGGCTCGGCTTCCTCGCCGAGATCGACCCGCCGGACCTCGCCGAGGCGCTGTCCGCGATCGACGAGCACCGGTTCACCGTCGAACCCCGCTCCGGCGTGCAGGCCTCCTTCGGCGGCACCGACACCGCCGCGTTCAACGACATCGCGCTGGTCCGCATCCCGGGCCTGGGCTCCAGCGCCGCGGTCGCTCTGCGGGTGGAGGGCAACCCGTTCGTGCGGTACGCCGCCGACGCGGTGATCGTCGCGACCCCGACCGGCTCGACCGCCTACAGCTTCTCCGCCGGCGGGCCGATCGTCTCGCCCAGCGCCGAGGGCATGCTGGTCACGCCGGCCGCGCCGCACTCGGCGTTCAACCGGGCGCTGTTCCTGTCCAGCGGCGAGAAGCTGGCCCTGGACGTGCTGCCGACCAGCGGCGAACTGGCGGTGGAGGCCGACGGGCTGGTGGTCGG
>WNGA01023056.1_pt1 | contig 11502 bp, 12 predicted proteins | sample 5400061 | NCBI WGS metagenome assembly WNGA01 (sample SAMN13153366, study PRJNA577476) | soil metagenome | isolation source: 100 cm soil or saprolite under grassland replicate 2 | place: USA:California | collected 2016-06-15
CCCGCAGGAGCTGGTTGGCCTGGTCCTCGGGGAACACCAGCGCCGGCCGCACGCGGGCGACCTTGACCGGCGGGGCACCGGCTGGCTGCGTCACGGACTCGCTCCAGGGTCGGGGCACGTTTCCCCTGCAATCGGCAACTAGAGCGCATCCTGTAGCGCCCGGCGGCACCTGGTGGCCGTGGCCCGCCTGCGTCTCGGCAACGTTATGGAGACGGAGTGAACCGCCCGGGTGGTCCGCGCGAACGTCAATCGAGCTGGCACCGCCAGCCAAGCAGCCACCTAGGAGGAGGTCGCTCCAGCCATGCAAGCCCGTCGTTTCGCCCAGGTCTTCGGGGCCGTCTACGTGCTCGTCGGAGTGCTCGGGTTCGCGTTCACCGGGTTCTCCGACTTCGCGGCGCCCTCGAGCGACAAGCTGATCCTGTTCGGGGTCAACCCGCTGCACAACATCGTGCACCTCGCCGTCGGGGCGCTGTGGCTCGCGTCGTCCCGCAGCGAGTCCAGCGCGCGCGCCGTCAGCGCCCTGATCGGCGCCGTCTACCTGCTGGTGGGGGTCCTCGGGCTGTTCGTCAACGGCAGCTCCGACCTCAACCTGCTCAACATCAACCAGCCCGACAACGCGCTGCACCTGGCGAGCGCCGCGCTTGGCCTGTACTTCGGGCTGGCCGGCCGCCGCACCGCCGCGTCGGCCGCCTAGCGCCCGCCCCGGGGGGCGAGCTGGGCCGGGAGGTTCCGGGAGGGGACCTCCCGGCCCTCTCCATTGCCACATGTGATATAAGAGTGATATCAGATTCACATCACAGGAGGTCCCGATGGCGACCCACGAGCGCAAGCTCACCACCGTCTCCGGTTTCGCGGGCGCTGCCGGCGTCCTGGTCGTGCTGTCGGTCGCCGCCGCCCTGTTCTGGGCCGCGTTCACCGGCCCCGAGCCGTCCGCCGTGCAGGTCGTCGCGGCCGTCCTGCTCAGCCTCGCGGGCCTGGTCGCCGTCCACGGCTTCGTGATCGTCCAGCCGAACCAGGCCAAGGTCGCCATCTTCCTCGGCCGCTACGCCGGCACGGTGCGGACGGCCGGGTTCCACTGGGTCAACCCGCTGACCATCCGTCGTCACGTCTCGCTGCGCATCCGCAACCTCGACACCGACGTGCTCAAGGTCAACGACGCCAACGGCAACCCGATCGAGATCTCGGCCGTCATCACCTGGCAGGTGCGCGACGCCGCGCAGGCGGTCTTCGACGTCGAGAACTACGAGGGCTTCGTCGACATCCAGGCCGAGACCGCCGTGCGCCACGTCGCCAGCGTCTTCCCCTACGACGCCTACGAGGAGCAGCAGCACTCCCTGAGCGGCGCCGCCGACCAGGTGATCGCCACCCTCCACGACGACCTGCAGGCACGCCTCGACGTCGCCGGGGTGGCGGTGTTCGACACCCGCCTTCGGCGCCTGGCCTTCGCGCCCGAGATCGCCGCCGACATGCTCCGGCGCCAGCAGGCCAACGCCGTGGTGGCGGCCCGCCAGCGCATCGTCGAGGGCGCGGTCGGCATGGTCGACCACGCCCTCAGCAGCCTGAGCGAGCGCGGCATCGTGGAGCTGGACGAGGAGCGCAAGGCCGCGATGGTCTCCAACCTCATGGTGGTGCTGGTGAGCGATCGTGGCGCCCAGCCGGTGGTCAACAGCGGCTCGCTCTACACCTGAGCGGGTCGATGCCGGACCGTAAGGTCTACCCGCTGCGCATCGACCGCCGTCTGTACGACGCGCTCGAGCGCTGGGCAGCCGACGACCTGCGCAGCGTCAACGCCCGCTCCCTTCCCACCGGGGCACCCCTTCGGGGCCCGACAGACCGGGGGACCCGAGGGGGGTCCCCGGACCCCCCGGCTGGACCCCCTCCGGCGTCAGGCCGGGTTTCGGAGGGGCGCCGCGGGTTCGCGGACGTGGCCGCCGGCCGGGAGGCGGAGCCTGCTCGCCTCCGTGGCCGCCGCCAGCGCGAGCCCGACGCCCGCCCACGCACCGAGCACCCAGCCCGAGACGGCCGCGCCAGCGCCGTCGAAGAAGGCGACGGAGCGCAGCAGCGTGCCGCCGGCGCCGGGCGGCAGGGACTGGCCGAGCGCGCCCCAGGGCTGCGGCAGCATCTCGGGTGCCGAGGTCAGCCCCGAGAGCGGGTTGCCGAGCAGGAACACGGCCAGCGCTAGGTGACCACGCCGAGCACGCGGGCGCGGCGGCCGCGGACCGCGAAGGCCAGCAGCGCGCCGGCGACGAGGCTGGTGAGGATGAGCGGCCGGCGGGGTGGACCCCGACGTCTACCGGATGGGCCTGCGCGCCTTCGTGGTCCCGGGTCAGCCTGCCTGACCGGCCGCCTCCACCCCGTCGCCAGCCAGCGACCAGGCGAAGCCGGCCAGCGGGTCGCCCGCCGGCCTGGTGTGGTGGGCCAGCAGGACCCGCCGGATGTCGTCCCTGGAGAGCGTCACGGTGGTCAGTCCAGGGCGACCAGGTCGAGGTAGTCCTCGCTCCAGACGTCCAGGGCGCCGTCGGGCATCAGCAGCACCCGGTCGGGCTCGAAGGTCTGCACGAACGGGGTGTCGTGGCTCACCAGCAGATCGAGCCGTGGTAGTCGGCCAGGGCGGCGCGGACCGCCTCCACCGCCTGCGCGTCGAGGTTGTTGGTCGGCTCGTCCAGCAGCAGCACGTTGTGGCGGCCCAGGACCAGCCGGGCGAGCGCCAGCTTGGTCTTCTCGCCCCCCGACAGCGTGCGGGTCGGCTGGTGGGCCTGGTCGCCACCGAGCAGGAAGTGGCCGAGCACGCCGCGCAGCAGGTCGTCTGGCGCCTTGGCCACCTCCCGAAGCGACTCCATGCAGGTGGCGTCGGGGTCCAGGCCCTCGTGTTCCTGGGCGTAGTAGCCGACGGCGGCGCCGTGGCCCAGCCGCACCTCGCCGTCGTCGGGCCGGTCGATGCCGGCAAGGATGCGCAGCAGCGACGTCTTGCCGGCGCCGTTGAGGCCGAGGACCAGCAGCCGCTCGCCCCGCTGCAGGTCGAACGACACGTGCTTGAACACCGGCGGTCCGCCGTAGGAGCGGGACAGGTCGACGGCGTCCAGCGGGAAGCGGCCCGACTGCGGCGGGTCGGGGAAGCGGACCGCGACCCGGCGGCCGGCGCGGCGCTCGGGGGCCAGCCGTGTCTTCATCTTGTCGACCCGGCGCTCGGTGACCATCGCCCGCCGCGCCATGTCCTCGTTGGAGTGGCGGTACTTCTCCACGAACGCCGACAGCCGCTTGATGTCGCGCTCCAGGACCTTGCGCTGCCGTGCCTCGGACTTCGCCCGGACCTCCCGCGCCTCCAGGTACTGGGCCCAGGTGCCCTTGTAGGTCTCGATCGAGGCGGTCAGCGGGTCCAGCGCGAGCACGGCGGTGACGTCGCGGTCCAGCAGCGGCAGGTCGTGGGAGACGACCAGGATCCCGCCGGCGAAGTCGGCCAGGAACCCGGCCAGCCAGCGCTTGGCGTCGGCGTCAAGGTGGTTGGTCGGCTCGTCCAGCAGCAGCGTGCCCGCCTCGCTGAGCAGGACCCTGGCCAGCTCGACCCGGCGCCGCTCGCCCCCGGAGAGCCCGGCGAGCGGCCGGTCCAGCCCGGTGGCCGGGATGCCCAGGCCGGCCGCGACCCGGCGGGCCTCGGCCTCGGCGCGGTAGCCGCCGTCGACCTCGAAGCGCTCCTGCAGGCCGGAGAACCGCTTGATCGCGCGGTCCCTGGCGCGCGCGTCGCCGCTCTGGTCGATGCGCCGCCTGGCGGCCTCCAGCTCCTGTCGTGCCCGGTCCAGGCCGCGCGCCGACAGCAGCCGGGCAAGCCCGGTCGAGGTGGTGATCGGCGGCGACTCCTGCGGCAGCCACGCCAGCTTCCCGACCAGGCTGACGGCGCCGTTGCGCCGCGATTGGGTTGCCTCCGCGATCGCGCGCAGCAGGCTCGTCTTGCCGGCGCCGTTCGGGCCGGCGAGGCCGACCACGTCGTTGGGCGCGACCGTGAAGCTCACCTCGTCGGCGAGCAGCCGGTGACCCACCTCGACGGTCAGGTCGACGACGCGCAGCATGATGCCCCGATGATCCGTGCCAGGCCTCTCCCGGACAAGCCAATAGCGAGACTCAGGCGCTCGGCACCGCGAGGAGCGCGAACAACGCGACCAGTGCCCCCGCCGGCAGCTTCAGCAGGAGCTGGGCGATGGGAAGGCCGTAGGGGCCACGGCAGCCCGGGATGCGGTGTAGGGCCACCAGGGCCCGGACACCGTCAAGGCCAGGGATGCGGTGTAGGGCCACCAGGGCCCGGACACCGTCAAGGCCAGGGATGCGGCTCCCTACCCGACCAGAGCTGCGCGGGACCTTCGGCATGGTCTCGTCGACCCACTGGCTGGCCTCGGCGGCCGGGATGGCGATGCTGGAGCGTGGCGGCAACGCCTTCGACGCCGCGGTGGCGGCGGGGTTCGTCCTCCAGGTGGTCGAGCCCCACATGAACGGCCCGGGCGGCGACCTGCCGATCATCGCCTATGCCGCCGGGCAGGACCGCGTGTTCGTGGTGAACGGGCAGGGAACGACTCCGGCGGCGGCCTCCATCGACCACTTCCGCTCCCTTGGTCTGGACCTGGTCCCCGGCACCGGCCTGCTGGCGGCCTGCGTGCCCGGCGCGTTCGGCGCCTGGATGCTGCTGCTCGCCGAGCACGGCACCGCCCGCCCGCGCGACGTGCTGGAGCCCGCCATCGGCTACGCCGAGGGCGGCTACCCGGCGCTCCCGGGGGTCGCCCAGGCCGTGGCCGGGGCGGCGCCGCTGTTCCGCGCGGAGTGGCCGTCGTCGGCCGAGGTGTGGCTGGCGGACGGCGTGCCGGCGCCCGGGGCACGGCTCCGCAACCCGCTGCTGGCCGCGACCTGGCGCCGCCTGCTCGCCGAGGCCGAGTCCGCGTCCCATGACCGCGACGGGCAGGTGGAGGCCGCGCTCGCGGCCTTCTACGAGGGGTTCGTGGCCGAGGCGATCGACACCTTCGTGGCCACCGCCGAGGTCATGGACAGCAGCGGCCGGCGCCACCGCGGCCTGCTCGGCGGCGACGACCTGCACGGCTGGCGGGCCGGCGTGGAGTCGCCGGTCACCCTCGACCACCACGGCTGGACGGTCTGCAAGACCGGCCCGTGGGGGCAGGGACCGGTGTTCCTGCAGCAGCTCGCCCTGCTGGACGGCTTCGACCTCGCCGCCATGGGCCTCGGCAGCGAGCCCTACGTCCACACGGTGGTGGAGTGCGCCAAGCTGGCCTTCGCCGACCGCGAGGCCTGGTACGGCGACCCCACCGCCGTGGACGTCCCGCTGAAGGGCCTGCTGGACCCCGACTACTCGGCGCGGCGGCGCGCCCTGGTCGGCGACGCCGCCTCCCTGGAGCTGCGGCCAGGGTCGCCGGACGGCCGGAAGCCGCGCCTCCCGGCCGTCGAGGCCGCGCCGGCGGCGGCGGCCGGGGGGACCGCCGAGCCGACCCTGGGCGACACCTGCCACGTGGACGCGGCCGACCGGCACGGCAACCTGGTCTCGGCCACCCCGAGCGGGGGCTGGCTGCAGAGCTCCCCGGCCGTGCCCGGGCTCGGCTTCTGCCTCGGGACCCGCGCGCAGATGCTGTGGCTGGAGGAGGGGCTGGCCAGCTCGCTCGCCGGCGGCAGGCGGCCCCGGACCACGCTCAGCCCGTCGCTGGCGCTGCGCGACGGCGAGCCGTGCCTGGCGTTCGGCACCCCTGGCGCGGACGCCCAGGACCAGTGGACGCTGCAGTTCTTCCTGGCCCACGCGCGGCTCGGGCTGGACCTCCAGCAGGCGATCGACGCGCCGACCTTCACCTGCCACCACTTCCCGAGCTCGTTCTGGCCGCGCCGAGCCGAGCCCGGCCGGTTGGTGGTCGAGGACCGCCTGGGCCCTGGGACGGTGGCCGGGCTGCGGGCGCGCGGGCACCGGGTCGAGGTCGCCGGCCCCTGGTCGCAGGGGCGCACCTGCGCCGCCGGCCGCGACCCCGCCACCGGCATGCTGGTGGCGGCGGCCAACCCGCGTGGCCGCCAGGCTTACGCGGTCGGCCGCTAGAACGCCGGTCAAGTATCCCCTCTTGAGGGGATTGCGTGGCCGCCGTGGGCGGCGCGCAAGCTCCAGGGCTGCACGGATGGTTCGGCGCTGCATGCGACGCCGGATGCATGACCGCCGTTCTAGGACCCGAGGAAGCGCAGGACTGCCAGCACGCGCCGGTTGTCACCTTCGGCCGGCGGCAGCCCCAGCTTGCCGAAGATGCTGGCCACGTGCTTCTCGACGACCCCGGCCGTGATGACGAGGGTGGCCGCGATGCCGGCGTTGGAGCGGCCCTCGGCCATCAGCGACAGCACCTCGCGCTCGCGTGGGGTGAGCGCGGCAAGGCCGTGCGCGTGACGGCCGGCACCGAGGAGCTGACCGACCACATCGGGGTCGAGGGCGGTGCCGCCCGCGGCGACCCGGGCCAGCGCGTCGGCGAACTCGGCCACGTCGGCGACCCGGTCCTTGAGCAGGTAGCCGACGCCCGCGGCGCTTCCCTCCAGCAGCCGGGCTGCGTACCTGGTCTCGATGTACTGGGAGAACACCAGCACCCCGGTCCCGGGATGCCGGCGGCGCAGCTCCAGGGCGGCGCGCAGCCCCTCGTCGGTATGGGTCGGCGGCATGCGGATGTCCACCACCGCGACATCGGGACGGTGCTGGGTGGCGGCGGCCAGCAGCCCCTCGCCGTCGGCCACGGCGGCGCACACCTCGTGGCCACGGTCCTGCAGCAGCCGCACGAGGCCCTCACGGAACACGGCGGCGTCCTCGGCGATCACCACACGCATGCGCGGAACGCCCTCATGTGCGCAGGGGCAGCTGGATGGTGATCCGGGTCGGCCCGCCCGGCGGGCTGGCGACCTCCAGGCGGCCGTCCACGGTTCGCACCCGTTGCGCAAGCCCCGACAGGCCGCTGCCCCGGGCCGGGTCGGCGCCGCCGACGCCGTCGTCGCCGACGGTGAGCACCAGCATCCCGCGCCGTCCGGTCGCCTGGACGGTGAGCTGGTTGGCGTGGCTGTGCTTGGCGGCGTTGGCCAGCAGCTCGGCGGCGCAGAAGTAGGCGATCGTCTCGATCGCCGGCGCCGGCCGCCCGGGGAGGTCGCAGTACAGCTCGACGGGGATGGCGCTGGTGGCCACCAGGGTGGCAAGGGCGTCCTCCAGGCCGTTGTCGAGCACCGGCGGGTGGATGCCCCTGGCCAGGTCGCGCAGCTCGCCAAGGGCGTCCTTGGCACCCCGGTGGGCGGCGTCGAGCAGCTCACGGGCCCGCGCGACGTCCGGCGGGTCGCCGTCGTCGCCCAGCTGCTCCTTGGCCATGCCCAGGTGCATCGCCATGGTGGCGAGGTGGACCTGCGCGCCGTCGTGCAGGTCGCGCTCCACCCGGCGCAGACGGGCGGCGGCGTCGTCGACCGCCAGCGCCCGGGTCTGCTCCAGGTCGCGGACCCGCTGGGCGAGCGTGCCGGGGCCGAGCAGCGCGCGGACGAGCCAGCGGTCGACCGAGGTGACCCCCCTGGCCACCCACGGGGCGGCGAGCACCATCACCAGGCCGACCGCGAAGGCGGCGAAGGTGCCGGGATAGGTGCCGACGTGGAGCACGCGGCCCGGGAAGGGGCTGGCGGCCAGGACCGGGTCCAAGGTCACGCCCGGCGGGTGGTTGCGGAACAGCCCCCACCAGAACGGGTAGGTCAGGTTGGCCAGCCCGCCGAGCCAGAGGTAGGCCGCGTAGCCCTCCAGGAACGCGGCCGGGAGCTTCAGCACCTGGTAGGCCAAGGCCCGCCAGCCTGGGCCGTCGCGGAGACCGGCCCACAGCCAGCCGAGCAGGCCCCGGCCGGGGCGTTGCGGCGCTGGCGACGGGACCCGCTCGCCCAGCAGGCGCGCCGCCAGGCCGCGGTGGACCTCGCCGAGCCGGCGGGCGATGCGGGGCAGGACCGGGATCAGCATGACCACGACCAGCGCGAGCGGAATCATGGCGAAGGTGGCCAGCCCGAACCAGATCCCGACGAGGCAGAACAGGAGCTCGAGATGGGCCCGGCGGGCGAACGGCTCCGTCACCAACGCGCGGGCGAGCGCGACCGGTCCGCCGGCAGGCGACATGCCGGGCGGCGAGCCGGCCGCGCTCGTCGCGCTCACCGGGCCGGTGGTGGCCATGGCGTCATTGTCCTGCTCAGGCGTCCCGCCTCGCCAGCAGCCAGGCGCCGACGCCGAGGGTGACGGCGGAGTAGAGGCACAGCATGCCGAGCCCGGCCCACGGCGACAGGAAGTGGAGCTGGCCCTCGATGGGCACAGGCTGGACCACGCCCAGCGAGTTGGCGACGATCGCGATCGGGAGGTACGGCATGATCGCGGGGGCGAACGCGGCGACCAACTGCGCCACGACGTAGACGCCGCCGACGAGCACGGCGATGGCCGCCGGGGTGTGACGGATGATGGCGCCCAGGCCGAGGCCGAGCAGCCCGATCAGGCAGTAGCCCGCGCCGCTCAGCACCACCGCCCGCAGCACGCCGGGCTGGCCGAGCGTGGGGGCCGCGATCCCGCCTGGCAGCGCGGCTCCCCCGGCGAAGAAGGCGATGAATGCGGCGGCCTCCCCGACGGCGAGTGCCACGACGCCGAACACCGCCGCCTTCGCGGCCAGCACCAGCGGCCGGTTGGGGATCGCGGCCAGCGTCGCCCTGATCATCCCGGAGGAGTACTCGCCGGTCATCGCCAGCACGCCGAGGACACCGGTCAACAGCAAGCCGAGGGCGATGCCGGCAAGCGCGTTGTTGGTCAGGTCGGCGGCCGCGTCCTCGGTGTTGACCCCGACGGCGACGGCGACGCCGATCGCGCCGGCGACGGTGACCCCCAGTGCCCACCAGGTGGAGCGCAGGCTGCGCAGCTTGATCCACTCCATCCGCGCCGCCTGCGCGAACCGGTAGCGGCCGTGGGGGACGCGGCGAACCGCGGTCGTGGTCATGACGTCCTCGCCTTCGAGTCGTGGGCAGGTTCCCGGCTGGCGGGCGCGCCGCCCGCCCGGTACTGGACGCTGCCCGCGGTCAGCTCCAGGAACGCCTCCTCCAGCGAGCCCGAACGGGCCGACAGCTCCGCGACCGATGTCTCCGCGAGCAGCCGTCCCCGGCCGATCACCACCAGGCGCTCGGCGGTGCGCGCCATCTCGCCGATCAGGTGGCTTGAGACGAACACGACACGGCCCTGCGCGGCCAGCGACCGCAGCAGGTTCCGCATCCAGCGGATCCCCTCGGGATCCAAGCCGTTGACCGGCTCGTCCAGCAGCAGCACCCCGGGGTCACCCAGCAGCGCGGCGGCGACGCCCAGCCGCTGCGCCATGCCCAGCGAGAACTGCCCCGCCCGGCGGCCGGCCGCGTCGGCCAGGCCGACGGCGCCGAGCACCTCCTCGACCCGGGACCGTGGGATGTCGTTGCTGGCCGCCAGCGCAGCCAGGTGGGCGCGGGCGCTGCGGCCCGGATGGAACGCCCTGGCCTCGAGCACCGCCCCCACCTCGCGAAGCGGCCAACCCAGCTCGCGGTAGCGGCGACCGCCGATCCGCGCCTCCCCGGCGTCCGGGGCGTCCAGGCCAAGGATCAGGCGCAGGGTGGTGGACTTGCCGGCGCCGTTGGGGCCAAGGAACCCGGTCACCCGGCCGGGCAGCACCTCGAAGCTCAGCCCGTCCACCGCCACGGTTGGCCCGTAGCGTTTGCTGAGCTGGTGCGCCTGGATCGTCATCCCGGTCGTGGCCGTCATCGCGCTCCCTGCTGCGAGGGGGTGTAGAACTGCGCCACGATCCGCTCGACCACCACCTCGTCAGGGTCCTGCTGGTGCTCCAGCCGCCAGTTTTGCAGCAGCGACAGCGGCAACTGCGATAGCAGCTCCACGTCGCTGCCCGCCGGCAGCTCTCCACGCTCGGCGGCGCGGGCCACAATCGTGCGCAGGCAGCCGGTGAGCATCCCGGCCAGGCCACGGTGCCAGGCCGTGCGCAGCTCGGGGTTGCTGGCGATCTCGCCGCTGACCGCCTGCAGCGCCCGCGACGCCGCATGCCGCGAGCGCAACAAGGCCCCAAGGAACGCTCGCATGTCGCCGGGCAGGCTGCCGGTGACGGGAATCTCGGGCACGGCGCGGGCCCGATGCTGCAGCGCGTCGGCGACCAGCGCGACCTTGTTGGGCCAGCGCAGATACAGGCTCGCCTTGCTGACCTTGGCCCGCGCCGCGACCTGATCCATGGTCAGCTGCGCATAGCCGACCTCGCCGAGCAGGTCCATGGTGGCGGCCCGGATCGCTGTGTCCACGCTGGGGTCCCGCGGGCGGCCCCGGCGGGCCCGCGCCGGCTTCCCACCCTGCCCGTGCTCGGCGTGGTCCGGCGCGGCTGCAGTGTCCTGCGGCACGTCCCGCCTCCATCACGCCCGCACGGCGACGGGCGATTATCCAGACGATCACGTTCACCAATGCAGGGGTCAGATTATCCAAACGACAGCGTTCAGTAAAGCACGGGAGCGCGGGCACCTGCGGCGACCACCAGTTCCCTGAGCAGGGCGGCATGACTACTGAGGCCAGCTTATTAGACCTAGCCTAGGCGACGACTCATGCATTACCCTCATGTTGGACGCTTAAGATGAACGGCTCGTGTAGAGGGAAGCCGCCGCATGGGTCGTCCGCTACCAAGAGAAAGCTGGGAAGCCGCAGTCGCCGCAGCCGTCTCTCGGTTCGGCGCGGAGGTCACGCCGCGCCTGTGGGGTCCTGGAGAGCCGGAGAACCAACTGCGTGGTCCGACGGAGTCGCTCGTTCGATCCGTCGCCGAGGCGCTTGGCTTGAAGGCGGAACTGCACGGTGAGGTTCGGCTTGTCGACCTAGGGGCCCGACCCGACTATCAGGTCAACGTCGGTCGTGCACCAGTCGGATTCATTGAGATCAAGCGGGCGGAGAAATCGGCCGACACGGAGTCCCTTCGTGGTGATGATGCGGTGCAGTGGGAAAAGCTCAAGCTACTCCCCAATATCCTGTACACGAGCGGAAATGAATGGGCTTTATACCGCAACGGGCGGCCGATCGGTAACATCGCCCGTTTCAATACCTCCCTGCGCCATGCCGGAAGCAAACTAGCCTCCAACGACGGCGAGTTCCTTCGCGTCTTGAAGGACTTCCTTTACTGGAAGCCACAACCACCGCGGACAATCAATCAGCTCATCGACGCAATCGCCAATCTCTGCCGGCTCCTGCGTACAGAAGTCCGCACCGCCATGGACCTTGAGGCACGCGGGCGCCGAACCTCGCTGTACGGATTCCTGGCTGACGACTGGCGGAACCTGTTGTTTCCAGGCGCCTCCGACGACACCTTCGCTGATCAATATGCACAAACCGTTACGTTCGCCCTACTCTTAGCACGAGTAGAGGGCATCGATTTCCAGGGACAAGACCTCGGCGCCATCGCCAAGAAGCTTGGCAAGAAGCACCTGCTGCTCGGCCGA
>WNGA01011568.1_pt1 | contig 11500 bp, 12 predicted proteins | sample 5400061 | NCBI WGS metagenome assembly WNGA01 (sample SAMN13153366, study PRJNA577476) | soil metagenome | isolation source: 100 cm soil or saprolite under grassland replicate 2 | place: USA:California | collected 2016-06-15
CGCCCGGCGTGTCGCGAACAAAACCGCAACCCCGCCGCCGCCCCCGCCTTCAGACGCACGCCGCGCTCACACCACACGTCACCACCGGCGGGCACTCGGACTCGGCACGCCCGCCCACGGGATCACCAAATACTTACGCACCGTACGCCCTTCATCTCGTTCGACGGCCTTGGACGTCGTCGGGACCGCGCGCGTAGCTGTCGTTCGGCGTGGCTGTGGGAAGCGCGCGCTTATGTAAGGGCTGCGGAAGGACCGCGTGATACCCGAGCGGATCGATCGATCGGATCGTTTTGTCGGGCACCGTGCGTGATCGCGTCGTCGTCTAACACCGACTCTACGTCGGCGACGCGTCGATCCCGCGCGTGCGAACCGCGTTGAGCGGACGAGCGTTGTCCGCCGGATTGGAGGTCGTCTCGATCAGGGAAATCGTTCCGTTGATCGGTCCGGACGGTGAATAGCGGCAGCGGGCGGCCAGACCACCTCTCCGGAACGGTCTCGCGGGTTGATGAGCACAACTGCTTTCGCTGCGAGTTGGCGTGCCGATTCGGTTGTCCCGGTCGCAGGGTACGTCCGAAGCACGGACGCCGGATCGGCAGATGGATCGGCGGGCAGGGAGCGGCCGATCAGGTCGATACGCCGCCCCGCGAACCGAGCCGCGTCGTAGGGCCAGCGACCGAACTTCGACGGACCAAAGTCCGCGTTGCCGACGCGCCGGTACGGGAAGGGACCCGACTCCAGCACTCGATAGAACGACCATACGTCGAAGTCTTTGACACCGTTCACGCCGTCGACGTAGTGGAGTGCTGCGCCCTGACACAGCGCGCGGCAGATCAGCCGACCTTCGTACCGACCGGCACCTCCCGGCGCTCGCCGAAACAAATCCTCCTCGTCGCCTCTCGCAAGATCGTCGAGGTGGAGGAGGTCGGCAACATCAATCCTTTCGTAGGAACGATGGTGGTCACTCATCTCGGACTCCGGGTGTGGTGCGTCCGTCTCGTGCGCGTCATGACTTGGAGGTTGCGGAACGGCGCGTTGGCCGCGCCGCTCGATGCGAGCCGTCAGCCGTGCACCAGGCGACGATCTTGTTCCACGCGGACTTGTAGTCCTGGAGGTCCTTGGCGAGGACATTGTCGACGCCGGCCTTCACTTTCTCGGCGTTCTCCACCCAGGTGAGCGCTTCTCCTAAGTTTCGTGCCGACTGGGCCCTAGCCATCTCGGCATGGCTCAGGACGTAGAACTCCTCATGGTCCTCGCGCCAGAACGAGCACAGCACCCAGAAGTCCGGGTGCTCGGTCATCTCATCGACGTACTTCTGGTAGAAGCCGGTGACGAACCGGCTCGAGTTAGACGCCTTCACTTCCACGACGGCCGTCTGGCGGTTCGGGCCGATCGCGTATATGTCCGCGCCCTTCTTGTTGCCGTACGTGATCGTGGCGAACAAGCCGCGCTTGAACAGTTCGGAAGCGACGCGGTACTCGCCCGCGAGGTTGAGGTGGTACTTGTCGAGAACCATGCGCTCACCCCGATATGGAGACAGCCTCGTCGCCCAGGCTATCTCCCGTCTCACGTGGCGTGTACCGCACCACCAGGTCCGAGCGAGCAAACCCGACGAGTGCGAGCCGAAGCAACTTCTCGTGACGGCCGACCGTACAGTCGTGCGCAGCAGATTCGCACAGAACGACGGGGCGTTGAGCCGATCGGGGCCGCGGACCGTTGCGCGCGAATCGGCGACCCCGCACGGCGCACTTCCTCGTGCTGTATCCGTCTGGCGGTCTGAGAGGTCGGATAGAAGTACTGGTCGGCAGATAAGCATTCGGTCCCGCAAAATCCGACTTTCGGCACGACCGAGCGTCGTCAGCCCGAGGCGCGGCTACGGAACGTAACGAGCGGACTGCGGCAGATCCGGATACCTGGGCGGCACACAGTCATCGGCCGTGCATGTGTCGCCGACTGCCGAGGTTGCCACTGCTCATGATCCGGCTGTACGGCCTGGTCGGCCGGTTGACAGCAGCCTGGCTGCCGCGTTACGGGCGAGGATGCCGGTTCGGCTCTTCGGGATCAGCATCGCTGCCACGAGACCGGCGCCGCGCCCCCGGGCATCGGTGCGGCGTCGGTGCTCGGCCTCGTAGCGCCGAAAGGCGGCGGCATGGTCGCCGTCGGCGAGGGCGGCGGCTAGCGTACGGGCGCCGGCGATAGCCATGCTCGAACCGTCGCCGAACAGCGAGACCGAGGCCGCCGCGTCGCCCAAAAGCACCACCCGCCCGACCGACCAGGACGGCAGCACCACCTTGCTGACCGCATCGAAGTAGAGGTCGTCTGCCCGCTGGGCGCGGGCCAGCAACTCGGGCACCCGCCAGCCGTGCTCCCCCGCGTACGCTCCGGCCAGGATCCGCCGATGCTGGGCGAGGTCACGGTAGTCGAAGCCCGGGACGGCGGGGTGCCGGAAGATGAACGCGACGCCCGCTTCGCCGCGGACCGGGTGCATCGCGACGAGCCGGCCCGGCGTGTTGTAAAGCAGCACGTCGTGCGGCTCCTCGGGCGGCTCACCGAGCGGCGTGGTGGCCACGTAGACGCCGAGGTGGCGTACGAAGTCCCGGTCCAGGCCGAAGACGAGCCGGCGCACCGCCGAGTGCAGTCCGTCGGCCCCGACGACCAGTCCGAACCGCCGGGCGGGGCCGGACTCGAAGGTCACGTCCACCCCACCCGGGTCCTGGTCGAGCCGGGTGATGGTGTCGTCGTAGACGAACTCGACGTCGCGGGCCGCCGCGCACAGAACCCGGGCGAGATCGGCACGAGGCACCTCGATCTCCGGAGTGCCGGCCGCGCTGCGCCTGGACGGCATCGACATCCGACGGCTCAGCCGGCCGGACGCGTCGACGAACCGTATGCCGGTCGCCTGGGTTGCCGCCGCGCGCAAGGCGTCGACCACGCCCATCCGCTCGACCACCGGAAGGGCCGGGCCGCGCACGTCGACCGGGCTGCCGCTGGAGCGCTGACCGGTCGCGCGCTCGACGACCGTGGGACGGAACCCCGCACGGGCTAACCAGTACGCGAGCGTCGGGCCAGCCACGCCGGCTCCGCAGATGAGTACCGTTCGCATGACTGCCGAGCGTAGATGCACGACACCACCGGCCGACGCGCCTGAAACGAACGCTCAGACGCCGAGGCAGACAGGCAGACCGCATCACGGTCAACGCCAGCGACCGGCATCCGTCACCTCACCGACGCTGCCCCTGGTAGGCAGCGCACGGTTCTCGGCTACGAGCGGACGCCGAGCCGGGGTTCGGCCGTGACGTTCCGGGTAGCGCGGGTCGCGGCATGGGCGGATGCCGGCGAGGGAATCGAACGGTGCGACGCCGCGATCTCCAACCGTGCGTTCGTTGCACGGCCTCACCGCGGTACGTGGCGATCCTCGTCAGGCGATACCGTGTCGGACCATGACCGCGGACAGGTGGTTGGCAGACACCCGGATTTCCTACGACACGGTCGCGGCCAGTTATGCCGACCAGCTGCGCGACGCCCTGGCCGGGGAACCGTACCTGCGCGCGTCCCTGGCGTTGTTCGCCGAGATGGTCCACGCTGCCGGCGGCGGCCCGGTCGCTGATGTGGGCTGCGGGCCGTCACGTCACCGCCCACCTGCACGGGCTGGGCGTCGACGTCTTCGGTATCGACCTGTCACCGGCGATGATCGACGTGGCGCGGCGCGACCACCCGAGCCTGCACTTCGAGGTGGGCTCGATGACCGATCTGCACCGCCCCGACGCCTCGCTCGCCGGTCTGCTCGCGTTCTGGTCGTTGATCCACGTCCCCGATGACACGGTGCCGCAGGTCTTCCGGCATTTCCGGCGGGTGCTACGCCCCGGCGGCCCGCTGCTGCTGGGCTTTCACGTCGGCGACGAGACACGGCTGAAGACTCACGGCTACGGCGGTCACCCGATGAGGGTCTACGTCCACCGCCGTCAGCCTGAACGAGTAGCGGCCTGGCTGAGTGACGCCCGATTCACGGTCGAGGCCCAAATGCTGATCGACCTCGACGAGACCGCTCCAGGGGCAATCCTCTTCGCCCGCCAGCCTCAGTGCATCAGCGTCTGAGACTGAGATCCATGCATACACCGCGATCAAGTCGGCGCCGTCGGGCGCGCACTGAGAGCGGCAGATCAGGGCGTTGACGGTGGGTGAACGGCGCGTCGTGTTTGGTAGGCCAGCCGGTCGTCGGCGTCGGCGGCACGGTCGTTGAGGATGTCGTCGAGTTCGGCGAAGGCTTGCCAGCGCTCGATGGCGCATGCGGTGCTGATGAGTTCTTCGAGGTCGGGTACTCGTTTGGCTTTCCAGATCTTGTCGGCCAGGCTGACCAGGTGGTCGTCGATGGTGGTGTCCGGCGCGGGCCAGCTGGCGTGGGTACGGGCGAAGGGGGCCGGTCCGGGGGTACGCCATGCGCAATCAGCAGTCGATGATGCCGCTACGCACTGGGGCGTGACTTCCCTCCCCGAGGGAACGTGTTGGTGTGGGGGATGCTTCGGCCATTTCCGGTACCTCGGCGTGCACCCCACGCGGAACCGATCCGATCGTGACTAACGTCGCGCGACACTGGCGGGCTTGTACCCCCGACGCTCGTCTGACGCTGACCTCATCGGCTGATAGCACCGTCCGCACGGCGATGAGATGGTTGGCCTACCCCCTGGTCTGGGTGAGCGTCTCGACGCGAAACGGTGGCTCGGCCGGTGCGGACGAGCGCGTGACCGTGTCGACGCGCATTCCCGTCCAGCCCGGCAATCCGTTCACGGCAGGCTCGGCACAGCACGGGCGAAAAGGGAGGCCGCGTGGGCATCGGGTTGAGCCAGATCAAACATGTCAAGCTGCCGGTCGCCGACCTGCGGCGCAGCGCATCGTGGTACAGGGCGCTATTCGATCTCGAACTCGTCGCGGAGTACGTCGAGCAGGGCGAGGTGCGCGGGGTCTCGCTGCTCGACCGGGACGGCGGGTTCGAGATCGCGCTGCGACAGCGCGAGTACTGCGCGGGTCAGCCCCGGCTCGTCGGATTCGATGTGTTCGGGCTGCGGTCGCCGACCGAGGAACTGCTGACCACCATCGCCGAGCGATGCGACCGGCTCGGCATCCAGCGCACCGAGGTGCGGGGCACTGCCGGGTACGGGGCGGGCTTCGACATCCCGGACCCGGACGGAACGCTGATTCGGATCGTCTGGCACGACCCGCAGAGACCGCCCGGCTTCCTCGGGGTGGCATTCGACGCCAACGGGCAGCCACAGGCTTACCACCAGCCGCGGCTGGATCTCGGCAATCAGCCGGGGTAGCCGGAAGCTCATGAAACGGGCCGCCGTCGGGAATCGTCCCGCCCGGATCTCAGCGTCGCTCGCCTCGCGGCATGTGCGGATGGGCTCGGGGGCATTCATGCGCCGCGCCGCCGGAGTGGTGTCCGACTTGAGAACCGTGCGGTCCCCAGGCAAACAGCTGCGAGGTCGCCGACGACGAGGTCTGCTCCGCGTCGGGGGAGCGGGTCAAGGGCGGTGGCATGCTGTGGGCTGCGGGCGTGGGCGACCTCCTCTGCCCCGCGTCCAGGAGCGCGGCGGCAGTTGCACGTCCCAGCCGTCGCCGGAACCGGTCACCAGGACCCGGCTTGCGACCGCCTTAGCCGCCGTTATGCGCTGGTGGGAGGGGCTGCGGCGTATTCGGTGTCGGTGACCGGTTCGAGCCAGTGGACGATGTCGTGCCGGTCGTCGGCTTCGTTGATGGCGAGGTGGACCATGAGTCGGTTGGGTGCGGCGCCGTGCCAGTGTTCCTCGTCGGCTTCGAACAGGACGCGGTCGCCGGGGCGGATGACCTGGATGGGTCCGCCTCGGCGCTGACACAAGCCGACGCCTTCGGTGACGAAGACGGTCTGGCTGAGGGGATGACGGTGCCAGTTGGTGCGGGCGCCGGGCACGAAGTGCACCAGGTTCGCCGTCACTCGCGAGGGCGGGGGTGCGGCGGCGACAGGGTCAATGTAGACGTCGCCGGTGAACCAGTCGTTGGGTCCTTTGGCGGTGTCGACGGAGCTGCGGGTGATCTGCATCAGGTTCCTTCGGTGTCGCGGACTGCGCTTCGGGTGCTGCCCCTGAGCGGCCCGGCCGATGTCTGGTCCGGGGATTCTGCAGCAACGGCGGTCGCCGCCCAGGAGGCGAGCAGGCGGAGGCGTTCGGCGGACGGTGAGCCGGGTTCGGCGGTGTACACGAGGAGCACGAGGCCCGGCTCGGCGGTGATCGCAAGCTCCTCGTAGGCGAGGGTGAGTTCCCCGACGACGGGGTGGTGGAACCGCTTGGTGCCGGCGCCGTGGGTTCGGACGTTGTGGTCGGCCCAGAGCCGGCGGAAGACGTCGCTCTGGGTGGAAAGCTCTCCGACGAGATCCTGCAGCCCGCGGTCGTGCGGGTCGCGGCCGGCCTCGGTGCGCATGACGCCCACGCACATCTCGGCAAACCGCTCCCAGTCGGGGTAGAAGTCGCGAGATGCCGGGTCGAGGAATTGAAACCTGGCCAGGTTCGGCTGGCGTCCCCCGTCGCCGATGACCGGTGAGTAGAACGCGCGGCCGAGCAGGTTGGTGGCGAGCAGGTTCTGTTGTGGGTCTCGCACGAATGCGACCGCGTCGGTGATCGCCTCCAGAGCCCACCGCAGGCTCGGGCGTGAAGCGGCTTTGGTGGCCGTGCGGCGTCGGGGCCGACCCGAGGTCGGGATGCCGTCGGCGGCGCGGGCGAGGTCGAACAGGTGCGCGCGTTCGGTCTCATCGAGTTGCAGCGCGCGGGCCAGGGCTTCCAGGACGCCGGACGACGCTCCGGCGATCTGGCCGCGCTCGAGTCGTGCGTAATATTCCACGCTCAGTCCGGCGACGGAGGCGACCTCGCTGCGCCGTAGGCCGGGGACACGCCGGCTGCGCGTCGCCGGCAGGCCAACCTGCTCGGGAGTCAACCGGGCCCGACGCGTGGTCAGGAACTCGCGCACCTCGGAACGGTTGTCCATTTCTCAAGCGTATGCCGCGCCGCGCTGCGTGACGTCGACCAGGGGTTCCCTGTCAGTACACCCATTCACAGTGACTCCTCGCCCCCCTTGGCAGCGTGTTCACTGGATGCCGTGGGCCCGTCGGGCCTGTCGGCTGGTGAGGTGCCGGCCTGATCGAAGCGGTGAATGGAGCGCACCACGATGCGTGGAGTTGTCATGTACGGGCCTGGGGACGTGCGGGTCGAGGAGCGCGAGGACCCGAAGATCGTCGAGCCGACCGACGCGATCATCCGCCTGAGCGCGACGTGCATCTGTGGCAGCGACCTGTGGCCGTACCGCGGCGCCGAGCCGGTCGACCACCAGGTGATGGGCCACGAGTACGTCGGCGTCGTCCAGGAGATCGGGTCCGAGGTGCGCAACATCAAGATCGGCGACTTCGTCGTCGGCTCCTTCTGGGCGTCCGACAACACCTGCGAGATCTGCAGGGCCGGCTACCAAGCCTACTGCGTGCACCGGGTCCTGATGGGCGCTATCGGCACCCAGTCCGAGCTGGCCCGCATCCCGCTCGCCGACGGGACTCTCGTCGCGACCCCCGGTCAGCCCGGCCCAGATCTCATCCCGTCTCTGATGGCAGCCTCCGACGTGCTCGGCACCGGCTGGTTCGCCGCCGTCGCAGCCGAGGCCGGGCCTGGCAAGACCGTTGCGGTCGTCGGCGACGGCGCGGTCGGCCTGCTCGGGATCCTGGCTGCCCAGCAGCTCGGTGCCGAGCGCATCATCGCGTTTAGCCGCCATGCCGACCGGCAGGCTCTCGCGCGGGGGTTCGGCACCACCGACATTGTGGGGGAACGCGGCGACGCCGGCGTCGAGAAGGTCAAGGAGCTGACCGGCGGCCTGGGCGCGCACAGCGTGATCGAGGCTGTCGGCACCCAGGAAGCCATGATGCAGGCCATTCACTCGACCCGTCCCGGCGGCCATGTCGGGTTCGTGGGTGTGTCCCACAACGTCGCCATCCCCGGCGATGAGCTGTTCATGGCGGGCGTTCACCTCCACGGCGGCCCCGCCCCGGTACGGCAGTTCCTGCCCGAGCTGATCCAGCTGATCTGGGACCGCACAATCGACCCCGGCAAGGTCTTCGACCTCACCCTGCCGCTCGACCGGGCAGCAGAGGGCTACCAGGCAATGGACCAGCGCACCGCCACCAAGGTCCTGCTCACGGTCTGAAGCCGTCCAGGCGGCTTGAGGCCGTAGGAAACACCAAGCCTTATCGCCGACGACAGCCCCTCCGCGTGCCGTCCCGGACGGCCTCACCTGACACATGGAGACGCCATGCCAGCCTCACGCGCGGCCGTCTGCGCAGCGCTGTTGACGGTCGCCGGACTGGCCGTTGCCGGCTGCGGTGACAACGGTCCGTCCGGCGACACCCGCGGTGGAACACCATCCACATCGCCTTCGCCCAGCCGCACCAACTCCTCGCCTCACCAGGAAGAACAGATGAAGATCCAGATCACCATCGGCAACCAGCACCTGCAGGCCACGATCTTCGACAGCGCCGCCGGCCGTGACCTCATCGCCCAGCTACCCCTGACCATCGACATGACCGATCACGGCTCGGTGGAGAAGACCGGCCCATTGCCCTCACCGCTGTCACTGGCCGGCCAACCAGACGGCGCTGACCCCGACGTCGGAGATGTCGGGTACTACGCACCCGGCAACGACCTCGTCTTCTACTACGGCGACCAGTCGTACTACCCCGGCATCATGATCATCGGCCGGCTGGACGCCGACGCCGCCAGCCGCATCGCCGCCATGGCCGGCGCCATCACCGCGACCGTGGAAGCCCGCGCAGGCTGAGCCACGCTACCCCGCCCCAACCAGGAGACACGATGAACCCCACCTACGACTTCACCGGCAAGGTCGCGCTGGTCACCGGCGCCAGCTCGGGCATGGGACTGGCCACCGCGCAGGCGTTCGCCGAGTCCGGAGCCGCCGTCGTCCTGGCCGACATCAATGACAAGTCCCTGCAGGCCGCCACCACAGGGCTGCGGGCGCACGGGCACCAAGTCCTCGGCATCCGATGCGACGTGTCCGACGAGCAGCAGGTCGCCGCCCTGGTCGACCAGACCGTCGCGTCCTACGGCCGACTCGACATGGCCTTCAACAACGCCGGCATCCAGGCCCCGCCATCCGACGCCGCCGACGAGCCCGCCGAGACCTTCGACCGCGTCAACGCCGTCAACCTGCGCGGAGTCTGGGCCTGCATGAAGCACGAACTGCGACAGATGCGCCAGCAAGGCAGCGGCGCCATCGTCAACTGCTCCTCCCTCGGCGGGCTCGTGGGCCTGCCCGGACGCGCCGCGTACCACGCGTCCAAGCACGGCGTGCTCGGGCTCACCAGCAGCGCGGCCCTGGAATACGCGCCGCGAGGGATCCGAATCAACGCCATCTGTCCCGGCACGTTCGAGACCCCCATGGTCGCGGCCATGATCGCCAGCGGCGAGCTCGACACCGCCGAAGCGCTGGCCAACCAACCCATCGGCCGGTTCGGCCGGGCCGAGGAAATCGCCTCCACCGTGCTCTCTCGCTGTGTAGCCCCGGCGCCAGCTTCGTCGTGGGCGTCGCCCTCCCCGTGGACGGTGGGTACACCGCGCAGTAGAGCCAACCGGCCAGCCTAGTCGGCAGATCCGCGCTCGCGGATTTCTCATCGTGCCCAGACACGGGCATAGCGGGGTGCGCCCGTCCCGTGCGGACCCTCCGAAGACTGCCCACGCGGGGCTTCGCCCCTCGGGCGGTACAGCCGGGTAGCCCCGATGCATTGCTGCACCGGGGCCCCCTCAGATCCGTACGTGCCACTCGTCGCGGCATACGGCTCAAGCAAGCCCTGGGGCGTTCAGGCGTAGAGGTGTGCTGGTTCTTTCTGCGCGCTGGTTGCCCGGCGCTGGCAGTGCGAGTGGACCAGGCGGGTGCCGCCCGCTGTGCCCGTATCCCGCTGGGTGGTCACGTACTGCTTGGTGATCGCCTTGCGGGTGACCCGGTGCCACTGTTCCCATTCGGTGGGGCTGGATGGCTCGTGGTCGGCGTGCAAGAGCAGGTCCCTGCACAGGGGGCAGCGGCTGTTCTGCTTGGCGAGCAGGATCAGGACGCTGCGGTCGAGCAGGGGTCGGTTCTTGCCGCGTCGTTGGGCCCAGTAGTCGGTCAGGGCGGGGTCGTCCGGGGACGCCGCGCCGAGGACCAGACTGTGTCGGACGATCTTTGTCCAGCCGAGTTTCGGTAGGTAGGCCCCGCCGTTGTCGCGGTTGCCGAACACCCATCGATCCTGGCTGGTGGGGTTGAACCGGCCGTAGTACCTGGAGACGATCCAGGGCTTGGGCTTGTTCGCGTGGCTGTAGCAGGCCCACTTGTAGGTGAGCTGCCACAGGTGGCGGTCCAGGGCCGCGAAGGTCCTGGACGACGCCGCTCCCCGGTAGTAGTTCGCCCATCCCCGCACGATCGGGTTGATCTTCGCGAGGACGGCCGCCGCGTTGCCGCCGCGCAGGGCGCGCATCTCGGCGGCCAGGCGGTGTTTGACCCGCTTGACAGCTGCCTTGCTTGGCCTGGTGATCAGCTTGCCGGCGTGTCGACGCACTGTGAACCCGAGGAAGTCGAAGCCGTCCTCGAGCGTCACGATGCGGGTCTTGGCGTCGTTGAAGGACAGGCCCCGAGGGGCCAGCCATTCGGCCATGCGCGCCTTGACCTGCTCGGCCTGCTGCCTGGTGTGGCACAGGGCGACCATGTCGTCGGCGTAGACCACCAGGGCCGGGCAGCCGCGTTTCGTGCGAGCCGGGTCGCTCGCCTCGTAGCGGACTCCGGCCGCTTCCTCCAGCCCATGGAGCGCGATATTCAGTAGGCAGGGTGAAATCACACCGCCTTGAGGGGTTCCCTCATCTGTGGGTGCGAATCCCTTGCCTTTCTCGAACACGCCCGCTTTCAGCCAGCCACGGATCATTCCATTTCCGGGGAAGGATCCGAGTTTGGTGAGGAGGTGGTCGTGGTCGATTTTGTCGAATGCCGCGGTCAGGTCTGCGTCCAGAATCCATCGGCGCTGCGGGTTTTTCCCGCAGCCCATGACGTGGATGACCGTGATCGCGTCCTGACAACTTCGGCCCGGCCGGAACCCGTACGTTCTGGGCGCGAACCGGGCCTCCCACTCGGGTTCCAGCGCGTTGCGGCAGCGCGCCTGGTGAGCGCGATCGGCTATCGCGGGAATTCCGAGCGGCCTTTGTTTCCATTGGCCTTAGGTATGTACACTCGGCGGACCGGCAGGGGCTGGAAGGACCGTGCTGTGCGGTGCACCTGCACGGCCAGGTCCATCCTCGCTTGGGCGGTCAACGCGACCTTCCCGTCCACCCCTGGGGTTCGGCGACCAGCGTTGCGCTGCGTCACTTGCCGCACGCTGATCAGCGTGTTCGACCAGCTCCGCAGCATCATCCTCTGCAGGTTCCTGACCGTGGTCAGGTTCTGCGCCTTCGTCGCCTTG
>WNGA01011569.1_pt1 | contig 11500 bp, 10 predicted proteins | sample 5400061 | NCBI WGS metagenome assembly WNGA01 (sample SAMN13153366, study PRJNA577476) | soil metagenome | isolation source: 100 cm soil or saprolite under grassland replicate 2 | place: USA:California | collected 2016-06-15
AGGAAATTTCGTCTAGGAGACGCTTTAGCTTGGGATCTTTGATTACTGCCATAGAAGACTCGTAGAATTCCTTCAGTTTCGTCGCTTCGATGCCTCCCCTAGCATATTCGTTCGCCTGAAGTGCCATCTCCAGCTTATCGAGTTCATGTACTAGCTGGGCTTCCTTACTCTTTTCGTTCTCCAGCTCCGACCACAGGTCCCGGTAAGCTCGCTGATTCTCATGTGGAAAATAGGAAAGCAGTTGTTCTCGGGCGGAGATTTTCTGAGTCTTAACGACATTTTCCCCCCTCGACTCCTTATCCTGAGGGGTGAGATCTCCCGTAATCGCCTCTTCCAAGTCATGCAATAATGCAAGCTTTAGCAGTCTTTCTACGTTGTAGCCTCGTCTCTCACCTTCGAATAAACAGAGCAACGACAGTGCAAATGAGTGATCGGCGACCGACTCATTTCGTTGGAGACGAAGCTGCTTGAGCCAGCCCCTGCGCGGCTCGGCTTTTAGTCTTGCAGCAAGCTCCCAAAACTGGACAAGCTGGTCCAAAACCTATTTCCGCTCGAACCGTGAATCGCGCCACAATACCTAAAAACCCTTCATAATGTAAATACGTCAACTATTCGACTCGTCAAGGCGTAGCAAATTGGTTAAGAAAATCCTAACTAGATTCGCCGTCGCAAAGAAGCCAGCTCGATCTGAGGGTACTCAATACAGGTCCCCTCGAATTTATCTACCTACAAAGCTGACCGATGATTCTAGCTTTCCATTCAAAGAGGGAGATCTCCTTGCCATCCGGGTTGATGGGCGCAAGCTGATCGTCCAGAGGGCACAGAAGAGCATTCAACGGTCGTTTGAAAGCGGAGATATTCGGCAGAAACCATAATATCCGCACAGCGCCATCTGCCCTATGCTGCAAGCCGGATGCTAAGGGCGACCGTACAGACCACAAACCTGACTGGCGAACGTTTCTGGGGCTATGAATCACAATTACCGCCTCAGGTCCAGATTGCCGTTAATATCAATATTGTTGGATTGGACTTGAAGAACGAGTCCACTGCCGATGCTCCCTTTGTTTTCACGGTGAATTATAATCCATCGATCGCACAACTCAGCGTCAAAGGTCGGGGCCAGGTGTTCGGCGAAAGAAGAGATTTCTAAGATCATAGCTGAGCACAAACAGAACAGGCCACCCCCTGTCGCGATAATCCAGGCGGTGTCGAGCATTGCGATTGCTGAGGCGATTCTATTGTCAAAGAGTCTGGGAATTCCGCCACCACTTCCCCCTATGGGCTTGCCTCCAGAGCAAATGCAGGCGCAGCAACAGCAAGGACAAAGAAAATCCGAACCGCGCTACACGACGTAATCCGCCCCCAAATTATTTGACTATCCAAAATTTTGGAGGTTTATCAATCCTCCAAAAAATTGGACTAAGCCGAGAACAAGTGGGCCAGAGAAGGATCGCACAGGTTTAGGCTCCAGACCATGGGGTTTCGTAGCGGAAGGAAGGATTGCGAGCTTGAATTCCATTTGCTCACTACCACTAATGCGCACGAGTATTTGCTAAAAGTGCAGTTTTAGCAAGCCTTATTTCACCTGAATCCATACTCGGACACGGCGCGAAAACGTTGAGTCTTCTTGAAACAATCCGGAAAATTCAGGAATTTGGGGGGGCAGATTGGGGAAATAACGGAAAGAGAGACCGTTGCTGGCGAGTTCTCACATGCGAATAAGTAGAGACGGACGGGGCGAGACACGAATATCTGATGCTCAAAAGAATCGTATTATCGAGTTGGCTCAGGCAGTTCCTCGAGATCATCTTCTCTTAGGGCTTCAGCTCGAGCGTGGATGGCGTATCGGGAGCATAGTAGGTTGTCATAACAAGGTAACCTACACAAGGAACAGGACGGGGGAGAAGGTTGTGTGCATTGTGGATCTTCCGGGGATACGGAAAGAGGACGTAGGTAAAGAGACAATAATGATTCACTTCAAAGGGGGAAAAACAGAGCCCGATTATCCTGGGAAGAAGTGGCTTAGACTTGCTCAGAAGCTAGCCTCGAAGGCTCGGAAGGGTGAGAGGATCATCACTCTCTCGGAACAACATGGAACAAACATCCTGCGAAAGTATGCAAGACTCGCCGGTGTACCTAATTGGGATCGTCTCCACAATCACCGTCAACGTGCCTATTTCGGGACTTTCTGGGCTAGAAAGACCGGTAGGGACCCTTGGAAAGTTCAGAGTCTCATGGGACATAAAGACTTGAGGGCAACGGCCGTGTATGTTGAAGAACTCTCCCTCGAAGAGAAGAAACAGCTCCTAGATGAGTCCTAGCCACGCAAAGGGCCTCCCTAGCTCGGAAGAACTCTCCGAAAAAGATGACCGCAAACTGGGAAGAATTAAAAGGTTCGCTGATCTCAGGAAGTTACGTAAGGATATAGGAGGACAAGTAAGGCGTGGTTCACCGAAGAATTTACGTTAGAAATCTCTCAGCCAACAATCCATCTTTTTCTCTCAGCTTACAGATTCTTCAGTAACCATAAGGATTAAACGAGAGGTGAAATTGCCGGTTGTCGGACGCGAAACACTTGCCCCGAAGAGCCGTTCGAAGACCAGCCAAGCAAAAAACCACCATCTTGTTCAAAGCTGGGAACCTGCCTAGTACTCCGGAGGAACTCTTCCGTCGGGTCTTCTGGAAGAGCGACTTTCTTGCTGGGGAAGCTCACAACTTCTGGAGGGAAGTCAAGAAAGCGGAACCTAGTGGTCTACCAATCCAGGCATGGAAAGACTGGATCTCGAAAAGGGGGATGAGCGTCGGACAATTCTACAATATGATTCATGGACTTGTTGGGGCAGGGTTCATAGAAAAACACGACTCCAAATGGCACATGAGTGGAGGGTTCATGCAGGAACTAGAACAGATGATGAAGGTCTATTCTTCGGAAAGCGGTTACGAACCCAAGCTGAAATAGATCTCCAATAAACTGGACCATTGCAATCCATCCAATAAATTGAACGTTAAGGGCGAGTCCTCAGCACGTGCCCTTGAAGATCGATTTCCCCATTCCTAATTCTTGTCGTTGAGATCGGTTTTCCGTCGGTAGCCTTGAGCAAGTTGACGACGAACAGATCTAACGGTTGGAGACCGTTCCGCCGCCTGAGCCGGTTCAATCGACGGCCGCTCGCAACAGTAGCCTTACTCACTATCAGTGCCTGTAATTTCTTTCGTCTGGCCGCGGGTCCGTAAGGCTCGCGAAGAGCAGTCACTCTTGCTCTTGATGACCAGCGCCGAGTCTTTAGGAACTGGTCCAAGTCACGAACTCGACTTGAAAACGGACGAACTTGGTGCTTCTTATGGAGGGTTGAGACAAGCCGGTCACTTGTAACTCCGATCAAAACCGTGTCTCCGAGGTTGAAAGCCTCATAGAGCAAATGCCGGTGGCCCGCGTGTAAGACGTCAAAAGTTCCTCCAAGAGCCACAAGCTTGTATTTGCGAGCTGATCGGGACAAGTCGCACAACTTGCGCGGAATTTTGAGGATAAAGCTTGGGCTGGCAAGGGCAATTCCTTCAGTTTTCTGGAGCCTCGTGCGAGAATCATGCACCCATGTCTTTGTCACAATGGTCAAGGGGAGATGGGAGGCGCTCCTGAGATTGGTATTGATTGGTACTCTCAACCTCAAATTCGCGATCGACCCGACTAGATACGTGACGTGAGAGCAGTGGGTTCGAATTCCAGATCTCCCAAAGGCTCGTCACCGATTCGGTTTCTCCGGCCCACCGACTAGAGAGAAGAAGGACAGGATTACCACCGACGACATTCTTGCTAGCCTTACTAGGGAGGTCGAGCTCAGGCAGAAACTTGGGAAAGAGGATCAGGTGTCTCTCGAGGAAGATTGCAGAGGCGGAAGATCTAATTCGGTTTCAGGGGTTCAATCCCGAATCTGAGTCCCCTTCGATGACGGAAAGGAAGACGGGCTACGGACATCTTGTAATCGTCTCTATGCTTCTAACAGGACTTACGGTAGGTTGGTTATACCGTTCGATCTCGAAGCCGTTTGATCTGGAACCATTAAGCGGAGTTTTTCAGAAATCTGGTATTCAGTCGATTTTCGGGAACTTGGTTCAATTCGGGGTAATCGCACTAGCCGCTCTGGTTGGCGCTCTCTGGATTCGACGCAAGAAACGAGCCTCAGGGCCTACAGCTCTTTTCTCTTTAAGCCGCCGGCTCACCGCCTAGTTAACGTCCGCATTCTATATGATGAGGGCCTTCGGATTTTGAGCCAGTGGAGGGGGTGCCTCGTTAGTAAGGGGAACTTTTTTGCAGCATGTTATATGATCGTGAAGGCTGGTTTTTCTCGTGCCCGAAAACATCCAATCCTCCGAGGAGAACAAATCAAACTCATACCTGACCTCCCCAACTCTCGTCCTTTCTCTCATACTCATCTGTGTTTACGTAGCCATTGGGTTCCTGATAGGCGACTTTGTCAGTCCTCTCTTGACATCTTCACCCGTACTTCTATTTCTGGCTCAGTGCGACGGGCCGTTACCTATCTATCCATGGACTTTGGTGACTTCAATTTTTCTTCATGCGAGTATCATCCATATAGCCAGCAATATCCTATTTCTGTTGCTCTTCGGTTTCATCCTTGAAGAGCAGGTCACGAAAGCCCGTTGGATGACGACTTTTTTTCTCACTGGTATCGCGGGGAATCTGACCTTTGTGGGGGCCGACCTAGCCGGATTTTTTTTCACCGGCTTCCCAAACTCTCTTTCCTTGAGTTGTGGGGTCGGTGCCTCGGGTGCAGTCTACGGCATAATGGGGGCAGCAACTGGACTCCGAGGCGTTGTCTTAATCGTATTCATCGCTGGTTTGGACATTTTCGCTGGGGGAGGATTCTTTGCACATATTGGAGGCCTAGTCACGGGGCTCCTTCTGCGAAGGTTCTGGAACTCGGAGTTGAAGAATTTATGATCACCGACTTTGCGGAAAAAGGCGGCGCAATTTATGCGACGACGTGGTAGCCCGGGGGAGATTCGAACTCCCGTCAGCAGGTTGCTCCAACCCTCTGTTTGAGGGGATCCAGAGCCGACTAGGGACGCTTCCGTGTTTCTGGCCCGAAACGCCCATGCTATGCTAGACCACTACACCACCGGGCTACGAAGTTCTCGGTTGCCCCTTGGCTAGTCATAATAGGTTTCGTTGAATTTGGAAAAGAGCAGAACCAAGAGAGGTTGATTAGCCACTGCTCCCCCCGCGGGAGATATTCCCGAACAACAGTCCGCTGTGAGCGAGGTTGGCAAGCAAATCGCCCAGAATCTGCCTTGATCTCGAATCTGGGAAACCCATAGTAGATCCGTCGGAACTCGTTCGGAGACGGCCATATATTTCCCGTCTCTTCCGTTATCATCTAAGCCCGGATTGTGCCCTGATCAGCCTGTCTCGCGCATTATCAATGCCGGGCAGAAAATCTTCTCTAGAAAGGGGAGGTGTGGGCATAAGAGCAGAGCACCCCATGACGCAAGAGTGGTTGAAGGGAAGAGTCTGGCGAACAGGTATTTAGCGTTCGCGACAGGTTGAAGAATTCCGGTGTTCTTGCCCTTCAATTAAGGCCTGGACTGCACTCTGATTCGCGAGATTCGCGTGGAAACCACGGCGGAGGGAGAATCCTCTATGCCCCAATAGGAAGGGTATAGCATTGGCGGACGACTCGAATTCGGTTGGAGTCGAGAGCGCGTCGGAACCCGACCTAGCCTATATACTTGTCGAAACACTTATATTTGAAATCGAACGCGTCGCTCTCGCTTTCCGAGCTTGGACCCTTCTAAAGCGCTTTCCGAAACCTGTCCAGCAAGCGGAGAAGCACAAGGCCCGCAGAAACCCAGGCAAGAACCATGAGCACACCCTCCCCAAGCGCACACCCACCCAAAGTCCACGTTTGCCCCGAATGCGGGAGCCTCAATCTCATAGAAGACTTCGACCAAGGAGAAACCATCTGCCAAGACTGTGGCTTAGTTCTGTCCCAGAACCTGATGAGTCGCGGGCCCGAGTGGCGGGCCTTCACCAAGGAGGAAAAGGATGAGAGAGGTCGCGTTGGAATACCGACATCCTTTTCCATCCACGACAAGGGGCTCTCAACTGTCATCGACCGAGTCAACAGAGACGCATTTGGCAGACAATTGCCCTTCGAGACAAGAATGGAAATGCTCCGTCTCCGGAAATGGCAAATCCGGACCAGAGTACACTCATCATCGGACCGCAATCTAGCCCAGGCAATGGCCGAGCTGGACCGTCTAACAGACAGGTTGCACGTACCCGCCAACGTCAAAGAAGACTCAGCAGTCGTGTACAGAAAGGCACTCGACAGCGGACTTGTTAGAGGACGCTCAATTGCCGCAATAGCAGCCGCATCCCTATACGCAGCCTGCAGATCTAGCGAGACCCCTCGAACCCTCAAGGAAGTGGCGTCGGCAAGCAGAATCAAGAAGAAAGACGTTGCACGCTGCTACCGTCTATTACTGAGAGAGCTAGAAATGTCAATGCCGGTCGAAGACCCGATTCGTTGCATCTCAAAAATCGCCAGTCGAGCCGAAATCACAATACAGACACAGCAATCGGCGATTCAAGTACTAAAAGACGCACGAAATAAGGGAGTTGTGGCCGGCAAGGATCCGATGGGCCTAGCTGCGGCAGCGCTCTATGTTGCCTGTGTTCTCCAAGGAGAAAAGAAGACTCAAAAGGAAATCGCGGAGATTGCGAACGTCACCGAGGTCACTGTCCGGAATAGGTACAAGGGTCTGAAGGACGCCCTTGGACTGACTGCCTGACCTTGGATTCTAGCGAAGATACTGGCGCATGCTCTGAATATTATTGAACACTGTGGCCCATTGTGGCGACGGATTCGGCTTCGTCGTGCTATATCCTGTCATAGAAATGGAGAATTTCACCCGTGGATCCCTAGAGTAGTAATAGATAATGTCCAGTTTTCTCTTTGGATTCGCATTGTAGAGACTCCTCTTTAATGCGTTGAAAAGGTATTTGTTAAGGAACTCCAGCTCAATCGAGACTGTTATCCGCTCACTCAATCGAGAACCTTCTAGTTCGCCTTATCACCTATACCGGCTATACCTATTTATCGATAGCCCCTGGAACCGACTAAATCTCCACGAGTCCTCTGGAAAGCGCTGGAAACCCTCGGCTATACCGAGAGACTTACAGCAGTAAGCGGGCCGAGGACCAATCCTGCTTGGCCTGGCCCGAGCTTCGTTCCCATGGTTACAATCCGGATTTTACCCTTGGATACAGGATACACAAGAGAAAACATGACGGAAAAGACGACCATAATTCTTGCTCTTGGGATGGCCTGGCTGTTCTGGTTCCTTTTCTTCCTCTACCTTGGCGTCTAATCCATCGTTTCTGAAGGCACGCTTAAATACGCAAGCCAGCCATAGAATCATCGTGGACGATTTCAAGGGAGAACTGGGCTTCTAGGATGGCCGACGTCTGTTCCACCTGCGGTCTTCCCAAAGACCTGTGCGTCTGTGGCACCATTAGCATGGAGCAGCAGACGGTAAAAGTTCGCATGGAAATGCGCAAATGGGGCAAACCTGCAACCATAGTTGAGGGCATCGACGGCAAAAGCGTTGACCTCCCAGACCTCGCAACAAAATTGAAGACATACTGCGCGTGCGGCGGTACATCCAAGAACAATTCTATCATCCTGCAGGGAGACCATCGTGACAAGGTGAAGAAGGTCCTAGTAGGATATGGTTTTCCTGAAACCAGCATAGAGCTTCACTAATCAGTTGTAAAGCATGTCTAGCCTTAAGGAAATCCTGGGCTCTTTTCGGCGGGGCCCCGCAGGCCTCCAAACATGTCCGCGATGCGGTTCATCCCTCATGAGATCTCGAACGCCACTGGAAGGATGGATATTGCCTGTAAAGTATGTGTGCAAGAACTGCGGCTATCAGGGGTTCGTCGCCTTAGAGGAGGAGCGAGAAGCAGAACCCTAGAAGGGTCTAGCTTCAAGACACTCCAAGGATTCTTGTTATTTCTGATTCGAAAACCTCAGGCCGGAACTGCTGTGTCTTCGCAGATGAAGCTTCGGAAAACTCTCCGCGGAGCCGATCGTTTTCAGTAAGCATTGTGATTTGTCGTGCTGCAACAGCTAGGTCACGCCATCGGAAACCTACATCATTAGTTACAATCTCTCTGGGTCCACCGCTGTCATGGACAATGGGGACGCATCCGGCTGCCATAGCCTCAACGATTGTTATCCCAAAATGCTCGTTCTCGGCACAATGAACGTACGCCATGGCTCTTCCTAGAAGATCCTTTACTTTTCTTAGCGGTGATAGAACGAAAGAAACGTTTTCTGGTGCCGTTCTTCTCAGCCGCTCGTAGTAGGCTGAAGTCCCATCTGGGAGACTTCCTATCACGACAAATCTTGTTCTGGGGACCATTCGAGCTAATTCAACGAATAGGTGGAACCTCTTTTCCGGAACGATCCTTCCGACCGTTACCACCAAATTCTCTCTTGGCTGCATCCTACTGAGTTCCGAATAGGCCTCGACCGGACAAGGTGGGTACACAGTCGTCGAGTCGCGCCCCCACTTCCTTTCCACGAATCCTCGGGTAAAATCCGAGACGCTCAGGAGGATTCTAACGCGGTGAACGCGATTCCGGTAGTAAGAGCTTGCCAGTTGATAATACAGGCGCCAGATTGGAGAGGTCGATGATTGTAGATGAGAGAAATATTCCGGAAAATAGCAATACTGTACTACGGGAATACGTGTTGAAGGCACGTAACCAATATCTTGTGTGCTAAGCACGATATCGAAAGAATCTCGCGAGACAATACCTCTGATCCGAAACCAGTGATACGCTAGCCTTTGGTAGAGGAGAACCCGGGGCCCGAGGAGAGGCTTGAAGTGGGGATAATAGGATCGGTTGACTTTGTCGAAAAGCCCAGGGCAACCATAAAAGTCCTCGAAACTTGCTTCGTCAAACTGTTCGCTAACGAGCGTGACCTCGTGGCCGGCCTTGGTCGCGGCAAGGATTGAGTGAATAGCAACTCTTTCGCCGCCACCCTTTACACTTAATCGAGGGTGAACCAGGAGTACCTTCATAGGCTAACCGCAGGGATCTGACGTCTAATCGACGCGCGGTTAGCTGTTCTTAGACCTCCACATCTCTACCGTAAGCTTCAGTCCCTCCTGAAGAGTGTGAGACGGCTTCCAGCCCAGTTCCTTCGATATTTTCGAATTGTCCAGCACCAGATATTGGGGGTCCTGTGACTTGGGCCGCTGAGGGTAACCGGGTGGATACGATCCAAAGACAATTTTCCCTTTGAACCCTGTCATTGCCGTCAACATTTTCGCCAATTCTGAGTTTGTAACAGGGTTGCCTGGTGACACGTTGTAAACTTGACCTATCGCTTTGGGCGATTTGGCGGCTAGGATGTAGCTACTAACGTGGTCTTCTGCAAACATATAGTCTCGGATCGAATCTGGAGCTCCGACGTAGCAGGTTTCCCCTGCCAGCATTTTTGAAATGAGATATTCCGTGTAGAAGCCTCCTTCGCCGGTTCTTCCATAGCTATTGATAGGGCGAAGCACTGTTCCGCGTAGATGGTAGACGCGGTCAGCCATCTGAACGTACTGATCAGCAGCGGATTTTGTGACCGCGTATGGGGAAGCGGGATTAAGTGTGGCATCTTCTCCGATCGGTCGGTTGCCATCTTGCCAGCCGTATACCTCGGCTGTGGATGCTGCGATGAGTCGTGAGTTGGGCGCTTCTCTCAGAATCGCATGAACTAGGTTGACCGTTCCCTCGAAATTCGTGGCTATATACGGATAGGGATCGTCAAAAGACAACCTGACAGGAGTCAATGCTCCGAGATGAAAGATTATCTCTGGCTCTGAGGCATCCACCGCGGATATGATGGAGTGGAAAGTTCCGAGATCTCCTTCTATGAGATGAACCTGGGAAATTACATCTCTGATTCTGCTCAGTTCTCTTTCAGACGAATGCCTGACCAAACCGTGGACGTTATAGCCGTCCGTAACCAGCCTAGACGCTAACCTTGAACCTATGAATCCAGTTATTCCTGTTATGAGCACATTCATCTTGATTTCCCTTCCTTTAACGCTTCATCAGCCTCTTCAAGTTCTCTCAGCGAGTTAACAGTGATGAAAGATCCGTTGTGCTTGAAGGCTTTTAGCTTATTCATTTGTGCCAACTTCGGAAAAGTTGTTCGTTCAACATCGCCATTTTTGGGTATGTACTTCAACACTTTCCGGTCAAAAACGTATATTCCCATCGAACAGAAGAAATCTCTCAGAACAGGTTTCTCCACGAACCCTTTACAGAATCCTTTCGGGCCAATTTCGACGAGCCCGAAAGGCAACTTTGGATGCACGACCGCAATTGACGCCAAAGATTCGTCCTCCGAGTGATTGTTGTGGAATGCACGTAATCTGAGATCCGTAATTTGGTCGCCGTTAAGCGCAAAGAATGAGGGAGAATCCACATAGCGCGAAATGGCGAGGCGAAATCCTTCGCTCGTTCCGCCTTCCACTGTATGAACGCTGTATCGAATGTCTACTCCAAACTTTCCCCCGTTTCCAAAGTAGTGGATTATTTTCTCTCTCAGATAGGCTACACCTATGATTAAGTCAGTTACCATGTTCTGTTGCAGCCATTCGATTACCCATTCGAGGAGAGGTTTCCCGCCGACTTTGACCAGTCCTTTCGGAATGTCGTGGGTAATCGGTCTTAGTCGGAGTCCTTCTCCACCGGAGAGAATCACGGCTGTCTTAGGAGTTGTCATTCGATTGACTCACAAGCTTCCTTCTGAATGGAAGCAAGAGACCTAGGTTCAACGGTGAGATCGGCTCAGTTTGCTTTGATAACTAAGGTTTCTGTCGCAAGGGTATTCGAGGACTACTCGATGTTCACAGCAAGCAAATAGACTATGGAGGCGACGACGGCGAAGAAAGCGAGAGGAACGTACCAAAGCAGCAGACCTCCAGTTACCAGCACAAGCAGAGCTCCAAGATCCGCTTTGTCCTTTTTCCTCGACAAGTCTAAGTTCCAAATGCCTAGGGAATATAGGCTCACGGCTAGAACTCCCAGCACTGCGGCGACACTGAAGAATAGGACAGAGAAGATCGAGCCGCCAATGGGCTTGTCGTTGGAGATGGTGGGAACTATACTTACGATGGGTCCAAGTAAGAATCTGAGACCATAAACCAAGCCAAGGCCGAAAACGACCCACGCGAGAGGAAGTAGAAAGAGCCGTTTCTCCAAGTGCCTTCCTGAAGTGTCCGCCGACCGATATTTCATATAAACGTTAGGCACAGTGTTTGCGTCGAACTGACAATGAATCTTAGTAGGTTGATATTCAGAAGCTGGTACTATTTCCGGATAGGGTACGGAACTTACGTTGCCTTCCCGCTGGGCTTTGCGAGCACTATGATAGTAATCTATGCACTCGCCGTCGTCGGCGTGCCT
>WNGA01011571.1_pt1 | contig 11499 bp, 10 predicted proteins | sample 5400061 | NCBI WGS metagenome assembly WNGA01 (sample SAMN13153366, study PRJNA577476) | soil metagenome | isolation source: 100 cm soil or saprolite under grassland replicate 2 | place: USA:California | collected 2016-06-15
CGATGGATGATCCAGACGTGGTCCTGCTCGTCGACCCAAATGCCGATCGTCCAGCCAAGCAGCCAATTGTTGGGAAGCGGCTTCGGCCAAAGCGGATTGACCTCGAACTTCGGGGCCTGCACGCTCGCGCCTTGCGCCTCGGCCTTGTGCTGCAAAACCGACTGACCGAGGCCGAGACCGACCATGCCCGCGGCGAGCACCGCGGCGGAAACAAGCTTGCGCTTTTGCCTGAGCTCGATCATCGAGGCCTCCCGACTGAAGTACACGGACAGCGTGTCGGAAATTCCGGGGACGCTTTGGCATCGGTTCAGGGGATTATAGGCGAACGGATCGGGCTTGTAAGCGCAGTTGAAGCTCCCCTAACGTGAAGTGCGGCCGGGAGAACAAATCCGTGCGTTATCACGGACTTATCAAGCCGACACGGCGCAACGCCATAGCGATCGTCGCAACGCTCGCCGGCGCGGTCGCGTCGAGCGCCGCCGCGCACGACATTCCGACCGACGTCAAGATCAACGCTTTCGTCAAGCCGGCGGGTCACCGGCTCGAGCTGTTGATCCGTGTGCCGCTGGCCGCGATGATCGAAGTGGATTTTCCTATACGCGGTGGCGGCTTTCTCGATGTATCACGCGCCGACGAAGCGCTCCGCAACGCCGCCAAGCTCTATCTGATCGATAACATTTCGGTCTACGAAAACGATGCCCCCCTTCCACCGCCGCGTATCGTGCAAGCCCGGGTGTCGCTGGCGTCGGATCGATCATTCACCTCGTACGAGCAGGCGCGCGCACACGTGGAGGGGCCCCGGCTCGCCGACGATTTGGAGCTCTACTGGAATCAGCAGTTGCTCGATGTCCTGCTCGAATACCCGATCCGGTCCGACACCTCCGAATTCGCAATCCGCCCCCGCGTTGATCGGTTCGCCCGCCAAGTCGCTACGGCATTGCGCTTCCTGCCGCCCGGCGGCGCCATCCGCGCGTTCGAATTGCACGGTGACCCCGGCTTGGTGCGCCTCGACCCGCGCTGGCATCACGCCGCGCTGCGGTTTGTCGTGTCCGGGTTCTGGCACATCCTGGAAGGCAACGACCACCTGCTGTTCCTGTGCTGCCTGGTGATCCCCTTCCGGCGGCTGCGGCCGCTTGTCATCATTGTCACATCGTTCACCGTCGGGCATTCGATTTCTCTGATCGCCTCCGCCTTTGGCTTCGTGCCGGACGCCCTCTGGTTCCCCCCGCTCATCGAAACCCTGATCGCCGTCACCATCGTCTATATGGCGCTGGAAAACATCGTGTACGCGGCTCTGGGACATGGCGGCGACCTTTCGGGACGCTGGATCATCGCCTTTGCGTTCGGGATCGTGCATGGCTTCGGTTTTTCGTTCGCCCTGCGTGAATCGCTTCAGTTCGCGGGCGATCATTTTCTCACCGCGCTGTTCGCCTTCAACATCGGCGTCGAAATCGGTCAACTTGCGGTCATCCTCGTCCTGATACCGACGACCGCCCTGCTGTTCAGGTACGTGGTCGCCGAGTGGCTCGGCATCATCATCCTGTCGGCGCTCGTGGCTCACACCGGCTGGCACTGGATGCTCGATCGGGGAGAGCAGCTCGCGAAATTCCCGTTTCCGAAGCTCGACGCCGCGTTCCTCGCCAGCGCGATGCGCGGGATGATCGCCGCGTTGATCCTCGTCGCAGTGGTGTCGCTGGCGAACAGCTTTCTAAAGCGCTGGATACGGGGAGAAAAAATCTCGCCGGCAAATGATATCGCGGCAAAACCACATTCCCAACACGGGTCAGCGGAGAGATGAATGATTGTCGATGTGCATGCTCACGCCGTGAGCGAACGGTTCTTGGCCGATCTGCAGCGACAGCCGATTGCCGGCATTTCGGCCAGCCGGGACGATCACGAGACCTATTCCATGCGGGGCGGGGGTTGGGATCGTCCCTCCTCGATCGACGTCAACCTGCACGACTTGCCGCGCCGGCTGGAGAGCCTCAAGCGACGCAAGGTGGAGCTGCAATTGTTCGCGCCGCCTCCGGGCTTCTTCTCCTGGGCCGGCGGCGCAGCCGGCCGGGAATGGGTCCGGGCCTTGCATGCGCAGGAGATCGAGCTTGCGGCGCAATCGGAAGGCCTGATGGAGCCGATGGTCGTGTTTTCCCTGGGCGAACCCGAGCACGTCGTGGACGAGGTCCGGCGCGCCATGGACCTCCATCCGTTCCGCGCCGGGATGCTGCCGAGCACCGCGGGCGGGCGCCCGCTCGACGATCCGATCTTCGCGCCCATGTGGTCGTTGATCGAGGAGCTCGGATTGTTGATTTTTCTGCATCCGACCTCGGCCGTCGGCTCCGAGCGGTTCGGCCTCTATGGCGTGCATGTCCTCGTGGGCTGGCCGTTCGAGACTACGCTCGCCGTCACGCGTTTGATCTTCGAAGGCGTGCTCGAGCGGCATCCGGGGCTCAAGCTCATCCTGTCGCACGGGGGCGGAAACCTCGTGTTCCTCCGCGGTCGGCTCGATTCTGCGTACAATGCGGAGGGCTGGGAGGCGAACCCCTATTACCGCAAGAACATCAGCCGTCCCCCATCCGCATATCTGGATCGTCTCTACTACGACACGTGCGCGCTCAGCGTCGAAAGCAATCGCTTCGTGGTCGATACGATGGGCGCAGACCGGGTCATGTTCGGCACCGACTACCCCTTCGACATCGGCGATCCCGAAGGCAAGCGCGCCGTTCCGGTGATCGACGCCTTGCCGGAAGCGGCGCGCGAAAAGATCTACCGCGCCAACGCCTACGCCGCGCTGCCGTCTCGACGCTGAGCTGCGAGGACTGGCGCGTATTCCGCCTCACGTTGGCGCGGCGGGTTCGCTCATTCCCGCGCAAGACCCCCACCCGCCGCGCCCCACTGCCTTGAGGCGCAGCGCCGCGCCAGCGGCTTGCTCTTCCCTCTCCCTGAAAGGGGGAGGGATAGGGTGGGGGTCCGCCTTCGCGAGGCGAAGCGCTGCCGCTACTCGATCGCCCCGGCGCTGTTGAGGTGCCGGCGCACCTGCCGCGTGAGGCGGGCGAATTCAGGTTGTTCCGTCGACGCGACGGTGCGCGGCCGGGCCAGGTCCACCTTGATCTCGCCGACGATACGGCCGGGACGCGGCGACATGACCAGAACACGGTCGGCGAGATAGACGGCTTCCGAAATGCTGTGCGTGATGAATAGAACGGTCTTGCGGCGCTCCATCCAGATGCGTTGCAGCTCGGCGTTCATCTGCTCCCGCGTCAGGGCGTCGAGCGCGCCGAACGGCTCGTCCATCAGCAGCAGATCGGGATCGTGGATGAGCGCGCGGCAGAGGCCGACGCGCTGCTGCATGCCGCCGGAGAGCTGGTGCGGGTATGCGTTTTCAAAACCTTCGAGCCCGACGAGCTGGATCAGCTCCTGCGCGGTCGCCCGGTATTTCTCGACCGGCAGACCGCGGATCTCGATCTGGAGAAGGATGTTCCGCAACGCGGACCGCCAAGCCATCAGCACGGGATTCTGGAACACGATCCCGATCGATGCAGTCGGACCGCGGACCGGCTGCCGGTTCACCCGGATGACGCCGCTGGTGGGCGGGATCAGTCCTGACACCAGCTTGAGGAGCGTGCTCTTGCCGCAGCCGCTGGGGCCGAGGAGGGCGACGAACTCGCCCTCGGACGCGCCCAGCGATACGCGGTCGAGCGCATGCACCGCGGAGTTCTTCGCACGGTAGACGAGGCTGACATCGTCGATCCCGATGACCTCGCGGTGCATCGCTCCCTCAGCTCTGCGGCACGAACGCGTTGGTGTAGAAGTTGCCGGCGGGGAAGGGCTTGTCGATCACGCCTGTCTTCAACAGGATATCGGACGATTCCTGCCAGTCCGCCTCGCTCATCCAGCCGTAGGGCTTGCCCGTGGTGTTCTTCGTCTGCAGCCGGGGGATGGCCTCCTCCCACTGCAGCTTGACCGACTCCCGCCGCTCCTCGGCGGCGCCGGACAGCCGCATGGCGACGTCGACCGCCTGGTCGAAGTTCTCCTTCCTCGTGATCTCGTTCATCGCCCGCGCCGTCGCCCGGACGAAGCGCTGCACCATGTCGGGCTTCTGCGCAATCGCCTGCTCGTGCACCACGACGCCCTGCCCGAGCGGCGCCACGCCGAAATCCTCGAACGGCATGAAGTGGAGCGGCTTGCCCTTGCCCTGGCGGGCGCGAACCACCAGGTCGAGCGGCGAGCCGATGACGACGCTGACGAATGAATCGACCTGGCCGTTGACGAACACGGTGTTGCGGGTGGGAGCGCCAGTGACTCGGATCGAGACCTTGTCGGGCGGGATCTTGTTCGCGGCGAGCAGCAGGTCGAGCAGGGCTTTGTGGTCGGCGGTCACCGCCACCGACTTCCCGATCAGCTCCTGCGGGGTCTTGATCGGACTGTCGGCGTGCGAGATCACTGCCCATGCGCCGTTCTGCACCACCGCATAGACGCCCTTGAGCTTCATCCCCTTGGCCGCGCCGGCCGCCATCAGCATGTAGTCGGCAAGACCGATATCGTCCTGCTGGCCGGCCATCAGGCTCACCGTCTTGCCGGAGCCGCCGCCCTCCTTGATCTCCACGGCGAGATTTTCCGCCGTGTAGTAGCCCTTCTCCTTCGCCCAGTAGAACGGCAATTGATAGCCGGTGAGGGTCCAGTCGAGCCGAAGGCTGACCGGGTCTGCGGCGACTGCGTGTTGAGGCGGGAACAGAGAGCCCCAAAGGAGGAGAAAGGCGCCTCCCAGACATGCTCTGCGCAGCGTGGACATGATCATCGAGCTCCCTCACGATTGATACGCAGCCGTCTCCTCGGCACGGATCGAGACATGCCAAGGGATCGCCCAGCGTTCAAGCTTGGAGACGATGGCGAACAAGATCATGCCCATGGCGATGAGGACGAAAAGCGCCGACCAGACGAGCGTGCCGTCGAGCGTGCCGGTGGAGGTCAGCAGCAGGTAGCCGAGCCCCCGGTCCGATCCGACGAATTCGCCGACAATCGCGCCGACCACTGACAGGCATATGGCGATCTTGAATCCGGCGAACATCTGCGGAAGCGCCGACGGTCCGCGTACCCTGAGCATGATCTTCACGGTCTTGGCGCCCATCGAGCGGACCAGGTCGATCATGTCGCTCTCGACGCTCTTGAGCCCGACGACCGTGGACACGACGATGGGGAAGAAGGTGATCAGGAACACGATCGCGATCTTCGGCAGGATGCCGAAGCCGAGCCACACCACCAGGATGGGCGCGATCGCGACCTTGGGGATCGTTTGCGACATCACCAGGAAGGGCATCGTCACCCGCTCGACGCTCCGGCTCAACACGACCGCGAAGGCGAGCGGAACGCCGACGGCCGCACCGGCGGCGAAACCGATCAGCACCGACTGCAGGGTATAGGCCCCGTTCCGGGCGAGCACGTGCCAGTCGCGCGCCATGCGTCTGACCACGTCCAGCGGCGCCGGCAGCAGGTAGTCGGGAATCTCGAACACGCTCACCGCCGCCGACCACAAGGCCAGGACCGCGAGCATGGCGAAGACCGGCAGCAGGATGTTCAAGGCGCGCTCGCGCAGGAGCGGATCGCCAATCAGGCCGGTCCGGCGCTCGAGCGTCGAAGGAAGCGTCTCCGCAGGCGTCGGGTTCGAGGAATCGGCTGCCATCGGTCTATCGCTGTGTCCGCGTATGCAGGGGTACTATTATCCAGCGTTAGCGGACGCGTGTCTTCCAGTTTCGTCGCGCCGCGACGACGCGCCCGAACGGGATTTCTTGTGGACGGCCACTCTCTACACCGGCAGGCTCCCGCAACCGGCCACCGCACCTTGTGACGAGGACCCATGAAGCGACAAACGATCAGCGCGTCCGGCGTCGCCAATCCCATTCCCTCGCATGCGTTGGCGACGCGCGCCGGTCCCTTCCTCTTCATGTCGGGCCAGATGGGCGTGTCGGAGAACAGCGGCCGTCCGTTCCAGAGTTATGAAGAGTTGGGAGGCGAGCCGCCGTACCCGGCGCTCGGCCTTCTCGCCCCGAATACGTGGGAAGAGGCTTTCGTCGCGCAGACCAGGACGATCTACGATCGGATCGGGGCGCTGCTGACCGAACAGGGTTCGACGCCACAGGACATCGTCTTCCACAGCGTCTACCTGCGCGACATGCGCAATTTTCCGACGCTGGCGCGCACGCGCTCCCGCCTCTTCGCCGGCGGACTGGCACCGCCGGTGACCACGTCGCAGGTTGGCGGGCTGCCGCTGAGCGACGCGGCAGTCTACTTCGATCCGATCGGTTTCGTTGCCGCGGACGGCTACAAGCTGGACATGCTGCGGTCGCGCCAGCTCGAACAGGCTGCTCTCTCCAACTACCAATTCGGCTCCAAGGTCGGCCCGCTGATGTTCTTTGCCGGCGTCGTCGCCGCCGTTCCCGAGCAGGGCAAGATCATCCATGGCCCGCGCGACCTTCCGGCGGATATTCGCCTGACCGAGCCGCCGGCCAGCCCGGCCGCGCGTGCGTTCCATGCTCCGATCCGGGCGCAGACGGCGTTCGTCTACGACCTCTTCGACCGCTTCCTGCGCGAACAAGGCTTGCGCCTGGAAGATCTCGTGAAGCTCAACCTCTATCTGCGCGACGTCCGCGACACCCCCACGGTCGAGCAGGTGGCGGCTGAACTGGCTCCGGCGGCCAATCCCGCGGTGGCGCTCTATGGCGTGGAGAGCCTCGCCACCCGCTTCTTTCTGGTGGAGATCGAAGGAATCGCCGTCGATCCGGCCGGGTCGTGGGACAAGGACAGCCTGGTAAGCCTCGACGATCCTGTCGACGCCGTCGTGCCGCAGGGGCGGCATGCGCTGGCAACACGTGCCGGGCCCTTGGTCTTCACCTCGACGTTGACGGCTTATGTGGCGCGCACGGGCGAGGTGCTGGACGACCATCGCGACCTGCCCGACCGCGGACGCCGCGCCGTCGAGGGCGTCGTCTCCCGCCACCCGCATTGCCGCCGCAGCGCCTCGGCCGCTCGCGCCGCCGCGCAAGCCTGGCTGATTTATGATCGCCTGTTCCGTATCGCCGCCCGCTTCGGTGTCGCCCGCGACGGCTTTCTCAAAACGACCGTCTATCTTCAGGACATCAACGATTTCGCGGCAGTCGAGGCGATCGCCGAAAGCTTCTTCCCGCACGACCCGCCGGCGCTGACGCTGCTGCAACCGTCGGGTCTGTCGATGCCCGGCGCCCGCGTGCAGATCGACGCGGTGCTGATAAGCTCCGGCTGACAATCTTCGCGCAGTTGCGTGCGAGGGGGCAGCACGCCTGCCGCCGCGCGATGCTTGACAGGAAGTTATCGGCTCCTCAAACATGCTTTCGACCTTGAAATCCGCCTTTCATTTTGCACGCAGACGGAGCCGGCCGGTGATGAAGCGTTTCATCGAGCTTCCCGGCGCGCGCGAGGCATACGTGGCCTCGCTGACGCCGATCATTCCCGAATACAAGCCGATCAGCATCGCGCATGCGGTCGTCACCGAAGGCGGCAAGACCCTGAGGATGTCCGGATGGCCCGCCATCGGTGCGCAGGGCATCGTCGGCAAAGGCGACATGCGGGCGCAAACTCTGCAGGCGATGGAGTATGTGCGCCAGACCGTAGAGGCGGCCGGGGCGACCTGGGACGATATCGTTTACCTGCTTTTCTATTTCGTGGATCGCGAGAAATGGTGGCGCGAGGCGCTTCCCGCCCGCACCGAGTTCATCCAGAAGCACTCCAAGACCGGCCGCTCGCCTTGCGTCACGGCAATCGGCGTCGCCGGCCTGATGCACCCGGACATGCTGATCGAAGTCGAGGCCACTGCGGTTTTCGACTGAGTGGAAGCGTGAACGCACTGGGGAATCCGAGCGGAGTGGCTTCGAATGGCTGAAATCGTTCTCTGGGAGCGTCAACTTCCGCGCAACACGGGATTTACGTTCGAATTGAAGAAGGGGCAGTCCGTCCGCATCACGTCTCGGACGATCGTCGATTTCGTTTGTTTCAACCGCGAAAACCTGCGCGAGCGATTTGATCAAGCCAGGACCAAGGCCAACCAGAGAAAAATCTTCCTGACGACCGGCGACGCTCTCGTGTCGCGGCTCAACAACACGATGATGACGATCGTGGAGGATACCTTCGCCGAAGGGCATCACGATCTTCAGGAAGGAATGTGCAGCCGCAAGCGGCACGAGTTGGCGGCGCAGCGCGGCATATGGGAAGCGACCTACGGCCGTCCGTTGTCGGACATGCCGACCCACGGCTGCACCGAGAATCTCGGCGCAGCATTGGCGCCCTACGGCATCGCGCCGGAAGACATCCCCAGTCCGTTCAACCTTTTCCAGGACATGATCATCCACGCGAAGACGGGCGTGCTCGAGCATTCCCCGGTCCGGCCAAAGCCCCCCGGCGCACACGTGATGTTGCACGCGGAAATGGACCTGCTCGCGGCGTTGAGCGTTTGTCCGGACATTGTGGGAGGCGGAACCACCGGAGCCACGATTGCGGTCCTGGAGCCGTAAACGCGGGCGGCCTTGCTCCGTGATCCGCGCCTTCGGGGCGCACGGCCAACGCGCGATATTCCGAGAAGCTGCCGCGATGGCGCCGTGAGCCGCCGGTGTTTCTCGCGAGCGGCGCGGATGGGGAGATCGGGTCCATGCTGGAGCGGGCGCTCAACGCATTCTGGATATTGCTTGGCGCGGCCGCGGCCGCCGCTGCATGGCGGATCGGCTTGTTCGGGCCGTCGGGACCGGAAAGCGGCTTCTTTCCGTTCATCGCCGCGCTCATCGTTCTGGGGGCAGGCCTTGTTCTTTTCCTGCGTCCCGCCACGCGCGCCCGCGCGCCGGGCCTTCCGCGCGGCGCGGCCCTCGGCCGGATCGTCGGGGTGATCGCCGGCTTGGCCGTCATGGCGATCGGCATGCCCTATCTGGGGTTCGCGGTGACCGGTACCCTGACCATGATCATTCTCCTGCGCACGGTGGAACAGACCCACTGGTTCGGCTCCGTCGTGCTGGCGGTGACCTCCTCCGCCTCTGTCGTTTGGTTGTTCGGTCACATGCTCGGGATGGTGCTCCCGCGCGGACCTTGGGGCTGGTGATCGATGGACGCGATCAGTGGTCTGGTCACCGGCTTCGGCGTCATTCTTACGCCCGCGAACTTGTATCTGTGCTTTCTCGGAAGCCTGATCGGAACGCTCGTCGGCGTGCTGCCCGGGGTGGGACCGCTCGCCGCGCTGGCGCTGCTGCTGCCGGTCACCTTCACGCTGTCGCCCGTGGGCGGCCTGGTGATGCTGGCGTCGATCTTCTACGGCGCGATGTACGGCGGCTCGACGACGTCCATTCTGTTGAACATTCCCGGCGAAGCCGCCTCGGTGGTGACGTGCATCGACGGCCACCAGATGGCGCGCCAGGGTCGCGCCGGGGCCGCGCTTGGTATTGCGGCAATCGGCTCTTTCATCGCCGGCACGATCGGAGTGCTGGCGATGACTTTTTTTGCCCCGGCGATCGCCGCGGTGGCAATCCGCTTCGGCCCGCCCGAGAACTTCGGCCTCATGGTGCTGGGCCTCGTCTCCACGCTGTTCATGATCTCGGGTTCGGTGCTCAAAGGCGTGCTGATGGTCGCCCTCGGATTCCTGACCGCCGCGGTGGGCATCGACGTCGTCAATGGCCGGGAACGTTTCACCTTTGGCTCGCTCGACCTGAGCGGAGGTGTCGAGCTGCTGGCGGTGGTGATCGGACTGTTCGGTGTCGCCGAGGTTCTGGTGAACGTGGAAACGCTTGCGAAGACGACGCTGCTGACCGAACGCATCCGCGGACTGTGGCCGACCCTGTCGGATTGGCGCGCGTCATGGCGGCCGATCCTCCGCGGCAGCGGGTTGGGCTTCTTGCTCGGCCTCGTCCCCGGCGGCGGCCCGGTCACCGCCTCGTTCATGTCCTATGCGTTGGAAAAGCGCGTCTCACGCCACCCGGAAAGGTTCGGCAAGGGAGCGATCGAGGGCGTAGCAGGCCCGGAGTCGGCCAATAATGCCGCGGTGGCCGGGAGCCTCATTCCGGTGCTGTCGCTCGGTATTCCGAGCAATCCCGTGACCGCTTTGCTTTTGGGCGCGCTGATCATCCAGGGCATCCAGCCGGGCCCGCTGTTCATGGCGCAGCGACCCGACCTTTTCTGGGGCGTCGTTGCCAGCATGTATGTGGGAAACCTGTTTCTGCTGCTGCTCAACCTGCCGCTGGTCGGGGTCTGGGTGCAGCTCTTGCGCATCCCGTATCGGGTCATGTTCCCGATCGTGCTGCTGCTATGCGTGGTCGGCACTTATTCGGCCAACAAGAACATATTCGATCTTTGGGTCATGCTCGGCTTCGGCGTGGCAGGCTACGTGCTGCGCAAGCTGGAATACGATCTCGCGCCGTTCGTCATCGCCTTCGTACTGGCGCCTTTGCTGGAACAATCATTGCGCCAGTCGCTGGCGATGTCGCCCGACGGCGCTCTGATCTTGGTCCAACGGCCGATCACCGCCCTGCTGCTTGCCGGCGGCGCGGTGCTGGTTATGCTGATGTTTCGTCGCCGGCCTGAAAATGAGGGAGGAGCGTTATGAACCGTGCCGCTCTGGCTTGGACCCTTGCCGCCGCTCTGTTCGCCGCCCCCGCGCTGGCGCAAAGCGATCCAAAGGCGGCGCTCGCCACGCTCAAGCCCAAGGACTACCCGACCCAGCCGATCGAATTCACCGTGGTTTACCCGGCGGGTGGCGGAATGGATGTCACCGCGCGCCTGTTGGCGAAATACGTCGAGAAGTGGAGCGGCGATCGCATCATCGTCAACAACCGCACCGGCGGCGCCGGGATGGTCGGCCACTCCTACCTCGCCACGCAGGCGAAGCCGGACGGCTATACCGCCGGCGTGCTGGCGAGTCTCGTCTGGGGCGACGCCATGCTTCGAGCGCAGGCAAGGTGGTCTCTCGCCGATCTGGAGCCGATCGGATATTTGAATACGGACGCGCTGATCTGGGTGGCCTCGACCGAGGGGCCGTACAAAGGCTTGTCGATCAAGCAGGTTATCCAAGCGGCCAAGGACAAGCCGGGCACCATCCGCGTCGCCATCGTGCCGGGGAGCATGTGGGAGTACATCCTCGATCAAATCGAATCGAGCACCGGCGCCAAGTTCCTGCGCGTTCCGTTCCAGGGTGGCGGCGCCGGCATCACCGCGCTGGTCGGCGGCAATGTCGACGTCGCGCAGGGTTTCTTCTCCGAGTTCCGCGGCCATCTCGAGGCCGGCAAGGTTGCTCCGCTCGCGGTTGCCGCAGCCGGCCGAATGGACTTCCTCAAGAACATGCCGACCTTCAACGAGACGTTCGGCAGCAACGAATATCTGTGGCAACTCGTCCGCTACGCGGTGGTCCCCAAGGGAACCCCGGCCGATCGGAAAGCGTATCTCGCGGCAGCCGTCCAAACCGCGATGAAGGATCCGGAATTGATCGCGGAGTATGGCAAG
>WNGA01019766.1_pt1 | contig 11498 bp, 10 predicted proteins | sample 5400061 | NCBI WGS metagenome assembly WNGA01 (sample SAMN13153366, study PRJNA577476) | soil metagenome | isolation source: 100 cm soil or saprolite under grassland replicate 2 | place: USA:California | collected 2016-06-15
CGGGAGCTTCCGGATCGACGTGGGGACATCGGGCCGCGGCGCCAGGTCCGCTACCAGAACTTCGATCTGCCGCTTCGACTTGTGAGTGGCTCGCTCGAGCAAGACCTCCCGGTTCGCGGGCGTCAGGTGCGGCGCCAGCTTGGCGATGCCGCTGAGGTGGAGTCGTCCGTCGCCCAGCATGGCCAGGAGCATCGGGTGCTCGCGCGCCGCCCGCGCGGCCGCGATGCGCAGGTAGGCCTCGTGCTCCGAAAGGTACAGGACCTCCGTGCAGTAGACGAACATGGAGTCACAGGCCTCGCGGGCATACAGCCTCCGCTCGTCGACTTCACCGATGTGCGCGACCAGCTCCCACTCGATGCGCCGAGACTTTTCCAGGAGCGCGGATAAACGGCGGAGGAGCTCGTCGTCAGACAGCGCGCGCAGGCGCTGGGCGGTCCTGTCGCCGCTTCCGTTAGGCCCCGACGGATCCGCAGTTCCAATGTCGGGGATGGACGTCTGCGTGTCGTTCACAACAATGACTCCCACATACAAGTACGAGAACCGATGAGCTGATGACGATTCTGATCTATGAATCTGTCAGATCAGGACCGATCGCCGACAAAAATATCAGACGGCGGAGAATCTCGAGCGCTCGTCTGCAGAAGATCGCCGGTGCAGATGGCAAGGGTCCTCGGGTTGATCGGCGCGGGGGCGCGGCGACTCGGTCCGGACCGAATCCGTGGAGGACCGCCGGCTCGCCCGGTAGGGATGGACGCGCAGACCCCGTCCGACCAAGAAACCGCGCCCCGATGGGAACGACAGAACCCACCGGGGCGCTCGTCGACGAGACCGGCGAACGCCCTACGCCGGTACGACGTCCGCGATCGGCGTGACCGCGGCCTGGTCCTCCTCACCGGTTCGGATCCGATAGACCTTCTCCACGGGCAGGACGAAGATCTTCCCGTCGCCGACGTCGCCCGTGCGCGCGGAGGCGAGGATCGCGTCCACGGTCGGCTTGACGAAGTGGTCGGACACGCCGATCTCGAGCCGCACCTTCTCGGACAGCTCCATCTTCACGGTCGTGCCGCGATAGTTCTCGACCTTGTCCATCTCGCCACCGTGGCCCTGGACGCGGTTGATGGTCAGGCCACGCACCTCGGCGCGGAACAGCGCCTCCAGCACGTCGGAGAGCTTGTCGGGACGAACAACGGCCACCACCAGCTTCATGCGCGACCTCCTTCGGGCTCCAATCGGGCCACGGCGGGCGCGGCCGACGGCGTGTCCACTTCCGGCAGCACCAGGATCGCGCCCTCGTCCTGAGCGTAGGCCTCCTCCCCATGCTGGGTCACGTCGAGGCCCATGCCTTCGTCGCGGGTTGTGACGCGCAGCGGCGCGACGAGCCCGATCAGCTTGAGCAACACGAAGGTGCCGAGGCCGCTGAACAGGATGGCGGCGCCGACGGCCGCGGCCTGGATGACGAGCTGTTTCGGGTTGCCGAACAGGAGCCCGTCCGTCGCTCCGTTCCAGGTCTTGGTGGCGAGCACGCCCGTGAGCAGCGCGCCGACCGTGCCCCCGAGGCCATGGGCCGCGGTCACGTCGAGCGAGTCGTCCAGGCGCGTACGCGCGCGCCAGATGAGACCGTAGTAGCTCGGCAGCGCGGCGAACCCGCCGAGGACGATGGCCCCGAGCGGGCTCACGAACCCCGCCGCGGGCGTCACCGCCACGAGGCCGACCACGATGCCGGTGGCGGCGCCGACCGCGGTCGCCCGGCCGCTGCGCTTCAAGTCGAGCATGGTCCACACCACCAGGGTGGCCGCGGGCGCGAGCATCGTGTTGGTGAAGGCCAGGGCGGCGGAAGCGTTGGCGCCCAGCGCACTGCCCGCGTTGAAGCCGAACCACCCGAACCAGAGCAGGCCGGCCCCGAGGACGGTGAAGGCCACGTTGTGGGGCACGAAGGCGCGGCGGCCGTAGTCCTTGCGCGGGCCGAGCACGAGCGCGGCCACCAGCGCGGCCACGCCGGCGTTGACGTGCACGACGGTGCCGCCCGCGAAGTCGAGCGCGCCCATCTTGGCCAGGAAGCCGCCGCCCCATACCCAGTGTGCGATGGGCGAGTAGATGAGCAGTCCCCACAGCGTGATGAAGGCCAGGTAGGGACCGAAGGCCATCCGCTCCACGACCGCGCCCGAGATGAGAGCGGCCGTGATGATGAAGAACGTCCCCTGGTAGGCCATGAACAGGACGTGCGGGATCGTGCCCTGCACTTCGAGGCCCACGTGGCGGAGGCCAAACCGCGAGAAGTCCCCGATGAAATCGTTGCCGGGGGCGAAGGCGAGCGAGTAGCCGAGCATCGCCCAGGCCACCCCGAGAAAGCCCAGCGCGGCCACGCTCATCATGATGGTGTTGAGCGCGTTCTTCGAGCGGACGAGCCCGCCGTAGAAGAACCCCAGCGCCGGCGTCATGAGAAGCACCAGCGCCGTGGACATCAACATCCAGGCGGTGTCTGCGCCGTTCATCGTCCCTCCTCCGCCGCGCCCAGAGGCCTCGTTGCCCAGACCATCGCTCTCACCCAGTCCACTCTCATGACACCTCCACGTCGGAACGTCCGGACCCAAGCAAGAACCGTGCGCTCACTCCGCTTCGGCGCCGGAAGCGGCAAGAGGCGGACAGTCAGTGACTTGTCGGTAAACGTGTCCGCCGCAGGGGCGGGCGAATGGCCACAGTCCTGGCGGACATGGGCTTCGCCACGACGTTTTCATTGGAAATTGCCGCCGGCGGCGGCGGCAGGTGATGGCCGTGGATCACGCCTCCCTCGCAGACGAGCACGGCGCGCTCGATGCAGTTCTCCAGCTCGCGCACGTTGCCGGGCCAGTGGTAGCTCATCAGCATGTCGATGGCGGTGGTGGCGATGCGGCGGACGTCCTTGGCCTCGCGGGCGGCGTACTTCTCGACGAAGTGATCGGCCAGGAGAGGGATGTCGGGCTTGCGTTCGCGCAGCGGCGGCAGGTAGACGCTGAACACGTTGAGGCGGTAATACAGGTCCTCGCGGAACGCCCCCTGCTGCACCGCCGCCTCGAGGTCCTTGTTGGTGGCGGCGACGAGGCGGACGTTCACCTTGATGGGCTTCACGCCCCCCAGCCGCTCGAACTCCTTCTCCTGCAGGGCGCGCAGGAGCTTCACCTGCGTGGAGGGCGTGAGCTCGCCGACCTCGTCGAGGAAGAGGGTGCCCCCGTCCGCCAGCTCGAAGCGGCCCTTCTTCTGCGCCCGCGCGTCCGTGAAGGCGCCCGGCTCGTAGCCGAAGAGCTCCGACTCCACCAGCGCCTCCGGCAGGGCGCCGCAGCTCACCTTGATGAGCGGCCGGTCCGCCCGCGGCGAGCCGTAGTGAATCGCGTGCGCAACCAGCTCCTTGCCCGTGCCCGACTCGCCGCGCACGAGCACGGTCGTGCTGGAGGGAGCCACCTGGGCGACCTGGTCGTAGAGCTGCTGCATGGGGCGCGAGTTCCCGATCAGGCTGCGGATCTGGTAGCGCTCCTTCAGCTCGTGCCGCAGCTTCGTGTTCTCCTCGACCAGGCGTGAGCGCTCCGCCTCCACCAGGCGATGCACGCGCACGGCCTGCCCGAGCATCGCGCCCACGATGGAGAGACGCGCCGTCTCCTGGTCGTAGCGCCGGTCCTTGCGATGGGGAAGGGCGACTCCCAACGTTCCCACCGTGCGCCCGCTGACCGTCACCGGCACGCAGACGTAGGTCAGCTCGCCCTTGCCCTGGGCACCCAGGACCCCGGTGCGATTGAGGAACAGCGGCTCGCGGCTGACCTCCGGAACCACGATCGGGCGCCCGCTCTCGACCACCCGGCCCGTGATGCCTTCCCCCGGCTTGTAGTGCGCCCGCCGTGCTTTCTGCCATCCCGCACCGACGGCCGCCTCGACGGTCAGGTCGTCGCCGTCGGCCTCGCGCAGCGCGATGGTGACGCTCACCGCGCCCAGGCTCTGCTCGATGTGCTCGAGCACGCGGCCCAGCGCCGATCGGATGTCCAGGGCGGAGGCGAGGGTCTGGCTGATTTCGAGGAGGTCGGCCAGGACCTTGGGCTCCGCCGGAGGCATGGGGGCGGAATCCTACAGAATTGTCAGGAGGATCTCAAAAAGGACCAAAGGTGCTCGATCGGCTCAACGGACGGAGACGGGAACGGAGACGGAGACGGAGACGGGGACGGGGACGGGCGCGGGCTCTCCTGCGAATCCACGGAGAAACGCCGATAGCCGCCATAGGTCTGACGGAACCGCCGCCGGAACTTCTTGAAGAGCAGCATGCGGCCGGCGGCGACGGACTCCTCTTCCGCGGGCAGCCACACCGCGTCGTCGACCTTCCGGAACTCGATGCGCGTGGAGAGGGAGGAGACGGACGCCCCGAGCACCCCGCCCCGCTTGAGGGGCGCGATGTTCGCGAGCTCCGCGCGCACGATCTCCTCCTCGCTCTCGTCCACCCAGATGCGCCCGCGGACCTGGCGCAGCAGGCGGTCGTTATCGATCGTCCGCGCGCCCAATCTGGGCGTGAACTCGAGCACGATGGCGGGACGGCCGGCCAGGGGCTCGCGCGCGATGGCGCGGAAGTCGTAGCGATCGAGGATCGCGGACAGCCGTATCCCCGGACGCTCGGACACGGCGCGTCCGCTGCGCACCGCCTCCGCCAGCTCGCGCGCCTCGCGGTCTTCGCGCGCCTGGCGGCCCGGTGAGAGCGGGCGTCCGTCCTCCTCCACCAGCCGCCGCACGGGCCGGCCCTTCACGGAGAAGATCTCGAAACGCCGGCTATGGCTCTCCTCGATCGCGCCCCGATCGTCGAGCTCCTCGCGCACGGACAGCAGGTCGTAGGTGTAGAGGTCGAGCACCTCCTCGCGATGGCGCTGCTTGTCGACGAGGCCGCGGACGTAGGCGTTCCCCTCCGGCAGGGGCGCTTCCGCGCGCCAGAGGAGCAGCGCCGCCGCCACCGCGGCCCGGCGCATCAGAAGGGGAGGACGATCGACGCGTGCACGCGCGCGCGGCGCTGGCCCGGAAGCGGGCGCAGGGCGTAGGCGCCGTCGACGCGCACGCGCCCCTCGCCGCCGCCCGGCCACTCCAGGCCCACCCCCGCGTCGGCGCGATAGCCCGCGCCTTGGAGCCCGCGGGTCCAGGCCGCGCCGCCGTCGTAGAACGCGATCAGGTCCGGCCATCGCGCCGCGGGGTGGAGACGGCCTTCGACCGTGCCCAGCACCGCGTCGTTGCCGGTCAGTGTCTTCAGGCCGTAGCCGCGCAGCGTGCCCATGCCGCCGAGGGCGAACCGGCGCTGCGGCGGCAGGTCCGAGCCGAGGCCCAGCAACAGCCGGCCATCGACCGCGAAGAGGGTCGTGAGGTCGCGGCGTCCATGGAGCTGGCCGATGAAGCGGCGGTAGGACGTGCCGCCGGCGTCCGTGCGTCCGCCCATCTCGAACGAGGCATCGACGCGCGCCGACTGATCGCGGCGGAGCCGATCGCCGTAGGGCTCGCGCATCAGGAACGATTCGCGCTCCGCGACCGGCGTCGCGTAGAGCGGCGCGCCCGCCGCCCAGCGCGCGGTGAAGAGCACGGCGTTGCGGGGGCCCTCCTCGACCTCCGGGTTGAGACGCGCCGTCCGCTTGAAGAAGAAGACGGAGTCGCGGGCGAGGACGGGGAGGCTCTCGAACCGGTCGCGCCGATAGGAGACGCCGAGGTGGAGGCGCGGGGACGGCCGCAGGAATCCGTAGGCTTCGTGGCCGCGGCGGCGGAAGTAGTCCTCGGTGATGGAGAAGACGCGCACCACGCCCGGCGTCAGCTCCACCGGGTACTTGCGGAAGGCGTCGTCGGTGTCCGTCAGGTCGTGGAACTCGTAGCCGAGGACGATCCTCTGTCCCGCGAACGGACGCTGGGCGCCCAGCGCGAAGCGCGCGTCGTGCGACTTGAATCCGTAGGCGGCGCGGGCATAGACGCGCGCATGCTCGAGGGCGGCGGGATCGAACACGGTCAGCTCGACGCCCGCTCCGGGAGCCAAGCCCTCGACCCGGTTGTTGAGGGGCGAGAGATCGGGTCCCTGGATCCGCACGCGCAGCTTCGCGGGCACGGGCGCGACGGCCACCTTCAGCCGCACTCCCTCGGGCAGCGGCTCGACCGTGTAGGGCGGTTCTTCCGCCACCCGGAACGCGCCCCCCGATCCGGACTGCAGGCGCCGCAGCCCCGCGCGCAGGTCCTTCTCCGTGAGCACCTCGCCGTTCTTGAGCGCGAGGAGCGTCCGCGCCTGCGCCTCCGCCCCGCCCTCGACGCCGGTGACGTCGAGCTCACGCAGGCGGCCTTCGTCCGCGCGCAGGGTCAGCACGCCGCGCTCGGCGTCCCAGGCCGCGCGGACCCGCGCGCCCAGGTACCCATGCGCCTGGTACCGCTGCTCGAGGTCGGAGGCATACGTGGCCACCTCGCGCCGCAGGCGGCCGCCGGGGCGCAGCACGATCGCGCGGTACACCGCCGCCGGCGAAAAGGCCCCGATCCCCTCGAGCACGATGTCGCGCACCACGGGCGCCTCCGCGACCGCGACCGCGGGCGCGGGAGTGGCGCGAGCGCCCTTTGGCGGCGCGTCGGGGACGGCGGCCGGCGGACGTCGCGCGGCGCAGCCGCCGGCCGTGGTGGAGAGGATCAGGATGAGGGCGGTGGCACCGCCGCGAGGCCGCACGTTCCCATTGTAGCGGCCCGGCCCCGGCCGTCCGGACTAGACGTCCGAGATCAGGCGGCGCAGGAGCGGCAGCGACGGGCCGCCGGGCTCGGCCAGGAAACGCAGGCCCAGGTCGTAGAGCACGCGCCCTTGCGCCCCGTGCGGCTCCACGCGCACGACCTCTCCGCGGACGCCGACGGGGATGCCGCCGCGCGGCCGCAGGGTGAGATCGATCGGACTGCCCACCGGAACTGCCCGCGCAAACGACACGAGGAGGCCGCCCTCGGAAAGGTTCTTGGCGCGGGCGGCGACCGCGTGACCCTCCGCCCGCACGGTCACGCGATGGGTGACGGGCACACGCGGATGCTGGCGGCGCTCGCCCCCGCTCACGGTCACGCGGTTCTTGCCCTCCGCCTTCGAGCGATAGAGCCCCTCGTCCGCGCGCTTGATGAGCTGCTCGAGGTCGGCGGCGTCGTCAGGGAAGGTGGCCACGCCGCCCGACATCGTGACCGCGGGCCCGCCCTTGCGGCGGCGGAAGTGCTCCTCGACGCGCTTGCGGGTGCGGTCGGCGACCACGAAGGCGCCCAGGCGCGGCGTGTCGGGCAGGATGAGGGCGAACTCCTCGCCCCCGTAGCGGGCCGCGATGTCCACCTCGCGCAGGCTCTGCGTCATCAGGGAGGCCGCCTTCATGAGCACGCCGTCGCCGGCGAGGTGGCCGTGCGTGTCGTTCAGGTGCTTGAAGTCGTCGAGGTCGAGCATGGCCAGCGAGAGCTTGAGGCCGTGGCGCTTGCTGCGCTGCGTCTCGCGCCGCAGCGCGCTCAGGAAGTAGGCGTGGTTGAAGAGGCCGGTGAGGCCGTCCGTCACCGCCGAGCGCGCCGTGCTCTCGTAGATCGCGATCTCGATGACCTTCGGGTTCTTGAGCTCGTGGCACACGTTGACGAAGTAGTCGAGGAGGGCCACGCGCAGCCCGACGTCGCGGTGGATCTGCTTGCGCAGGCTCACGCGGTGACGACGGATGCGGCGCCAGTGGCGCTCGGCCTCCGTCTCCGAGAAGCTCAGGTGGGTGAGGATGTAGAGGATGGCGGAGTGGACGGACTCGCCTTCCTTGCGCCGGCTCTCGAAGCGTGCGAGGAGTCTCTCTTCGTCCGGAGGGTTCGCCTCCAGGAGCTGAAGCAAGGCCTGACGGATACCGTCGTCGTCTGCACTCGTCATCACACGACCCGTTTCTCGGGCAGGAGAGGAAGGAGAGGAAGGAGAGGAAGGAGAGGGTATGATAACCTCCGGCTGCTGTCCAGCCCCGGCCCGCTGCCCAGGCCTCCAACCATGACCCATCTCGCTCTCCTCGCCCTCCTGGCCGCCGCCCCCGCCGTGGCCGCTCCGGACGTGTACTTCGAGCAGACCACGGTCGTGTTCGAGGACGGCCGGCCGGCCGGCCCCGGAGTGGTCTCACGCGTGTGGTACGCCGGCCGCCGCATGAGGATGGAGCCGGGAGACACGGTCGGCGGGCCGGCCCTCATCCTGCGCATCGACCAGGGCAAGGCCTACCGCGTCGACCCGCCGGGCAAGCGCGCGATCGTGCTCGACCTCGAGCGCCTCCGCGCGCGCGCGCAGATGGACCTGTCGCTGGCCGGCGACCTCATGGGGGCGGGCGAGGACGCGCGCGTGCGCACGTCCGAGCTCCGCGACAGCAAGACCATCGCCGGTCATCTCTGCCGCGGCTTCCGGATCAGCGGTCCGTCCGCCGTCCTCGACCTCTATGTCGCTTCCGACCTGCCCATCGGCGTCTCCGCTTTCGCGGACTTCCTGGAATGGTCGGGGGCGACGCAATCGCTGGCCGGCTTCGTCGAGGAGCTCCGCAAGCTGCCGGGGTTCCCCCTGGAGACGCGCTCGCGGGTCACCGTGCTCGGTGACGTGCAGGAGACGCTCTCGACCGTCACGCGGCTGAAGGTCGGCCCCGCGGAGCGCCGGCTTTTCGAGCCCCCGCCCGGCTATCGCCTGGAGCCGGAAACCGAAGAGGCTCCGTAAGGAACCATGCGCATCGTGCTCTCGATCGTATTCAACGCGGTCGCGCTCTACGCGACCGCGCTCGTCGTGCCCGGCATCTCGTTCCACGGCAACTGGGTCATGCTGCTGGTGGCGGGAGGGATCTTCGGGCTCTTCAACCTGATCGTCCGCCCGATCGCGATGCTCCTGTCCCTGCCGCTCCTGATCGTGACCCTGGGCCTCTTCTACTTCGTGCTGAACGGCATCCTGCTCTGGGTCGCGTCGTTCTTCTTGCCCGGCTACAACGTCGCGGGCCTCGTGCCCGGGATCCTGGGCAGCCTGGTCTTCACGATCGTGAACTGGGCGCTACACGCGCTCTTCGCGCCGAGGGATTAGAGCGCGTTCGTTGTTGTTGTTGTTCCTGTTGGCAGACCGACCTGGCCACAACCTCTCATCTGTAACCGTGTCGATCGATCCGTTTCTTTCTTGGTTGATTTCCTCGCTGCGGCCGCGCCAGCGCCGCCACCGCGCGCGCGATCTCGTCCGGGGCCGACGGCTTCGCGAGATGCTTCTGGAAGCCGGCGTCCAGCGCGCGTCGCCCCTCGTCCGGCCGCGCCTGCGTCGTGAGGGCGGCGGCAGGAATGGTGCCGCCGTGCTCCGGGTCGAGGGCGCGTAGCCGGCGGATGAGCTGGTAGCCGTCCTCGCCCGGCATCTCGAGATCGCTGACGATGACGGCCGGCGGGTCGCGGTCGACGTCCTCGAGGGCGTCCACCACGTTCGCGGCCGTGCGCACCTGCGCTCCGACCTGCCGCAGCGCCGCCGCCACCAGCTCGCGCGCCTCGCCGTCGTCGTCCACCACCAGCACTTTCAGGCCCCGGAGATCGACGGCGGGCGCCGTCTCCAGGCGCGCCTCGCGCGTCTCCGCGAACATCAGGGGCAGGCGCACCGTGAACGTGGCCCCCTTGCCCTCGCCTCGGCTGTGCGCGGAGGCCGTGCCTCCGTGCAGCTCGACCAGGTGGCGCACGAGCGCGAGCCCGAGACCGAGCCCACCGTGGGTGCGCGTGCTCGACGAGTCGCTCTGCCGGAAACGCTCGAACACGTGGGGCAGGAATTCGGGACGGATCCCGGCGCCGGTGTCCTCCACCACGACGTCCACGTGGCCGGCCGCGCGGCGCAGGTCCACTCGGATCCGCCCGCCGCTGGGCGTGAACTTGATGGCGTTCGAGACCAGGTTCCATACGATCTGCTGCAGCCGATCGGGGTCGCCGGAGACCCGCGCCCGCCCCGAGAGCGTGGCCTCGAGCCGGATCTCCTTGGCCGCGGCGGCCGGGCGCAGCGTGTCGAGCACCTCTTCGACGACCGTGCCCAGCTCGACCGGTCGCACCTCGAGCCGCAGCTTGCCCATCACGATGCGCGAGACGTCGAGCACGTCCCCCACGATCTGCGACTGGGCCTTCGCGTTGCGGTCGATGACGTCGATGGCGCGCGTCCGCTGCCCTTCGTCGAGCTGGCCCGTCTTCAGGAGGTGGGCCCAGCCCACGATCGCGTTGAGCGGCGTGCGCAGCTCGTGCGAGAGCGTGGCCAGGAACTCGTCCTTGGCCCGGTTGGCCGACTCCGCGTCGCGCCGCGCCGCCCGCTCGCTCTCCAGGAGGAGCTGCCGTTCCTGCTCGATGCGGATGCGTTCCATGAACTGGCCGAGCTGGCTGCCCACGCCGAGGAAGCCGCCGAGCATCTCCGGATCGGCCTCGCGCTCCTGGGCGCTGAAGAACTCGAGGACGCCGAGGCACTCGCGCCCGAACGTCACCGGGACGGCGAACGCGCTGCGCAAGCCCGATTCCAGCGCGGCCGCCTTTCGCGGGAAATTGGCGTCTTGCTGGAGGTCGGTGATCCAGACCCCTTCGAGCGAGGTCCAGACGCGCCCGGGCAGTCCGAGGCCGGGCGAGAGCGGCGTCTGGCGCGAGACGGCCTCGAACTCGCCCGCCGGCCGGCCCGGAGCATGGCGAAGGCGCCCGCGAAGGTGCCGTCCTCGATGAGGGGAGTGGCGGCGGCGCGGAGCCAGACGACGCGGCCGTCATGGTGGCGGAAACGCAGTTCGGTTCGGTCCGGCTTCCCGCCCATCGGCCGCGACCAGGCCTCGCGGGCGGCAGCGGCGTCCTCCTCCGGCACGAATTCGTAGGCGCTGCGTCCGACCAGTTCCTCGGTCCGGTAGCCGAGCATGTCCGCAAGGTGCTGATTCACATAGACGGTCTCTCCCACGGCATCGATGTGCCAGATGCCTTCCTGGGCCGTCTCCACGATCTGTCGGAACCGTGCCTGGCTCCGGACGAGCTCCGCGCGCTGCTGCTCGGACTTCTTCGCCGCTGCGCTTCCCGCGCGCAGCCGCTGCTCGTTGACGATGCTGATCGCGCATCCGGCCAGCGCGAAGAGGGCCATGCGCACGGTGTAGCCGGCGGGGGTGACGGGCAGAGTGGCGCGCGGCTTGAGAGACAGAGCGTGCGCGACGATCAGGGAGACGAGGGTGGCGAGCAGCCCCGGACCCGCGCCGCCGATCCAGGCGCTGGCCATCACCGCGGCCAGGAAGACGGTCAGGGGGACGCTGTTGCCCAGGATGGGTTGCAACAACCAGAGGCCCAGGGCGGCCAGGGCGACGAAGGCCACCGCCGCCGGATAGGCGATCCAGGACGTTGCGAGCTCGCGCCGCCTCCCGTCCGCCAGAGCAGACCTCCCCTACCCAGGATATGGCGGATTTCCCGGTTCAAGGGTGGAGTTGGCGCGCTTTCAGACGCGGCTGGCGATGGCTTCCGCGATCTCGGTCGTACCGGCCGTCCCACCGAGATCGCCCGTGAGCTTCTTT
>WNGA01012396.1_pt1 | contig 11495 bp, 9 predicted proteins | sample 5400061 | NCBI WGS metagenome assembly WNGA01 (sample SAMN13153366, study PRJNA577476) | soil metagenome | isolation source: 100 cm soil or saprolite under grassland replicate 2 | place: USA:California | collected 2016-06-15
CAACAGGAGGACAGCTTCCTGATGTAAGCGCCTTAGCTTCAGCCGAGTTTGGATATACAGCAAGTATGAATTGTTGCATTTTATCAACCGTTGTCAAATTCTGCAAACCAGCCATGTCAGTTGCGTGTTGAAGAGTTATGTTACTTGCGGTCTTGGAACTTGAATCAAGATTTTTTTGGCAAGAAACAAATAATAATCCTGTTGTAAAAAACGCTGGGAGAATTTTGGTGACGATTAACTTCATTTTCATCGATCAAAATTTTAAAGTTAAATTTTAGTTGGTTGAGACAGTATAGATAAAGTGATACCTTGAAAGTGAACAAATATAATATTAAGCTTTCATAAAGTTAAAATATTTCATCAGTAATTATTTTAATACGTTGAAGAAAATTTGATTTGCTAATTACTGTTCTTACAGTAAACATTGAACAAGATGCTTAAAAAAATAAATATAAATTTGATCCCATTAAAAAGTAACACTATAAACGATATTATGAAGTAGAAAATTTTAATCTATGAGAAATAAGATCTTTAAATACACATCGCTATTACTTTCTTTAACCGGATTTATTTCATGTGAATCAAAAAGTCAGTTTAATACAGCAAAAGATAATAAAACTCTTTTATGGGAAATAACAGGAAATGGTCTTCAAAAGCCTGTTTATGTTTATCTAAAACAAGTTATAAGTGATGCTGACGAAATTTATTTTGAAATTGATATGGATGATTTTGGTGAACTGCTGACGGGATTTAAACAAGGTAAAATGAAAAATGATACCACGCTTGCTGATCTGTACAGTTCTGATGAATATCAAAGAGTCAAGGATTTTTTTGCTGGTCACGGTATGCGAATGGAATTACAAATGCTGAATAAAATGCAACCCATGTTAATTTCTGCGCTTGTGTACCAAGCTATTTTACCATGTGAACAGGCAGATGGAATTGAGCTAAGCATTATGCAATTTGCACATCAATATAAAAAAGAAATTAGAGGGCTTGAAACGGCTGCTTTCCAGGCATCCGTTCTTGATAATATTCCTTATGCTGCACAGGCAAAAGAATTGCTTTACAGTATTGACAGTGTTCAAAGTACTGCTTCAGAAACAGAGCAGATGATGAAGCTTTACAAAGAACAAGATCTTGATAAATTACTCGATTATAGTTTAAAGTCGGAAGGCGGCACCACTACAGAAGTGCAGGACGTAATGATCAATCAGCGTAATGAAAATTGGGTCAATCAATTTCCGGTTATTACAAAAAATAAAACATTATTGATTGCGGTAGGAGCGGGGCATTTAGGTGGAAAAGCCGGTTTATTAAATCTGCTTAAAGAAAAAGGATACCAGGTACGACCATTGGAAAACAGATGAATATCGAACAGGAAACAAGGAAATAAAGAATTACGAAGGGAGACAAACCTTAAAACTTAAAACTTGTTTCTTGTATTTTGTATCTTATTCTACACTCTTTCGAGTTTTGAAAAAAAGAAATCACTTTCTATTATTGCATTTTCATCGCTGTCGCTTCCGTGCACTGCATTCTCGCCAACTGAAGATGCGTATAGTTTTCTAATTGTTCCTTCATCAGCCTTTGCCGGATCGGTAGCGCCTATCAATGTTCTGAAATCAGCCACTGCATTTTCTTTTTCAAGTACTGCAGCAATGATTGGTCCGCTGCTCATAAAGTCAACAAGCTCTCCATAAAAACCCCTTTCTTTATGAACCGCATAAAATTCACCTGCCTGTTCTTTTGTAAGCCTTGTCCATTTCATTGCTTTAATCAAAAATCCTGCTTTAATAATTTTGTCTAAAATAGCACCTGAATAACCTTTGCCTGTCGCATCAGGTTTTATCATTGTGAAAGTTATGTTACTCATATTTACGGTTAACTTTTGGCCGCAAAAGTAAAGGAAACAAAATTTAAAGTTTATAGTTTAAGGTTAAGGTATTTTTTGGATGATCAGAAAACAACAACATTGAAGTTTATTAAAGAATAGTTTGAAACGCAATTTATTTGTCGAATAAAGAACAAGGCGTAAAAGTGAGCGACACAATGGAAGTATCATAGTAGTGCAAAAGCCTGTTCCATAAAAATTAAAAATTTCAGGAAACGAATTTCAAGAAACAGAAAAATTCAAAATTCAAAATCTGAAATCCGAAACTCGCAACTCGACTATCCCACTAAACCCACATTAATTTCCACATCAGGATTGTTCATAAGATAGCTTGCCAGTTCTTCATTCATTGTAAAACCTTTTTCAAGTGTGTACAATGTAACTTTCAAATTTTCGGTGGGTTCGTAAATGTTGAACCGTAAAGAAGATTTGCCGGGATTTTCACGCACATTTTTTTCAATGAAGGTTACAAATTCTTTGGTGACAGAGGCAGGCTCTATATTTATTTCAAGCTGTCGGGTAAGCGATTGTTTTGCCATTTCCAACAGTGTTATATTGGTAACTTTAAATTCATACTGATCACTATTGTATCGTTGTTTGAAAAAGCCGTTGATCAAAAGATTCTTTCCTTTCTCTAGGTAATTTTGAAAGCGAACATAATCATCACTCCACAACATGAGTTCAGTTTTGCCGCTGAAATCTTCAATGGTAAGCGCACCAAAGTTGCGGCCTGTGCGTGTTACACGATGTTGTGCCTCTGTTACAAGTCCTGCAATCCGAAAATTGCGATTTGCATTTGCAGCAGCGAGTGTTGTTGATTCCTTTACATCATTAAATTCATTAAGCGGCATAATACCATAATACTTCAGTTCAAATTTGAAATGATCAAGCGGATGCCCGCTCATGAACATACCTGTTACATCTTTTTCGTGATCAAGTTTTTCTGTAAGCGTCCATTCCTCACAGGAAGGCAATTTGGGCGTTGCAATTTCAGGCATCACACTATCACCAAATAAACTGTTGCTGCTTTGTTGTTTATTGGTTTGAAAAACATTTCCAAAACGAATGATACGTTCAATGCCATTTGCATTGTCGCCATTGGGCACATAAAAATATTGTGCACGATGAATATCTTTGAAACAATCGAAGGCGCCGGAGTAGGCGAGACTTTCAATTGATTTTTTATTTACGGTTCTTTGATTAACACGTTTGATAAAATCGAAAATATCTTTGTAATGACCATTTTTGCGTTCATGAATAATACTTTCAATCGCCGCTTCACCAACACCTTTTAATCCGCCAAGACCAAAACGTATCTCACCTTTTTTATTGACGGCAAAACCTTTTAATGATTCATTTATATCAGGACCAAGCACTTTTAATCCCATGCGTTTACACTCTTCCATATAGAAAGTTATCTTCTCAATGGCGCCGGAATGATTCAGCACAGCAGCCATATATTCACTTGGGTAATGTGCTTTTAAATATGCCGTTTGATAAGCGACCAATGCATAGCAGGTTGAGTGTGATTTGTTGAATGCATATTGCGCAAATGCTTCCCAATCTGTCCACACTTTTTCAAGAATATTCTTATCATAACCTTTTGCTGTTGCACCTTCAATAAATCTTCCTTTCATTTTATCGAGTGTTTTGCGATCTTTTTTCCCCATTGCTTTACGCAATACATCTGCTTCACCTTTTGTGAAACCTGCAAGACTTTGACTCAGCAACATCACCTGCTCCTGGTAAACCGTGATTCCATAAGTATCTTCAAGATATTCTTTCATATTAGGAATATCATATTCGATGGGTTCCCTGCCATGCTTACGTGCAACATAATTTGGAATATATTGCATTGGACCGGGGCGATACAAAGCGTTCATCGCAATAAGATCATTAAACTTATCTGGCTTTAATTCACGCAGATATTTTTGCATGCCGGGACTTTCAAACTGAAATGTACCGTTTGTTTCACCGCGCTGATAAAGTTGAAATGTTTTTTCATCATCGAGCGGAAGTGTATCGAGATCAATATCAATGTTGTGATTTTGCCTTATAAGTTCCAATGCAGTTTTTAAAATGGATAAAGTTTTTAAACCAAGAAAATCCATTTTAAGAACACCTGCCTCTTCGATTATGCTGCCTTCAATTTGAGTAACCCACAAATCAGAATCTTTTGCTGTTGCTACAGGAATTGACTCTGTGAGATCATGCGGCGCAATAATAATTCCTGCCGCATGTATTCCTGTGTTGCGCACAGAACCCTCTAAACGTTCTGCTTCTTTTAATACCTGGGCACGAATATCATTCCCCCGATAAATTTCACGAAGCCTTTTTATATTTTCTAATTCCTCTCCGCCATAACCTTCTTTATCTTCCAGCGATTTTTCGCCTTCTTTTGCTTCCTTTGAAGTAATCGGTGCAGTAAGTACACGCCTGAGATCAGTGCCCGGTCGTTCAGGAACCATTTTTGTCAAAGCATTGCTTTCGGGCAAGGGAAGATCCATTACACGTGCAACATCTTTAATACTCATCTTTGCAGCCATTGTACCATACGTGATGATCTGCGCTACCTGGTTCTTACCATATTTTTCAACAACGTAATCAATCACTTTTTGTCTTCCTTCATCATCAAAATCTGTATCAATATCAGGCATTGATTTACGATCAAGATTTAAAAATCTTTCAAACAGTAAATTGTATTTGATAGGATCTATATTTGTGATGCCAACGCAATAAGCGACCACACTGCCTGCAGCAGAACCGCGGCCCGGACCTACAAACACACCAAGCTTTCTTCCTGCTTTTATGAAATCACTTACGATTAAGAAGTAGCCTGCAAAGCCCATTGTTTTAATCGTGAACAGTTCAAAGTCTATACGTTCACTTATCTCTTCTGTTAATTCGCTATAACGCTCTTTTGCGCCTTCATAAGTAAGATGATGTAAATAATTCCATTGATTTAAATTACTGTCATCACTTGTTACAAATTCTTTGGGAACAGGAAATGCAGGAAGCAAAATATCTTTCTTCAAATTCAACACTTCGATCTTGTCAACGATTGCATTGGTGTTATCTAAAGACTCCGGTACATCGCTGAAGAGTTGCTGCATCTCTTCAGGTGTTTTAAAATAAAATTGATCATTTGGAAATTTGAAGCGGCGGTTTTTTACAACTGTATCATCATTTACAAAATCATCAAGACCAGGCGTGCTTTGCTTTTCACCCGTGTTAATACAAAGCAGAATATCATGTGCATTGTAATCATCTTTTTCCGTATAGTGACTATCATTGGTTGCAATCACCGGCACATTATACTTCTTTGCAAACTTCAGCAGTGTTTGATTGATGATCTCCTGTTCTTTAATGTTGTGTCGTTGTAACTCTATGTAATAATCTTCACCAAACATATCAAGCCACCACTTGAATTCTTTTTCCGCGGCGTCTTCCCCACCATGTAAAATTGTTTGCGGCACATATGCACCAATGCAACAGGTAGTAGCAATTAATCCTTCATGATATTGTTCAATTAATTTTTTATCAATGCGCGGATACTTGCTGTACATGCCTTCAATAAAACCAAGTGAAGTAAGCTTCACCAAATTCTGATAACCCTTTTTATTTTTTGCAAGCAATACCTGGTGATAACGTTCATCCTTTTGTTCTTTTGAAAAATTTTTTTTGAAACGATCTTCTACCACATAAAACTCACAGCCCACAATTGGTTTTATAACAGGCTCAACAATATCTTTTCCTTCAGTTGTTTTACCAACAACTTTTGTATTGTTCCAGGCTTGTTTTACGAATTCAAACACACCAAACATATTACCATGATCGGTGATGGCGAGAGCAGGCATATTATTCTTTGCCGCTTTTTTATATAAGCTTTCAATAGAAGCAGCTCCATCAAGCAATGAATATTGAGTATGTACGTGTAAGTGTGAAAAGCGCATAATAAGTTTTCAGTTTTCAGTTGCCAGTTACCAGTTATCAGTTATCAGTTATCAGCAACAAAATCGGCTTGCAATATCGCTATTTCCACAATGCTGCAAATGCTAAAAATTTATCCACAATTTTGTATAACTCCTGATCGTTTTTAAAAGTTATGCACGGTTGTTGTTTTAAACAAACTCTCAATTTATATTGCACGGATTCATGAAGAGATTCACTCATTTATACCTTCTATGTTCAGTTGCTTTACTTAGCAGTTGCCGGAGTTTCAAAAATCTTTCAGCCAATGATCCTTCCCGCTCTGTTCAATCAAAGCAAAAAAATAATTCCAACGATGTTGTATTTCTTGACAATATAAGTGTTACTCCAGGTTCAAAACGGAACACAGTTTCGGAAGTTTCCACTACAAAAAAAACTTATAGACCTTCAGTCAGCTCAACCAATAAAAATTTTGATAGTAAAAATGCCGGCGAGGTGCAATTAAAATATGCAGCCATGCTCAATGTGCCTTCTGAAGAACTTACCAATATTATGCTTTTACAGGCCATTGATTATTGGTGGGGAACCAAATATTGCTTAGGCGGCTCAACAGAAGATTGTACAGATTGTTCTGCTTTTACGCAAAATCTTATGCGTGATGTATATGCAATAGATATTCCACGCACAGCGCAGGAACAGTATAATAACAGTATACATATTAAAACAAAAGAACTGCAGCAAGGTGATCTTGTCTTCTTTCAAAATTCACACCGCAGTATTTCGCATGTGGGAGTATATGTCGCCAACAATAAATTTGTTCATGCCTCAGTGAGTAATGGCGTAATGATAAGTGATCTGAATGAAGACTACTGGAAACAACGTTACAGGGTAGCGGGGAGAGTGAAGTAGTTTGTAATTGTAGTTTAAGTTGTCTTGCTATTTAACTCTTCAACTACGATTTATAATTCTGATTTTTATAATTATGTTCCCGGCTTTGTCTCTTTGTTCATTGTCCCTTGCGTCGCACACTGCATCTTTCATATTTTTAATCAACAATCCGATCCACCTGCATAATTTGTATGATATTTTTAAAGAGAATAAAGAGGCTATAATTGAGTAATGTGAATGTTCGAAAAAAGAAAGGGTTTATGGTATGGATTAGTTGATAAAGGTATGATTGCTTATGCAATATAAATCTTTTGATGCAATCAAAAATAAATTTTATTAGTATGGCGACGTCCTTCAGTATATGCGAAATTAAGAAATAGCCAATCTTTGACCTAAGTTTTCACTCGTAATTGTTGACATTATGTAAAAAGTAGTTGCAAAGAATATTTATGCAATACAGAAAAAGAATTTTCGTTTTTATTAAGCATTGTTAAGCAATTAATCAGCATATTACATTATCCTCTAAAGAAAAAAAATGAAGAAAACAACCACCCTTTTTAGTATCATGCTGGCATCAACATTTATTGTTCTTTCAAGTTGTAAAAAAAATAATAATGAGCCTTCGCAGAGTGAATCCGAAATACAAACAGCAGTAATGCAAAACGCTGCAGATCAGTATCGGGTAGAAACTGATGAAACTTCTTTGTCGGCAATTGCAAATGCAGCTGTGGAAGCCAATCCATCCTTCTCAGTCGCTTCAGGAGGTACGGCAGACAGTTCACTTATAGCGGGAGCAATAGTGGATAGAAGCGCTATTACTGCTTTTCTCAAAAAAATAAAAATTATTTACACGGGAGTTTCTGTTTTTGGTGTAACATATACCGGAAAAATTACCGTAGAGCTGATAAATGGTAATAGCTGGATTGAAGCAGGCGCAGAATTAAAAATAGATGTGGAAAGCGTTAAGATTACTTATGCGGGAAAATCGATTACTTATAATGGAACCATATATGTTACAAATGTCAGCGGAGGTTTGCCTTATAGTTTCGGTTCCGATAGTGTAATTCATAAAGTGCGGGTAAATGCCACTGTGGCATTTGATAATAATATTACAGTGAGCTGGTGGGCTGCACGAAAAAACATGTATATTAAAAGCAGTGTAACCTTTGCAAGCACTGGTGATACTCTTATTAACGGAGAAACCTGTACTATGGGTGGCATTAACAGGTTCAATACAAATTTTCTTGTGAAAGCGCCAGAACCCATTGTTTCGAGATTATTATGCGGATTTGATAAACCCATTTCAGGAATTCGTGTTTTTGAATCAGATAACAGAAGTGCAACCATTACGTTTGGTGTGGATGCAAATGGCTCTCCCAGTAATTCCGCCACATGTGCCTATGGCTACAAAATTGAATGGCCAAAATGGAACGGGGGAACGGGAACGGCAGTCATTTCATATTAAAACCATTATATAACAAAATGTATTAAACCCTGAAGAATTTTTAAGTCTTCAGGGTCTTTTTATTCTACGGAGCTGGTTTGCTCAATAAAGACCGGCAGTAAAAGAGTGCGACGCAACGTGAGCTACATAGTAGTACAGGCTTCCGGCTCATAAAAAAACTATAATAATACTTCCAAATCGTGGCAAATTGCTAAAATGATTTGCCTGAATGCTGTGAAAGCCGCAATTTTGCCGCCACCTATGCAAGAGGTACAGCAGGTTTATGCACAGTTAAAGCAAGCAAAAAAAATTATAATCACTACGCATCAAAAACCAGATGGTGATGCAATGGGCGCTGCATTAGGGTTATATCATTTTCTGCAAAAGCTGGGGCATACTGTTACGGTAATTTCTCCAACCAATTGGGCGGTTTTTCTTAATTGGATGCCAGGTTGTAACATGGTAGTGGATTATGAAGCACGGAAAGAAGAAGCAGAAAAAATCATTTGCGAAACAGACATATTATTTTGCCTTGACTTTAATATAATGCACCGCACTAAAAACATGAAGAAGATACTTACAGAAGTGCGATGTATCAAGGTTTTAATAGATCATCACCAGCAACCACAGGAAGAAGCATTCGATTATGGAGTGAGTGATGTTTCAAAAAGCTCTACCTGTGAAATGGTTTATGATTTTATTGCTCAATCGCCTTATAAACATATTCTTAATAAAGACATCGGAACATGCCTGTTTACAGGTATTATGACAGATACTGGCTCTTTTCGGTTTTCTTCAACTACAGCTAATGTGCACAGAGTAATTGCAGAATTGAAAGAGTTGGGAATAGAACATACTATGGTCTTTGAAAACATTTACGATAATTTTTCTGAAAACAGACTACGGTTTATCGGCAATGCTTTATTAAACAGGCTCGATGTATTATATGAATACAATACAGCGCTGATGGCAATTCCAAAAAGAGACTTGTTAAAATATGAAATTAAAACCGGCGATACAGAAGGTCTCGTAAATTACCTGCTTACCATCGAAGGCATAAAACTTGGTGCGTTATTAATTGACAGAACAGAAGAACGCAAATGGAGTTTTCGCAGCAAAGGCAATTTTGACGTAAATGTTTTTGCAAGAACCCATTTTGAAGGAGGTGGTCACAAAAACGCCGCTGGTGGCAGAAGCAGTGAGGGTATGGAACAAAATATAAAAAAATTTAAAGAAATTCTTCAGCAATACGAACAACAATTACAATAATAAAAAATGAAAAAAATCATCTTAGCTGCATTGGCAGCTCTTGTTTTTGCAGCATGCAATGTGAATTATGATAAAACTCCTTCAGGGTTGGTGTATAAGGTATTCAAGGGCAAAGGAGGAGATTCATTAAAGCCGGGAAATATTGTGAAATACAGAGTAGAATTTATTTTGGCAGACAGAAAAGATAAAAAGGATTCAACGCTCAATCCGGAGGTAAAAGTGCCAAATTACATTCAGGTTGATACAGGCAAACGCTATGAATATTCCTTTATAGAAATAATGCCGAAACTTAGAGCAGGCGATAGTACTGTAGTGGTTTTAAGTGTCGATTCTCTTAAAAAAAGGAACCAGGTGGAGTATAATGAAACTTTTGTGAAAGGAAGCTCTATTAAATGCAATTTAAAAATTTTACAGACTTTCAAAGATCAAAAAGATGCGATTGCCGATTATCAAAAGGAAATTGAAATTGAAAACAAAAGAGAAACAAAATCGGTAGAAGATTATATGGCACAAAAAAGTATAAAAGGTGTAAAAACAAAAAGTGGTGCCTATGTGGCAGTTGAAAATCCCGGTGACCAAACCATGAAAGCAGATTCAGGCAAAGTAGCTACCATTAAATACAAAGGCTATCTCCAGTCAAACGGAAAAGTATTTGATACAAATTACGATACATCCAAAGGACACGCAGAACCTATCGCTGTAACTGTGGGGCAACATGGAATAATACCTGCATGGGGAGAAGCCTTACCTTATTTTGGAAAGGGCGGCAGCGGAAAAATTTTAGTCCCTGCATTTCTTGGTTATGGTGCCCAGGGCTCACCACCGGATATTGCTCCTTACTCCAACATTGTATTTGATATTCAGGTATTGGATGTGAAAACAGCACCCCCTGCCGAAAAAAATAACAATCAAAATGAAATGCAGGCTCCACAAAAAAGAGGAAAATAAATAGTTGTTAGTGGTTATTGGTCCTGGGTGCCGGTTTGGTTAACGGTCTTGGTTTATGGGCATAAACATTTGACAACGTGTCATTGGCGAACCTGTAGCCATGACCAAAATCTTAAACTATTTTTTGTTTTGGTAATTCGTTGAATTTCCCGACCTTCGCCGTCCGAAAAAATTACTGTTATGGCAAGAGTATGTCAGGTTACTGGTAAAAAGCCTATTGGGGGTCATACTGTATCACATTCAAATATTAAAACCAAGCGTCGTTTTTTGCCTAATTTAAAAACCAAGCGTTTTTATTTTGCGGAAGAAGATCGTTGGGTTACTTTGAAAGTTTCCACAGGAGCTATCCGCACTATTAATAAAAAAGGATTAGCTACTGTAATTAAAGAAATGAGAGCCGAAGGCGTAAAGATATAATGTGCTAATTTGAAAATGTGCTAATGACTTAAGCATTCATTTTCAAATTTTCAAATTTTCAAACCTACCTGCCGGTAGGCAGGTTTTCAAATTATAAAAATGGCAAAGAAAGGTAACAGGGTTCAGGTTATTCTGGAATGCACTGAGCACAAAAACAGTGGATTGCCTGGCACAAGCCGTTACATTACCACCAAGAATAAAAAGAATACTCCTGAAAGACTTGAGTTAAAGAAGTTTAACCCAATAATGAAGAAAGTAACTGTTCATAAAGAAATAAAATAGTTGCAGTTTTCAGTTGACAGTTAGTCCAACTAAAAACTTAGAACTCAAACATAAAAACTTTTTACAATGGCAAAATCAGCAAAAACAGCGATTAAAACAAAAGACCAGAAAGCCGCGGCTGAAGCAAAGAACTGGACAAAAGTTATAAAAGCAGTCCGCAGTCCTAAGTCTGGTTCTTATACTTTCAAAGAATCAATCGTTCACAAAGACAAGGTGAAGGATTTCTTATCTGGTAAATAATTTTAAAACGGATATAATTATATTCAAAAGCTGTTCTCATTCTTATGGAACAGCTTTTTGTATTTTGTTGCAAATGATTTAATCGTAATTCGTAAATCTAAAAATCATAAATCATTATGGGTTTTTTTGACAAATTATTTGGAAAGAAAGAAAAGGAAAGTCTTGATGATGGTTTGCAAAAAA
>WNGA01012731.1_pt1 | contig 11493 bp, 12 predicted proteins | sample 5400061 | NCBI WGS metagenome assembly WNGA01 (sample SAMN13153366, study PRJNA577476) | soil metagenome | isolation source: 100 cm soil or saprolite under grassland replicate 2 | place: USA:California | collected 2016-06-15
CCCTGGTCTTCCTGCACGGCGGGCGCGACCACTGCCGGAACTGGGACTGGGCCGCCGCGGCGTTACGGGACGACTGGCACATCATCGCGCCCGATCTCCGGGGGCACGGCGACAGCCAGTGGTCGACCGACGGCAGTTACACCCTGGCGGGCTACATCTACGACCTGGTCCAGCTCATTCACCAGCAGCGCCTGGCTCCCGTGACGATCATCGCCCACTCGCTCGGTGGCCAGATCGCCCTGCGCTACGCCGGCATTTATCCGAAGACCGTGGCCCGGCTGGTGGCCATCGAGGGGCTCGGCCCGCCACCCGCATGGCTCGCGCAGGCGGCCTCGAAGACGATCGTCGAGCGCATGGAGGAGTGGATCGCGGAGCGGCGCAATCTCGCCGGACGACTGCCCCGTCGCTACGCCTCGATCGAGGACGCCTTCCGGCGTATGCAGGAGGAGAACCCGCACCTCACAGCCGAGCAGGCCCGGCACCTGACCGTGCACGGCGCCAATCAGAACGAGGACGGGACGTACAGCTGGAAGTTCGACAACTACGTCCGCGCTTGGCCGCCCTACGACATGCGCGGCCGCGACATCCAGCTTCTCTGGTCTCGGATCGATTGCCCCACGCTCCTGATGTACGGCAAGGAGAGCCGGGCGGGCAATCCGGCCGAAGACGGCCGGGCCCGGCATTTCCGCCACGCCCAGGTGATCGGCGTCGAAGGCGCCGGCCACTGGCTCCATCACGACCGCCTCGACGACTTCCTGAAAATCGTCCGCAACTTCCTGACCACCGAGGGGACAGTGCGATAGACCCGTGGGTGCAGCCCCAGGAATCATCATCCTCCAGATTGACGTTGCGGCGACGGCCCGGGCGCAGGCATCCTCGGGGCCGTACGGATCGCGGTAGGCCAACGCAAGCACTGAGGGCTCGGGCCTTGTATGGCCCGGGAGAAAGCGAGGGCGCCAGTGCCACAGCGGCTCGAGGGGTTGCAGCGGTTGGCCGTGCTGATCTTACGTCTCTTCCTGGGCTTCGTCTTCGTGATGCACGGGTCACAGAAGCTCCTGGGCGCGTTCGGCGGCAGCGGTGTCACGGGCTTCGCCGGTCTGCTCGCGAAGTACGGAATCGAGCCGCACCTCATCTGGGCCTGGGTCGTGGCCATCACTGAGTTCGTCGGCGGCATCTGCATCTTCTTCGGGTTCCTGACCCGCTTCTGGGCGGCGGGACTCGTGATCGACATGGCCGTCGCGGTGGTCAAGGTGAACCTGGTCAACGGTTTCTTCGTCGGGAAAAACGGTGTCGAGCTTCCGCTCACCTTCGGCGTGATCGCCCTGGTCATCGTGTTGACGGGGCCCGGCTCTATGTCGATGGACCGCGCCATCGGGATCGAAAAGCGCGCGACCTGAGACGGCGAAACTCCAGCGGACGCCGGTGGACCCACTGCTCGAAGCGAGGGCGATTCGCCGGAGTTTCGGCGGGGTTCAGGCCCTCGATCGCATCGATCTTTCCGTGAACGGCGGAGAAGTGCTCGGGCTCATCGGCCCGAACGGCGCCGGGAAGACCACGCTGTTCAACGTCATCTGCGGCCTCAGACCGACGGCGGGACGCGTTCTGTTCAAGGGTGAGGACATCACCGGCCTCCCACCGCATCAGATCTGCCGGCGCGGGATCGCGCGGACTTTCCAGCTCACCCGCCCGTTCGCCGAGCTCTCCGTTCGGGACAACATCGCCGCGGCCGTGCTGTTCGGCCGGAATCCCCGACGCGTCACCGGTCTGGACGAGGCGCGGCGAACGGCCGACCTCGTCCTGAGCTCGGTCAAGCTCGACCGGCGCAAGGAGGCGCGGGCAGGAGAGCTGCTGTTCTCCGAGCGTCGCCGACTCGAGCTGGCCCGGGCCCTGGCAACGAGTCCCGAGCTCCTGCTGCTCGACGAGGTGATGGCCGGGCTCACCGTCGGCGAGGCGCAGGAGATGGTCGAGATCTTAGGCGTGCTCAGGCGAGAATTCTCGCTGACCCTGCTGGTCATCGAGCACGTCATGAAAGTGGTGATGACGATGTGCGACCGCATCGTCGTCCTCGATCACGGCGAGAAGCTCGCCGAAGGCACGCCCGAGATGGTGGCCGGCCACCGCGCGGTCATCGACGCGTATCTCGGAGTGGCGAGTGCTTAGAGTCGAGGATATTGACGTCTTCTATGGCCTGGTCCCCGCGCTCCAGGGAGTGCGCCTGGAGGTCCAGGCCGGTGAGACGGTGTGCCTGCTCGGGCCGAACGGCGCGGGGAAAACCACGACCGTCCGGGCCATCATCGGCCTCCTCACGCCGCGGGCCGGCCGGATCTCCTTGAACGGCTCGGACATCACCGGCCTGCCCCCGCACCGCACGGTCGGCCTGGGCGTGAGCCTCGCCCCCGAGGGCCGGATGCTCTTCCCGGACATGTCGGTCGAGGAAAACCTCGAGCTGGGAGCTTCCCCTCCGCGAGCGCGCGCCCAGAAGCGCGACGCGCGGGAATGGGTCTATGCGCTCCTTCCGCGCCTGCAGGCGCGGCGCGGCCAGCCCGCCGGCACGCTCAGCGGTGGGGAGCAGCAGATGGTGGCCATCGGCCGCGCGCTGATGGCGAAGCCCGAGCTTTTGATCCTGGACGAGCCGTCACTGGGGCTCTCGCCGCTCCTGGTGCAGGAGCTGTTTCGGATCCTGAAGACGCTCAACGAGCAGGGGCTGAGCATTCTGCTGGTGGAGCAGAACGTCGTGCAGGCCCTGAAGATCTCCGACCGGGCCTACGTGCTGGAATCGGGGAAGATCGTCATGCAGGGCACGAGCGCGGAGCTCGGGAGCTCCGAGAGCATCAGGAAGTCTTACCTGGGAATCTGATCGGAGCGCCATGTGAAGGAGGCACGGACATGCGAATGAGATCTCGCGTACTCGGTCTCGGTCTGATGGGAGTGGTCGTGAGCGCGCTCTTCGCCGGCTCCCACATCTTCGCCCCCGACGCTCGCGCCCAGGCTCGAGAAATCAAGATCGGGGGCACGATGGCGGTCACCGGCACCTTTTCAGTCGAGTGGGGGCCCACCGCCAGGAATTTCATGGAGGAGTGGGCCAAGATGATGAACGAGCGCGGGGGTGTCTTCGTGAAGGAGGCGAACGCCAAGCTCCCGATCAAGCTCATCCTCTACGACGACGGGAGCAGCGCCGATCGCGCCGTGGAGCTCTACGAGCGGCTGGCCACCACTGACAAGGTCGACTTCTTCACGGGCCCCGCGACCAGCCCCATCACGATCAAGGCCTCGACCATCGCGGAGAAGTACGGCATTCCCATGGTCACCGCGGAGGCCAACAGCCCGGCGATCTTCGCGCGCGGCTTCAAGTGGCTGGTCGGCGCGGACCGGCCGGCGCCGCAGTGGGCGGAAGACTACTACGCGATGGTGAAGGCGCTCATGGATGCGGGGTCCATGCCGCGGCTCAAGACGGTGGCCGTCATCCAGGAGAACACGCCGCACACCATGGACGTGGGATGGGGCGGTATCAATCGGGCGAACATCGCCGGCCTGACGGTGGTGGCCACCGAGACGGTGCCGCCGAGCGCGACTGACTTCTCGGCGATCATCGGCAAGCTGAAGGCGCTGAATCCCGACCTGGTCTACGTGGCGACCTGGGCCGGCACCGGGGCCGCCTTCGCCAAGCAGGCCTTCGAGCTCGGCCTGAAGCCGAAGGAGCTGCACATTCCCCACAGCACCATCACCGAGAAGTACTACTCGATGGTTGGCGCCACCATCGGCGAAGGCATCACCGGGACCACGCACGAGGCTCACTTCAGGAAGGGAGACAAAGACGCGTACTTCGCGCTGCGAAAAAGAGTCGGCCTGAGCGGGTTCGATGCGGGGTGGACGTCGCTCCGCTTCATCGCCCTCGAGGCGCTGACGAAGGCCATCGAGCGGGCCGGCAGCCTGGACCGGGCCAAGGTGATGGCGGCCCTCCGAGATCTCAAGTACGAGACCCTGCACGGCCAGCTCGCGTTCAGCTTCGGCGCGGAGGTGGCGGGGAAGAAGGTCGACGGAGTCGGCAACAAGATGGTCTACCCGGCGCAGTGGCAGAACGGAAAGATCGAAGTGATCTGGCCGGCCGAGATCGCCACCGCCAAGTATCGTCCGCGCCAGTAGCCGGGCGCTCGATCGGGGATCATGGCGCGCGCGCTCGAGCTGATCATCAGCGGGTTGTCCCTGGGCGGCATCTACGCCCTGCTCGCATTCGCCATGTCCCTGACCATCAGCACGACCCGCGTGCTGAACGTCGCCCACGGGGTCTTCTTCGTCTGGGGCGGCGCCTTCTTCGTGATCCTCTCCCAGCGCCTCAATCTCCATCCGGCTCTGTCACTGCTGATCCTCACCGCGCTCTTCTTCGGTTTCGCCCTGCTGTTCGAATGGGGCATCGTGCGCTCGCTGCTGGGGCGAAGCGTGCACCTGCTGCTGACGGGCAGCATCATGGCGACGTTCGGGCTGGGTCTCTCGATGGAGAGCGCGCTCGGATACTCGTGGGTCACCTTCGTCGATCCCTATCCGGTCTTCTCGTCGTCCCTCGCGATGTTCCCTGTCACCCTGGGCGGGGTCTCCCTCTCGGGCAGCCGGCTCGTCATCCTCGCCTTCGTCCTTCTGATGGTCACGGGCTTTCACCTCTTTCTCCAGAAGACGTTCCTGGGCAAGGGAGCGCGCGCGATGGCCCAGAACTTCGACGGGTTCCTGGTGATCGGGCTCAATCCGCACCGGCTCTCGATGATCCTGTTCACGCTGGCGATCGTTGCCACGGCCATCTCCGGCGCGTTCTACGTCCTGGCGGTGCCGCTGAATCCCTACGAAGGGCTGCCGCTGACCCTCAAGGCGTTCACGGTCGTGATCCTGGCCGGAGTGGGAAATCTGCCGGCCACCCTCGTGGCGGGGACCGTGCTGGGCCTCGCCGAGGTCATCACAAGTCAGTTCCTCGGCTCCGTCTGGGCGCCGGCCGTGAGCCTGACCATCCTGTTCCTGGTTCTCGTGTTCAAGCCCACCGGCTTCTTCGGAAAGGGCGTCTATTGAGACCGACGAGCGGACGCGTGACCGCCGCTACGGCAGGCGTCATCGCGGCGCTGGGCGCGCTCCCGCTCTTTCTCTCGTCGACCTGGCTCCTGGTGATGTTCCTGAGCTTCGTGTGGCTGATCCTGACGGCGAATTACGACGTGCTGGACGGCTTTCTCGGCCACATCAACCTGGGCCAGGGCGCCTTTTTCGGACTCGGGGCGTACGTGGCCACCATGCTGCTGAATATCCCGAGCGTTCAGCAGCTCGGCGCTCTCACGCACGTGGTCATCACCGTGTCCGCGCTCGCCGCCGCAGCGCTCTTCGCCGCCGTGATGGCATTCCCTCTCTTCCGACTCAAGGGCCTGTACTTCGCCATCGGGACACTGATCCTGATCTTTCTGCTCCAGGTCCTGGCCCTGAACCTCGGGCCGCTGACGGGAGGATCCTACGGCCTCTACGTGCCCCCGGCGTTCTTCATGAGCACGTTCGTCGCCTACTATCTGGCGCTCGGCGTAGCGATCGTCTCGGTGGCCCTCAACTTCTACCTGTCCCGGAGTACCCTGGGCCTGGCCTTCCGCTGCATCAAGGAGGACGAGGGCGCCGCTCACGCGATCGGGCTCAACCCCATGAAGTACAAGAGCATCGCCATCGTGATCAGCAGCCTTCCCAGCGCGGCGGCCGGCGTGCTCTTCGCCCTGAACTCCGGGTTCATCGATCCGAATATCGCCCTGGGGGTGGAACGAAGCCTCCTGCCACCCCTGATGGCCCTCATGGGCGGCACCGGCACCGTCCTCGGGCCGGTCTTCGGCACCGCGATCATCCGGATCATCGAGACCGTTTTCTTCCACTACCTGCGGCTGCCGGTTCCGTCTATGCTCTTCTTCGGGATCACCTTGCTCGCGGTGGCCCTGTTGATCCCGGAGGGACTGTTGAAGTCTCCGCGGATGAAGCGCCTGGCCCTGTTCAGGGCCCTGGCGTTGTAGGATGGGCGGGCACTCACACGGGAGGAGGGAGCGAACGATGGCGTCGAACGGTGACCGCTACAACGTCGGTGGTGTGCTCCTACCGCGACCCTTCAAGATCCGGCGGCTGGGCCATTTCGGCTTCAACGCGGTCAACATGGACGCGTCGCGGGACTTTTACGGGGGGCTGCTCGGCTTCAAGCACTCGGACATCCTGGACTTCGGCAAGATGCCGTGGGCGCCCAAGGGCGCCGATCTCGGCGATACGCGCGGCTACTTCATGCGCTACGGGACGGACCATCACGCGTTCGTGCTCTTCAACAAGCGGGTGCTGGACCACCGGCCGGATCGGAAGTTCGCGCCGGAGGTGACCGTCAACCAGATCACCTGGCAGTGCGGCAGCCTCAAGGAGATCATGGACGCCCACACCTACTTTCAGAGCCACGGGATCCCCATCCAGCGCGTGGGACGCGACATGCCCGGCAGCAACTGGCATGTGTACGTGTACGATCCCGACGGCCACACCATCGAGCTCTATTACGGTATCGAGCAGATCGGCTGGAACCAGCTGAGCAAGCCCACCGAGATGTACTACCGCGGCTTCCGCGAGAAGCCGTCGCTGCCGCAGGTTTCCGAGATCGCCGAGGTGGCCGAGGCGCTCGACAAGGGCATCGACGTCCTCTCCGGCAACCGTACTCGCGAGGCCCTACCCGAGACCTACGAGGTGGAGGGCGTGCTGCTGCCGCGGCCGTTCAAGATCACCAAGATCGGTCCGGTGAGCCTCTTCGTGGCCGACGTGGCGCGTGCCGAGGCGTTCTACTGCGGTCACCTCGGCTTCGTGAAGAGCGAGGAAACCACCTATCGCGGCTCGCGCTGCGTGTTCCTGCGCGCGGGCGCGGAGCATCACAGCGTCGGGCTCTTCCCCAAAGAGCTCCGGCGCACGCTCGGCCTCTCCGAGCACACGAGCTGCATGTCGTTCGGCGTCGAGGTCGGGAGCTACACCCAGCTGCGCGAGGCCGTGGCCTTCTTGAAATCCCACGGGGTGACGTTCGTCGACTCGATACCGCCGGAGCTCCATCCCGGCATCGATTACGCGGCGTTCGCGCTGGACCCCGACGGCCACTGCATCCAGCTCTACTACTACATGGAGCAGGTCGGCTGGGATGGGAAGGTTCGGCCCGCCAGTCAGCGGCGCGTCGTGCAGTCGGTGTGGCCGGAGGCCCTTGAGCCGCTCTCCGACACCTACGTCGATCAGGTGTTCCAGGGACCTCTCGGCTAGGAGGGTGGAGAGATGAAGTTCGGATATTTTACGCTCACCGACAATCCGCCGGCCTACGGACCGGGCCGGCGCGACCCCAACCGGTTTCTCCTGGAAGTCGCTGAGGAATGCGTCGAGGCCGAAGCGATGGGCTACCACAGCGCCTGGGTCCCGGAACACCACTTCGGTCGCTTCGGCGTGCTGCCCTCGCCCACCATGATGCTGACCCACATCGCCAACCGCACCAGGACGCTCAAGCTCGGGCCCGCCACGGTCGTGCTTCCCATCAACCACCCCCTGCGGATGGTGGAAGAGTTCAACCTGCTGGACCTCTTGAGCGACGGGCGCGCCGTGTTCTCGGCAGGGCGCGGCTACGACCAGGGTGAGTACACGCCGTTCGGCGCGTCGTTCGAGAACAGCCGCGCCGTGTTCGACGAGCAGATGGAATACATGATGGCGGCCTGGCGGCAGTCGCCCTTCGAGTTCCACGGGCGGTACTACTCGACGCCGGAGCCGCTCATGGTGGTTCCGCGGCCGGTGCAGCGGCCGCATCCCGAGGTGTACGTGGCGTGCTTCTCGAAGCCGTCGATCGAGCTGGCTGCCCGGCTGCGCGTCCACACCATCTTCGCCCCGTTCGCCGCTGCCATGCTGTTCGGCTCGGTCCAGGAGGCAGCGCGTGAGAGCAAGCGCATGGCCATGGAGGCCGGCCATCAGGACCCTAAGGTCATGTGCAGCTATTTCGTGTCCGTCGCTCACAGTCCATCCGAGGCCGATCACGCGCGCGAGCGTCTGCTGCACTACCTTCACAGCATCCTGCCTGTGCTTCCGAGCGACCGGAGCACGGCCCCGCCCCACATCGCGTACTTCGTGGACATCGTCGAGCGGCTCAAAGCCATGAAGCCGAGCCAGCTGGGCGACCGCAGCATCGTCACCGGTGACGTCGAGCACTGCATCGAGGTGCTGAAGCGATGCGAGGAAGGCGGCCTCTCCGAGGTCATCCTGTACTTCAACTTCGGCGAGCTGAGCCATCGCGACACGCTCGCGGCGATGGAACGCTTCGCCAGGGAAGTGATGCCGCATTTCGCCGAGAAGAACGAAGCCGTCGTCGCAGGGAGGGCGTCATGAATACCGGTTCGAGCCGTCCCGTCGCTCAGGTCGGCGGGGATCCGAAGCTGGTCGCGTTCAGCGAGGCCGCTCACCGCCACGCGCTGATGCCGGGCTGGGAATTCCAGGGCGGTATGGCCAACGCGCCGGTCCCGGCCGAGCAGGCGTACCGCTGGAGCTGGAGCGAGGTCCTCCGTCCGATGATGGTGAAGGCGTACGACGTCGTGGACCCGGTCAAGGCCGAGCGTCGCAACCTGATCATGGCCAATCCCGGCCTCAAGCGCGCCGCCACGACCGAGACCTTGATCGCCGCGATCCAGGGCGTGCTCCCGGGCGAGATCGCTCCGGCGCACCGCCACACCGCCGGGGCACTCAGGTTCATGATCGAAGGGAGCGGCTCGGCCACGACCGTCGACGGCGAGCCCTGCTACATGGACCCGGCGAGCCTGATCCTCACGCCCCAGTGGTGCTGGCACGATCACGCCAACGAGACCGACCAACCCGTCATCTGGCTCGACGTCCTCGATGTGCCCTTCATCGTGGGGATCAACCAGTGGTTCTGGGAGCCGTTCCCCACCGAGGTCCAGCCCCGGTCGCGTCCTCGGGGCGGAAATCTCAAACGATTCGGCACCGGCATCGTCCTGCCGGTCGGTCCGCGCGTCCACGGCGGCCCCTCGCCGCTCCTGGTCTACCCGTGGGATCGGGCCGAGTCGGCGCTCGCCGAGCTGGCCGAGCTCGACACGAGCGATGGCGGCGTGATCGTCGAGTACAACAACCCCGTGACGGGCGGCCCGGTGCTTCCGACCATCGCCTGCTACGCCCACATGCTCCGGCCGGGCGGTTTGACTCGCGCGCGCCGGACGAACGCGAGCGCCATCGTGCACGTCGTCCGGGGTCGCGGCCGCACGATCGTCGGCGAACAGAAGCTCGAGTGGGAGACCGGTGACTGTCTCGCCGTTCCGCACTGGACCTGGGTGCAGCACGAGAACCGGTCGGCGACCGAGCCCGCGTTCCTCTTCAGCTCGACCGACACGCCGATCCTCGAGGCGTTCGGCATCTATCGCGAGGAGCGCGCCCCGGACCTCTCGTGATGAAGTTCGGCCTCAACTTCTTCCCGTCGTTCCGGGCGAGCGACTATTCGACGGCGGAATACTTCGCCCAGTGCCTGCGCCTCGCGGAGCGCGCCGACCAGCTCGGGTTCAACTCCGTCAAGACCGTCGAGCACTATTTCTTCGACTACGGCGGCCACTCGCCCAATCCGATCGCGTTCCTCTCGGCCGTGGCCGCCCGCACCCAGCGGATCCGTCCCATCACCGGCGCGGTCATCCCGGCCTTCAACCACCCGGTCAAGCTGGCCGCCGAGCTCGCAGTGCTGGACAACATCAGCAACGGTCGTCTCGACGTGGGCTTCGGTCGCGCGTTCATCCCGAAGGAGTTCGAGGTGTTCGGCGTGAGCATGGACGAGAGCCGCGCCCGCTTCGAGGAAGGCATCGACATCGTCACCAGGCTCTGGACCGAGGACCGTGTGTCCTACGACGGCAAGTTTCACCGGTTTCGCGACGTCCACCTGAAGCCGCGTCCAGTCCAGAAGCCTCACCCGCCCATCTGGGTCGCCTCGGTCGCGTCGGTCGAGTCGTTCATCTGGGCGGGCCGGCGCGGATACCACGTGATGATCGTGCCCTACGCCGGGAGTATCCAGAAAGTGCGAGACATGGTCCGCGCCTACCGCCAGGCCTGGCGCGAGGCCGGGCACCCACCGGGCAAGGAGCAGGTCCAGAGCTCGCTTCACTGCTACGTGGCCGAGACCCACAAGGAGGCGGTCGAGGGTGCGCGGCCCCGCGTCGAGCGCTACATCGAGGTCTTCAGCGAAGCCGTGAGCTCGTGGTCAACCCACCAATCCAGCCAGTACGCGAACTACGGCAAGATGGTCGAGTCGATCGCCAAAACGACCATCGAGTCGATGCTGGAGGACCGTCAGGCCCTGATCGGGACGCCCGAGGAAGTGATCGAGCAGCTCGCGTACCACCTCGACGTCTTCGGCGACTTCGAGCCTTCCATGCAGATCAACTTCGGCGGGATCGGCGACAAAGAGGCACTGCGGACGCTCGAGCTCTTCGCCAGCCGCGTCATGCCCACGTTTCCCCCGAGATGAAGACACATCCCACTACCAGATCACGCGTGGGATACTCGAGGCGCCCGAGCGATACTGGCGTCAGCTCCTGATGGAGAACGCCGACGGCCAGGACTCCGCTTAGAGGAAGCGAGGGCCTACATGATCACCGCGACCGTCCGCTACAAGCTGCCGCCGCATATCGACTCTGCAGGTTGCCGAGAGCACTTTCACAAGATCGCTCCCGGATTCCAGCAGGTGACGGGCTTGATCAGCAAACACTTCATCTGGAGCGAGAGCGGCTGGGCGGGCGGCGTCTATCAGTGGGCAACCCTCGATGACGCGAAGGCGTTCTACAGCGGGCCGTGGCTCGGGCACAGTCGAGCGGTTCCGGGAGCCGCGGGTGCCCGCGGCCAAATCTTTCAAGGAGGGCTAAGGAAGTAGTTTTTCCACGAGCATTTCAAGGTCAAGGGCGCAGAGGCGGCCCTCGCGTGTGTGAAAACCCTGGACAACGTCAAGATGGTACTGGCCGCCTCCTGAAACGCCGGGCGGTCAGACGAGGTCGTCACGCCAACCGATCGCTCAGCGGCCTCCCGCTCCGGCCGCGGGCGTCGGCGCGAGCCCCGCGGTCGTATCGGCCAGCACCTCTCGGTGTCCTATACCCAGCGTCTTGATCCACCGTTGCTGTCCCAGCGTGAGCGCGATGAAAAAACCGAGCTCGACCAGCTCGGCGTTCGAGAAGTGCTGGTGCAGCTTCGCCCACAGCGCCTCGTCCGCGATCTCCGCGTTCCAGATGATCGAGCTCGCGTAGGTGAGGGCCACCTTCTCGCGCTCGGTGAACCTGGGCGAATCGGCGAAATGCAGGAGGTCGTCGTACTTCTCTTCGGTCAGCCCCTTCCGTCCGGCCTGGACGGAGCGCTGGACCCCTCAGTACTCGCACTCGATGGACTTGGAGACGTAGACGCGGCAGAGTTCTTTGATGGCGTGATCGCAGACGCCTTGCCGGAACGTGAGCTCCCAGGCCT
>WNGA01011580.1_pt1 | contig 11492 bp, 6 predicted proteins | sample 5400061 | NCBI WGS metagenome assembly WNGA01 (sample SAMN13153366, study PRJNA577476) | soil metagenome | isolation source: 100 cm soil or saprolite under grassland replicate 2 | place: USA:California | collected 2016-06-15
CGTGATGTTGAAATCGCTCGTGATCCCGGCGTTCGCATCGGCGATGACCGCGTTCCAATCGACCGCTGCCCGCTCCACCGGCGTGCGCGCGACGCCCGCCCGGAACCGCGCCTCGTACGAATGCACGAACTGGATGAACTGGGCCGCCGAGAGCGCCCGGCCGTTAATCCACGTGCTCGGCAGCGGGAAGCCGTCCGCGCCCGCGGGCGTTCCCTGTGCGACCGCGATCGCCGAGTCCAGCACGGACAGGGCGTTCGTCATCACATCCTGGTAGCCGGAGAGCGGAATAATCGCGTCCTCGGTGTTGGCGTCGGTCACGACGACGGCGGAGTCGTAGGCGAGCGCTAGATTGCCGAGCCCGGCGCCCTGGACGAACAGGGCGAAGGCCCGCGCCCGCGCGTCCCGCGCCGGCGACCCCAGCGAGCCCAGGGTCCTGAGGCGGGCGAGGGCGATGGTCGCGAGCCGCGCGGCGCGGTGCTCGATCGTGTAGTCGCGCAGGTTTCCGGTGTTCCCCAGGCTCCCCGGCGTATTCTCGATCGGATTGCGCGGCAGCGTGCTGCGCGGTCCCATCGCGAAGTTGTTGAGGCCCGACACGTTTTCCATCGACATCGTCAGCATCTGCGGCTGGACCGCGTCGTTCGAGCCGAGCGTACCCGAGTGCACGATGGCGTAGGTGCTCGCGATGAACGCCTCGAGGTCCGCCGCGGTCGCGAGGGCGCCGTTGCGATCCGGGTTGTTGGAGTTGCTGACCGCCAGCGGATCGTTGCAGGCCGCCAGAGCGATGGTGACCGCGCCGTACAGTGCGTAGCGAAGGTCTTTCATCAGTAGTCCTCCCCGACACAGAGCAAGAGCCACCCCACCGCAGCCGCGCGCGGCGCCACTGCGGCGGTGCTGGCCTCGGACTAGAAGCTCGTCGATATCCCGACCGTGAAGGTGCGGAGGTTCGGGAACGTGAACGCGTCGATCGCGTTGATCGCACCGCTGTTGGCCTGGCCGCCCGCCGCAGGGTTGGCCACAGGGCCGACACCCACCTCCGGGTCGAACCCGCGGTAGTCCGTCATCGTGAGCAGGTTCCGGCCGACGACGCTGACCTGCCAGTCACCCCACCCCCCGACGGAGCCGAAGCGGTATGAGACCAGCAACTCGCGCAGCTTCGCGTAGCTCGCCTTCTCCACCGAGTAGTTGTTCGGGCCCAGGATGTCGTACAGGCCGCCGATCCCGTTCTGGTTCTCGGGCGGCCCGGCCCGGTAATAGTAGCCGATCGGCTTCGCCGTCTGGACCGACTTGCCCGCCTGGTCCACGTCCTTCGACAGGAAGTCGAGGTGGGCCCAGTGCAGGCCCTGATTCCAGACGCTTTGGCCGATCGCCGCGTCCAGCAGCCCGTACACCGTCAGCCTCCGCCACGTCAGGCTTTGCGTCACCGCGAAGCGGAAATCGGGGAGCGCGTGGCCGAGCGCCGCCTGCTTGGCCGTCTGGCCGTTGGCGCCGTCGCCCCGCAGGATGATCGGCGTGCCCCAGTTCACCGCGACCCCCCAGGGCGCCTGAGCGCCGGGGAGCTGGGTCTGCCACAGGTTGTGCGTGATGCCCATCCCCGGGGTGTTTCCCGCACCGACCCAAACGAGCCAGCCTTCGTCGTTGAGCTGGAAGGACTTGCCCGAGCCGCAGTCGTCCCGGAACGCCTGGGTGGGCAGCTCGCCGCAGCTCGTCAGGAACTTGCGGCCATAGAACGTCCCGACCAGTTCCCCTTCCTTCGCCTGGAAAATCTGGTCAGTCGCCTGGAGCTGCGCGCCGTAGAGGTAGAGTGGCGCGTCGAGCTTCGAGATGAGAGAGCGGTTGCGGTCGTAGACGACGCTCATGGCCCACGACACGTCGCGAGTCTGAACGAACGGCAGGTTAAGCGTGAACTCCCACGTCTTGTTCAACAGCTCGCCGGCGTTTCGCCATTGGGTTCGGTAGGCGGTCGCGACGGACACCGGCACCGGAAGAATCTGGCCGCTGATCCGGGACCGCGCGTACGTTCCCGTCAGGTCGAACTTGCCGAGCAGCTCGATCTCGCCGCCAAGCTCGAGCTCGTGGTGCACCTCGGGACCGAGGTCGCGGTTGCCAAGGAACTGCGGCTCCGGAATGCCGCCGGCGCCGATACCGAACGTCTCGTATTGCCCGGAGAAGCGCGGCGAGCCCCCGGCGGTGCCGTACGACGCCCGCAGCTTCAACTCACTGATCTTGGACGAGAACCACCAGGGCTCGCGCGCCACGAGCCACGCCCCGGACACTCGGCCGAACGTCGCCCAGCGGTTGTCCGCGCCGAACAGCGAGCTGCCGTCGCGCCGGATCAGGCCCTCGAGGATGTAGCGGCCCTTGTACTCGAGCCCCGTTCCGGCGAACAGGCCGATCTGACGGATGCTCTGCCCGTACGAGCTGATGGTCTTGTCCTGCGTCGCGTTGTCCAGGGCATCGATCCCCTTGAACGCCAGGAAGTCCCCCTGCCCGAACGCGACCGTGCTGTCGCGCTGCTCGTACAGATAGCGCAGGTTCACCCGCGCCCGCAGGTCGCCGACGAAGTCGTGGCGCACGGTAGCACCCAGGCTCCCGTTCACCTCCTCGTTGGATGCGGCCTGCCGGAAGATGGCTCCCAGGTTCACCGCCGGCCCGCCCAGCGGCGCGCTCCCGACGGTTGAACGGAACCCCTTGTCACGGAAGAGCTTCCCCGACGCGCGCCGCAGGTCGTAACTCAGGTTCCCCTCGAAGTTCACCCAGTTGGCGGGGGTGTACTGGACGGTGGTGCCCCCGATGAAGCGGTTCGTGACGTCCTCGCGACCCACGTTCTCGAGGTAGTAGAGCGGGTTCTCGTTCTGCGAGCCGCCGCCCTGGAGATTGGGCCGGATGTACAGCCGCCCCAGCGTGTCGCGCTGCAGCACGTTCACGATCGCGGGGACGCGCGTGAGCCGGAAGAACGAGCGGCCGCCGTCTTCCTGGTTGAGCCCGTCCTGCGTGCTCCGGCTGTAGAAGGACGTCACCGCGATGTTCCACTGCGAGCCGATTGCCTGATCCACGTTCGCGCGTAGGGAGTTCCGCACGAAGCCCTGGAGGAAGCGGATGGCGCCGCGCTCGGTGAAGTTCGCCGCGCTCGCGTAAAACCGCGTGCCGCCGGTCCGCCCGGTCATGTCGATGCTGTTCGATAGATACGGCCGGTTATCCACCGTCTGTCGCACCGCGTTATAGGTCTTGCCCGGCCACGGCGAGATCTGGAAACGCTGCCTCAGGGCTCCACCCAGCGGACTGTTGATGCTGATGGTCGCGCCGGGGTCCACCGGGAACGCCAGCGGCGTGGCGGCCGAATCCGCGGGCCAGTTGTTGATGCGCGCCTGCTCGGTCAGGTAATCGAACGTCCGCGCGCACACCGGCTGCCCGGTGACGGCGGCGCAGAACTGCTTGTTGTTCTCGTCCATCAGCAGTGCCGTGTACTTCGCCAGCCCGAAGTCGCGCTCGATGTCGCTCACGCCCGCCTCGCTGCGCGCGTTGAACCGCACCCCCTCCACCGCGCGCCGCCCCGACTTGGTCGTGATGTTGATGACGCCGTTGCCGGCGCGCGCCCCGTACAGGGACGCGCCCGCCGCGCCCTTCACCACCTCGACGCTCTCGATGTCCCCGGGGTTCAGGTCGGGGAGCGAGCCGTTGATGATGATCCCATCCACGATGTAGAGGGGTTCCTGGCTGCGGCCGGAGGCGTTGAGCGACGTCGGTCCGCGCAGCAGCACCGCGGGCTGTGCGCCCGGGCGCCCGCTATTCGACACGATGTTCGCGGGAATCTTGCCCTGCAGCTGCGTGAGGGGGTCGGCCGCGGGGACCGGAAGGTTCGAGGCGTCGAGTCGCGTCACGCTGAACGGGACCTTGACCCGCTCGGTCGCCTCCTGCACGCCGGTCACGACCACCGCCTCGAGCAGGTTCACGTCGGTGGCGAGCGTGAAGTCCTCGGTCTGCTGGCCAGCGCGCAGCACGATCTGTCGCGTCGCGGGCTTGTGACCGATGGTGCGCACCCGCAGCGTGACCGTCTGCCCCGACACGCGGGCGGCCGGGATCGCGATCGCGTAGCGGCCTTCGCTGTTCGTGAACACGCCGACGTTCAGCTCCTGGATCTGCACGGTCGCGACCGGCAGGGCCTCGCCGCGATCGCTGACGACGCGTCCGCCGATCACCGCATCCTGCGCCCGTGCCTCCACCGCCGCCACGAGCGGCAGACAGGCGAGCAGCGCGACGCCGGGCCAAAACCCACGAGGTAATTGAGTCATACGCGAATCCTCATGTGAGCGGTGAGATGCTCGGGGACGAAGCAACACGACGGCCGCGCCCGCGTGGACGCGCCCGGGAGGGAAGACGACGATGGGTTCTGCAGCCGACGAGGCCGCAGCTCGAGCGTGACGGTCATGAGCGCTCGGATGGTTGAGCTTGCGGATCGACCCGCTGCAGGTAATACACGCCCGGCCGCGACGCGCGTCAAGGCCACTCGAGTAGCCCGATGCGGGACCCGTCCTCCGCCGGGGACGCCCCAGAATAGCCACAGGTTGTAAGCGCGGTGCCACACGGTCTCGCCGCCTGTCCGCGCGGTCTTTCCAGGCCCGCCAGGGGCGCGTAGTATAGAAGAAATCACCCAGCCGCTCGGTCGCCCTATGGCAGGTCGGTTTCGTGTTCAGGGTGTCTCCCGCGCCGCCGCCGTCGGCCTGGCGGTCGCCCTCCTGCCCGCCCTGGCCCACCGCCCCGCGCTTGCCCAGCATCGCGTCGGCACCATCGCCGGCCAGCTCGTCGACCAGCAGTCCCGGGCCCCGGTCGGCGGCGCCCGCATCCGGTTCCTCGGCACGCGGCTCGGCGTCGAAAGCGACAGCACGGGCCGGTTCGCCCAGGGCGGCCTGGATGCCGGGATCTATCTCATCGAGGTGCGCGCCATCGGGTACGCGATGGGGTCTTGGGTGCTCCGCCTCGGCGACAGCGCCGTGAGCGAGGTGTTGGAGCTTGAGCGGTTGCCCGTCCAGCTCGACCCCGTGGTGGTCGAACGGCAGCCCAGCTTCGCGGAGCAGCGGCAGCTCGACTTCGAGCGCCGCCGCGCTTCGGGACGGGGGCACTTCATCACCGAGGAGCAGATCGAGCGGACCAAGCCGCGCACCCTGGCGGATCTGTTCCAGAACGTGCCCGGCGTGCGCCTGCAGTGCCGAGGGGCCGCGCGTTGCACGGTGCGCATGGCGCGCGCACCGCGGGAGTGCCGGCCCGATTTCGTCGTGGACGGCTATCCGGCGACCAACTCCACGAGCCTCGACATGTCCACCGTCGGCATCACCGGGGTCGAGGTGTACCGCACCTTGACCGAGACGCCGCTCGAGTTTCTCAAGGCCGACAACCTGTGCGGGACGATCGTAATCTGGACCCGCTCGGGACCCTGACGCTCAGGGTCGCCAGCGCGGCAAGAAGTCGATGGCGTTGCCGCCGGTAACTTGATCCACGCCGGACCCGTCCGGCTTCACGACCCAGAGATCGCTGCCGCTGTCGAACGCGATGTAGCTGCCGTCCGGCGACCACGCCGGGAACTCGTCGGGAATATCGCTCATCGTCACCGGGGTGACACCGCTCCCGTCCGCGCTCATCACGAAGATCCCGAAGCTGCCGCCCACGCGACTCGACATGAAGGCGATCCTGGTTCCGTCAGGCGACCAGGTAGGCGCGTCGTCGAAAGCAGCATGGGAGGTGAGGTTGACCAGGTTCTCGCCACTGGCATCCATGACGTACACCTCTTCATTGCCGTCGCGGTTCGACACGAACGCGATCTTCGTGCCGTCGGGCGACCACGCCGGTTGCGCATCGGCCCAGGAGCCGCTCGTCAGCTGTGTGACGCTCGTCCCGTCCACGCTCATCACATAGATGTGGTTGCTGCTGTCCCGGTTGGAGACGAACGCGATCTTCATGCCATCGGGCGACCACGCCGGCTGCCCCTCCCGGGTCGTGTCCGACGTGAGCTGCACGACGTTCGTCCCATCGGCGTTCATCACGTAGATGTCGAGCGGCGAAGTGGCGTTCACGTCGCGGTCGGACTGGAACGCGAGCTTGGTCCCGTCCGGCGACCAGGCCGGCCAGTCGTCGTACGCGAGGGAGTCGGTCAGGTTGTCGAGGCCGGTGCCGTCGGCGTTGATCGCGAAGATGTCGTACTGGCCGAGGCGCCCCCGGTTGCTCACGAACGCGAGGCGGCCGGAAATGGGCGGCGGGCTCTGGGTGTCCTTGTTGCACGCCGCGGCGGCACACAGCGCGAGCACCGGGACAAACGACCGTAGCGGAGGCGTCACACGAGGCTCCGTGGCTTGGACCGGACCAAGCTACGCCGGCTTGACGCTCGACGGCCAGCCCCCGACTATCCGGACGATGCGGGCGTGCTGTGTTTCCCGATTCGTGTCCGGCACGCCGCTCGTCGCGGGGTGCGCCCGCGGCACGCCAGGGCGCGCGGCCACGGCCCCACCCCATCCCGGAACCGTCATCACACAGGAGCGGATCGCCGCTTCGGGCGCCAACACGGCGTGGGACGCGATCCGACTGACGGTGCCGAACGTCCAGTTGCGGGAGAGTCGTGGGAAGCCCGCCCGGATCCAGGGCCGGGGGCGCGCCAGCATCTACCTCGACGACCAGGTGCGCGTCATCGTCGACAAACGTGCGGCTCTCCGACCTCCAGCAGCTCCAGCAGATGCCGGCGGCCGACATCCTCACCATCGAAGCGTTCACGGGGCTCGACGCGGCGACGTACTACGGCGGGATGTCGACGAGTGGCGTGATCGTGATCCGCACCAAGACCGGCGCTTCGTGACTTCCTGAAACAACACCGTGATCAGGGATCCAGGTTCAGGCACTGGGTGAACAGTGGGTTGTTCTGCTCCTGGAACGGGACGGACATCTGCAGAGCGCTCTCGTAGTTTCCACCCTTGTAGTACGCACCACCAGGGTAGACGCCCGACGCGTCCCAGCCATACCCGCCGGCGGTCACCGGGCGGACGAGTCGTCGCATATCCGCCAGGCGGTGCCCGGTTGAGAACAGCCACAAGGCCCGCTCGCGGAAGTGTGTGAAGATGCGGAGCGAGTCGGTAGCCGGCTGCGCCAACGCGGTGAGCACCGTGCCCCGTGCCGGCACCCAGTTGGGAGGCTCAACCTCCGGCGCCTCCCGCGGTGGGTAGAGCGAGGCGTTGGTCCGTAGCGCATTGATGGTGTTGAGCCACGTCGTGAAGTCACCGGCCTGCAGCGCCGCTTCGGCCTCGATGAGTCGTGCCTCGACACCCGTCACGATGTTGATAGCGCTGGTGCGTCCCCAGATGCCTTGGCGGACAACCGAGATCGGAGTCTGAGTGTCGAAAATGCGTCCGCCAGAGCCGGTGCCGCCGGTACGGGTCGGCAGCCGGGGATCGGCGGCGGAGACGAAGTCGAGGCCGACGCCCCCCTCGCGGTTCACGAGCGTATAGCGCCGGGCATCGTTGTTGAGCGCCCAGATCTGATTGTCGTTGACGTTGAGTGAGTGAGTAACCTGGAACTTGAACGTGTCGGGGACGCCCGCACCCGACACCACTGCCGCCGCCTGGGCGAACTGGCCCCGGTTCAGCAACGCTCGTGCCTGCACGACCGAGGCGAACCATCTCACCTTGTTGCTCCCCGTCGTGTGGTCGCGCGCGCGTGCGGAGTCTAGGCGCGCCCGCACAGTGTCTCCCGCCGCCAGCGCCGTGTCGGCGTGCAGCAGCAGGGAGTCCGCCAGCCGGCGCAGCAGGGCCGCGAGCCCCAGCGCAGAGTCGGCGTGCGTGCGCGCCAGCCCGAACACGGAGTCGTTGGTGAGCGGCTGCCCATAGATGATGGCCCCCGGGGTCACCGGGTCGGGGTTGCTGAGTGGCGTGCCGTTGCAGTAGTGCTCGCCGATCAGCGTCTCGACATAGGCCACGACACCGAACATCAGGCCGACGGCGGCCACCGAGTCCGGGACCAGTTCCCGGAGCGCGCCGACGGCCATCTCCGCCTGGACCCGCGCCCGGTTGAGGTTGCGAAACGGGCCGGCATTGAACGTGTTCGTCGGATCGAAGATGCGCTGATCCTGATTGTTGCGCTGCACGAACGTATCGCCCGAGCGCCACTCGTCGGTGATCAGGCCGCCGAAGACGAACAGCGCGTCGGGGCCTTGCGTGCCGCTCACAGCCTCGGCGAGTCGACGGAACACGCCGTTCTTCAGAGCGATCGCCGCGCCCGGCGTCTCGGGCGGCTCGATCACGATGTCGGGATCCTGAACGTCGAGAACGTCGTGGCAGCCCACGGGCAGCAGGGCGGCCAGGGCCGCGAGCGCCGCGCCGCCCGCGAGCCTCCGGAAGCTGCACGCAACGGTCATGGGGCGAAGCCTTTCGCAAGATCGGTCTCGGTGTCTCACGCGCCAGCCTCAGAAGCCGATGTTGATCCGCAAGGTCCAATACGTCACCGGCGGCGCGGTCTGGAAGTCGCTCACGACGCCGGTGTTCCCTTCGAAGTAGTTGCTCTCGGGATCCATGCCCGAGTAATCCGTGATCTTGAAGACGTTCCGGCCGGCCGCGGTCACGCTGACGCGCTCCGCGCGCATCACCCGGGCCAACGCGTCGGGCAACTGGTACGTGACCGAGAGCTCGCGGAACCGCAGGAAGGCCGCCTTCTCGATGAAGCCGTACTGGGTGCGGACCGCCGTTTCCCGCAACGCCACAACGCGGGCCTGCTTCCACAGCGGTGCGCCGGGATCGATCAGGCCGTCGCAGTTGAGCCGGGACTCACAACGGATCCGATCACTACCGTTGAGCTGATAGTGTCCGCCCTTGTAGTCCACCAGACCGGAGACACGCAGCTTGCGGCCAAACAGATCGACCCCGGTCGAAACGCTGATCTCGGTCTTGGGATTCTGCTGCCCGACGAAGACCGGAGTGTCCCCGGTGATGATCTCGTTGGCGGTGATGACCCCGTTCGTATCGAGATCCGCGTAGGTGTAGGGGATCTGCCAATAGCTGTTGACGGGATACCCCTCGATCTGCCAGATCGTCGTCCCCTTGATCGGCGGCACCCCGCCCATGCTCTCGATCTTGTTGGCGTTGTACGCGGCGTTCACGCTCACGTCCCAGCCGATGCGAGGTCGATTGAGCACGATCGCGTTGAGCAGCACCTCCACGCCCGAGTTGCGCACGGCGCCGATGTTCTCGAAGCGGTCGACCGCGGAGCCCGCCGACGTCGGAAGCACGCGGGCGATGAACGCGTCCTTGGTACGCTTGTGATAGACCGAGAAGTCGAGGCTCACCCGGCGGTCGAGGAACGCCGCGTCGAATCCGGCCTCGATTTCCCGCGCGCTCTCGGGCTTCAGGCTCGGATTACCGAGCGTACTGAAGACCAGCGCCGGCACGTCGACGTTCTCCACGCTCGCCGCGGTCGGCGTGAAGAATCGCAAGGCGTCGGTGGGCTCCGGTTGCTGGCCAGACGAACCGACGGCGGCGCGCAGGCGGAGGCTCGCGAGCCAGGCGGGCGCCCGGAAGAACGGCTCTTCGGAAATCACCCACGAAACGCTGGCCTTCGGGTAGTATACGGCCGTGAAATCCTTGCCGAACGCGCTGTTGTCGTCCCTGCGGAGCGCGCCCGTCACGAACAGCCGGTTGTTGTGGGAGAAGGTCTGCTCGACGAACGCACCGAGCGTCTTCGACTCCTCGTTCACCTCGTCGGCGTCCAGGATCGCGCCGGGCGTCACGGTGCCCGCACCCGGCGGGAGATCCTCACCGAACGCCCCGTTCTGGTGGACCCTGCTCTTGAAGTACTGTAACCCGAGTGTGGTCTTGGACTGGACCGACGGGCCGACCGAGAAGGTCGCCGCGGCGTTCACATCGAGCGTGTACTGGAAGAAGCTGCGCCGGTTGTCCTCTTTGAAGCCGGTGATCGAGGTCGTCGAGAAGTCCGTGCATTCGTCCCGGCGGCAGAGGTCCGTATCGACCCGGCCCGTGTAGTCCACGCCGCCCACCGCGCGCGCGGCGAGCCACCTGTTGGGCCGCCAGTTCGCCGTCCCGCTGCCGATGAAGCGATTGATATCCTGCGCGACGGTCTCGTCGAAGAACTGGTCGGGCGTGAAGGCGCGGTACCCGTAGCGCACGGTGTCCTTGCTGCCCTTACCGCCGAGCGCGTTGGACAAGAGCCCCGTGGTGTTGTTGTCCGTCTGCGGCAGCCGCTGCGTGCTCGAAATGAAATTCGTCGTCGCCGCGAGGTCGAGCTTCGGACTCACCGTGCCCTGAACGTTCGCTCGGACGCTCACGCGCTCGCGCGCGTTTGGCCGGTATTGCTCGTACGGCACCTCCGCAATGCGCCGTCGCTCCAGCACTCGGCCGTAGGCGAACGGCGGCATCCGCAGCGGCCCCCGCTCGTCCTCGTACTCCGCCGACAGGAAGTAGCGCGCCGCGTCGGCACCCCCCGACACCTGCGTGCCCACCTGGCCGCGCCAACCCGTGCCGATGGGCGACGCCTCGGGATCGTCGAACAGGTTATAGGTGGTGACGCTGTCCAGCACGCAGCGCAACGGGTCGCCGACGGCGCGCACGCTGTTCGTGAGCAGGCACTGCGTCGTGTTGAGCGCCGTGGAGGCGGGCGCCCAGCCCCGGTAGGCGTCTGGGTACCGGTTGTTGTCCCGTATGGCGCCGAGCTCGCTGTACGTGTTCCACCGCGCGGGGCCAGCCTGACCCCGCTTCGTCCTGATGACGATCACGCCGTTGACCGCCGCCGTGCCGTACAGCGCCGCGGCCGAGGGGCCCTTCACGACGTCGATGGACTCGAGCTCATCCGGGTTGATGTCATTGACTCGGCTCGGATTCGTACCGCCGATCCCGATACTCGACGAATTGACGGAGCTCTCCATCCGGACGCCGTCGATGACGTAGATCGGCTCGTTGCTGAGCGACAGGCTGTTCGTGCCGCGGATCCGGACGCGAGCGCCGGCACCTGTGAGGTTCCCCGGCAGGACGTGCACACCCGCCGCCTTCGCGACGAGCAGGTCGTTCATGTTGGTGATCGCCTGCGACGCCACCAAGCTGTCGGCCCGGATGTTCGCTATGGAGTTGCCGATCGCGCGCCTGGCTTCGTCGCCGGTCGCCGTCACAACCAGCTCATCGAGGGTGAACGGGGTGAAGACGAGCTGGAGATCCGCGGTGGCGCTCTCCTCAGGCCGGACGGCCACGCTCTGCGTGGCCGCAGCGTACCCGACCGCGCTCGCCCGCACGACCGCCGAACCGGCGGGGACGCCCGGGAGCGTGTAGCGCCCCTCCACGTTGGTCTGCGCGGTGATCGCCGTCCCGACCACCGCCACCCGCGCCCCGGAGATGGCTTGACCACTGGACCGATCGGTCACCCGCCCGCTGATCGTCCCCTGGGCGACGAGCGTCCCCGGCAGCGCCAGGAGCAAACCGAACCACGCCGCTTCAGAAAGGCCGACTCCGAATGTGGCA
>WNGA01017200.1_pt1 | contig 11491 bp, 12 predicted proteins | sample 5400061 | NCBI WGS metagenome assembly WNGA01 (sample SAMN13153366, study PRJNA577476) | soil metagenome | isolation source: 100 cm soil or saprolite under grassland replicate 2 | place: USA:California | collected 2016-06-15
CCGAGGAGGGTGCCGCCCTGGAAGAGCGCCAGGTCACCGCCGGTCGCGTCGACCAGCAGGTCGCCGGTGTTGCGCAGCCCGAGTGTCGCGTCGGTCGTGGAGGGGGCGACGTCGATCGCGGCACGCCCGGCGGTTAGCTCGTGCGTGCGGCCGCCGGGCACCGTCGACTGCACGGCGATTGCCAGCCGCGGCAGGAAGCGAAGCCTCAGGCCGCCACGGCCACCGCCTCGCCGCGCCGCACGAGCATCGGCGCGGTTGATCGCCGCGATGCCGGCGGTCTCGACACCTCCCGCTGGGAGGCGCACGCCGCGGCGGGCGAGCGCCAGCCACCCGTCGTCGCCGCCCGCCCGGCGGATGCCGCTCTGGAGGCCGCCCGTTGCCGCGGCCGTGACGTCCACGGGGCTCAGCAGGACGCTCAGTGGGCGGGACGACCGGTTGACGACTCGGAGCGCTCCAGCCTCGCGCTCGCCCGCGTCGATCCGGTAGCGGAAATAGGACTTGAAGCCCACCGCGTCGATGGCGAAGCCGGGCTGATGCTGCCCGGCAGCCGCCGGCGCCGCAGCAAGGCCGGTGAGCAGACAGGCGGCCAGGAGGGTGACAGCCGGGCGGGACATGTGGGGTGGCTACGGGCCGGTGGAGAGCGTAGTGGTGATCGTGCTCGTGTAGGTGCCGGGCGGGACTACGGCCGGCACGGTCAGGGTCAGGGCGTTCGGCAGCGGGGTGACCGTCCAGGCGCCCGCTCCCACCAGCGGCAGAGCGGCGGCGCTCACGACCTTCTGTGCCGTGCCGTTGTCGATCGCGTCCAGCGTGAGCGCGACGGTCGGCGGCAGCCCGAGCGGGTTCGTGACCGCGTTCTTGGTAGGCACCGGCGGCAGCGCCATCAAGAGCGAGCCCTGAGGCAGCGTGTCGGAGCCCGCGCTGGTGAATTGCGAGGCCTCGATGGTCAGGTTCCAGCCGGCCGAGCCGCCGCGCGAGTCGGTGATCACATAGGGGCTGACGTTGGCGCTGACGATCTTCTGGGTGCCGTCGAGCGTGACGTTCGGGAAGTTGCCCGCCGTCAGGGGGGTCGTGTACTCGAGGCTCCCCGCCGCGATGCTCACGGAGGTCGGATCCGTCGCGGCGCTCGCGGGGCCCGCAGCGGCGAGAGCGGCGGCGGCTGCGACCGGCACGGTGAGCGTGATGGGTCTGATCCCGGACATGCCACTGATATCGGCAACACTGCACGATCCCTGAGTGCTGCATATGGCACCTGGCGCCGGCGCACGATCCGGCGGATGCGCGGCTCGGCCATCGCCAGGCGGGTCAGCACAGCCAGGTCGCGCGCGCAGGAGCGGTTGCCGTTCTCGAGGCCGTGCGAGGACGCGTAGTGCGTGCACTCGAGCCCCCAGGCCCGCGCCCTCCTGTTCATCATCGCGACGAAGCGGCGCTCCGTGCCGGCCAGATGCACCGCCAGCGCGATCGCGGCGTCGTTGCCGGACACGATCAGGAGGCCGTTCAGCAGCGTCTCGAGCCGCACCCGCCGTCCGCGTGGGAGCAGCCCGATTCCCGAGCCGCTGTAGTGGAGCGCGGGCGGGGTGATCCGGACGGGGTCGCTCGGGTGGCTCCGCTCGACCGTCAGCAGCGCGGTCATGATCTTCGTGAGGCTCGCCATCGGGAGCACGAGCAGCGGCCGGATACGCCAGAGCACCTCGCCGGTGTCGACGTCGAACACGAGCCCCGCGCGCGGCGGCCGCCGCAGCCGGATGTGGAAGGCGTCCACGCCCGAGAGCGGCACGGCGGGCGTCGGCTCGCCCTCGATCAGCGGCGCGGGCTCACGCGGCGCCTCCGGAGCGCTCGTCACGCGCGGCGAGCCGGCCGCCGCCGGCGGCCCTGAGGCGCCGTGGCCCTCGCCGCCTCCGAACGAGAGCAGCGCCGCGGCGGCCACCCCGACCGGCGCCGCGAGGATCGCGAGGATCGCGATCAGCCGCGCGAGCCGCGGGCGCCGGCGGCCGCCCTGGAGGACGGGCCGCGGCAGCGGAGGCGGTCCGCCCTGCCTAGCCATCCGGCGGCGGCGTGCTCAGGGCGCCCAGCACCCCGATCCCCAGCAGCGCGAGCACGATGATCGACACGACCACGAGGATGTCGACCCCGTCGCGCAGCGCGACCGAGATCGTCAGGAACGCCAGCAGGCAGATGATCACGAGGCTGCAGCCGAGGACCAGCGTGCGGGCCATCAGTACACCGGGATGCGGTGCGCCTTCTCGTAGTCCTCGTGCACGTTGTTCGCGAACAGCGTGATCGCGACCAGACCGAACACGAACCCGCCGATGTGCGCGAAGTACGCGACCCCGCCGGCGGCGCCCGGGTCGCTGAACGCCGGCAGCAGCTGAAGCAGGAACCACGCCCCCAATACGAGCACCGCGGGCAATGTGACCACGGTGACGATGATCACGATGAAGACGAGCGTTACCACCCGCGCGCGCGGATATAAGCGCGCGTATGCGCCGAGCACGCCCGCGATCGCGCCGCTGGCACCGACGGTCGGGACCGCCGAGCTGGTGTCGGTGACGACCTGGAGCCCGAGCGCGGCAAGCCCGCCCAGCAGGTAGAAGAGGACGAACACGAGGCGGTTCATCGAGTCCTCGATGTTGTTGCCGAAGATCCACAGGAACAGCATGTTGCCGCCCAGGTGGAGCAGGCTGCCGTGCAGGAACATCGAGGTGATCGCGGTGATCCAGACCGGAGCGTTCCCGGATCCGAAGTCGCCGGTTCCGCACTGGATCTGAGTCCCGGTCGCGTCGCTCACGCACTCGGTGCCGGGATCTGTGATCTCCAGCGGGATCGCCCCGTACTCGACCACGCGCTGATTGCCGATGTCGCCGAGGTCCCACAGGCCGTGCTCGAACACGAAGTACACGAGCACGTTGATCGCGATCAGCGCGATCGTGACGATCGGCAGTCGCCGCGCCGGGATGTCGTCCTTGAGCGGGATCAACTCGTCTGCGGGTAACCAGCGGACCCGCCGCCACCGACTCGAAGCCCATCGCGTACGCCTCGCGCTCGAGCTCCGCGAACTCGTCGGGGTGCCAGTAGCGCACGACCGGAAGATGGTCGCGCGTAGGCCGCAGGTACTGGCCGACCGTCAGCACCTGGACACCGTGCTCGCGAAGGACGCCGAACGCCTCGAGCAGCTCCTCCTTCGTCTCGCCGAGCCCGGTCATGAGCCCGGACTTCGTGACGACCCCGTTCCCGCCCATCTCCTTGGCGTTGCGGAGCACCCGGCACGAGCGCATGAAGCGCGACCCGCGGCGGGCGAGCGGATACAGGCGCGGCACCGTCTCGACGTTGTGGTTGAAGACGTCCGGCCGCTCGGCGATCACGCGAGCGAGCGGCATCTCCTCGCCGCGGAAGTCCGGTGTGAGCACCTCGACCTTGCACCCTGGCGCCATCCGGCGGATCGAGCGGATCACCCCGACGAACGCGCTCGCGCCGAGGTCGGGCAGGTCGTCGCGGTCGACGCTGGTGATGACCGCGTGCCGCAGCCCCATCCGCTTCACCGACTGAGCCACCCGCAGCGGCTCGAGCGGGTCGTTGTGCGTTGGCTTCCCCGTCTTCACGTTGCAGAAGCCGCAGCGGCGCGTGCACGTGTCGCCGAGCATCATGAACGTGGCGGTGCCGCGCTCCCAGCACTCGCCTATGTTCGGGCATGCCGCCTCCTGGCAGACCGTGTGCAGCCCCTCCGCCTCGATCATCCCGCGGAGCTCGCGGTAGGCGGGGCCGCCCGGCGCCGGCCGCTTGAACCAGGCCGGCTTGCGCTCGCGGAACGGCCGCACCTCTCCCATCACCTCGAGCACCCGGGCGCCGCCCGGGTTGGAGCGTGAGCGCGTGCTCACGCGGCCACCACGTCGCGCTCGAGGATCCGGTGCGCCGAGACGATCCGCTGCCGCCTGCCGAACGCGTCGGCGAAGCGCCACGCGATCCGCTTGCGGAAGCAGGGCAGGGCGCGCCCGCGCCCGGTCTCCGTCGCCACCGAGGTCATCCGCACGTGGTCGATGCCGCACGGCACGATCCACTCGAAGGGCTGGAGGTCGTTGTCCACGTTCACGGCGAGCCCGTGCGTCGTGACTCCGCCGGAGACGCGCACGCCGATCGAGGCGATCTTCGCGTCGTGGCCGGCGGAGCCGGTCACCCACACGCCCGTGAACGGCGTGTCGCGCACCTCGGCGGAGATGCCCTCGTCGCCCAGCGCGGCCACGATCGCGCGCTCCATCGTGTGCACGAAGTCCGCGACGCGCTCCACCGCCATGATCGGATAGGCCACGAGCTGGCCGGGACCGTGATAGGTCACCCGGCCGCCGCGATCGGTGTCGCACACCTCGATTCCCTGGGCGCGGTACCAGTCCTCGCCCATCGGCAGGTCGCCGGGCTCGGTGCGCTTCCCCTTTGTGTAGACGGGCGGGTGCTCGAGCACCAGCAGCAGGTCCGGGATCTCGCCGGCCTGGCGCCGCGAGCGAAGCGACTCCTGAAGCGCCACGCCGTCCTCGTAGGGGACCGTCCCGAGCTGCGCCACCCAGAGTTCAGCCACGGCACGAAGGCTACTCTCCGACCCAGTGGATCGAGACGAGCGCTTTTGGCCCGCCCGCATCCGCTGGCGCCTGCGTGGCGCGTGGATGTGGCCCACCTTCATCGCCGTGACGCTCGTCGATGGGGTCCTCCTCCACCTGCTGCCGCCCATCGGCACGGGCGTGGACCTTGTCCCCGCGATGCTCCTGGCCACGTTCGGCAACCTACTGCTGGTCGGGGCGATCGCGCCCTGGCTCGCGCGGCGGACCTGGAACCGGCGTCCCACGGCGGAGCCCGGCGCGCCGCCGCGCGCCCAGCTCGAGGTGCTCACGGACCGGATCGGCACCGGGCTGCTCGTGGCGACGATCGCCGGCGTGGTGGCAGCGGGCCTGGCCGCGCGGCCGCTGGTGGTGGCCGAGACGGATGCGAAAGAGCGCGCCGCCAAGGCGCTCTACGAGTACGTCGAGAACAGCAATTCGGATGAGCTCAGACGCAATCGGGACGCGTCGGACATGGACAAGTGGTTCGACGGATATTTCCGCGCCTGCATTCCCGCCGACGATCGCAAATCGTGGTCGTGCTACTTCATCGATGTTCGGCACAAGACGACGAGGATCAAGGAGGATCCGAGCAAGGTTCGGAACCCTCCTCGTTAGGGCTCGCCGACGCGCACAAGCGTGTCGTCCCGGTGCACCTCGAACAGCTCGAGCCGGTTCGCCCTCGCGCGCAGGTCGGTCTCGGGGACCATCAGCGAGTAGTACTCGAGGCGCGGCCGGCCCAGGTCGAAGCTTCGCCCGACCACGCGGATGCGCCCGTTCACGGCGAGCGCGAGGTCGCGGTGCTCTCCGGCGGGCACGCCGTCCAGCGGCCCGGTCACGCGCGAGTGGAAGACCCGCGCGCGCCGCGAGACATCCGAATAGAGCGCGGGCTGTGCCTCGGTCGCGCTCTCGGAGCCGGACGCACGTACGACGCGGAGCCGCGCCACGCGCCGGTCGAGCAGCTCGCGATGCGGGCCGATCCGGTAGGCCCGCGTCCAGGGGTCCCCGTAGAGCAGCTCGCTCTCGGCGCCGGTCCCGAACAGACGGGCCCAGCGGCGCCGCCAGCGCACACGCCGCTCCAGAAGTTCCGGGAGCCCGATCCGTACGACGTGCGCGAAGTCGCGCGTCGGCAGCGCGACCTGTCTGCGCGCCCGGGTGTAGTCGGAGAAGGCGGACCGCCCGTCCTGCCTGTAGAAGACGTCCGTCCCGAGCAGGTCGGCCACCGTCGCGACGACGTCGACGTTCCGAACCAGGCTCTCGTCGACCTGACCGTCCGTCTGCCCCGGCGCCTTCACGAACATCGGAATCGTGGCGATCTCCTCGACGTTGTCGTCGCTCACGAGACGCCGGCTGTCGACGCCCACCCGGAACGAGTAGCCGTGGTCGGCCGTGACCACCACGAGCGCGCGCTCCAGCAGCCCCGTGCGCTTCAGCCGCGCGAGCAGCTGGCCGACCAGGCGATCCGTGTAGCCCACCTGCAGCAGGTGCCGAAGGTGGTTGTGGACCGACAGCTCGGGGTTGTCGAAGCCCGGCACCTGGTTGATCGCCCGGACCGGATCGCCGCGGACCGGGCGGCTCAGCCGGCCCGACGGGAGGTAGACCCACGGCTCGTGCGGCATCAGCGCGTGGTTGAAGTAGAAGGCCGGGTTGGGACGTCGGCGGATCGCGCCCACCCAGCGGTGGAAGCGCGCCGGACGACCGCTGCCGGCCAGGCGTGGGAGCACGCCCGGCCGCCGCGTGCGCGCACCCGGGCAGATCGCCGGCGGGCAGACCGCCGACGCCGACTCGACCTTGAAGACCTCGTAGCCGAGCCGGTCCAGCACATGGAAGATGCTCGGCTTGTGGCTCCGCACGTCGGCCGCGGTGTGTACCCGTGGCAGGCGCCCGTCAAGGATCGCCGGCACCGCCTTGAAGGTCGAGTCGTAGACCGTGTAGGCGTTCGGGAACCAGGTCGAGATCGAGGCGAGCTCGGCGAAGTTCGGGAAGCGCTCGGCGTCGATGCTGCCGTCGGGGCGCAGCAGGTCGTCGGCCGGGAACTCGTCGAAGACCACGACGACCACCGGCGGCCGGCGCTCGGCGGACTGCGCCGGGTCCTCGTCGCCCGGGAGGCTGCAGCCTGCCAGCAGGAGCGCCGCGGCGAGCTCAGCTGCGAGCCAGCAACGCCACCTCACCGTTGGCGGGCACCTCGAGAACCTCAATGCTGTCGCGCCCCTCGCGAATCGATTCCTCGGGGACCATGACGGAATAGCTCTCCACCCTCTGGCCACGCAGGTGGAAGCTTCGCCCAACTGCCTCGATCCGGCCATTCACGGCGACGGCGATGTCGCGCTCGCTGTGAGTCCCGGAGCCGTGGATCCTGCCCGCGACCTGGCACGGCACGACGCCGCTCGGGCGCCGCACGTTGGCGAACGAGCGCGCCAGCGAGAGCGTCGCCCGCACGCCCTGCGCGGCTCGCACGTCCGCGATCTGCCGCCCGATCAGCCCGCGATGCGGGCCCAAGGCCGTGAACAGGCTCGGCCAGTCAGCCGAGCCGAGCTCGCGCAGGCGGCGGCGGACGACCGCCGCGCGCCGGGCGCGCCAGGTGCCGGCCGGCAGGCGCACGACGGCGCTGAAGTCGCGCTTCACGAGGCTCACCGTCCGGCGCGCGCGGACAGCCTTGGAGAAGGCGGAGCGGCCGTCGGGGCGGTAGCCCAGCGGGAGGTTCAGGACGTCCGCGATCGTCGGCGTCACGTCGAGCGTCCGCGCCAGCACATTGCTCACGCGGCGGACCGGGCGCCCGGGACGCTTCACGATCAGCGGCACGGGCCCCAGCTCGTCGACGTTCGACAGGTCGACGCTCCGTCGCGTCTGCACGCCGACCTTCCACGCGAAGCCGTGATCGGCGGTGACCACGATCAGGGTGTCGTCGTACATCCCCTGACGCTTCAATCGCGCAATCAGGCGGCCCAGTAGCCGGTCGGCGAACCCGAGCTGGAGAAGCTGGCGCTGCTCGTTGTGGTGGCGCAGGTAGTCGTCGTAGAAGCCGGGGATCGTCTGCATGCCGGGGAGGAGCTCCGGGCCCTCGGGCCGGGAGCGCTCGCCGGACGGCAGGTACACCCACGGCCCGTGCGGAAGCAGGGCGTGCTTCATCCAGAAGGTGGGCCGCCTGCTCGCGTGGATCGAGCGGATGAAGCGCTCGAAGCGCTCCGCGCGGCCGCCCTTCAGGTTCGGGATGATCGCCGGCCGCCTCGTGTGCTCGTCCGGGCAGTAGCGCCGCGGGCACATGGCCGTGGCCTCCTCGGAGGTCACGATGCGGTAGCCGCGCCGGCCGAGCGCGGTGAAGATCGACCGCGGGTGGTCGCGAACGATCGGGGAGGTGCCCGGATGCGGGGCGATCCCGTCGAGGATGAGCGGCACGGCCTTCGTCGTGGAGTCGTACGAAGTGTGCGCGTTCCGGAACCAGGTGCCGTCGCGCGCGAGCACCGCGAAGTTCGGATAGCGCCCCGCATCGATCTTCCCGTTCGGCCCCAGCAGGATGTCGCCGCCGAACTCGTCGAAGACGATCAGGACCACGTGCGGATGGCGCGGCATCTGCGAGGCGGCGTTGCCGCCCGCGCCCTCCGCGTCGGTGCCCACCGCGGAGCATCCGCACAGCAGCCCCGCCGCCACCAGCATCGCCGCCAACACCCGCACGGCCCGCACCCTAGGGGACAGGAGCTCAACCAGCTGCTAACAACTTGCAACCAAGCCGCTCGGCGAGGCCCTCCCCGCCCCAGCGCATCACGACGTTGTGGTTGTACTCGAAGACCGGCTTTGCGATCGGCGCGATCAGGTTCATCCAGGCTTTCGTGGTGCGGACGTTCCAGTCGTAGGTCACGGCCGTGACGCCGGCATGCTCGTAGATGCGCCAATGACCGGTACCGGTCAGCCCCCCCGTGGCCGTGCCCTCCATCTCGTGCGGCGGGTGGACCCTCTCGACCGCGAACTCGAACGTGAGGGCGTAGGGAATGCGGCTGCGCCAGGAGATCCTGTAGCGCTCGCCGTCGAGCAGCCGGACACACTCGACACCGCGCCACCACTCGGGCCACGCGTCCACTTCCTCGAGCGTGTCCCACACGGCCTGGCGCTCGCAGTCGAGCAGCCAGGCCGTCAGGAATCTGTACGTCCTACCCTTCGAGGTTCACCATCACGTGCTTGACGATGGTGTAGTCCTCGAGCGCGTACTTCGACATGTCCTTGCCGTAGCCGGACTGCTTGAAGCCGCCGTGGGGCATCTCGGTCGCCATCGTGATGTGGTCGTTGATCCACACTGTGCCGAAGCGGATCGCGTTGGCCACGCGGTGCGCGCGCCCGATGTCACGCGTCCACACCGACGCCGCCAGGCCGTAGCGCGTGCCGTTCGCCCACTCGATCGCCTTCGCCTCGTCGTCGAACGGCTGGACGGTCAGGACCGGCCCGAAGATCTCGTTCTGGATCATCTCGTCGTCCTGCTGGAGGCCGGCGACGACGGTCGGCTCGAGGAACGAGCCGGGCAGGTCCGGCTCCTTGCCGCCGGTCACGATCTCGGCGTTCGCGGGCTTGCCCTCGAGGAAGCGCTCCACGCGCTCGCGCTGGCGCAGGGAGTTGAGCGGGCCGAGCGTGGTCTCGGGGTCGAACGTGTCGCCGACCTTGTAGCCCTTCGCCTCGTCGGCGAGCCCGCTCACGACGTCGTCGTAGACCTTCGCCGAGGCCAGCACGCGCGTGGCCGCGGTGCAGTCCTGGCCGGCGTTGTAGAGGCCCGTGCCGGCGATCGTCTCGAGCGCCGTGCTCAGGTCCACGTCGTCGAAGACGATCACCGGCGCCTTGCCGCCCAGCTCGAGGTGCACGCGCTTGAGCGAGTCGGCGGCCGCCCTGGCGATCCACTTGCCGGTCTCGGGCGAGCCGGTGAGCGACACCATGTCCACGTCGGGGTGCGTCACGAGCGACGAGCCCGCCGGCTGGCCGTGGCCGGTGATCACGTTCAGCACGCCCTTCGGGAGCACCTCTGCCGCGTACTCGGCGAGCTTCACCGCCGTGATCGGCGTGGTCTCGGCGGGCTTCAGCACGATCGTGCAGCCGCTCGCGAGCGCCGGGCCGATCTTCCAGATGGCCATCATCAGCGGGTAGTTCCAGGGCGCGATCTGGCCGACAACGCCCGCGGGCTCGCGGCGGATGATCGACGAGCGCCCGGCCACGTACTCGCCCGAGGCCTGCCCCTCCGGGATGCGGCCCGCGCCGGCGAAGAAGCGCAGGTTGTCGACGAGGAACGGCATCTCGTCCTCGAGGAAGGCGTTGCGCGGCTTGCCGGCGTCGGCGGCCTCGAGGTCGGAGAGCTCCTCGGCGTGCTCCTCGAGCAGGTCGGCGAGCTTCATGATCGCCGCGGCGCGCTCGGCCGGTACGGTGGTGGACCAGCCCGGGAACGCGGCCTTCGCCGCGGCCACCGCGCGGTTGACGTCCTCCTCGCCCGAGAGCGGCATGTCGGCGATCACCTCGCCGTTCGCCGGGTTCGTCACCTCCTCGGTGGCGCCGTCGGCGGCGTCCACGAACTCGCCGTCGATGAAGTTCTGAAGCTTGGTCTTGCTGATCGTCGCCATGGGGGCGGGTCCTCTCCTTCTGGCTAGGCGGTGACGCCCAGGACGTCCTCGACGGGTGTATACGGCATTCCGGTCCCCTCGGCCACCGCCTCGTGGGTGACCTTGCCGTCGGCGACGTTGACGCCGGGCCTCAGGCTGGGCAGCTTCTCGATGGCGCCCTCGAGGCCGTGGTCGGCGAGCGCCAGCACGTAGGGGAGCGTGGCGTTGGTGAGCGCGAACGTGGAGGTCACCGGCACGGCGCCCGGCATGTTCGCCACGCAGTAGTGGGTCACCCCGTCCACCTCGTAGACGGGGTCCGAGTGAGTGGTCGGGCGCGACGTCTCGAAGCAGCCGCCCTGGTCGATCGACACGTCCACGAGCACGGCGCGCTTCTTCATCAGGCCGAGCTGCCGGCGCTTCACCACGTACGGCGCGCGCGCCCCATGGATCAGCACCGCGCCGATCACGAGGTCCGCGCGCGGGAGCATCTCCTCGACGGCAAGCGTCGACGAGTAGACCGTCGAGGCGCGGCCCCCGAAGGCAATGTCGAGCTCCCGCAGACGGTCGATGTTGCGGTCGAACACGAACACGTCGGCCTCCATGCCGATCGCGATGAAGGCCGCGTTCTGCCCGACCACGCCGCCGCCGATGATCATCACAGTGGCCGCCGCGACGCCCGGCACGCCGCCGAGCAGCACCCCGCGGCCGCCGAGCGGGCGCTCGAGGAAGAACGCGCCGGCCTGCGTGGCGATCTTGCCGGCCACCTCGCTCATCGGGGCGAGCAGCGGCAGCCGGCCGTGCTCGTCCACCACGGTCTCGTAGGCCACGCACGTGGCGCCCGACTCCACGAGCCCCTTCGTGAGCTCGGGCGCCGGCGCGAGGTGGAGGTAGGTGAAAAGCAGGTGGTGCGGCCGCAGCAGCTCGACCTCCTGCGGCTGCGGTTCCTTGACGCCGAGGATCAGCTCGGCCTCGTCGAAGACCGACTGCGCGTCGGGCAGCATGCGCGCCCCCTGCGCGATGTACTCCTCGTCGGGGATCGTGCTCCCGACGCCGGCGCCCGTCTGGATGAGCACCTCGTGCCCGTGCTCGACGAGCTCCCGGACGCCCGCCGGCGTGAGCGCCACGCGGTACTCGTCGGTCTTGATCTCCGTCGGAACCCCGACCTTCATGCGGTTTCGATCCTCCCTCTTGTCACGTCACCAACTCTCGTGCTCGGAGCGCCAGCCAGAACTCGATCCGGTCGCGCGCGTTCGACAGGTCGCGTCCGGTCAGCTGCTCCACCCGCCTGATGCGGTAGCGGAGCGTATGCCTGTGGCAGTAGAGCTCGCGCGCTGCCCGCTC